>Ga0307379_10001222_pt1 | contig 40969 bp, 25 predicted proteins | sample UN2MG_FD_202237 | JGI IMG/M metagenome (GOLD analysis project Ga0307379, IMG submission 202237) | Soil microbial communities from Risofladan, Vaasa, Finland - UN-2 | ecosystem: Environmental > Terrestrial > Soil > Coastal area > Acid sulfate soil | place: Finland: Risofladan, Vaasa | collected...
GGGGTTTCTCAGTATTCGATGGATTCCGGCCTTGTTGATCGGTTTGCCGGATCTGGGTGGCGGAGGCTTTCAGCTTCGGCCCAGTTACAAATAGCTTGAAGGGAGAATTCACCGCTGGCTTATTTCTCGAATATTTGGCGGATCAGGGGAGCACGATCCGGGTCGATTTTGATGAGGTGAGTCTGTCGGTCATCCCAAAGTCAGAAAGTATTCGGCCAGCCTTGGTGACTGTCTTTCCTGTTTCAGGATCGACAAAGGTCTTTGTCTCTTTGCCGTTCTTGACCTTGATGAAAACTCCGTTCTTTTTCACCTGGCTGGAAAGCATGGAGTACTCGTTGAAGTACTCGCAGAACACTTACAAGGAAATGTCGTCAACCTCGGTCAGGACTCCCATGTCGTAGAGTTTCCGGGACACCACGTTCCAGACTTCTCGCTCTTCCTCGGTCAGGCGAGATGGGCACTCCGGGATGGACCTCAGCGGCTGCGGCTCCTGGTCATTGAGTGGCCTTCGGCCTGGGTTGCCCATGAGAAGTTTCAGCTTTGTTGGTGTTGGAGGTATGCCTTTCATCATTTATCCTATCCCCTCAAGGGGGGGTACTATTTTTGCGACTCACGAAAGATTACTGGGCGCTCGGCCTGGGGAGGCTCAGTCTGGCGTGATTTTACCCCCCTTACCCTATTTTCAATTACACATTTGACATCTTAAAAGATATGTGGTAGAATTTTATTGCAACGATTATACTTAATATTAATTATATCAGGATTATAATGATGCATCCCCATTCTAAGTTCAATAATTTTTTAGCTTATACCAAATATTGTGCTATAATCAGTGTATTTGGATTCGTTATCTCGCTAATCCTTAATCCCTCTTTGGATTCTCTCATTGACTCTCATCCTATAGCTATTCTGGCAATACTTCTGAGTTTGATTGTTCTATATCCTCTCTGCCAAATACTTGAGAAAGATCTGGAAGGAAACAACCAGCTCAGGATATGGTTAATTAATTTTTCTAAGGCTTCATTCAAAAAGAAGATCATGATAATTCTAATTTTGTTCTTTGGTATCGGAACTTACTATTTAGGAGCCTTTGCCTGCCTCTCCTTTTGGTAATTCCTTTTCTCAGCTTACTCTCTTATTCTTGTAATCCTTGCACAACCTGACTGCCGCCTGCGCAGTCTCATTGCTGGGGACTGAATTGACCAGGTCAGCCTCATCACCACTGAAGATGAGAGAGAGCCGGAACAGCTTGTTCTCTTTCATCTTCATGTTGCGCTCTTCGGTGCTCTTGGCTTCCTTGATGATCTTCTCGCGCTCTCTAACGTCCTCAATCGCCTTCTTTGACATGGCAGTAATATGAACCGTGCCGTCCTCGTTGTTCTTCAGATCATGGAATTTTAAGGCGCAAGGTTACAGTATGTCCGTAGCTCATCAGCACATCCAATCAAAGTAAGCAGTAAGACCTTTCAGGCTCTAAAGACCTGAAAAGACACAAGACGAAAATAATCCGCTCCACCCATACACCCTGGTAATATCTTAATAATAGTACGACTTTTCGTACTTGAAGATACTGAGAGTATTCTTTTTTCATTGTTTCATTAAATACAAGCATTTGCAGCCATTATTTGTGTTATTCCAAGTACGAATTTTCGTACTTATCATTTTTTCGCTCAAGTTGCGCAAATACGACTTTTCGTACTTATTGATCCCTCACAAATACGATTTTCCGTACTTGGAAAAACTATAGAACCGTCCTTAATTTTATTATTTCGATTTCGTTTTTTTTCACAATGCATCCTTTTACTACGGGGAGCACTAAATAGGTTACATTTTAAGCTGCCGCATATCTGACATGTTTTTCTTGAAAATATTTTCTCAAAATATGAGGTTTTAGTTGGCGGCTACGCAGAAAACTTCGGACATTTTTGAGGAGTTCATTCTGGTTATGGGCACGCCGTTTCCCTACAGCATTGCTTTTTACATCTTGATTCAACATCTCATCCGGATTCAATTCCGGGCTGTATCCTGGAAGATAAAACAAGCGAATCTTACGCTCATTCTTATTCAACCAACGGGCTACTTTTTTAGCATGATGAACCGGATGGCCGTCTACAATGAGAAATACTTTTTGTTCATTCTGTTTTATCAGCCGCCTGAGAAAATCTATAAACACATCCGCCCGGAACTTCCTTTTAAACACCATAAAATTTAAGCGGCTTTTGTTGGTGATGGACGAGATCATATTACAGCTAAAACGCTGGCCGGTTCCAGGAATTATAGGTGTCTGGCCACGCCGACTATAGGAGCGTCCTGCAACATGATCAGACCTGAGACCCATCTCATCGCCCCAGTAAATCAAGGCCTTTTCTTGCTTAGCTTTTTTCCTGATATCAGGATACTCTTCTTTAAGCCAACGTTCCACTTCTGCCGGGTTCTGCTCATACGCACGGCGCAATGGCTTCTGCGGCGAAAAACCCCAACGTGCAAGGTACCGACCAACCGTCCAGACCGAAAGACTTATACCAAATCTCTTCTCTATCAACTGGGCCACTGCTTCCCGAGTCCAAAGATAAAACGGAAGCTTGAGTTGTTCCGGGCAACGATCCGTAATGGTACGGACAATCTGCGCTGCCTGCCAGGAGAGAAGTGTCCCTCCTTTAGGTCGACCTTGCCGCTTGGCCTTGAGACCTTTCATACCGCTTTCACGGTATTTCTTTATCCATCTCCCGACAGTTTGGCGAGTTACACTAAAAATCCTTGCTACTTCAACCTGAGTCTTGCCATCCAAAACGGCTTTCACCGCCTTATGGCGAAGATCTTCTTGAGCAACTGCAGGAAGCGATCTTGTATCATGTATTCTCATGCTCTAAATATAACACCTTAGAGCAGAAAATGCAACCTATTTATTGCACTGATTAGTAAGTATTAATACTATCAAAACCTACCGGTTACGGATTCTAGAAAAAATGGGAATGAAAAACAATGTGGAACTTACTCACTACGTAATAGAAAATGGGCTAATAGATTAGAAAAGCTCTCCCGACTTTGCCCCACCTGTGTAAAATTTTTGCCTTCATTTTTTCCGATTCTCCCTCTCTCTCCCTTTTATTTGTAATCCAAAAGACTACAGCGAGCCTCCCAAAGGTTATATATAAACCTCTCAAACAACTACATAAAAAACATACTTTGAATGATAGTTTTTCTAACATTAATCTTTATAATCAAAATAGACCTTGTTAAAAATTATGAAATGTCGAGTTGTAATCTTCCTTCTTAGAAAGGTGAAAGAGTTGCCTGCAAGAGGAGTGGGAAAATAGGGAAAGCCAGTATAATCCTCTTTACGGTTTTTAGCGGCAACAAAGAAACCTAAAAAGAAGGAGGACACCGCCATGAAGAATAAGGTAATGGAATAACGGTCGAGTCAAGCGTTGTTTGGGATAAACTGGAAATATGGGTACGTGAGAGGATCCGAGAGCTTTTTCGGGATATTCTTGAGGAAGAGTTTACCGGACTGCTTGGGCGACTCAAGTCCAAGAGACGAAAGGCAGAGGATGCCAGAATTGGTTATCGAAATGGTTATGGCAAGCCACAAAATCTTACTTTAAGCATCGGACGAAGCAGGTGAGAGAGTTTCTTCCTGAACTTTATTTACACGATTAAGAAGCGTGTTGAAAGTAAGGCAAAATTTGCTAGTTTTCATCAGCTCAAGTCAATAACCACCCCTAAAAGAGGTGGCTTGCGGGTGACCTTAAATCGATATTCCGGACACCAGACTATATGGTATTTGCATTCCCATACTCCAGGTGCTAGCTTCCTGAACCGACTCAATGAATACCTCCTTTTGATTTTTAGGGTCACTTGCTTTAATCTTAAGGAGGTATTCTATTTTGTAAATCTCTTACTTACCCGCAAAGCAAAGCTGGGACCATCAGCGTAGATGATGGTTTAAGGAATGACAATTAATTCAAAAGCAAGGGGGGCTGATGGATCGCCGTTTACACTTGCTCAGGAGCCAAAATATTTTTTGACAGATATTACATAAGGCCTTATAATAAAATGGATAAAGACAGTCTTTTTAACTGGCAGGTCAGTTTTTATATTTAATAATTCCCAGTTTTCTTTCCAATTTACAGTGTTGACTCTTTTTTAAAATTTTACTGTATCAATTCTTACCCGGTTTTTACCTGCCAATAGATTCTCTGTCTTTATTTTCATTTCTTGAGATCCATCCAAAAAAGAAGTTCGAATAGGTTGAAAATTTTTTTAAAGAAGTCAGTGGAACAAGAGAGAGAGTCGCACTATTCTCCAGTTGGTTTTCCCTTCTTACAATAGTCTGTTGTTTATGAATTCAAACCTGAAGCTCCATAAAACATGAATGGAGGTTCGTCTCCGGAATTATTAAGGTTAACTGTTCAGCATCAAGACAACTTTCTGACGGAAAATTCCCTTTTTATGCTAAGTGGAATAAAAGTTTTGGCTGAGAAATATGTTCCAACTTCTGAAATTTGGAGGCAATCAAAATGCCAGAAAAAAAACGAAAATCGGGAATCAAAATAATAGGTGAAATACCCTGGGGCACGCATCTTTGCCACTTCTACCAGACCAGAAAAGATTTGCTGGATATTCTGGTACCGTATTTCAAGGCAGGACTGGAAAACAATGAATTCTGCATGTGGATTACCGCTGGGCTGCTCGGTGAAGAAGAAGCCGAGGAAGCGATGCGGAAGGCTGTTCCTCATTTTGATCGATATCGAAAAAAAGGGCAGCTAGAAATTGTTCCGCATGGCGAATGGTATCTGAAAGACAGTGCTTTCAGCCAGAAGAGAGTCTTTAAGGGATGGGTTGATAAACTCGAACAGGCCTTGAAAAATGGTTATGACGGCTTAAGGCTTACAGGAAATACGATCTGGCTTGAGAAAAAAGATTGGAAAGATTTTACTGATCATGAAGAGGAAATAAACAGAGTTATTGGTAAATATCGGATGCTTGCCATTTGTTCTTATTCTCTTGATAAATGTAGCGCAGCAGAAATTATTGACGTAGTGGACAACCACCAGTTCGCTCTTATCAGGCGAATGGGCAAATGGGATGTCATTCAAAGCGTCGAGCGCATGGAGGTGTTGGAGAGACTGATGAAATATATTGAGGAAAATCGAGCCCTGCTGAAGGCTATACCAGACTTGGTATTAGTACAGAACCGAGAGGGCACTTATTTGGATTACAAGATTCCAAATCATTATGTTTCATCCTGGTCCCCCAACCAGTTATTAGGAAAAAACATAATGGATCTGTGGCCTGAGAAGGTAGCTAAGATTGGTTTGAAGCTCATCAAGAAGGCTTTACAGAAAGGGGAGATCCAAACTTTAGAATTTCAATTAACAATCGACAACAAGCTGCAATATTTTGAGGCTCGCTTCGTCCCGTTCGAGGAAGATAAGGTCCTATCTTTGGTCCGTGATATCACCGACCGCAAGCGGACAGAGGAGCAAATCAAGGCATCGCTCAAGGAAAAAGAAGTGCTGCTGCAGGAAATCCACCACCGGGTTAAAAACAACCTCCAGGTCGTTTCCAGCCTTCTGGATCTGACCAGACTTCAAGCCCCGGATCAGAAGACAATCGATTTGTTCACGGAAGCCCGCAGAAGAATTTACACCATGGCCTTGGTACATACGCAGCTCTATGACAGCGAGCGCTTTGATCAAATCGATTTCAGCACCTACCTCCAGAAACTTACCGAGTACCTGTCAAATGTGTATTTAACGAAGAAAGATCTGGTTACAACTTATGTTAAAGGCTCGGATATTTTCATTCCCGTAACCCAGGCTATACCCTGTGGAATTGCCTTGAGCGAGGTGATTACCAATTCTTTTAAACATGCATTCAAGGAAGGGCAAAAAGGAGCGGTCGAAATTTCAATTAAAAGCCTAGCCGGTAACAGGATCGCTATAACAGTGAAAGACAACGGTATTGGTATCCCGAAGGATTTTGACATCGATCGAGTCGACAGTCGCAAGACCCTGGGGCTGAGGCTGGTCAGAGAGCTGGTTCAGCAGCAGCTTGATGGTAAAATAAGGATCGAGCGTAAAAAAGGGACGCAAATAAGCATTGAATTTAAAAGATCAATAGAGGCTTAATTAATGCATAAAATCATGATTGTAGAAGATGAGGTTATTATCGCCATCCAGCTGGAAGATCGGCTCAAAGCCAGGGGATACGATGTTGTCGGGTTCGCAAAAACAGGGGAAGAGGCTGTAAAGATGGCCGGAAGCTTGAAACCCGATCTAATCTTGATGGATATCGTTATGCCGGGGAAGCTGGATGGTGTCGATACCGCAACAAGAATTAAAAAAGAACAGAATATTCCGGTGGTTTTTCTGACAGCCTTTGCAGATGATACGCTGATAAAAAGAGCTAAAGAAGCCGAGCCCTATGGATACATTATCAAGCCATACCGGGAAAAGGAGATCATAGCAGTCGTTGAGCTGGCGCTTAATAAAATAGATCTGGAGCGTAAGCTGGCCAAGGAGGAGCTAAAGAAATACGGGGACCGGCTTGAGAAACTGGTAGAGAGGCGGACCGCCAGACTGATAAAGACCAATGAAAGACTTGAGCGGGAAATAAAAGAGCGCAAGCGGGCCGAGGAGGAACTGAAAAAGTCAGAGGCGCTCTACCGGGCAATCTCTGGACTCGTAACCAGTCTTGCATATTCAATATCTGTAGAATCCGCAGGAAAATTCGGGCCTGAATGGGTCTCCGGTGAATATCAAAAAATCACTGGCTATACGCTGGAGGAAGTCGCTACAGGTGGCGGCTGGGAGAGCATTGTTTATCCGGAAGATATGCCTGTGGTAAAAGCCAGGCGAGCCAGGTTATTATCCGGTGAATCGGACATATCCGAGTTTCGCATCCTAACTAAAAAAGGAGAAATACGCTGGCTTCGGGATTATTCTCTTTCCTTTTGGAACGCTAGTCACAGCCGGGTCGTGCGAATCATTGGGGCTGCGCAAGATATCACCGAGCGCAAGAAAGCCGAGGAGGCGCTGCGGGAGAGCGAGGAGAGATTCAGGGTACTTGCCGATTCGACGTTTGAAGGAATATTGATCCATGAGAAAGGAAAGGTTCTGGATACCAATAGAACTTTCGCGACAACATTCGGGTATGAACAATCTGAGCTTACAGGTATGGATGCATTGAAGTTAGTTACTCCGGAGTCCCGAGAGTTGGTGCGTAAAAACATAAATAATGAGTATGAAAAACCTTACGAGGCAGTAGGGCTGCGAAAAGACGGTTCCTCTTTCATTATGGAAATTAACGCAAGTAGTTTCCAGTATAAAAATCGCAGGGTTCGAGTAGCTGCATATCGCGACATCACCGAACGCAAGCTGGCCGAGGAGGCGCTGCGGGAAAGCGAGGGTTTGTTACGCCGGGTCATCGAAACCGCCCCACCATGTATCTATGTAAAAGACCGGAATGGGAAATATCTTCTGGTGGATAAACAAACGGCTGATCTCCATGGAGTGACGTCTGAGGCAATGGTTGGAAAAACCGATCTTGACTTTCTCCATATGGCAATAACGACTTCTAAAGAGGTTGAGGTTTTCCTGGCAGATGACCGTGAGGTTATCGATAGTAAACAGAAAAAGTTAATACCCGCGGAGAGTTTTACGCTATCGGATGGCACGGTACGATGGTTTGAGACCGTAAAAGTTCCTTTGTCTCTAAGAGGCAATCCGGACTGCGTATTAGGAGTTGGAATTGACATCACCGAGCGCAAGCGGGCCGAAGAAGAAATCCGCAGGCTCAACCAGTTCCAGGAAAGCATCATTGATAATGCCAATGTCTGGTTTAATGTCCTTGATGAAAATGGAAATATAGTGATCTGGAATAAAGCCGCGGAAGAAATAAGCGGCTATTCCAGGGATGAGGTTCTCGGCCACGCCAAGATATGGGAATGGCTTTACCCAGAGAAAGAATACCGAAAAAAGATTTTTGAAAAAGCGCTGGAGATAATTAATGAACAAACGGTGGTCGAGAATTTCGAGACGCGAATCAGGAGCAAGAACGGAGAATACAAAATAATCTCCTGGCATTCCAGAAATCTGGTGGATAATGCCGGAAAGCCGATAGGGTCGATTGCCTTGGGCCGTAATGTCTCAAAATTAAAGCAGGCCGAAGAGAAATTGAGAAAATCCCGCGAAGAGCTGTCCGAACTTGCCGCATATCTTCAGAATATAAGAGAGGAGGAAAGGAAAATTATCTCCCGCGAAATCCACGATGAACTGGGACAGGCGCTCACCGCCATGAAAATCGATCTGTCCCTGTTGCGCGATAATATTCCTATAAGACAAACGGAACTTGTCTCGAAGACCGAGACAATTTCCAGACTGCTCGATACTACTATCTCGACAGTAAAAAGGATATCCAGCGATTTGAGACCCGGTCTTCTCGACGACCTCGGCCTCGTCCCGGCTATTGAATGGCAGGTGGCGGAATTTGTAAAACGCACCGGAATCGAATTCAAGCTTTCCCTGCCCGAAAAGGAGCTTGCAATAAACCAGGACCTTTCCACCGCTCTGTTCCGTATCCTGCAGGAAGCCCTGACCAACATCACCCGCCACGCCCGGGCCACGAAAGTCGTGATAAGTCTGAAAGAGAAAAACGGTGCTGTCCAGCTTATAGTGAATGATAACGGTATCGGCATTGGGGAAAAGGAAGCCTTGGCTTCCAGCTCCCTGGGGCTCATCGGGATGCGGGAACGAGTCCGTTCTTTTGACGGCGAGTTCGATATCAAAAGTGAAATGAGCCAGGGAACCACACTTGAAATAACAATTCCTTTAAAGAGATGATGACTCTAGATGATCAAAATAATTATCGCCGATGACCACCCGATAGTCAGGGAAGGGCTGAAAAAGATTCTCGATAAATATTCGGATATAGTCGTGGCCGGCGAAGCGGCTTCCGCTGAGGAATTACTGTCCGAGCTGAGGAAAAACGATTACGATGTGGCGCTCCTTGACATAACCATGCCCGGCAGGGGCGGGGTGGAAATACTGGGGCAGTTGAGAGTTGAAAAACCCGATCTCCGTATTCTCGTGCTGAGTTTTCATTCCGAGGAGCATTACGCAGTGCGTGTCCTAAGAGAGGGGGCCTCGGGTTATCTGACCAAGGACAAGGCGCCTTTGGAACTGGTGGAAGCTATCCGGAAAGTGGCCGCAGGCGGTAAATATGTAAGTCCTTCCCTGGCCGAGAAGCTGGCTTTCGATTTGCAGGAAGGAGGGGAAAAATCGCTGCACGGCAATCTTTCCAACCGTGAATATCAGGTCATGTGCCTGATCGCCTCAGGCAAGACAATTACCGAAATCGCCGGCGAATTGTGCTTAAGTGTCAGGACTGTCAGTACCTACCGTTCACGGATACTAGAAAAGATGAAAATGAAAAACAACGCCGAAATAACCCATTACGCAATAAAAAAAGGATTGGTCGAATAATAATTTACAAAACAACGCCCTTCTACCTATTCATCCTTCCCTGAAATCACCCGGCCGCAAATCGCCTGTCCTGGATTGATGCCAAATTATTCCTTTCTTGTAGTCCGGAATACTACATTCTCTTGCCTGAACGATTACATGAAAAAGGGATTTAGTACGATACCCATTTTCAATCCCTTCTGTGATATTAAATAGGGACATCAAAAATCCACAAGGTTTGAGAACCTTTTTCGCTCGTTGAGGCTAACGAAGGAATTTTTATGATGAAAGTATTTATTGCCGATGACTCGGAGCATGTCCGCCAAAGCCTGAAAGCGATGATCTCCAAGATCGAGGGGGTCGAGATTATTGGCCAGGCCGGAGAGGTCGGCGAGGCTGTGCGACTGGTTCAAGAGCTCGATCCCGATGTCGTGCTTCTGGACATAAGAATGCCCGGAGGAAGCGGCATGGACGTGCTGGCCAAGATCAAACAAAATAAGCCCCGGCGGAAAGTCATTATGCTCACCAATTACCCCTACCCGCAGTATCAAAAAAAATGCATGGAACTGGGGGCGGACTTCTTTTTCGACAAGTCACAGGACTTTGCCGAGATTCCCAGGGTATTGAAAGAGCTGATAAATGGCGGGGAGACTAAGTAGGCTTGGGCGCAGGACGGTGCGATCAGGCTTTGGGGAGCGTTCCCCTGAGGGGCTCGATTTAAAAGTTGGTCATATTTCCTGAGCCGTTCCTGTTCTTTTAAAAACACATAATCAGGACCGTTTCGGTGGATAGCGATAATCTGTCATACGAAGAGTTGATAGAACAACTCAGGCAACTGGGGAGAGAGAATAATAAGAGCCGGCAATTCAAGGCGCTGCTTGAAGCGTTAAAGAAACAATATAACGAGTGTGCCCAAAAAAGGAACGATCTCTATCGGACTATTTCTCTTATGCGAGCCACAGTTGACATGCCCGAGCTGCGCCTGGATCAGGACTGGAACATCATTGACTGTACAACCAATTTTATCACCCTCACTGATCTGGTTATGGAGTTCAGGGAAAAGAAAAAAAATCTCAGGGAATTCCTTAAAGAGGGCGATTTCGAGCGCCTCGAGCAATGCTTGGACAATATAAAAGCTTTGGACAGTCTGCCTTATGGTGACGGCGGAAAGTGGCGGCTCAGGTACAAAGGTCTAAAAAAGACGGACAGGATCGGAAAAAAATGGATTCCAACAAAAAAGTGCCGGGAAAACAACTGGCAAATAATCGAGGATGAGGGGAAACTGAAGATAATTCACCGGCCCCATCTCGCTGATGAGGTGGATTGCTATTTGATGAACGAGGAGGAATACGGCGGAGCGGATCAAGATATCAGGATTCTCTATAAAATAAAGACTTCGAGGAACAAGGAAAATATCCGGGACCTGTCCCTGGTCCTTTCCGGCACCTCCGGCCGGGAAGCGGTATTCCCCGATTCTGTCGGTTATACGGTATGCCTAGGGTCGAGAGCCAACACCCAGTCCGGTATCCAGAGGGAGTGCGCCAATATTATCAGCAGACCGGAATGCCTGGCCCCGGACACGGAATACCAGATTATCGCCGAGAGGACGGGCGGGAAAATATCCTGCCGGATAATCGACCTGAGCAAAAAAAGCGAGTTTCAGCCGCTCGGGATAATCGACAATAATGCAATTTATGACCGTAAAAACCATATCGGCTTTCATACTTTTTCCGGGGAGACGGAGTTCTATGATCTTGAGGTCTATACCCGGAAATCGATGTTTTCCATAGGGCAATTCCGGATACCCTGCAATCTCGAAGTGGGAATAAGAGACAAGAATCTGGCGGACCGGGTATTCAAATTGAGAATGTGGAAAGATGAAACCGCGAAAAAGATTTTCTACACTTTGATGTTCGAGGATGTTACTGAGCTGAAGCGTTTGGAGGAGACGCTAAAAGAATCTGAAAGCAGATACAGAGCTTTGTTTAATTCAAGCGCCGATGGAATAATGATCGCGGATATCGAAACGAGGAAATTCCAGTATGCCAATCCAGCGATATGCAAGATGTTAGGCTATAATGAAAATGAAATAATAGGGATGGGTCTCAGCGATATTCATCCAAAAGAGAGTCTGTAATTTCTGAATTCGTGGCTCAGGCAAGAGGGGATAAAATATTAACGCAGAATATGCCGGTCCTCAGAAAAGATGGAACGATATTATATGCGGATATAAATGCTACACCGGTTTTAATAGAAGGAAAAGAATATATGCTGGCTCTCTTTAGAGATACCACCGAGCGCAAGAGGGCGGAGGAAGTGCTGAAAGAATCGGAAAATAGATACAGAACTTTATTTGAAACAAGTCCCGATGGAATGCTTTTAGCGGACATTAAAACAAAGGAATTTTTAAAAGGCAATCCGGCGATATGTAAGCTGCTGGGTTATAGTGAAAATGAATTAAAGGGAATGACTGTCAGTGATATTCATCCAAAAGAGAGTCTGGAACACGATATTTCTGAATTTGAGGCTCAGACAAGAAAAGAAAAAGAAATAACGCACAATATTCCGGTTCTTAGAAAAGACGGGACGATAATCTTTGCCGATATATGTACGGCACCACTTTTAATAGATGGAAAGAAATGTATTATAGGCATTTTCAGAGATATCACTGAGCGCAAGAGGGCGGAGGAAACGCTGCAGGAAACCAAGGACTACTTGGAGAACCTGATCGACCACGCCAATGCGCCGATCATCGTTTGGGACCCGCAATTCCGCATCACCCGGTTTAACCACGCTTTCGAGTCCTTGACAGGCAGGACTGCGCACGAAGTCATGGGCAACAACCTGGGAATCCTCTTTCCGCCAGCCCTGCTGCAGAGTTCGATACAGCTCATCAAGAAAACTCTATCCGGCGAACGCTGGGAGACGGTCGAAATCAACATCCTACACATTGACGGGGCTGTCCGCACCGTCCTCTGGAACTCAGCAACGATCTTCGCTACGGATGGAAAGACTCCGCTAGCCACCATCGCGCAAGGGAATGACATCACCGAGCGCCTCCAGGCTGAAGAGGCCGCGCGCAAGGAGAACGCCAAGCTCTCGGCGATGATCTCGGGCATGGAGGAAGGCGTTATCTTCGCCGATGCCGGAAATGTTATCATCGAGGCCAACGATTATTTCTGCCGCTTTGTAAATATGGAACGCTCCGCTATTGTCGGCAAAAAAATCGAGGATTTATGCCAGGGCCAGATTCTCGCCCGTCTTCTGTCTGTCATAGAAGGTTTTCGCAAGGAACCTGGTTCCAATCCTTATATCCTGCAGCGCCCACTGGGAGGGGCCGAGGTCATCCTGCGTGTGCAGCCCATATACCGGAATGACAGATATGACGGCGTGCTTTTAAATGTCATCAATGTCACCGAACTCGTAGAAGCCCGCCGCCGAGCCGAGGAAGCCAGCCAGGCCAAAAGCGAGTTCCTGGCTAAAATGAGCCATGAGATCCGCACGCCCATGAACGGGGTGATCGGCATGACCGACCTGGCCCTGGACACCAATCTTACTCCCGAGCAGCGCGACTACCTCCAGACAGTCAAAGAGTCGGCCTATTCCCTGTTGAATTTGATCAACGATATCCTGGATTTCTCGAAAATCGAAGCGGGTAAATTCGCCCTCGAGTCGATTGATTTCAATCTGCGCGACAATCTCCACGAAATTGTCAAAGCTCTCGCTTATCACGCGCAGAAAAAAGGCCTCGAGCTTGTCAGCCATGTGCTTCCTGAAGTGCCGGACGCCCTGGTGGGCGATCCCGGCCGACTCCGCCAGATAATTATTAATCTTGTCGGCAATGCTATCAAGTTCACCGGAAAAGGCGAGGTTGTGCTCAAGGTTGAATTGGACCAGGAAGAAGAGAAAGAGGTTCTCCTCCACTTTTTTGTATCCGATACCGGGATCGGCATACCTGTCGAGAAACAGAAAAAAATTTTCGATGCCTTCGAGCAGGCCGACGGCTCTATGACCCGCAGATACGGCGGAACAGGGCTGGGGCTTACTATCTCTTCGCAATTGATAAACATGATGGGCGGCAGAATCCGGGTGGAAAGCGAGCCCGGCAAGGGAAGCACATTCCATTTTACCGCCCGCTTCGCCCTCCGGAAAGGGCCGAAAGAAAAACTTACCCTGCTCGAGCCGGCTCAACTTTATAACAAGCAGGTTCTTGTCGTTGACGATAACACCACCTACCGCCGGATATTGAAAGAGATTCTAAATACCTGGAAAATGGTTCCCTATCTGGCCGGGAGCGGTCCGGCCGCCTTGGAAATGCTTGATCAGGCCCTGGCTTCCGGAACAAGTTTCGATCTTTTGATCATTGATAGCGCCATGCCGGAAATGGACGGGTTCACCCTGGCCGAAAACATAAGAAAGAGACAAGAGTTTGGTCATATCACGATAATCATGCTCACTTCTGTAGGCCAGCGCGGCGATGCCGCCCGCTGCCGTCAGGTGGGAATAAACGCCTACCTGACCAAGCCGGTCAATCAGTTGGAATTGCTGGACACTATCATGGCCACCCTGGGTAAACCGGCACTGGTGGAACCTCGACAGGAGCTGATCACCAGACATGCCTTGCGCGAAAAGCAGAAGCTTTTGCGCATTCTTCTGGCCGAAGACAACCTGGTTAACCAGAAGCTTACGGTCAGCATTCTGCAGAAATGGGGCCACTCAGTGGCGGTGGCGTCAAACGGCAGTGAAGCGCTCGAAATACTAAAAAGTGAAAAGTTCGATCTTGTTCTGATGGATGTCAATATGCCGGAAATGGACGGTTTTGAGGCAACAGCCATTATCCGCGAAAAAGAAAAAGACACCGGCGGCAATGTTCCTATAATTGCCCTTACCGCCCATGCTCTCAAGGGCGACCGGGAGCGCTGCCTCAATGCAGGAATGGATGGATATATCTCCAAACCTGTTCAGACTAAAGAACTTTATGAGGCTATCGAGGCTTTGATCCCTGATAAAAAAAAGGAGTCCAAAGCGCAGGCGGGACTTACTGTAAGCATTGCACTGGATAAAGAGGCAATACTCCGGCATGTTGACGGGGATAAAGAGCTTCTCCGCCAGGTGACAGAGCTGTTTTTGGAAATAACGCCGGGAATCATGAACGACCTTAATCAGGCAATTGAAAAAGGGAATTTTAAAAAAGTGGAAAGCCTGGCCCATACCCTTAAAGGCTCGGTGGGTAATTTCGCGGCCAGAGACGCTGTCGATATGGCCTTAAGCCTGGAAAAGTCGGGTAGGGCCGGTGACCTTGTCCAGGCTAAAAAAAATTACCTCAGATTGAAAACCGTAATCGAGAGCCTTTACCGGGCACTGAAAGAACTTATTCCGGAAATTGACCATGAAGATTCTGATTGCCGAGGACGATCCAATTTCCCGGAAAGTTCTCGAAGCAACGCTAACCAAATGGAATTACGAGGTTCTGGTCGCTGACGACGGCGTTCAGGCCTGGCAGATAATTCAGGGTGAAAATACGCCGGACCTGGCAATACTCGACTGGATGATGCCCGGAATGGCCGGTGTCGAAATCTGCCGGAAAGTCAGGGAATTACCGGCTGTACAGGCTCTTTACATTATCCTCCTCACTGCCAAAGGAGATAGAAAGGATATCATCGAGGGCCTGGAGGCCGGAGCGGATGATTACATTACCAAACCCTTCGACCGAGGGGAATTACGCGCCCGGCTGCAAGCCGGGGTCCGGATCCTGGAATTGCAAAGAAAACTGGCCGACCGGGTAAAGGAGCTTGAGGAAGCAGCGTCGCACATCAAAACCTTGCAGGGTTTCCTGCCTATCTGCTGCTATTGCAAAAAAATACGCACTGACCAGAATTACTGGCAGCAGTTTGAAGGCTATATCAGCCAGCATTACGAGCTGCGTTTCAGCCACGGTATCTGCCCGGAGTGTTATAAAAAAATTGTCAAACCGCAACTGGCGGAAAGAAAAAAAATGAAGGCGGATGATAAAAGCCTGCCGGCTGAATAAAAGAATGTGCTATAAAGCACTTTTAACTCGGTGGGGGATTAATTACAGTGAGAAACTCAAATCAAATCCTCGTCTTTTTTCTCGAAGAGCAGGGCTATGCACTCTATCTCCATGCCGTGGAAAGAGTCGTTCACGCAGTCGAGGTCATGCCGCTGCCTAAAGCCCCGGATATTGTTCTCGGCATTATCAATATGCGAGGTCAGGTCATCCCCGTTCTTAATATCCGGAAACGATTTGACCTGCCGGAGCGAAAAATAGACCCGGACGACCGGTTCATCATTGCCCATACTAAAAAACGGACTGTGGCGCTGGTGGTTGACATGGTCAATGGGATCATTCAACCCGCAAAGGAAAAACTGGTGCCGGCAGAAAAGGTCACGCCCGGAATGGAGCTTATCGATGGAGTGATAAAGCTTGAAGACGGTATGATTCTCATTCACGACCTTGAAAGGTTTCTTTCCCTTGAGGAAGAAACAATGCTGGACAAAGCAGTGAAAGGGAAAAAGGATGACTGAAAGCATTTCCAATATCTCTCTATCACGGCTCAGTGAACTGATCTCTTCTCATATGGGCTTACATTTCCCCACAGACCGCTGGCCTGACATCCAAAGGGGCATTCGTTCCGCCGCACCGGAGTTCGGTTTTAATGATGCCGGGTCATGCATCCAGTGGCTTTTGTCCGAGCCTTTGACCAGGAACCAGATCGAGATTCTGGCCAGCCATATCACTGTCGGGGAAACCTATTTCTTCCGCGAGAAACCGCTATTTGACACTCTCCGGGAGCACATCCTGCCGGAATTGATTCATCCCCGCCGAGAAAACGGCCGTCTCCTCAGAATATGGAGCGCGGGCTGCGCCACTGGTGAGGAGCCTTATTCAATCGCTATCCTGCTAAGTAAAATGATCCCTGATATAAATGATTGGAACGTGACCATCCTGGCTACTGACATTAACCCCCGTTTTCTAGAAAAGGCCTCGCTGGGCCTTTACAAAGAGTGGTCGTTTCGAAACACTCCTCCGGATTTGAAAGAAGAATATTTCACCAAAACAAAAGAAAACTGTTATAAAATTCTTCCCCAAATTAAGAGGATGGTCCAGTTCGCCTATCTCAATTTAGCGGAAGACACATATCCATCGCTCTTAAACGATACCAATGCCATGGATCTGATATTTTGTAAAAACGTGCTCATGTATTTTGCTCCGGAGCAGCAAAAAAAAGTCATTCGAAAACTGTACCAGGTCCTGGTGGATGACGGCTGGCTGGCAGTCAGTCCCAGCGAAACCTCACAACTTCTCTTCTCGCAGTTCGCGAGTGTAAATTTTCCCCAGGCCATCCTCTATCGAAAAGATCTGTACAAAAAAGACCGGCGTCCGGTTCTCCCGGCGCAAGATTTTGAACCGGCCTTTACAATACTTGAGCACCCGCTTGAACTCGATCTCGAAGTCGAGCCTCCCCTTCCCTGGCCTGTCCAGTCCGATCCGGATCAACACCCTGTGGCAAGGCCGGAGCGACAAGAGCCGGAGCCGCAGCTCATCCCGGAACCCCGCCCCACTCTCTTTGAAGAAGCCCGGGCCTTGTACGGCCAAGGCAACTACACCGCGGCAGCGGATAAGTTAATCAAGTCGGCTCCGGATGACTATCAGGCATTCGCTTTATTAGCCAGGGTGTACGCCAACATGGGCCAACTGACCGAGGCTTTCGAGTGGTGCGAAAAAGCGGTGTCTGCCGATAAACTGAATCCCGGCGCCCACTATCTCCGGGCAACGATCCTTCAGGAGCTGGGGCAAGTCAATGAAGCCAGCGCCTCGTTAAAGCGGGCGCTCTACCTTGATCCGGACTTTATCCTGGCTCATTTCGCGCTGGGCAATATCGCCTCCCGGCAAGGGAAACTCAAGGAATCGGAAAGGCATTTCCGGAATGCCCTCGCTCTCCTCGAGAGTTACGGTCAAGCAGAGGTTTTGCCCGAAGCTGACGGCGTAACTGTTGGACGGCTCTCAGAAATAATATCACTTATGATCGAAAGGCACGCTTGCGTATGAATAAAAATAAAACAAGGTCGGACCACCCCGTTTACCCGAGCTTCACGCCAGGGCCTGGAGAAAAGAAAAATATCCTCAAAGCCAGGGCAAAAATTCTGGCCCGGGAGCCTGAACGGGAAAAAAAGGCTGAAGAATATCTCGAGGTGGTCGAGTTTCTCCTGGCTTATGAGACTTATGCCCTCGAGACAGCTTACATCCGGGAAGTCTATCCGCTCAAAGAACTCACCCCGCTGCCGTGCGTGCCGCCGTTCGTTCTCGGCATAATCAACGTGCGGGGGCGGATTCTCTCGGTCATTGACCTGAAGAAGTTTTTTGGCCTGCCGGAAAAGGGTCTGACCGACCTCAACAAGGTCGTCATCCTGCACAAGGATGAAATGGAGTTCGGCATCCTGGCGGACAAAATTCTCGGCGTCCGGTTCATTGCGCGAAAGGAGATTCAGCCTTCGCTTCCCACACTTACCGAGATCCGCGCGGAGTATCTGAAAGGGGTGACCAGGGAAAGGGAGGTAGTACTCGAGGCGATAAAACTCCTTATGGATAACAGTATTCTGGTTAATGATCAGGGCGAATTTTAAATCAACAAATGATATATGATTAAATAATTCACAAAAATGGAGGTAAATATGAAATGGTCAATCGGGAAAAAAATCGGCGGTGGTTTTACCATATCATTATTAATTATTAGTTTGGTTTGTTTGGTATCATATATAAATATTAATCAGCTTCTTGAAACCAACAGGAGGGAATCGCATACCAATCAGGTTATTTTAATGCTCGAAAAAATGCTTTCAAATTTAAGAGCGAGTGAGGCCGGTGAGCGTGGTTACATAATGACAGGATTGGATATCTATTCAGAACGTTATAAGGACCAGTCTGGAAAGGTATTAAGTGCTTTAGACAGTATCAAAGAAATTTCGATAAGTCCGAACGTCCAAAAGAACCTCGATGTTATAAGGCCATTAATCACCGAAGAATTAAGCGTACTTGAAAAAGGTATTAATCTTCGCCGGGAAGAAGGATTAGAAGCTGCATTGAAGATGGTGCAAACTGAAAAAGATGAAGTACAGAAAACCAGTGAGTTAATCCGAAACCTCGTCCGGGAAATTGGCGACGAGGAAGATAAATTGCTCGAAGCCCGGCATTCGGATGCTGAATCAGACGCTCAGAAAACAAAACAGACTATCATTTTAGGTTTCATATTTGGAGTTGTGTTCTTAAGCCTGGCCGGATTTTTTATCACCCGCAACATAACCGTACCTTTGGATCAAGTTGTTTCAATATCTAAACAAATTGCCTCTGGAGACCTGCCCGGGAATTTTACTGATAAAGGTAGAGGTGATGAAATAGGAATTCTTTTAGAGGCGTTTAGCAATATGACCCGGTATCTCAAAGAAAAAGTAGGCTTAGCCGAACAAATTGCGGCAGGTGATCTGAGAGTAGATGTGAAAGTAAGTTCAGAGAAAGACATTCTTGGGAATGCCTTAAGCAGTATGGTTGAGAATCTGCAAAAGCAGACCCACAAGCTCACGGAAGGCATAAGTACCCTGGCTTCCTCGGCCAGTGAGATTTCGGCCTCGGTAGCAGAACTCGCTTCCGGCACTGCTGAAACGGCTACCTCTATTAGTGAGACTTCAACGACGATGGAAGAGGTTAAACAGACAAGCCAGATGGCCAATAAAAAGGCCAAATATGTATCCGATATTGCCCAGCAGACAGAGCAAATATCGAAGGACGGCAAGAAAGCTACAGATAATACTACTGAGGGGATGAATGACATCCGGGAACAGATGGAGTCCATAGGCGAGAGCATTATGAGACTCAGTGAGCAGAGCCAGGCCATAGGGGAGATAATTGCCACAGTCAATGACCTGGCCGACCAATCGAACCTTCTGGCTGTAAACGCAGCCATTGAAGCGGCTAAGGCGGGCGAACAGGGTAAAGGTTTCACGGTAGTGGCCCAGGAAATCAAGAATCTGGCGGAGCAGTCGAAGAAGGCAACGAGCCAGGTACAGGGCATTTTGAGCGAGATTCAAAAAGCGACCGGGGTCGCGGTAATGGTCGCCGAACAGGGCGCCAAAGCAGTGGAGAAGGGTGTGAAACAATCCGCCCAGGCCGGCGAGTCTATCCTGGCGCTTTCAAACAGCGTAGCCGAAGCGGCTCAGGCGGCTGTGCAGATAGCGGCAGCGAGCCAGCAGCAAATGGTGGGCATAGATCAGGCCGCCACAGCCATGGAGAATATCAAGCAGGCCAGCAGCCAGAATTCTGCCAGCACGAAACAGTTGGAAACCGCAGCGCTGACAATCGCTGAGCTGGGTCAGGAACTGAAACAGTTAACGGAGCGATATAAAATATAAGTATTTAAGGAGTCAAAATGCGTAAAAAAGAAGATGAATTTATTAAAAAGCTTATGGCCGCGTTCAAACTTGAGGCGGAAGAGCACCTCAAAACCATTTCTTCCGGATTACTGGACCTGGAGAAAACACCGCAGCCGGAAAAGAGAATAACCATTATCGAGACCATTTTCCGGGAAACGCACAGTTTGAAAGGCGCGGCCCGCTCAGTCAACATGACCGTGATCGAATCTGTCTGCCGGTCCCTGGAAAGCATTTTCTCTGCCTGGAAACGCCGGAATATAAGTCTTTCGCCGGAACAGTTCGACATATTATACCAGGCGTTGGATACGATAAAAAAACTCCTCTCTTCTCCGGAAGAGGAACAGACCGGTATTTCAGAACTCCTGGAGCAAATAGACCGCCTTGCAGCCGGCGAGTCAGCAAAAACGCCGGACAGTACAGCTTTGCCCCCGGAGGATGAAGCCCCTCCTGCGCCAGAAAGCTATCGAGCCTCCTCTCCTGAGCCTGCAAAACCGGAAAAGAAAAAACCGGAGAAGACCAAAGAAAAGGAAAAGCCGTCTCCGATCGAGACTGCGCCAGGGACCCATGCCCCTCTGCCTCAGGATTATCTTTCGGCGAAAGAGAAACCCGCACCCACTGAAACGGTAAGAATCTCCGCAGCCGAATTAGACTCCATCTTGCGCCAGATAGAAGAAATGCCCGCTGTCAAACTGGCCACGGGCCAGCGCGCTGTCGAAATTCGGGATGCATTAGCCACTATCGATTTATGGAAAAAGGAATGGGGGAAAGAATACCCGAGGATACAGATGATCCGCAAGCTGCCGGACAAAGAACCCGGAAAAAAGGAGCCGGGCCAGACCAGTTTTCAGACTGCCAGACTGTTGAAATTTCTTGATTGGAACCTGGCCTATATAAAATCATTGGAGAACAGGCTTACCGCGCTTGAACGATCGGCGGAGCAGGATTACCGGGCCTTGAGCGGAATGGTGGAACATCTCCTCGAGGATATGCAGCGGGTCCTTATGCTTCCCTTCTCCTCGCTTTTGGAAATCTTCCCCAAACTGGTTCGCGACCTTTCCCGGGATCAAAGCAAGGAAGTAAAACTGGAGATCAAAGGTGGTGAGGTTAAAGTGGATCGGCGGATAATGGAGGAGATGAAAGTCCCCCTGATCCATCTGGTGAGAAACTGTATCGACCATGGCATCGAAAAACCCCGGGAGCGGGAGCGCAAGAAGAAAACACCCTCTGGTTTGGTTGTCATAGCCATCTCACACTTGAAAAGCAACCAAATTGAGATATTAGTTTCCGATGACGGAGCCGGAATTGACCTGGAGAGAGTAAAAAATGCGGCTGTCAAACGCAGAGTTATTTTAGAAAAAAAGGGCCGGCAGCTCGATAATAAAGAGCTGCTTGGGCTCATTTTCGAGTCAGGTGTTTCCACCAGTCCAATCATTACCGATATCTCGGGCAGGGGGCTCGGCCTGGCCATTGTACGGGAAAAAATTGAAAGACTCGGCGGGCTGATATCCGTGGAAACTGCTCCAGGCAAAGGCACCTCCTTCAGACTGCTTCTTCCCATAACGCTGGCTACGTTCAGGGGTGTCCTGGTCGAGGCCAATGAACAATTGTTTGTCGTTCCCACAGCCAATGTGGAACGCTCCGTGAGAATCAAAAAGGAGGAGATAAAAACGGTCGAGAACAGGGAAACAGTTCACCTGGATGGACGCACCATTTCCCTGGTGAGGCTCGGTGAAGTCCTGGGACTGCCCCACAAAATGAATGCAGAAGACAATTCAGGGTCTGTCCTTTTGCTGGTCCTGGGCAATGCGGGAAAAAGCATAGCTTTCAGTGTGGACAAGATACTCAATGAGCAGGAAGTGCTGATTAAAAGTCTGGTCCGGCAGCTCACCCGTGTACGGAATATCTCCGGCGCCACAGTTCTCGGTTCGGGCCGGGTGGTCCCCATCCTCAATGTCCCGGATTTGATGAAATCGGCTGTAAAAGTTACCGCCTCTCCCTTCGCTGCCGCCGCTGGGGCAAAAGAAGCCGTGGAAAAGAAAAAATCTGTCCTGGTCGTGGAAGATTCTATCACCGCCAGAATGTTAATCAAGAATATTCTGGAAATGGCCGGATACCAGGTCAAAGCGGCTGTCGACGGCGTGGATGCATTTACCATACTGAGAACCGAGGGTTTCGACCTGGTTGTCTCGGACATCGATATGCCGCGGATGAATGGCATCGAGCTAACCTCCAGGATTCGCAGCGACAAGAAGCTTGCCGAATTACCTGTGGTGCTGGTGACTGCCCTGGAATCCCGGGAGGACCGGGAGCGGGGCATCGATGTCGGGGCCAATGCCTATATTGTCAAAAGCAGCTTTGACCAGAGCAATTTGCTGGAAGTAGTCCGGAGACTCATTTAATTAAAGGATTGACTCCATGATCAAGGTGCTGATTGTAGATGATTCCCTGGTAGTGCGGCTGAATCTGAAATACATCCTGGAAAAGGATCCGGATATCCGGGTAGTTGGAGCGGCAAATGACGGCCTGGAAGCGGTCGAGATGGTAAATCAAAAGAAGCCGGACGTGGTTACCATGGACATTAATCTGCCCAGAATGAGCGGCTTTCTGGCCACCCGCAGAATCATGGAGACCTGCCCTGTACCAGTTGTCATTGTGAGCGCCAGCTGGGACCCGGGCGAGGTCGAAAAAACATTTCTGGCCCTGGAAGCTGGGGCTGTTTCTGTTGTCGCCAAACCACCTGGTATAGGACACCCGGATTATGAAAAATCAGCCAATGAACTCATTAAAACAGTAAAACTGATGTCTGAGGTGAAGGTGGTGACCCGGCGGCCTAAGATTCAGCCGATAGAGTGGGTCCCTGAAGCGTTGTTAAAGACACGACATCTGCCGGAACCGGCCGCGGAGATAAAACTCGTGGCCATCGGCGCATCCACCGGCGGCCCGGTTGTTCTGCAAAAAATACTTGCCGCGCTTCCAACTGGTTTCCCTGTTCCCATTTTAATCGTCCAGCATATCTCGGCCGGTTTTCTCCCCGGGATGATAGACTGGCTCATTCAAAGCACCGGATTCCCGGTTCGCCTGGCCACCGAAGGCGAAATACCACAGCCGGGCCATGCCTATTTAGCTCCGGATGATTCTCACCTGGGAGTGTCCAGGAATAAGAGGATATCACTCAGTGATGGAGAAAAAGAACACAATTTGCGCCCGTCCGTGTCTTACCTTTTCCGCTCTGTTGCCGAGGTTTTTGGTCCTAATGCAGCCGGTGTGCTCCTTACAGGCATGGGCAGCGATGGGGCTAAAGAATTGTATTTGATGAAAGAAAAGGGCGCGTTGACTATTGTGCAGGATAAAGAAAGCTCCGTGGTTTTCGGCATGCCGGGCAAAGCAGAAAAAATCGGCGCGGCAAGATATGTACTGCCGCCGGCCCAGATCGCACAGACGCTTATAAGCTTAATATAAAAACTGTCTATTGTTGTTTCTCGTAAATAACGTTATATTTAAGCGTATTTTATTAAATACCCCTCAATCATTCTTTGAAAAATGGGGAGGTCCTGTACTTCCCCCCTTTACCAAAAGGGGGAAGGGGGGATTTGCGAATGAAACGCTTAAGCCACAAACAGGCATTCAATTTTACAACTTATTTCTGAGACGGGATACTAGATTGTAACTGCTTGGTAAATTAACTTTTCGTAGGGGCGGTTGGCCAACCGCCCCTACGGCCCCGAGGGAAATCATAGGCTTAGATTTTTTATCAATACACTTCCAGACCATGGATATTTAAGGTTTTCAGGGTCAGGAGAACCGGATTTACAGCTCTGATATTTTCCAGTTTTAAATCAGGAGACTGAATAATGAAATCAAAAGAAAAAAATGATAATAAAAAAGTTGAAATATTAATCGTCGAGGACAGCCCGACCCAGGCTATAAAATTGCAGTACCATCTCGATAAAAAAGGATTCATGGTTTCAATCGCCCGGAACGGCCGCGAGGCTTTAGCTTTCCTGAAAGAGCACAGGCCTACTCTTATTATCAGCGACATCGTCATGCCCGAAATGGATGGCTTTGAACTCTGTCGGAAAATCAAGACAGATGAAAAACTAAAAGATATTCCGGTGATCCTTCTGACAGCTCTCTCAGAACCCGATGATATCATCAAAGGGCTGTCCAGCGGAGCAGAAAACTTTGTCACCAAGCCTTATGATATGAAGTTTCTTCTATCCCGCATTAACTATGTTATTGTAAACAGGGAGATGAGGAAGAAGTCGACTGCGGAAATGGGTATAGAAGTTTTTTTTGCCGGGCAGCGGCATTTTATAACATCAGATCGCCTGCAGATTTTAGATCTTCTTATTTCCACATATGACATCACTGTCCAGAAAAGCCGCGAACTGGAGCAAGCCAACAAAGAATTGAAAAAAGCGCAAGGCCAGCTTAAAGCCCTCAACGAGCAGCTTGAAAAAAAGGTGATAGAACGGACACAGAGGATTTCTTATCTAAACCGGATGATCCTCGCCGTGCGCAATGTCAACCAACTCATCACCAAGGAAAAAGACCGCGACATTCTGCTTCAGGGCATTTGCGACAGACTGATTGAGAATCGAAGTGATTGTAATGTATGGATTGTTCTATTGGATGAGGCAGGAGGATTTGTCAGGGCTGCCCAAGCCGGCCTGGGAAAAGATTTCCAGCCCCTGCTAGAGCGCCTGAAGCGAAACGACTTGCCTGGTTGCTGCCGGAAAGCCCTCGAGCAGCCGGACGTAGTGGTCACCGAGGATCCGTCATCCGAATGCACCGGCTGCCCCCTGACGGGCGTTTATAGTGATAAAGGAGGATTGTGTATTCGATTGGAAAACCAGGGAAAAATTTACGGCCTGTTGTGTTGCTCAGTCCATAGAGAATTCATCAAAGACCCGGAAGAGAAAAACTTGATCGTGGAGGTTGCCGGTGATATCACTTTCGCCCTGTTCAGCCTGGAAGTTGAAGAGAAGCGCAAGCAGGCAGAGGAAGCCCTTCAGCGGGAGCGCGACCTCCTGGACCGCATCATGGAAACCAGCCCCGCAGGGATCATCATGGTCGATTGCCACGGTCAGATTACCTTTGCCAACCCCCGGGCGGAAGAAGTCCTGGGTTTGAGCGGGAAAGATATCACCTGCCGCACTTACAACGATCCCAAATGGCGGATCACAGACTATGAAGGCAATCCATTCCCGGATGATAAACTACCCTTCCGGCTGGTAATGAAGACCGGTCTGCCTGTTTACGATATCCGCCACGCCATCGAATGGCCCGATGGAAGGCGGGTGCTGCTTTCGATTAATGCCACGCCCATGTTCGATAGCTCGGGCGCCTTGAGCGGCATGGTGGCTACGGTTGAGGATATTACCAGCCGCGTACTCATGGAGGAACAGCTTAAAGAGTCGGAAAAGAAATACCGCGAGCTGTACGACAATGCCCCGGTCGGTTACCACGAGCTTGACACCAAAGGTAATATTGTCAGAGTCAACCAGACAGATGCGGAGCTCCTTGGTTACAGCAAGGAAGAAATGATCGGTCGCCCGATTAAAGAGTTTATCGCCCTTGAAGACAGGGAAAAATCAGTCAAAGGCTTAAAATTAAAAATCAAAAGCAGAAAAAAGATCGAGCCTTTTGAAAGGAAGATGGTTTGCAAAGATGGAAGGGTCATTGAATGCCTGATCGCGGAAAACCTGATAATCGACGATCAAGGCCGGGTAACAGGCCTGCGGACTACTGTCCGGGATATCACCGAGCGCAAGCGAGCCGAGGAAAAGCTAAAGATAAGCGAGGATAAGTACAAAACATTGGTCGAAAATATTCCCCAAAAGATATTCCTCAAGGACTCCGCTTCAGTCTATGTGTCTTGCAACCAAAATTATGCCCTGGATTTAAAAATCAAAGCCGAAGAAATAGCAGGCAAGACTGATTTCGATTTCCATCCCAAAGAGCTGGCCGAAAAATACAGGGCTGATGATAAAAGAGTGATTGAGACTAATAAAACAGAAGAGATTGAAGAGAAATATATCCAGAACGGGATCGAGTTTTGGGTTCAGACTATAAAAGTCCCTGTAAAAGATGAAAAAGGCAAGCCTGTCGGTATAATGGGCATTTTCTGGGATATAACCGCGCGCAAGAAAGCCGAGGAAGCCCGGGTGCTTCTGGAGACCGCGATCGGCCAGTCGGCGGAGATGATTGTCATTACAGACAGCGCCGGAACAATCGAATATGTCAACCCGGCTTTCGAAAAGATCACCGGCTATACTCAGGCTGAGGCCCTGGGCCAAACCCCGCGACTTTTGAAAAGCGGTCAGCAGGATGCGGCTTTCTACCAGGAGCTTTGGGAGACCATTAAAAACGGACAAGTCTGGAAGGGGCATTTTGTTAACCGGAAAAAAGACGGTACCCTCTACCATGAGAAAGCGACCATTTCTCCTGTCTTCGATGCACAAGGCAAAATTGTCAATTATGCGGCGGCCAAGCGCGACATAACCCAGGAGCTGGACATGGAAAACCAGCTCCGCCACGCCCAGAAAATGGAATCCCTTGGCCTCTTGGCCGGCGGGGTGGCCCACGATTTCAACAATATCCTGACCACGATCATGGGTTATTCCTCAATGATTAAAAGGGTGGAGGAGATCCCCGAGAAGTACAGAAAGAGGATCGAGGAAGTGGAAAAGGCCTCCCAGAGAGGAGCCGAAATAACCAGGCAGCTTTTGACTTTCAGCCGCAAACAGCCGCCAAAATTTGAGACTGTAAATTTAAACGACATTGTCAGCCAGTCGCTCCGCTTCCTGAAGCGCACTCTGGGCGCGAATATCATGATCGAAAGCAGCCTGAGCGAGAGCCTGGGGCTGGTCAAGGCCGACAATACGCAGATTCAACAGATTCTCATGAACCTGGCCCTGAACTCCCGGGACGCCATGCCGGAGGGAGGGAAAATACGGATTGAAACCTCGAACATCGAGATCGACAAGAAATATCTTAACAGCCATCTTTACGCCAAACCCGGGCCCCATGTCCTGCTCTCTTTTACCGATACAGGCGCCGGGATGGACAAAGCCACTATCTCCAGAATCTTCGAGCCTTTCTTCACCACCAAGCCGGTTGGCCAGGGCACCGGGCTGGGACTGTCTATTATCTACGGCATAGTTAAGAACCACTATGGGTTTATCAATGTCTATAGCGAGGTCGGAAAAGGGACCATTTTCAAGGTCTACTTTCCCCGCACCGAGGAAAAGGAAAAGGCAAAAGCCGGGGCGGAGCCTGCGGTCAAGGGCGGGAAAGAGACCGTACTCGTGGTCGATGATGAAGAAATGATCGTGAACCTGGTCTCCGGTATCCTGGAGGATTACGGCTATAAATGCCTGACCGCCAGGGATGGTCTGGAAGGATTGAATATTTACCGGGAAAAGGGTGAAAACATCGATCTTGTCCTGCTGGATATAGTAATGCCCAGGATGAGCGGTCCCGAGCTATTCAGGGAGATTATCAGGATAAACCCCCGGGCCAGGATTGTCATGTCCAGCGGCTTTTCGGTCCAGAACGAAAAAGACCTCCTGGCCGCTGGAGTGAAAGCCTTTGTCCCCAAGCCTTATCAGGAGAAAGTTCTTGCCCGGACTATCCGGGAAGTCCTCGATAAAGAAAAGTAAGAGAAAGGAAAGCGTCTATGGAAGAGACAAAGGAAAAGATCAGGATGCTGGTCGTGGATGACGATGAGCAGATAAGGAAATTTATCCGCAGCATTTTCGAGGACAACGGCTGGTATATTGACCTAGCGGAGAACGGCCCCCAGGCTGTGGAAATGGTCAGGAAAAACTCCCTCGATTACGACATCGCCCTGCTGGATGTCATTATGCCCGGGCCCACGGGACTGGATGTCCTTCCCGAGCTTTTGAAATACGGCAACGACCTGGCGGTCATAATGCTCTCCGGGTACGCCGAGGTCAACTCCGCAGTGGAATCCATAAAATCAGGGGCTTATGATTTCCTGCAGAAACCGGTGGACGTCGATATCCTGCTGATCCGGGTGGAAAAAGCTTTAGAACAGAGAAGGATAAGGAAAGAACGCCGGCTGTACCTGGTCGATATCGAGAAGAAAGTGAAAGAGCGGACTACAGAGCTCGAGGCGGCGCGCACGGCCACTATTTTCGGCCTGGCCTGCCTGGCTGAATACAGGGATGAAGAGACCGGGTTTCATCTGGAACGCATGGCCCACTATGCCGTGGCCCTGGCCGGGAAATTGAGAGAGATCGGGCTTTACCGCGACATTCTCGATGACGAATATTTGAATCTTCTCTTTGAGTCCGCGCCCCTTCACGATATCGGCAAGGTCGGGGTGCTGGATATAATCTTGCGGAAACCCGGCAAGCTGACCCCGGAAGAGTTCGAAATAATGAAAACTCACACAGTCATCGGAGCCAGGGCTATCGAGGATATCCAGGTCAAAGTGAAAGGCCAGACTTTTCTTTCTCTCGGGATTGAAGTCGCCAGGAGCCACCATGAGCACTTTGACGGCAGCGGGTACCCCGATGGGCTGAAAGGTAATAAAATCCCCCTTTCAGCGAGAATCCTCTCCCTGGCCGATTTCTACGACGCGCTCAGTTTTCCCAGGGTTTACCGCCCCTTCGGGTATCCTCACGAAGAGGTGAAAGAAATGATCGAGCAAAGGGCCGGTTCCCAGTTCGATCCCGATATTGTTCAGGGATTCCTCGAATGCGAGGACGAGTTCATCTCCTTGCGGGAAAAATACCAAGAGTAGGAGTAATCTCGATGCCGGAAGAACCCGAAATTAAAAGGACAATCGAAGAAGAGCTTGATTTTATCGAGAAGCTGGACCTGGAAAGGCTGAAATTCGAGCTGAGCCAGGAACTGGGGCCATTGGACGCCAAAATTGTCGAAGCCGAGGCGCTCCCCAAAGCCATCCCTCCCCAGCTTAAAGTGAGAATATCGGAAAACAGGATGGAAGCCTACCTCAAAGTGATCCATCCGGGGAAACCCCGGGCAATCGGCTTTAACTCTCTGTGTGAATACCTGAAAGCGAACAAGGTAGTCGAAGGGATCATCCAGGAAAACCTGGAAAAAATAGTCGACCTGCAGGTTTACGACCAGGAGGTTCTGGTTGCCCAGGGGAAGCTGCCTGTCAATGGCCGGGATGCCGTTATCAGAATTATTACCCGGGAAACCGACACCGAAGAGTGCATGGATGTCAGGGGCCGGGTCGATTTCAAGAAAATGAGGCTGAAAAATGTCATCAATCAAGGAGAAGTAGTCGCCGTGAAAACACCGGCTACTCCGGGTGAAAAAGGCTACAAGGTGACCGGGGAGGAAATATCGCACAAACCGGGCAAGGACCTGGATTTCAGAAAGAGCCCGGATGTCGCGGTGTCAGAGAAAAATCCACTCCAGCTCGTCGCCCTGAAAAGCGGGTTTCTCAATCCGAATCTGACGATCAAAGACTTGATCATAATTGAAGGGCATATCGATTATTCGACAGGGAATGTCAATTATCTCAAGTCCCTGATAATCAAAGGGGATGTCAAAAGCGGCTTCTCGGTCGAGTGCGGCGAGAACGTGGAAATATACCGCTGCGTCGAGGATTCCACGGTAATTGCCGCTGGCGATGTAATTGTAAAAGAAGGCTTCCTGGGCATGGGCAAGGGATTGATCCAGGGAAACAATGTCACCGTAGGCCATATCAAGCAGCAGAAAATAATCGCCAAAGGGGATATAGTAGTCGGGGGTGAAGTTCTTTACTCCTACCTCCAGGCTGGCGGGATTATAAAAGTGATGGGCGTAAAGGGCATAGTGATCGGAGGGGTCCTGGTTGCCGGAAAGGGCATAGAAGTTGTCAACGCGGGCAACGCGCAGAACATTAAAACTCATTTATGTGTCGGCTACAACAGCGAAATCATGGAGCTGGATGAAAAAATTAAAAAGCTTCTCGAAAATCAGGAAAAGGTCAATAAAACGATCAAGCTTTTCAAGGCTGCCGGACCGACAGAATTATTGTCCGAGGGGAAAAAGCTTCTGTTAAAGAAACTGTCCTTTTCCCAGAACAATATAGCCGAGGAAATCAAAAGCCTGCAGACAATGAGAAGAGATAAAATCGACGAGCTGATAGAAAAGGAGAAGCCTTCTATCAAAGTCAACGGGACTGTCTTCCGCAACACGACCATCCAGATCGGCGATTATAAAAAGTATATCACTGTCGAGGAGCGGAACAAGATATTCATCTTTCATAAAGACACCATCATGGATTTCGCCGCGAGCTCACTGAGGCGGGGCGATTTCCAGGAAGGCCAATAAGCGAAAAGTTCCCCTCATTCCGGCTTGCACTGCGACTGATATTTTGCGATAATAATAAATTGAGGATCATTTCTGAATTCTGACCGTGTGTCCGTGCGCCGAGTAATCTTTATTCTTATCAGCGGTGCTTTTCAGGTAATCTTTAACAGGATAATAAATATGGAAAACAAAAAGATACTGCTGGTGGACGATGATGAACAGATCCTGGATATGTTGGGAGCGATCCTGGAGGATGAAGGATTTAGTATCGATAAGACTTTCAGCGGCGAAGGGGCTTTGAAAAAAGTCGAGAAAGAAAAATACGATCTGGTCATTTCGGATGTCAGGATGCCCGGTATCGATGGGTTCGAGCTGCTCAAGCAGATAACGGACAGGTTTAAAGATACCAGGGTAATCATGATGACAGGATATACGGATGATTACGATATCTCGGATGTCCTTTTACTTGGCGCTTATGATTATATAACCAAGCCGTTTGACGGGTCTAAAGTTCTTATCTCGGTCCAAAATGCCCTGGAAAAGTGAATACCCAAGAAACCACTTCCGATTCAGCTTCACCAGAGGAAGGCACCTTGTCCAAAGAAAAAGAAGATATAATGGAATTTAAGGAAGGGGTGGAATTTACTCCTCCCGGATTACAGATATCCGCTGGACCAGAGGCCCAAGCGCAGCCCGCCGCTGTCCCGCCAGCCAAAAAACCATACGAGATGGACCTGGATGAGCGGGCCACTTATTACGCCCGGGAACTCAGGAGATGGCCCGACGCCAAAAAAATTCAGCCGCTCAAGCAATTAGTCAATATCGGAGGGCTCAGTCAGCTGAAATATATCCTGCCCTTATCTCAGTACCCCAGTGATTTTATCCGCAAGCTGGCCCGCAATACGGTCATAAAAATTATCCTGCGGGCACTCAAGGAAGACGAGGAAAGCCACACGTTGGATGCCGACCAGAAAAAACAGTTCATAGATCTTCTGGTAATTCTCGACAATAAATATCTTTACCTTAAGGATATCGATCTGGTGGGCCCGAAATTCACCGAAACGATTTATGATATTCTTATCCAGGAAAACAAAGAATTTACCATACAGAAATTGGCGGATGTAATAGTCGATGACGATGAGCGGGTCCAGGCCACTGCGGTCAGGATGATCGCCGAGATATCCAGCCAGTCGGAAATAAGCCTGCTGGTCAAACTGCTCCGCGACCGGGATCACCGGGTACGGGCCAATGTCATCGAAGCTCTCGAAATAATCGGCGACCCCAACATTTTAGGTATTCTGATGAGATTCAAGATGGACAGGAACAATCGCGTGCGGGCCAATGCCATAAAAGCGTTATGGAACCTTGGTTTCCGGGAGGTTGAAGAACCGTTGAGAGAAATGCTTTTCGACTCCAGTCCAGTGATGCGGGCCAGCGCGGTATGGACCATCGGCCAGATCAGCCACAACCAGCCACATCTTAAGGCTTTATTAAAGATCGTGGAATACGACAGCGAAGAGACAGTGCAGGATAGCCTGGAAAAGGCCTGGAAGAATATCGCCCACGGCGAAAAAGGGTTGAGAATATTGGTAATCGGTAATGACAGGAATTTATTCCAGGTTCTCTGTAGAAACCTGGCCCGTGATGGATTCCATGTCCTGGCGGCATTCAATGGCACGGATGGAGTAACCAAAGCCATCAGACAGCGGCCTGATATCATTTTGCTGGATTTAGACCTGGCCCCGAACAGTCTGGAAGTCATAAAACAAATCACCAGTCATGAAGCGACAATGAAGATTCCGCTGATTGTGCTGAGCGATTTCAACTCGAGCACGTCGGTCAGACAGGCCAGGGAGGCCGGGGCCGCTGATTTCCTGAACAAGCCTCTTGTCTACCAGGAAGTGAGGGAAAAAGTCAGACTCTTTCTCAAGTAATCACCTCGAACACCAAGTTATAGTCTCCGAGAGTCATTATCCTCACCGCGAGAAATTTTATTCTGCTGGACATAAATTGTTCGCCGTAAGCCCATTTTGGCTGCTGAGGGCAATAAATGAGTAAAATAATCCAGGCCGTCCCGTAAACTCGAGTTTGTAATGGAGATTAAATTGTGCCGTAGCTGTGACAAAATAGGGGACATTTAATACATCTATGGCATTAATAGCATTCAGTCTAAAAAAGCGCAGAGCGGGCAATCGTGCGCTTTTGAGATGTTATTTAATAAGTTACCTAAACTGAAATAATCGGCTGAAACACATTTGACATGAAGGAGGTCACTCACTTCGAATCCGGTAGCGCCCACCATCTTTAAATCCAGTATTGGAGCGGGTATGCGAGATTTCGCAGGTCCGCTCTTTTTTTCAAGTTTGGCGCACATTCTCAATCTGTGTCCATTTTTTCGACGATTTGTGACTACTTTTTCGACACAACTCACTCCCCGATCGCTTTATTCTCAAACTCAGCATACTTTTCTACGGCATTTTAAGGGTCTGAGAGACCGCCTGCATATCAATCTGGAGTCCAAAACTATACATCCCGCAATTTTGAACTTCGCTCATAGAAGACAGCGGATGTCTATGAGAGAGCCCGGTCAAGAAAAAATCAATAAAAGCAAGAGGAACTTTTTCCTTGGGAGGAGGTCTGAAAAAACAATTTCAAGTCCTGAGAACTGCACCAAAACTGCATTTACTTATTGTCCAGCATGCCTGACAGCATATCGGTGTGCAAAACCTTCCGCGGAAAAAAATCCAAGCTTTCTGTATTTATTTATTTGATAAAAATCTTGACAAAACTATTGCATAGTGTTTTGAGAAATTATATAATAATTTATAGTTCCTACCATTCGATATGAGCAATATAAACTCGATTCGGACAGCCGCCTTCCAACTGGCCAAGCCTGCACAAACTCTAGTTATTTAAGTTCCAGTACCAAAATGTTATTCGAGAAAGCAGCCGCCAAGGCAAATTTGCCTTGTGGATTCAGTAGAATAACAATCCCAATGAGCGCCATCCCTGCGATTCGATCAGCAGTATATCGACTTGTCCAGCTCTGATTGTCCTGCATCAATTAACTTCCAGCGCCAAAACATTAACCCGATGATAGACTGAGCCAAGGCAAGTTTATCGGGGATTCCGAGGAATAACAATTTTAAGCTCAGCCTTTGTCGAGGAGGATCAAAAATGAAACTACTATCTCACCGAAGAATAAACCTCATTGTAATTATTAACATTTAAGGAGGCGTCATGTCTTACTTGTGAAGATTTCACTCGAAGTGCCGTCTGGTTGTTTTTTGCTTCCTCGCCGTATTTTCAGCAATGAGTTCCTCCTTTGCCGATGTCCCAGTACTCAAGTGGAAATACCGGACTAACAGTGCTTTATATTCCTCACCGGCTATTGGCGCGGACGGTACGCTCTACTTTGGCACAAATGGTGGCTACCTTTACGCTATCAATGCCGACAGTACCCTCAAGTGGATGTACCAGGCTGGTGGATCAGTAAATACCTCGCCGGCTGTTGGTGCTGATGGTACGATCTACTTCGGCTCTTTGGACAGTTGCCTTTACGCTCTCAATGATGACGGCAGCCTCAAGTGGAAATACCAGACTGGCTATGCTATATATTCTTCGCCGGCTATTGGTGCGGACGGTACGCTCTACTTCGGCTCTTATGACGATTATTTCTACGCTCTTCACTCCGACGGCAGCCTCAAGTGGAAATACTTGACTAATAGGGATGTAAATTCCTCGCCGGCTATTGGCGCAGACGGCACGCTCTACTTCGGCAACCGGTACGGTTACCTTTATGCTCTCAATGCTGACAGTACCCTCAAGTGGAAATACCAGACCAGTGGGGATGTATATTCCTCGCCTGCTGTCGGTGCGGACGGCACGCTCTACTTCGGCTCTCAAGACAAAAACTTCTACGCTCTTCAGTCCGACGGCACCCTCAAGTGGAAATACCAGACCAGTGGGGATGTATATTCCTCGCCTGCTGTCGGTGCGGACGGCACGATCTACTTCGGCTCTAATGACACTTACCTTTACGCTCTCAATGCTGACGGCAGCCTCAAGTGGAAATACCAGACCGGTGGGCAGATACTTTCCCCGCCGGCTATCTGTGCTGACGGCACGCTCTACTTCGGCTCTCAATATTCCCTTTATGCTCTCCACTCCGATGGCAGCCTCAAGTGGAATTACCCGACCGCTGGAACTGTGTATTCCTGTCCGGCCATCGGCGTGGACGGTATGGTCTACTTCGCCTCCTCGAACGGTTACCTTTACGCCTTTGACAGCGGCACGGGCGCCGGCCTGGCTGATAGCCCCTGGCCGAAGTTTCATCACGATGCGCAGAATACGGGAAGAGCGCAGGAACTAATCCCGGATATCGCCCTCAGTACATACACTCTCGATTTCGGTCAAGTGAGCCTGGGCAGCAGCGGGATGCAAACATTCCATATCCAGAACGAGGGCAACGGGAACCTGGCAGTCAGCGGCATTTCCAGCGACAACGAGGTTTTCACGGTCGATCCCGCCTCGGCCACTATTGCTCCCGGCGACAGCCAGGCGGTGACAGTCACTTTCAGCCCCACCGCTTTCGGTTACACGAGTGCGACAATCACGATTACCAGCAACGACCCGGACGAGGGGTCGCTGGCAATCCCGGCCAGCGGCAAAGGCATCCCCATCCTGCCGACTTCCACGGCCGACATTGCGGATGATTTCGAGGACGGAGATTACAGCGGCTGGACTGTGGATGACCCGGATGTCTGGGAGGTGGCCGGCGGCGTTCTGCAGCAGAAAACTGCCGTTTCATATATGGGTTATGGCAGCTTCCAGCACTTCGCCCAGTGGGACCTCGGCGAGATTGCCGGCGATTTCACCCTGACCCTCGACCTGGGGTTCAACGAAAACGCCTATCCGATGATCGCCCCGGATTCCCTGAATCCCAATCAAGTTATCCTGCGCGATTTCGGCTTAGGGATTCGCCAGAGCCCTTACGATCTCCTGATTGCGATGCTTACACGGCAGCAAGGAAGGCGGAACGGCATCGTCAAGTTCAGGGACGGCATACTATGGATTTTGTACGCCATCAACAACGATCCCGAGTATATCCACTCCCAGGAGATGGGTCTGGACATTCACGAGATGCGGCCGATGAAGATCAGCCGCTATAGTGGCGTGATAACGGTCTGGGCAGATGGGGAGGTCATCTACCAGGCAAGCGACACTACCTCCAGCGACCCGGTAGATGCCGGCTGGGTCTGTGTCACCGGCCGGGGGCCGGTCGGAGTTCGGCTGGACAATGTGTTGCTCAGCTCAAGCGCAGACCCGCCACCGGCTTTCAGCCCGCCGGCCGCGGTGACAGATTTGACCTTCGAGCTCGAGGAGGGCGCCGGACATGTCATCACCAGCCAGGAGGGCTTCCGGGGAACCACGGACGCCGGCTCGACAGTTCCCGGCAGTTTCATGGGCTGGTGGGTTGATGATGGTATCACGCCCGGGAGCAAAAGCTGGGCCGCGGCGGCAGGTCTCGTGACTGTTGCCCGAAACCTGACTTTGGGCCCGCAGTTCACCATCGAAGGCTGGTTCAAGTTTTTCAAGAATGAGGAAAACATATTTTCGATTAATTTCGACGGTTACCTGATAGATCAGAGCTGGGGGCGCGAGCGCAGCTACATGGTATTGAGAGACCTGGGCGCGGATGGAAAAAGACTTACCCTGCTGCTTCAGGGGACAACCGTGACGCCCGGTCCCGATCCGGATATCGTGAGTGACTATTATTTTGACGGTGACCCGTCTCCGGTGGTGAACATAAACTATGGCGAATGGGCGCACGTATCCTGGATTCGCGACGGCAGCCTTCATACGGTTTACGTAAACGGGTGCAAAGTCGGTTCGCTGGAAATGCCACGCTGGGGCTCGACTACTCTTACCGGAGTGCAGCTCGTCGCCGGCAATAACGCTAACTATGGCCATTCGAGACAGATTGGAGAGCCCCCTTACGCCTATATCGACAAGATCAAGGTCACCAGCCAGGCCCATCATCCGGCGGTAAGCTGCGTGTATATCGACCCGGTGCTGTTTAACGAGTATGTCGCTTACGGGCTGGACGACTTCTTGCTGAAAGAGAACGGGAGCATATCCGGCGGTAACGCGGGCTCAAACAACGGCGCTGACATCGGAGTTAAGGCCGAAGTTGACGGCAATGTCAGCACAGGCGGCGATTTGAGACTGAAACAAAACGCCACTGTGGACGGCGATGCGAACGTGGGTGGCGAGCTGACCCTGGGCCCGAAAGCCGAGATCACCGGTACAGTGACCTATGGCCCGGTTACGCCGCTCACCTTTTCAGTGCCGGCGTTCAGCGCCGGAGGACAGAGTTTCGAGGTAAAAAAGAACGAATCCCTCAACCTGCCGCCGGGGACTTATGACGCGCTGAAGATGAAGCAGAACAGCGAATTGACCCTGAACAGCGGCAGCTATTTCTTCAACTCGATAGATTTCGGTACCAAGGTCGAGATCCACTTGGACCTCTCTGGCGGGCCCCTGTATGTATACGTGGTCGGTCAACTCGAGGTGAGCGAGGGCAGCAAGGTGGATATAGTTTCAGCTACGGGGGACGCTTCCCAGGTGTTTTGGGTGATCCTTGGAGAACAGCCCAACGGGAATATCGGCACCAGCTTTATCGGCGTCAAGGCGCAATTCATCGGCACCGTAATCGCTCCGAACAGTAAGCTCTGGACTAAGGAAAATTCAAAGATCCAGGGAGCGCTCTACGGCAAGGAGCTCATTGTGGGAGTCAAGAGCGAATTGGCCTTTGCTCGTACGGGCTCCGCTGCCAGCCCGACTTTGCTGGCCGGAGCGGCTTCGCCGGCCAGTGCTGCCGAAGCGGCCGGGTTGCCCAAGGTGTTCTCGCTGTCGCAGAATTCGCCCAACCCGTTCAATCCCTCGACCACGATCAGCTACAGCGTGCCGGAGGGCCATACGATGTTCGTTACACTTAAAGTCTACGATCTCCGCGGCCGGTTGGTTCAGACGCTGGTCAATGAGCTGCGTGAGGCCAGCAACTACAGCGTGTTCTGGGATGGCACTGATTTATCCGGGCGGAAGGTGGCCAGCGGGGTTTACTTCTACCGGCTCCAGGCCGGGGAATTCACCCGGACCCGCAAGATGGTGCTGCTGAAATAGGGGCGACCACCGTTATAGGAATGCGGCTTTGTTATCGAGAAAAGGGCTGTCCCGAAAGCCTGGGACAGCCTTTTTTTCTATTATGTATCTATTCAAAACAAGATGGACAACTTTAGCAAGGAGAACTTTTAACACCAGGATAGAAGGGCTACAGCAAAAAAGAAAAAATCAGTTGCAATTACTGAGAACTCCACCTTATCTTTTGTCACCAACTGTCCAACTTGTTCTGACGACATAAAAGTTAATTCCGACCTGTTTGGCAAGACGGCAATCCAATGATAATCACAGGAGAATGAATTATGCAACGAATTATTTTCTTGATCATGCTTGCCTGCGGCACTGTGCGCGCCGAGGAATTGAAACTTGTTTGGTCGGATGAGTTCGATTACACAGGACTTCCGGACAGTTCCCGCTGGAATTACGAGGAGGGATTTGTACGGAATCAGGAGCTTCAATATTACACCAGGAGTCGCACCCAGAACGCCTTTGTAGAAAATGGGGTTCTTGTTATCGAGGCGCGCCGTGAAAAATTCAAAAATCCGGCCTACGATCCATCGGTAAAAAAGGATTGGGAAAAGTCAAGCCAATATGCCGAATACACCTCGGCGAGCCTTATGACTAAAGAGAGGGCCAGTTGGAAATACGGTCGGATTGAGGTGCGGGCTAAGCTGCCAGCCGGACGGGGCATTTGGCCGGCCATCTGGATGCTAGGGACAAATATCAATCAGGTCGGCTGGCCAGCCTGCGGAGAGATCGATATTATGGAATATGTGGGATACAACCCGGACACAATTTACGGTACTGTGCATACGCAAAAGTTCAACCATGTACTGAAGACCCAGAAAGGCTCCCGGATCGGTGTCCACCAACCATATAAGGATTTCCATGTGTATGCAATCGAGTGGGATGCCCGAAAAATAGATTTCTTCGTGGACAGTACCAGATATTTCACTTTCGAGAACGATGGAACCGGTGAGGCAGCCTGGCCTTTTGATAAGGATCAGTATCTGATCCTTAATATCGCTGTGGGAGGAAGCTGGGGAGGAGCGGAGGGCATTGATGAAAGCATTTTCCCGCAGAAGATGTACATGGACTATGTTCGGGTATATAAGAAGAAACTGCACCCGGGGGACCTGTGACACAAATAAATGAACCGATTCGATCCAAAATATACTTCATTCCTCCAGGCAGGCAGAATTTTGTGTCGCAGTGTGAGAATGGAGGCTTAGTGCTCTGACAAATCATAAATGCATAGTAACTTGTACAGATTAACTGATTGAAAAGGTTTGAATCAAACTTGAACAGGCTATAGGCTGTGGGCTGCAGGTCCCTTCACCCTGTCGCCGGCTTGTAAGAGAACATGTGGCTTGGGCAGGGGGGTACTCTAGCCTAGCCTTCTAGCTTATAGAGCATAAATAGATCAGGAAAGAAGTCCCGACCAGGCAAACTACCTTGTCACCGCACTGGCATATTGTGAACAAATGACATAATTAGAGAGGGGATATGAACAAGTTCGGATTTAAATTGATGCTTATTTTTGGCCTTAGCTCCTCAGTTTGTCCTGCCCAGACCAACAATGCGATATTCGAGAAAATGGTGGGAGCCGGGGTGGTCATGGATACCGCTATCAACGTGCAATTCCTTCAAGGCCAGGAGAGCCAAAGGTTCACGGTTGATTCTGATAACGACGGCAAGATAGATATACTTTACTTGATTGACAATGACGAAAAGCATCTTGGTAAACGCGCACCGCTTTTGGTTAAAATTGTTGACGAGGATGGGGACATGTATTTGACGGGTGAGGGAGATCTGGACAGTGACCTTTATGTGGCGGACTGGTACGGTGACGGAACTATAGACCGCGTAGTAGACTATCTCGACAAGGACGGGGACAACGATGTGGACGAGCAATATTTATTTCAGTGGATCTCAGAGAAATATCCGTATTTTACTCCCAAGACATACGGAGGCAAATCATATTGTGTGTCTTGGGCTGGCGATTACGGAGATGACAATCGTTTGTGGTACCACACCAACTACGAATACAATCAGTGGCTGACCGAATGGCTGACCGATTTCAACGGCGATGAAATGTTCGTCTGCACGTTTTACTTCGATTTCGAGGCGGGGACCTTTACACCTGCTTGCGAAATAGCTTTTTCATTCTACGATCTCGATAGCGACTCCCTTTCCGAAGAAGCGGTCAGGTTCGAGGGTGCTAAACTAGTCGCGGAAAACCTTCGCTACAGCATGGATATCGACAATGATGCGCATGCCGGCAACAGGCATGACTACGATTTTTCCATTACCAGCCTGGGTCCTGTCACTTTGCCGGAAAGCTGCTGTATCAGGCTTGATATTCGCGGGATAAAAACGGCCCCGGTCTTTAAGTGGGCAGAGATGCGCCAGTTCGCCAAAATGCAGCAGTGGGGAAAAACTCTGCTGACCTGGGATGAGAACGACAACAACATCGATCCGCGGCCCGGCAGCATGCATTATGAACGCTGGGAAGGCGTACTCAACCACGGCAGCGAATTCATGCCGCAAGTCGGCGGGCCATCCTGCGGCCCCTACAACAAACGCAATGAAATAGACAGAGATAGATCCGGTGAATTCAGGTTTTATTATTCTCCTGTTGATCGAAGATTTCACCTGTTGGGTGCTGAAATGGGATGGATCAAGGTGGACTACGATTATGATGACAGGCTCGATATGGTTATCCTGATTGAGGATACTGATCAGAATGGATTTTTCGACACCTGGAAGTACGATATTGACGGTGACAATGATTTCGAGCGCATTTGCAGGGTACCTTGCGATACTGCAACTATATATCCTTTTGATTACAAAACGCTGCACGAAGCTTATTTGCCCGTTTTAAAGAAAACAATAGATGATAACCGGCTGCTGATTACGACTCTGAAAGCGGTGCTGGAAAAGTTCGGGAAAAAGGATGCCGGCGATCCCGTGGAAAACTACTTCAAAACGGAATTGATTAACTATGACGCTGATTATCGCTTGGGAGAGAAAGTCAATAACAGCTCCGAAGGGCAAAAATACTATTATGATCTTATCAGAGAACGCTACTGGTGCAGTCTTCACGATGTAGCATCCGTTTCGGAAAATGCGAATTTTCCACAAATCAGAGAGGCATATGAAACGGGTCAGTTCTGTAAGGCTGCCCGCCTGTTGAATGAGTACTATCTCCTTGGAGGGATCGGGGAGCATTGACAGACAATTTCGAAACAAGTCTAGAAGCGATGGTCAGGGGTTTGATTTTTTAGACTCGACTCACAAGAGAAGAAAGAGGATCATACTGTCGCTTGTTTATCATTCTCAGTCTGTGACTACTTGTTCGACAAAAAATTACTTTGCCACCACCTCTTTTCTCAAACTCGACAGATCTATTTAAAGAAGAAAGAAATCGGATACAATTACTAAATCCTTTAAAGCATGTGCAGAGTAGTTATTGTTCAAATTGATTAAAATTGAACAACTTTGGTAACAAACACTATTTGAGCAGCACCATCTTGCGGGTCCGGACAAAATCGCCCGCCTGCAGCCTGTACAGG
>Ga0307379_10001223_pt1 | contig 40943 bp, 20 predicted proteins | sample UN2MG_FD_202237 | JGI IMG/M metagenome (GOLD analysis project Ga0307379, IMG submission 202237) | Soil microbial communities from Risofladan, Vaasa, Finland - UN-2 | ecosystem: Environmental > Terrestrial > Soil > Coastal area > Acid sulfate soil | place: Finland: Risofladan, Vaasa | collected...
GGACGGACGTTTGTTCATCAGCAGCCAGGATGGACAAATCATCTGCCTGGGCGGGCGTTAGGAGAAAGAAAAGCTTCCGCACCGGCCCTGCGGCTACCGATAATCTTGAGCGAATTGTCCATGTATACCTTTTTGAGAATCCGGCCGTTCAGAGTCCATTAAAAGCAGAAATAGTTCAGAAAATATCCGTAAAAAACATCAACATTTTCACACTCGAGATACGCCTATAGAAAGTGTTAGATATGGGTATGCTCCGGCAACAACGCAAGTGCTTAGCTTTATTGGTGTTTTTGCGACTGCAAGGCATTTTTAATCTGCCGGAATATTGTTGAAATTGAGATGAGATTAAGGTATTATGAGGCTTGAAACTTGAAGTAGTGTTTCAGTGAAGTGTATATGGGAATCTCGGCTTGATGTCTTGTATGGAGCCAGGAATGCGGGTAATACTTTTCACAGGCAAGGGCGGCGTTGGTAAGACAACGATTGCCGCTGCGACTGCAACACGTGCAGCCGAGCTTGGCCACAGAACATTGGTCATCAGCACCGATGCCGCACACAGTCTTGGCGACAGTTTTAACCGCCAGTTAGGCAATTCTCCAACCAAAATCAGTGACAATCTCTGGGCACAGGAAATCAACGTACTTGAAGAGATTGCACAGAATTGGAAGACCATTCAAGAGTACATGGCTTCATTTTTCAAATCAACAGGAATCGATGATATACTTGCCGAGGAGATGGCCGTATTGCCGGGAATGGATGAGCTGTTCGGCCTGTTCCACATTCACAAAGCGAATCAGTCAGGTCAATATGACTGCCTGATCGTGGACTGCGCTCCCACCGGGCAGACCTTGCGTTTGCTCAGCTTTCCAGAGGTCGCCCGCTGGTGGATGCAGAAGATTTTCCCCATCGAAAGGAAATTAGCCAAGAGTTTGCGGGCGATGAAGAAAAGGACGATCCTGTCCTTCCCGATTCCGGAAGATTCCGTATATGTCTCTATCCAGAAACTGTTCGAAGACATCGGAACGCTCAGCGAACTGTTGGCCGAGCCGGAGATAACGTCGGTTCGTATTGTCCTGAACCCCGAGAAGATTATTCTGGAAGAGTCGCAGCGAGCCTATACCTACCTGAACCTCTATGGCTATCCCGTCGATTGTGTTATAGTCAATCGAATCCTGCCGGATAAAGTAAAGGATACATATTTCTCCGGCTGGCGCAAGACTCAGGCAAAGTACATGAAGAAAATCGAAAATGTGTTCTCGCCGCTGCCCATTCTCAAAAGCAATCTCATGCGTTCGGAGATTGTAGGATATGCGTTGCTCGAGCAGCTCGGTAGAGATATTTACGGCGAAGAAGACCCGGCAAGAGTGTATTACAAAGAAAGCCCTCAGCGGATAATAAAGGAGGGCGACGGCTATGCCATGGTTCTCAAATTGCCTTTTGCGAAAAAGGCACACCTTGAAGTACTGAAGAACGAAGACCAACTGACGATTCAAATTGGCAACTATCGCCGAGAGGTATTGTTACCCGGTGCGCTTGCTCTGCTCAAAGTGGGCAAGGCAACATTTGAGGCAAATGAACTGAAGGTGACATTTGTCAAAGGAGCGTAATATGGCAAAGAAGAAAGAGAAAGTCGTGAACTTAGTCAACTCCATGCTTGACGTCGAAAGAAGCTTCTGGGACCTGTTCGTAGATTTCGTACCCGAAGATACCAAAAAGCATCTCAAGGCGGCGCGCAAAGAGAAACTGCTGGCTCTTCGTTCCCTTCTCGATGCCAAGATCAAGGTCCTGGAAGAAGAGAGTAAGACAGCAGACAAAAGAAAATCCCATAAAGTCAAAGTGGAGTAGAACAAGATTTAATCCTTTTACATGGGAATTGTGCGATAAAAGGATTAGAGAAAGCCATTCTGTAATAGTACCTATAGCACCTATTAATGACTTCACTTTTTACGGTACAGGCCATTAAAAGGGGCAATAGTAGCGGTAGCACCCCTTTCGCAAAAAAAACCTACTAAATAAACTTTATCCTGCAAAAGAAATCGTTGAACTGTATGGCAAAAGATGGAGAATAGAAACACTGTTTAGAGAGGTCAAGATAAACTTTTCCGCCGATGTTTTAAGAAGCAAAACTCCTGAAGGTGTTCGAAAAGAAACAACCGCTCGGCTTGTTGCTATCAACGTTGTGCGGACGATAATGCTTGAAGCAGCAATAGAAAGCGGCGTCGATCCAATTCGCATAAGTTTCGCACATGCTGTCAGAACAATTATAAGTTTTGCTCCGGCGTTGTCCAGTGAACCGTTATGGAAGCTGCTGGAGATATATGAAGCGATGCTGAAAGAAATAGCATCGCAGCTTGTACCCGAAAGACCCGGCAGAAATGAGCCTCGTATGGTGACGAGAGAGCGAAAGCACTACCCAAAACTAAAGGTCACGAGATATCAGTGGAGGAAAAGAAATGCTGCTTAAGCAACCGCCATTCGTGGCTGTCCCTAGTTTTTTCTTTTGCTAGGCGTGTTGCTTTTTGTATTTCGCGGTGGCTTGACAATATCCGAGGATGGCGGCTTGGAGGAGTTCGAAGAGCTCTTCGAGAGTTTTGCAACCTTATCAGTAAGTTTAGCCACCTTTTCAGCAAGTTCGGCGTTGATTTTAAGAAGTTCAGCCACTTGCTTTTCCAATGTATCGATTCGTTGATCACGTTCTCTCAGTTGAGCTTCAAGTTCCGAGATGCGTTGGATATAGAATTGTTCTTTTTTAGAGGTCAATTTTCATCCTTAAACCATTTGCTATGGCTATTATCGGGCGAACGCAGCCCTCCGCTTGAAAGAAAACAGATATTTTCAGCTTGTATTACGAGCTTGTAAGTGTTATTATAAAGTGAATCGAAAAGTTAAGAATGGGTATTTGGCGTTGAGCGTGTTACTCAATACCGTCGAAATACCCGTGAACGGTTACCTTTTAAATAATGTGAAAATGTGGGCACAAAATATCTTACAGAAACAAGGGCTTGGGAAAAAGGATTTAGAGAGTCAGGTTTCTGAGACAAGTCAAAAGGGGGATGTAAGCAATAAGGGTTTTTTTGGAAGATTTTGCGAATCATTGAGATTTGGAAACTTGAGAAAATTTTTGTTTGGGTGTGCTGTAGGTTTTATGATTGGGGGAATTGGCCAGAAAGCAAATGCAGAGTTTGTGATTGGTGAACGTGTTAAAGTTCCAAATGTGAATACCGAGTATGGAGAGCTTGAGCCTTGCATATCAGCTGATGACAAGGATTTGTATTTTCGTTCAAATAGGCCGGGAGGGCGGGGTAACTGGGATATTTGGGTTGCAAGTAGGGACAGTGTTTTTCATCCATGGAAAACTCCTGCAAATCTTGGCCCGATAGTTAATGATAAATATCATATTGAATGTCCTTCCATATCTGCAGATGGCTTGAAGCTTTATTTTTCTTCTAGCAGGCCTGGTGTAGTTGGTTGGGAGGGGATTGATACTGATTATGATATATGGGTTACAAAACGAGAAACAAAAGATTCTCCTTGGAGCATTCCGACAAATTCAGGAGAATTAGCTTTGGTTAATAGTGCAGAAGTTGAGGGTCTTCCATCTATCTCAGCAGATGGTTTAGAGTTATATTTTTATAGGGGGGGAGATATTTTGGTTAGTTCATGGGATGATATACTAGAACGTTGGCAAAATCCTGAAAATTTTAGCCAAATTAATTTCAAATATATTAAAAGTCATCCTTATCTAAGTTATAATGGGTTGGCGTTTTATTTTTCTGGATATTCATTTGAAGGAGAAACCGGATATGGTGGTAGAGATATATTTGTTAGTACAAGAACATCAAAAGATTCTGATAATTGGTCTGTTCCAAGAAACCTTGGACCTCAGATTAATAGTTCTTTTGAGGAGAGAGGACCTAAAGCTTCAGTAGATGGAAGGTTTCTTTTTTTTGAAGTATGGAACCGTGATGATCCTTTTACAGCCAGAGGCGACATTTATCAAGTCTCAATAACTCCTGTTCTTGACTTTAATGCAGATGGGAAAGTAGATTCACGAGATTTAGGGATTCTTGAGGGTCATTTAGGTGATGAAGGACTTTCTATTGCAGATGTTGATATTTATCCTTCGCCTTTAGGAGATGGGAAGATTGACCAAAGGGATGTGACTGTTTTTCTTGAAGGGGCATCGAAAGAAGACAGGTTGATGGGGCATTGGAAGTTGGATGAGGCAGAAGGGGATATTGCTTATGATAGTGTCGGCAGTTGGGATGGGATTGTTCATGGAATAAACGTACGTAATCAGTATACTGCTAGCTGGCAGCCTGATATTGGGAAAGTAGATGGTGCTTTATTGTTAGATGGAGTGAATGATTATATTGATGTGCCTTTTGTCTGGAATCCAGCTTATGGAGAATTTAGTGCGTTTTCTTGGGTTTTTGGAGGAGATTTGGGACAGGCAATTATAAGTCAGAGAGATAGTACAGGGGCAGTTGGTAGAAATGTGGGGGGTGATGGAAGAACATGGTTAGGTATAGATTCATTAGAGAGGAAGTTAATGACAGGATTGACAAATGGTGGGAGGGCTGGAAGGAATCTTGTGTCAGAACAGATAATTTATGATAATGGATGGAATCATCTTGGAGTTGTTTGGGATGGAGCCAGGAGGCATTTATATGTAAACGGAGAAGAAGTTGCTAGTGATGCTGAGGATTTAAGTTATTTGTTAAGTTCAGATGGTGGCCTGCATTTTGGTGCTGGAAATAATCTAAGCGCAGGAAGTTTCTTAAATGGACTTTTAGATGATATTAAAATTTATGCTAAATCTTTAAGTAATGAAGAAGTCAGAAAATTATATACAGAGGGAAGTATAGCGTCTTATACGGGAATACCTACTGAGCCTCCGGTTACGCCTGCTCTATCTGCAGAAGGTTTTGAGACAGGAAGTTTTAGTGAGGCTTGGAGTTCTTATGGTGATGCAAGTTGGTTTGTTACAACAGAAGGGTATTCTGGTAATTATGGTGCAAGAGCTGGTTCAATTGGAGATGATGAAATCAGTAGTCTGGAGGTAGGGGTTGACTGCATTGCCGGAAAGATGAGTTTTTACAGAAAAACTTCTTCTGAATCTGGATTCGATTATTTAAGATTTTATATTGATGGAACAAAACAAGATGAATGGGCAGGTGGGCAGGATTGGGGGAAAGTGGATTATTCTGTACCAGAAGGGCAGCATGCATTTACATGGACATATTCAAAAGATAGCTCTGTTTCTGAGGGAGAAGATAGTGCGTGGATTGATGATGTAGAGTTTCCTGTTAATTAGGATTATTTTCTAACTTTATAAAGATGCAACCCTTCTCCACTGAGCTACGCATAACACAATACGATACGGCTTTGAAAGGGCCGTATAAAGGACAATTTGGGCTAAAGATGGGGAATTTCCTTGATTTTTAATGTTTAATTTGATATCATACGCAGCAGACGTCGGATAACAGACGTCAGACGACAGATCTCAGATGTCAGGCATCGACAGATACAGGCAAATCAAAATTCAAAGTACAAATCGTAAAACCACAACGTAAAAATCAAAAATTGAAGGCTATCAATCAAAAAAGATGCTCAAAAATACGCCGAATGGCGCAGAAAACACGTCAAAAAGAGTCGAATTAGTGAGTAAAATACAGACTAATTTGAAAAAACAAAGCCAATTTGCCGGGCTTTGGCCGGAAGTCCGAAGCACGAAGCTCGAAATCCTAAACAAAGGCATTTTTCGGGAATGCGATTTGAAAAAACAAAGCCAATTTCATGTCAGGTTTCATCAGAAGACGCCTTTTGGAGATAGCGCAAAAAAAGACCTGGAATTATCTCCAGGTCTTAATAGCGGGTTCAGGATTCGAACCTGCGGGTCTTCGGGTCAATACCCAACACACCTGCTATGGTCAGACCCCACATCTTCTCGCGAGTGGCCTGCGGGACGTTGTTGGCATCCAGCATCTTCTGGAACCTCTCGATATTTGCCGCCAGGCCGCTGGGCTTTTCATCGGTGCCAAAGACGATATGTTCCCATGCACCCGGCCCTCCTTTGAGGGTGTGGGGATTATCCTCTGCTTCGTCACTGGCCCACCAAAGTATCTCGCTCATTCGAGCCAGCTTGCCCAGCTTGATGAATTTCAGCAGTGTCGAACCTGTAACGTCAAAATACAAGGTCGGATTCCATCGGGCAGCTTCAGCCGCCTCCTCATACCAGGGATTGCCGAGGTGCGCACCCTGAATCGTCAACCTCGGAAACTGTCGGCAAATCGTATCCAAAGACATCGGTCGCATCCTGGCGGACGAGCCCCACTGCGGCTCGTCCCTGATAGTGTGGGACGAAATCCCGGTGTGGAACAGCGTGTGCAAGCGGTATTCCTCGCACAGACGGTATATCTGAAAATAGGACGGGTCGTCGTAGTCCTTCTGCGGGCTGTGGAATTTCATCCCGACAAATCCGTTCTTCTTGAACGTCTCCACCTCGCGAATCGCGTTGGGATTATCCAAATCGATACGGCCACACTTGATAAACACGTCCGGGTAGCTCGCGGCGGCGTCCTTCATGAGCTCCATATCTTTCATCCACGTCAGTACGAAGGCCATAGCGTTGTGGCGGCGGTATGTCTTAACCATCTCCTCCGCCCAGGCCTCTGTACTCCCACAGTGAATATGCGAATCAAGAATGAACTTTGGTACCGGCGAACTGCTACCTGATGAAGCTGCGGCTGGCTGAGAGAAATTATTTGACGCGGCCAATACGGTGGCTCCCATTGCTACTTTCGCACCATTGCCAAGGAATTCTCTTCTTCGTATTTCCTTTGTCAACTTGCTCATCATATGCTCCTTTACATAGAAAGCTCGGTTTTCATTTTAGGTTTCCTAAACCTCACTTCCCCGACAAAGACTTGCCGAGGGCTGTTTGAATAGTATCCCGTAAGCGCGATCTTTCATTCTGACCTGCCGTCCAAAAGCCTCCGAAATATCCGCTGACTTCAATCATTCCGGTCCCTGCGCCGCTCAGCAAACTCCCACACTTGCCAGCATCGTCCCCAAATGAATGAACTGACACCTGTTTAGTCTATGATCCATAAGTAAAAACACCTTCCAATCAATGATAGTCTTGACATCCAACATATATTAATGATTAGCCTTGGACATTTTACCTTCAGCAAAGGATGCACAATGCTATCGCACTTTCCTATTAGCAGCAGCCGAATCCCGTGCCCAGAGGAGGCCGCTCGAAAGATAGTTCCCGTCAGCGTGTTGGCTGAAAGAGACCACTGGTTCAAGGAATAACTCAGGTCCTTCCGGCGGACAGCTTATCTTTTTTTACAATTTATTCTTTTACGAGTATTGATGGAATATAAAGTTGATAAAAAAATGGTAAAAATTGAAAATTTATAAAAAAAGTGCAAAAACGCGAAAAAAAAAGGCCAATAAGACCAAAATACAGAACACAGGAGACAGCAGACGGAAGGAGGAGCAAGGTAGAAAACACGCCGGCAGGCACAGGGCAGTATCCAGAATCGATTATCGAGAATCCATAATTTATTAGCACTTCATGCAATACGCAATACGAACCGGCATTTATGGCCGGATTATGCCGATTTTTCCTCGACTTTTAAGCTGATTCGTGGTATAATGTTAATTCGCATGTAGAATGTAGTATGTCGTAAGCTGAATTGTTTAGGCCGGATGGAAGGATCCAAATCAAAATTCAAAATGCAAAGCTTAAAATCACAATTCAAAAATTAAAAATTAAAGCTAAATGGGGCAAAAAGCGCGAAAAATGGGTCGAATTAGAGAGAATATTTGAGAATAATTTGTAAAAAAAGCCATTTTGCCGGCCGTTGGCCGGAAATCCGAAGCACGAAGCTCAAAATACTAAAAAAAGGCATTTTTCGGGAATGCTATTTGAAAAAACAAAGCCAATTTAGAAAGGCAAAATTGGCTCAATATTAGTAATGACAAGGGATTATGGAGATTTAGGCGCCTTGCGGCGGTGAAAAAACAAAGCCAATTCAAAGCCAATAAGCGGGCTTTGGCCGGTAATCCGGAGACTGGAAATACCGGATAAATCCGAGCCTCATCATAATTCGATCAGCTCAATACCGCAGATTAATGTCCGGCATATCGAAGGTGTCAATGTCAGCGTTAAGCCGTTTATTACCTTAATTTCATGGAATTCCTTGACTATACCGCTGCTGTCGGGGCCGGTTTGTTCGGCGATATCGAAGTTTTTCAGGACTTGCCGGCCCTGCAGATACACGTCGAATACTCGTTGGCCGGGTTCGGCGTTTTCCGGCTCAGCAAAATACAATCGAACCATGTACTCGGTCTCTCGGTCATTATTCACTGGAATGGTTACACGGGTCAAGCCAATCGCCCCTGAAGCCTTTACCCACCCGAAGTTTTCGTCCTCGAACCAGGCTGTGTGATGGCGGAAGTAATCAGGATTCGATGGAATGGTCATTAAACCTATATTTGGAGACGAGCCGCCAACGCTGGGATAATCCAGCCATAAGACACCGTTTTCGGAAAGGCGGTCGCCCGGAGCTCCGAAATTTATGCCGACCTTTTTGATCGGTCTACTGGACGAGCTTAGCGAGGTGTATGTCCACATCTCGACTTCGGGCATATGGATCAGGGCCAGGGATGTCTGGTTATGATAGCCGCACGTGCAGGTTCGCGTATAATCCGGTGCGTTGAGCACGCCGTTAGCGATGATTAGGCTTGATGAGCAGCCTGACTTGAAGCCGCCGAGATTGCCGGTCCCGAGGTTATTTTTCAGGTCAAAATAACCTGCCGCTCCGGAGCGGAATGTTAGCAAGTTCTCAGAGCCTATGAAAGTATTGCAGCCATATTTGCGATCGAATCCCCAGGGCACCAACGCGCCCGTAACAGGATTCTCCCGATATACGGCAAGACCATTGAGAATATTGCGGGCTGTGCCCCCCCCGCCGCGATTCTGGGCTATGACCATATCGCCCAGAAGCAGGCAAGGTCCACCCGGTGAATTTGCGTTCCAAAGCCATGTTCCATTACTGCCCCTGTATGCAATCTGTTCTGTCGGCTCACCGGGCGTGATATCCCGCGAAGACCTGCCGGTTTGCAGCAGGACGTTGTATTGCTCGGAGTAGCCCAGCCATGTGCCGAAGACATTGCTTGTCGTACTCCATATTTCGTCGCCGGTCCATACGTTCAGTGCCAAAAGTCTCCAAGGGGCGCTGGGATCGTTGGCCTGGATGCCCCGGCGACTCATCATATCTGCCTGGTCCGGCGGGACCCTGTCGATGCAAAAGAGAATGTCACGGGATCCGCTCCTGCCCACAATAATCGTATTGTGGTGGAAGGAGTGATCAGCACGACGCTGCCACTTTATTTCCCCGGTGTATCGGTCCATCACAACCAGGTCCCGGCAACTCGTTTCGTTCCAGTTCATATCTCCCACATCGCCGGGATAGACGACCGGGTCTGCCCCCACGATAAGCAGATTGTCCCAAATCCGCAATTGTGCAAAGGCAGCCCTTGCTGCGTTCCCCTCGGTTAGAGTAAAAGTATCTATGGTATCACCCGTCGCCGGATCCAACCGCAGGCACGCGGAATCCCGGGCTATATATACTCCATCTTCGGCGCAGACGTAATTGGTGCCTACTACATTAGCCCCCGAGTAGTGAGGAGGATTGTCGCCCAGGGCCCCTTTGTAATAGGTCCCGAGGTTTGGCAGATACCTTTCCCAGATCACCCGCCCCGTGTACACGTCGCGGGCCGTCATGTAGTGCGCACCTTCGATAAACAACCGCCCGCCCACAACCTGTTCCGAGGGTCCGTGAATATGACGGGGCAAAACATTCGAATTTACGGATCCGCCAAACCACAGCAGGCCCAGCGGCGCCTTGACTAATGAGTCCTTGGATACGACTGTATTTGATGCATCCGCATAGTGATGCGTCCAGTCAGCCGAGCCTGGCAGCGCACCGGCTCGCTCCAGCACAGCGTACTGACCCGAAACACGAATATCCGCGTTGGCCAGTTCTCCGGTTGCATCGGTCTGCCGCAGCAGTTCCAGTGTCTCAGCGTCGAAACAAATCATACCGCCATACGGCCGGAGCGAATAAAACGCTTTTTCCACAAACGTATTTGACTTGTCTATACCTGCCGCAACGAGATCTTCTGAAACAATCAGATGGGCCAGATAGGGAGGAAATTGAGAGGTGCAAATCTCACCGACCATTACAGACAACTGTTCGTTGAGGATACCCATGCCGTGCCATTTGTTCCGCAGCATTTCAATTTTCGCCGGATCCGGGTCCAGACCAATTACATTCAGGTCATACCCGTTCAATTCAGCTTGCCGGGCCAGCTCTTCCATCAGGCGGCCGCTTCCCACTCCAAGTACAAGGCAATACCCCTCACTCACGCCCGTAGTCGCCAGCATCTCCTGAGCCTTCGTCGTCCATTCGTCTTCTGCGGGCCAGGTAATCCGGTCTGCCACTTCATTTATCACCGGCGGATTGGAAACTTCTATCGGGCCGTAGCAATAGATACTTCCTTGTTCGGTCACCACGAAGAGCTTGCCGTCCCCGGCCAGCATATTGGCGGGCGTGCCTCTTATGGAATCTTGCCAGATCGTATTTCCGTTCAATGCTGTAGCCCGGATGGTGCCGGTCGAGCCTTTGTACAGGAAATCGCCTGCCATGCAGAACGTCCCGGTGTAGTTGCCGCCGGCAGTCATAATAGCCCCATCTCTCAATGAACCTACATTGGAACCGTCAGAAATTTCAAACAGTTTCCCACTATTGTTGAACTTATCTCCATGTGCCGCGACGTGATTTGTACTGCTCTTGTTGTCGGAGTCGAGATCACAATAAAGTAATTCGCCCGTATACCTGTCAAGCCCTGCGGCATTAGCCCTGCCGTTGGGAACGATCAGCCGGTCACCGACAGCCACCAAATATCCCTGCGGTGCCAGAGCGGCGAACGAGTCGGCGCTGTGCGGCTGCTTCATATAGACCGAACCGCTTCCATCATTAAGCCAGATAACATCGCCGGTGGCCGCGTCGAGGGCATAGATAAACACACCCATGAAAGGCCAGATGCCGGCGGAAAAGTAAAGTGTCCCATCAAGCAACGCCGGCCCTCCCCGGGCCGGCCAAAGCGAACCCAAACGTTTATTTCCAATGCCCTTTCGCCCCGAAGGCACCCCGAGAAACTTCCAGGCCACTGAGCCGTCATTGGCATTGAGACAATAAAGGCAGCCGTCGTCGGAAACAGCAAAAACCTTATCGTCCCTGCTGTCGGTTGGATTGTCCATCCAGCCAGCCGGGGCAAAGCGTACCGGAGCATCTGCAAAGAATCGCCATTTCATCACACCTGTTTCGGTATCATAGGCAGTGACGCTATCGGTCACCGATGAGCCGACAAAAAGAGTCTTGCCCAAAACGATCGGCTGATAGCACCGGTCGTAGTCTATTCTGCTACCCTGGTCCGGCCAGGCCTGCTCCAGTCGAGGCAGCCTCAATTCCCACCGACGATACAGATAAGGAGATAGTTCAAACGGACTTGCACCCCCGCGGTTGGCATCGTATCGCCACATGGGCCAATCCGGCGGAAGCTCACTGAACTTAATCGTATAGGTGTATTCAGCCGGGCTGCCCAGGCTGGCGTTCGTCGGGTTGCTCAAGACCAGGATGATCTGCTCGCTGTCTTCGGGAGTCACGTCGTCGACGATCATCAGGTCGATGGTCTGCCAGGAATTCCAAGGCGAGAATGTCAGCGTCCCGTCCCCAAGCAGCGTGTAGTCGGCCGGGCTCTCGGCCGTAGTGCCCTCGACCTTCACCATGTAGTCCACCGTCACCGGCTCAGGCCAGGGTTGCGAGAGAATCACCCTCACAGACACCAGCCCGGCGGATTCATCGCCGGTCGAGGACGCCTCGAAGAACTGGACTTTCGGCGAACTGTCGATGATTGTGTAGGTGTGTTCGGTGATGGTACCCAGGCCTACATCCAAGCCCCCTGCGCTGGGATTGGACAAGCTAATTTTAAACTGCTCATCGGCCTCAGGATTACTGTCGGCGCTAATCGTGACGCTGATGGTCTGTGAGGTGACGCCGGGTGGGAAGGTCAGTGTGCCGGCGGCCGGATGCGGCGTGTAATCGCTGCTGTCTGTCGTGATGTCCGTCACCACATAATCCACCGTGACCGTTGCGCTGGGAATAGCTGGAGACAAATGAACGTCTATGCCGACAGTGCCTGCACCCTCGGGTCCACTCGAAGCCGCCTGGGCAAAGCCGACGGCACAGTCCTGCGTGCTCCATTCCAGATGCAGCTGTGGGGGCGCCCAACCCGATCTATCATATGAACTCGCGACGCGTGCCCCCGTGCCGGTAATAATGACAGCCAGCGCATTGCCCTGTGACCAGCCGCTCCTGTTCACAATCTCCTGAATGATGGCCGACAGGTCCGGCGTCCTCTGGTCGGGACCCGCCTGGCGCGTAAGGGTCCAATCCGGCGGCGACCAGTTGACCGATGCTCCAGTCCTCTTTCGCGATGAGATGTTGCGCGCCGAAGTGGTGAACGTCGCCGCGTTGTCGGCGGCCTGCCCCTGGATCACCAGGTTGCATGGATTCACATTCTTGACCTCGTCGCAGGTGAACTGAATATATGCGCTCGTGACCTGGGAGCCGGGTGGGATATTCACGCCTTGAAAACGCATCCCTATAGTTTGCAGGCTACTCTCCTGAACGAGTTCCAGGTCCGAACTGGTCAAGTTCATTCCGCCACTGGAGTATTCCTCGGCATCGTCACTGGACCGGGTTATGGGAATAGCCTGTGTCTGTGCGTACGCGGCGCCGATCAAGCTAAGGACAATCCCCACGGTTAGAATTGCTATACATTTCTTTACGACCATAACACCACCTTCAGTCCTTTCGCAGACCATAAAATAAATACGACACACTCTGCAAGGGAACCGGAGACAGCAGTCCTCTCCAAACCGGAACGTATAGCCTTCAATCCACAAAGACTCCACGGATTTCCCAGATCAACTGCAACCAAACACCCTTAGATACTTAACTTATTATAATACCAGATTCTCGTATATATTTCAAGAGTTTTTCGGCTTATTCTATAGGGAACAGAGAAGGCTAAGCAATTTTTCCTTGACGGAAGGGGATCCGTTTGGTATATGTAGAATAGATAAAGCCCGTTGTTTTTCGGCTTTCCAGCAGGAGAAATATCTATACCTCCTTGGAAAGCAAAGTACAGCTAAGGCTACCTGAGTCATAAGCTCTGATAATATGATTCTTGAATTTTTAGTTGATAATTCATCTTCAAAGGAAGGAGGCAGTGTCAAGCCAAACAAAAAAGTCTTTCCTATGCTAATTTATGTGTTTGCAGTAAATTTATGCATATTATAGGCCGTTTTTTTAACTTTTTTATGAAGGAGGATTATTATGTCCAAAAAATTGACTATTTTATTGTTGGCCTTTTGTCTGATGTCTTCGGCCCACGCGGCCACGATCATCTGGGTCTCGGACAATAAGGCCCCTACCGGTGGTGTTGCTGCCGATCAGGCCTGGGTGGACCTGCTTGTGGCTCAGGGTTACGAAGTCAACCTGGATTTTCGCAATCAGGAAGGACGTAATCTCAATGCTGTAAAGATAGACGCTCTTAATGCCGCCGACCTTATTATCATAAGCCGTGATTCCAGCAGTGGCTCGTACGATGACGGCGATGAGCCGACCCAATGGAATTCCATCACGACCCCAATCCTTATGCAACCCGCGCTTATCGCCAGAAGCGACCGATGGAGGTGGATGGACACAACCGGTTCCCCTGCTGGACAAGCCACTCTGGAGGTGGTGCTCCTCAATCATCCTATTTTTAAAGGTATTACTCTGGATGAAAATAACCAGATCGATATCATCACAATTGCGACCAACTTTGCGGAGACCACCGATCCCGGTAACGGCACGCTCATCGGCAAGCGTGCAGACAATGGCCTGGCCTGGATTGTCGAATGGGAAGAAGGACAAGAGTTTTATCCCGGCTCCGGGCAGACGGCCGGGGGTACGCGTATGTTGTTTTCATCCGGCACAGATACCGGCGACGATGGCCGGTACAACCTTACTCCCGAGGGTGAAAAGCTGTTTCTCAACGCAGTTGCTTATTTACTTGGAGAATTCGATTCCGGGCCGATAGCATTAGATCCTAATCCGGCTAACGGCCAGACAGACGTCCCCCGGGATGCAGTTCTCACCTGGACGCCGGGAGAGCTGGCTAACACACATGATGTGTATTTTGGCACGGTTTTCAATGATGTAAGCGACGCCGGCAGAACCAATCCGCTCGGCGTGCTGGCAAGTCAGGATCAGGGCTCGAACATTTATAAGCCCGGTCGTCTCGAACTCGAACAGATCTACTATTGGCGGGTCGATGAGGTCAATGCCCCACCAGACTCCACGATATTCAAAGGTGAGGTCTGGAGCTTTACTACCGAACCGATTGGTTATGCTATTGAGAACATCACGGCCACAGCTTCCAGCAGTGAAGCAAATCAAGGGCCTGAAAATACCGTCAACGACTCGGGGCTGGATGAAAGTGGTTTATTGCACGACAAAGCCGCTGAGAGTATGTGGCTGAGCAGTTCCACAGGGCCGCAGCCGACCTGGATCGAATTTGAGTTCGACAGAGTTTACAGACTTCACGAGATGTGGGTGTGGAACTCAAACGAAAATCTGGAGGCGCTGATCGGTTTGGGATGCAGAGATGTTACTATCGAGTATTCAGACAACGGGACCGATTATACAACATTGGGAACTACTCATGAGTTTGCCCGTGCCCCTGCGGCGTCCGGCTATGCACACAATACCACAGTCGATTTGACTGGCGTTGCGGCAAAGTTCATCAGACTTACGGTGAACAGTAACTGGGGAGGTCTCTTTCCTCAATATGGTCTGAGTGAAGTGCGTTTCTTCTCCATACCTGTTCAGGCAAGAGAGCCCAACCCGAATTCCGGCGCAACAGATTTGGAAATCGATGTGGTCCTTGGCTTCAGGACGGGAAGAGAGGCGGCTAAGCACGATGTTTATATCAGCTCTGACGAGCAGGCTGTGATAGACGGTAATGTACCTGTTACCACTGTTACAGAGAACAGCTATGCCCCCCCGGCCATCGATTTAGGCACTACTTACTACTGGCGGGTCGATGAGGTCAATGACGTCGAGACACCCGCAACGTGGCAGGGCGACATCTGGAACTTCTCCACGCAGGAGTTTCTTGTCGTGGACGACTTCGAGGACTACAACGAGCTTGAGCCCTTCACGGTATATAATACGTGGACGGATGGCTATCTGGATACAACAAACGGCTCAACCATAGGTTATATTCTCGGCAATCCTCAAGAAACTCAGACCGTTCATGGCGGCAAACAGTCGGTGCCGATTATGTACGACAACAGCGTCGCGAGCTTTTCAGAGGTTGCTGTGAATCCTGATGCCCTTGCGATAGGCCGTGACTGGAACAAAGGCGGAGCAAAGACACTGGTGTTGTGGTTCCATGGCGATTCGGCCAATGCCGTCACAGAACAGATGTACATGAAGATCAACGGTTCCAAGGTACTCTATAACGGCGATGCCTCTGATATAAGCAGGCCAAGGTGGAAACAATGGAATATCGACCTTGCAGCTTTCGGCACTAACCTCAGCAATGTCACGCAACTGAGTATTGGTTTTGAAAGGACAGGTGCATCAGGTAGCTCAGGTACTGTGTTAATTGATGACATCCGGTTGTATCGCGTGGCCCCGGAAATTGTGGTTCCTTCGGAAGAGATTTGGATTGAAGCAGAGTTGGCCGATACTATTATGGAACCCTTGAAGATATTTTATAATGATCCTTCAGCGTCTGCCGGACAGTATATCGGTACAGACAGTGACGCTGGAGACAGCACGGGCGATCCCCCAGCTCCCTTCGGTACTGCGACTTACACTTTGACAGTAACAGGCGGAACCTACAAGATCACAGGTCGCATAAATATCCCTAACAGCAACAACTCTTTCTGGGTTCGCATCCAGGGATCTACCACCCCCGCCGAGACGGAGATCCACAGTAGTGGCTGGGTGGAATGGAATGACCCTCCGGCTACAGCCGGTTGGTTCTGGAACGACGTTTTCAGCAACACCGACAATGAAGACGCGACAGTTCTCTTTACTATGCCTGCCGGTACTTATACCCTGGAGATAGGCTACAGGGAGGCCGGTGCTTTACTGGATGTCCTCGTGATTTCTAAAATTGACTAAACAGCGTTACAGGAATTTATTTTGCACTGCGATGCAGGGTAGAAACAAGGATTTGCATCAACTCGGGGCCTATGCCGATTGCTTCGTCATAGGCCCCGTTTGTTTTTGGTTAATAGCTGATAGATTTCACATGAACCAATAAACTCAGGCAATGAGACTCTAATTTAGGCATGCTTTGTGTTGCCATTTTGCTTTTTTCTATTGAAGAGTGTCACCACATTCTGCCATGTAAGAGAATTTCAACTCCGGATTCGAATCATGAAACGCCCTCATGCAATCATAACGGGAGCACATTAGTGATATTATGGTCCGACGTACTGCCTGGCGTGCTGAACCTGCCTGGCGGTTCTGCCGGGATTGTACTCTTTTCTTCTTACTCGCTGGTATTCCCTGGCAAGCGAGACAGGATTTGCATGCTCAAAAAACACTTTCCAGCGTGGCCCACTGAATGTTGACTGATAATACAGAAACAATTCGTGGTCGAAATGCAATCGCTTGACTGATTCAAAGATCTCGGGGCCGTTGTTGCCCGCGGCAATCAAGCCATAAATCTCATCGAGGTCTTTCCTCAAATTGCTTATGTAGTAGTGCTCGCGAGTTTCGTACTCACGAATAAGCGGCTCTATAAGTTCGAGCTGTTTTGGTGTCAGGTTCAGTTTCGATTGTGTTTGCGAGATTGTTTCTTGAATATTCCGCTCCAGCTCCTCGGGGCTCAGCGGGTCCCACCTGCCGTCATCCATCTTGGCGAATATGCCGTAACCGGGTTTGGCCCAGAGAATAGCGAGCTGCAGTGGAGAAAGGACATCAGCGAGCGGGCCGGCGTCGTACCATCGTGTCTCGCGAATATATTCCCAAACCAAAAGGTACTTCCAGACATCTGCGAGCTTTTGTCGCAGCGCTGGCGCATCACCTTCTGCAATCAGGCTATCAAGCTGCAGCATATTCTCGGTCAGCGGTATTCGAACACGGGGGCAAAGAAATTCACCTCTGACGGTAACATCGAAATAGTAAATCATCAGGGCCTGCCGGCGAGTCATATTCATCTGAGGGTCATTGGCCCAATTTGTGTAACGATTGTTCGCTTCTTTGAGCCATTTCTCGAAAGCATCTCCTTCCGGCGGGAAAACGTATCTCGGGTTGAAGCTCCCTGGGCTTTCCGTCTGTCTCGAAGGACCTGACGCAGCCTCGATGACCAGTTGAGGTCCATTGCCTGAGTAGTGCTCGCTCGAATAAAAGAAGGCGTGTTCACCCAGGCGGGCGTTGTCGTCGGCCCTGATGCACAATCCGGCATTATTCTGCGGCTCGTCCAGCCAGCTTTGAACTAATCCGGCCGGGATGGTAAATTCCAGCCATTGCCCAATATCACTTGACGCAGTCTGCGTATCCAGTGCCGGCAGCACATAATCGACACCTCTATCGGAGCAGCCGGAAGCACCGGCCCAGCCTTTGCCGCTGGTTCGCTGGTTCCAGGTACTTGCCGCATGTTCTTCGGAACAAAGCGATGAACCCTCGACCCAGTCTGCATTGGCACTTCGAATCTGATAAACGCTGACCTGCACCGGGACCATCTGGGAATAGCTTTTGGGTTTATGCAATCGCAGCGTAGCCGAGACAACATTGCGACACGGTAGTTGCGAAAGTCGAAAACGAATCAGACTGACACCGTGATGCAGTTCATACAGTCCTGGCATATATCCTGCTTCGAGCACGTGACCATTGCCAAAGTTCCACCTGGCAAATTCGCGGTCGCGGAGCACTGTGTCCTCAACTGAAGATGGAGCGGAAACGACGAATGTCTCGGCATGACAATTCCCCGGCATGCTCAGATTCAGTATAACTAACATCGCCGCAGAGCAAATCGTACTGTGAAGCACCGAAGATTTTGGCGCAAACAATTTGTCCCGACCCCATCGATGATACCACTTAGCCACTATATTTCGATACTGGATTGAGGTGACAGCTAACTTAAATAACAAATGTGTCCGATAGATTCTGTTTATTTTTCCTCGAAACATATAATTTTACCGTTTTTCAGCGAAATGTACAGCCGTCCATCGGCGATGGCCATGCCATCGAAAACCGGTGGACTTTCCAAATGATACTCAATAAGTTTCTTACCGTTTTCGGTCGAAACGATCCACAACTCAGCACCCTTGCGGCCCTCCAATGCAGCCAAAGGATCCTTCGGATCGACAATATCGGGTGGCCCTGCGGCAAAAAGCCTCTGGCCCACAAGTACCATTGCAGTGAAACGCACTGGTATGCGCGCTGTCCAAAGCGGCTCGAATTTCTTTTTCTTGCTTGACTTTGCATCGCTGCCGGCAGCGGGCTTGCGGGGCAGTTGCGATTTCCAGCGGCCGGCAAAAAGCTTATATCCATTATCACCGGTCTGAAAAGAATTGCCGTTCCCATATGCTGCAATTCCACAGGCTTTTTGATCGTCAAATACGACAAGTTGTGTTTGTGATATAGTACCTATAATCCACTCTGCACGGTTGAACCAGGCATCGTCTCTAAATCCGGCCGTTGATAAGATATGACCGGCAGTATCAGAGTCATCACCAAACACCTTTTCCTGCCGCATGAAGACCGCAGAACCATCGCTAACCAGGATATCGGATAATGCACCGGAAATAACTTTCCTGTTAACAGTAGGAAGTAACATTTCATCTGTTTCGGGATCGGGACTGTAGAGTGTCCGCTTCTCAATGACATCGCCCTTCACCGGATCCAGCGCAAAAAGAAATATCCCCCCGTCCAAATATGAGGACCGTCCGGCGGCCAAGTAAGCCACACCATCCTTAACGAGGATACTACCGTGAACGGGCCAGGCCGATTCGATTTGGCCGTAGGCACCAACCAGCCGTTCACATGGCGCTACCAGCCGTCGCCAGACAAGTTGCCCATCGGCCTCTCGCAGACAGTATACCCAACCATCCATCGAGCCGAACAGGACGAGGCCTTTGTAAATGGTGGGCGGAGTATCAACACGTCCACCCGCAACAAAGCTCCAGATTTTTTTACCGCTGGCCGCATCAATCGCCGTTATCAGGTGCTCGTCAATCGAGCAGACAAATACCTTGCCCCCGGCTACAACTGGAGGACTGATTCGGCTGCCCACAGGAACTTGCCAGGATGGCTCAAGGTCCCTTGAAATCGATGCAGTTGTTGAGCCACTGCGAAGCGGGTCGTGACGAAATGTGGGCCAATCATCCTTATTATAATCTTCCGATTGTTGTGTTTTGACTTTCCCATACGCCGGGCCTTTCTCAAAACGCCCGCTATTAGTGTCTTTCCTTTCCAGCAAGGATTCGCGGCTCGACTTCGGTGCAAGAGCATAATAGCCGTTAAGTTTTGTTTCGATGTAGCATCTACATGGATGAGGATTCAGATAAAGTAGCCCGTTACAGGGGACAATACCGTGCAGGCACCCCCCGCGCGCCCAGTGATGCAGGAGGTTTTCCTCGGTTTCAAGGTTCAAAAATTCAACGCCCCGACGAGAAGGTAACAGGTATAGTTCCGTGGCTTTGCCCCGATAGCACCGATGGTGGTGGTCGACTTTGTTTGTCTTAACGGTCGAAAATCTCCGCTTGAGCACACCGGTCTTCAGGTCAAGTCCGATGACAGCGTAATCTATGCCATCTTTGCTATCGGGTTCGTGACGTGTGGTTTCGATGGGTATATGCTCGTGAACCCAAACGAGCCCATCAATAACAAACACATCCGGCTGCCAGTTGTGAGCCCAGCCGCCGTACTGGTGTTTCCACAAGAACTTCCCGTCTTTGGCGTTATAGGCATACAGCGTCCCAGGCAGCGTATGCCAGGACCTCATTTTGTCCATTTCAGGCTGGGCAAACAGAACGACGCCGTCCTGATAGACAAGAACACATTGATCACTCATGCGAATGTTATACATCCTGAGCTGCTCTTCGAACTTTGGCCGAGGCACACGCCATTCCTCTCTTCCGGATTTCAGATCGAGGCTTATAATCGCATCATGGTCTACGAAAAAAACCTTATCGCCGCCGGTGACCAGCTCCAGGCGGCCAAACGGTTCGGACGAATCGTATTTGGCACTTAGTCCGGAATAGACGCCCCTTCTCCAAAGTTCTTTTCCCGAACCGGCGTCGAACACACAGACACTTTTCTTCACCGGGACATTGTTATTTTTCTGGGGCTTGCGAGCCTCTTCGTTAACCGAAAGAATAAGCAAACCATCCTTATATAAAATTTCATCGGTGTTGTCGGTGCCCTCATAAACCTTTAATAACTCACCCGTGGCCGCGTCGAGCTCCGCCAGCGGAGCGTTGAAGTTCAACGTCGCGTATAGACGTTCACCCGCGGCGACAAGACGTTTTGGCAATTGTGGCGGCATATTGAAGCGGCCTTCCCATTCGGTGTTCCACTGGCGCCATCCCCATTCGGGAATCGGGCGTTTCCACAGCAGGACGCCATTGAACGCGTCGCGAGCCACGAGAAACCATTTATCGGGTAAGCTTCCATCCAGGCCCGGCAGCGCTTCATCTGAAATATAGAACAGCCGTCCACGGGCCGAGACCATTGCACTTGTGCTGGGCACCGTATTGTGATGGCGTGCCCACAGGGGTTCGGCAGCCCATTGAATATGACGTGGAGGACCCACCACACTATCGCGGGCAACAGCATTGCCGTCCGGGGAATGCAACCAATGAGTCCATTCATCAATCTCCTTCGGCCAGGGCTTGACAGTTTTAGTCCATTTGCCATTTAATTTTATGTATGCTACGCCAAGAGGACGTAAGACACGCATGACTTCGTCCATGGAAACGCCATCCAGGTTTTCCGAAATTACCAGGTTGATCAGGTTGTCCGCATAGGGAAGAAGCCCGCCATTCCATTTCCCTACAGAGACAGCCCCATAGAGACCGAGCGACTGGATATACTCGCGGGCCTTCTCAACATTATTTGCATCCGTATCCAGGGCATGAACGATATAACGTTCATTGTCACGCAAGGCCGCTGTAAGTCGGCCGTTGCCACAACCGATGTGAACAATCAGTCCGCCCCTGACACCAGTCGCTTTCAGAATCTCCTGGCCATTCTGTCCGTTGCCAACCCCGGTAACAAACAGGCAAACTGCAATCAAAAGTCCTGTGACGATTTGTAAGCGTTTTTTTGAATTCATAATATTATCCCCACTCAAAAGTTCCTGCTCAAACCGATATATTAAGAAATTTAACAAACCAAGTTTTTCGAAAAATCACGCTATACCTGTCATTACACAACTCAAATGTACGTGCCACATGTGATTGATTATACTATCCCGGCCGGACAAATACCATGAAGAAGCCACATAAAATCTGAGGTAATGCCGACCCTTTTTCATTCGCAGCACCTGTGCCAATTCTATAGTCAGCCCGGGTGGGCGTTAGGACAAAGATAAGCACTGATTGTCATCATTAAGATTACTGTAATATCAAAATCTAATTCAGCTTTTAACAATGACAAATATATCTTGATAATCGGAGCGACCTTATAGCCAGCCCACCCCGGTAAAAAGAGCAATGATGAAAACTTTCCTTTGAACTTCGCAAGGCCATTGTTAGAATGGTGCAGTGAGACTTGCGAGAAAATCACCTGAAAGGAGATATTATGAGCGATTCTGAAAAACCGAAAACGTTCTTACGAGAGTGTATTGAAAAAATCGGGAGTAGCTGGCAGAAGCGCCGGAAAACGATTAGAAGGAGTTGGCAGGTGCCGTTCGTATTGTTAGAGTGGATTTGCGAAGAAGTGTCGAACCTTTTGAAGCGGTGGGCTTTTCTTGACATCTTAGGGCATGTCGGTCGCCTCACTATTCTTGTTGGCGTAATCTTTTACATCAAAGGATGCCCTGAACGGCGGATGCAATCGGAAAACCTGCAAATGCAAGTTGAGAATCTGAGACAGCAATTGGCTAATCAGCAAAAGACAAAACACTATCAGGCTTGGCAGGTAATCAACTTGGCACAAGGAAAACCAGGCAGTGGTGGGAGGATGGACGCGCTGCAAGATTTGAACAAAGATAAAATTAGCTTATCTGGTGTAGATGTATCTCAAGCGTACCTGCCAACAGTAGACCTTGAGGGTGCATACCTCCCAAAGGCAAACCTCTCAGGGTCAAACCTCTTTGCGTCAAACCTCTCTCATGCAGTTCTCCAAGAGGCAGACCTCTCTGGTGCAGATGTCTCTGAGGCAAACCTCTCAGGGGCAAAGCTCTCAGAGGTAAACCTCTCTGGGGCAAACCTCTCTCATACAAACCTCTTTGAGGCAGGTCTCTTTGATGCAAACCTCTTTGATGCAGACGTCCATGATGCAAACCTCGCAAGGGCAAAGCTCGTAAGGACAAACCTCTCTCATGCAAACCTTTTTCGAGCAAATCTCAATGATGCAAACGTCTCTGATGCAAATCTCTCAAGGGCAAAACTCTGGAACTCGAATCTACGTTCCATCAAGAACTGGCTGGACATCAAGAGTATAGAACTTGCAAACATATATGGTGTAGAGAATCCTCCCAATGGATTTATAGAATGGGCTAAAGAGCACGGTGCGGTTATCATGGAAGATGACGAAGAGTGGAAAAAGTTGATATGCGAGAAAAGGCAGGAACAAACGAAAGAGAAATAATGAAAATAAGCTAAACGCCGTATACTCTTTTTGCCTGTGGATTTGATTGAAATTCAGAACCTATCAGTAGAACTGAGGCAGACAATTGTTATAACAGTGGAGTAATGTCAGCGATAATATATGAGGTATTTGCTCTATGGCGAAAAGAGTAGCATACGAGAAATTATGGTGCTTGCATATTCTTTCATCTGCTATGGTAGTCTTGATTCACTCAATGCCGGGACTGTTGACCCTGTTGCTTGGCCTTCCTATAATAGTTGGCCTCTATTTGGTCTTCATTTTGTTTGTTTTCTGGCGCCCTAACTACTACGGTTTTTCCGGGCTCGTAAAACTACCCGAGCTGATTTTCTATCAATGTTACTACATTGCTTTGATAATAGTTTCCTTCGCCTCTTTGTTTGCGTCCAGTGGGATTCTTAACTCCGACGGCGTGATAGTAAAAGATTTCGTTTCGTCCATATACTTTAGCATAGTGACTTTTACAACGCTTGGTTATGGGGACTTTAAACCGACAGAGGAAATCAGATTCTTCGCAGCTACAGAAGCTTTGTTGGGTTATCTGTGTATGGGTGTTTTTGTGGCGACCGTTGCCGCTGTCTTACATAAAATGGGTAGCATGGTCAGAAATGGTGAAGAGCATGGATGAGCGATCAGTCAGGCACAAATCCATGAGACAGAACCAGCAAGCGACGGGTGGCAGCTACTTAGCAAATTCAGTGAGCGAAGTGGATGGTATTTCACTTAAAATAATTGACGGGTTTCCTTGTCAATTCTGATTGGTTTATCAATACCATTGAACCAGCACTAAAAGTGCCGTATAAAGGACAATTTGAAGCAAAGAGGTGGAAATTGCTTGCTTTTTGGCCGGATTTGGGTATAATGTGGTTCGTATGTAGTATGTAGTATGTAGTATGTAGTATGTAGTATGTAGTATGTCGGATAGCGGAAACAATTCAAAAGTCAAAATGCAAAACGCAAAACCACAATGTAAAAATCAAAAATTGAAACCTATCAATCATCAAAATGCGCGAAAATACGCCAAATGGGGCAGAAATCGCGACAAAATGAGTCGAAATAGTGAGATAAATTGAGACTAATTTGAAAAAACAAAGCCAATTCAAAGCCAATCGACGGGCTTTGGCCGGAAATCCGAAGCTCGCTTGAAATAATACGATTTGAAAAAACAAAGCCAATTTCATGAAGGCCAAAATGGACGTAATTACTTCTTTTACAAGAGCTTATGGGGATTTTTGTGGATGGGGGCGGCGAAAAAACAAAGCCAATTCAAAGTAAATAAAAGCCTGATTGCGATTTTTCCTGACGCTACAAAGATGGATACTTAGCACATTATAATACCGGAATCTCTTACATATCTCAAGATTTTAGGTTAATACTACGGCGGTTCGGCCAGATGAATGACCATAACCATTTCTGCTTCGCTCCGGATGTTGGATGTGGTAGTATAGTCGAGCCTGCGGCGCAATGCAGTAGAAAACGGTTCTTCTGCCAAAAAAAAAGACAACAGCGAGTATGTGGAGAAGAATATGAATGCTATAAACAGATACATCCTGATTATAAAAGCCAGGATACTAACACTTCGGAGATTACTCAAAGCAGCGCCATTTTACCAAATGATATTTCTTGTAATTCTCGTCGGCAATACCATAAATACATCTGCCCAAACTGGTGACCGCGCCTTGCGGAAAGAGTCCGGTGAGGATATCAAGGCCGACAAAAAAGCTCTTCAAAAAGATTTTTTGAAACTCCGCTTTGGTCTATTTATCCACTTCAATATGGCCACCTATGTCGATCGAGAATGGGCCAACGGCTATGAAGATCCGACAATATTCAAGCCCGATCAACTGGATTGCCGGCAGTGGGCCGAGGTCGCCCGCGAAGCCGGAATGCAGTACGCCGTACTAACGGTCAAGCATACCGGCGGTTGGTGCCTTTGGGACAGCAGCCACACAACACACGACATCGGCAGCTTCATTAACTACAAGAACGGGAAAGGTGACATCGTCCGCGAGTTCGTCGACGCTTTCCGTGCCCAGGGTCTCAAAGTCGGGCTTTACTACTGCTTCCCCGGTAACTTCTCGAATCCCAGACATGGCAGCACGATCCCCGAAGGCAAGCCGGATCTTCACGGATTGCCTCCGGAGGCAGCGGGTGACTACGTCGGATTCATCAAGAAGCATTTGACAGAACTGCTGACCAGCTACGGCCCGATAGAACTGATGTGGATTGACCAGTACAGGAACAAGTATACTTTCTCTCGATGGGAGGAAATTCGGGCACACGTAAGATCGCTACAGCCGAGGTGTCTGGTAATCGGCAACAACGCGCATAACCTCAGGGATTCCGACGTGTACGGCTGTGAATTCCCGTGGGACGCAAACAGCCTTCCGCCGGAAGGAAACGCGATGCCTGCAGAGGTTTGTGACAAGATATCAGGAACCTGGTTCTGGAACACGGCAGACGGCCCTGAGAAAGTGAAAGGCGCCAAACAGATAATTGAGATGCTCAAACTCTGTAACGAAAGAAATGCAAACTATCTGCTCAACGTCCCTCCAGACAGGAACGGCCTTATTTCAGGTCCGCACCTTGGGCGTATGCGGGAGCTGGCAAAGTTATTGAACGTGACACCGGACCAACTCCGCATAAAATAAAGAATTCTATTGGTTGAAAGGATGAATTATGAAAGGCAAGACAGTTCAAAAAACCGAGGGGATTTCCCGTAGAAAATTCATCAAAACCTCCGGCATGGCAGGAGCAGCAGCGATGTTGTCAGGCAGTGGCCGAATGTTTGCTACCGGGTCGGATAAGATCCGTTTGGGGCTGATTGGCTGCGGCGGACGCGGTACGTACGATACGACAAACTGCTTAAACTCGGCAAACAACGTGGAGCTTGTGGCAATGGGAGACCTTTTCGGAGACCGTCTGGATAATTGCCGCAAGCGACTTACGGATAAATTGCCTGAGAAGGTAAAGGTAACTAACGATACCTGCTTCGTGGGGTGGGAAGCTCATAAGAAGGTCCTGGCCTGCGATTTGGACCTGGTAATCCTGACCGAACCGCCTCACTTTCGTCCGGAGCACTTACGCGCTGCAGTTAACGCAGGTAAGCACGTGTTTATGGAAAAGCCGGTCGCAGTGGATCCTGTTGGTGTTCACTCGGTGATTGAGTCGTCACAATTGGCAGACCAGAAAAATCTAACGATAGTAGCCGGTACGCAGAGTCGTCGGATGGCACATCTTATCGAGGGGATTAAGAGGATTCACAATGGAGATATAGGCCGGATCGTTGGCGGCCAGTGTATCAGAATCGGCGGAGGAATGCTTACGTGGTCTGAGGCGACCAAAGAGCGGCAGCCCGGCTGGTCTGATATGGAATGGCAGCTTCGCCGATGGCTGTTTCTGACATGGCTCAGCGGTGACTTTATTGTTGAGATGCACGTCCATAATTTAGACAAAATGAACTGGGCACTGAATGCACATCCGGTGCAATGCATCGCTCTTGGCGGTCGACAGGTGCGGACCGGTCCGGAATACGGTAATGTTTACGACCATTTCTCCGTCGAATACGAATATCCTGAAGAGATAAGAATTGAATACATGGGTGCTCAGATCGACAAGGTGACCCAACGTCAGGACGCACGGGTGGTCGGGACAAAGGGACTGGCATATATGTACTCCGGCAATTTCGTTATAGAAGGTGACAAGCCGTTCAAATACGATGGACCGAGTCCGAGCCCGGTGATACAACAACATGCGGACCAGATTGCAGCAATTCGTACAGGCCAGCGCCTGAATGAAGGCAAGCGCATCGCCGAAAGTACTCTTACCTGCATAATGGGACGGATGAGCGCATATACCGGCCGGGCGTTGAAATGGGACTGGGCGATGAAGGCATCGAAACTGGACCTGAGTCCGCCGAAGTATGAATTCGGTGATTTGCCTATGAGGGAGCCTGCTCTGCCCGGGATGACACCCCTGGTCTGACAGGAAGCCGTTTTTGTTGCGATGGTTATCAAGGATCCAAATCCAGGCTACGGCTGTAATACCTGCGGCGCAGGGTCAGTGACATTACCCGCGGGTCGCTGATTTCTTCCGGGCCGATTGATATCACCCATATCTTCACGAGCCCTTTCGGCCAGTGCAAGCAAACGCGCCACAGTGTCTGGATGTTCTCTCAAAAGATTCTTAGTCTCACCCAAGTCAGTTTTGAGGTCATACAGCTCTGCAGGGCTTGCTTTTGTTTTACCCTGAAAGTTTTGCAACTTGGCCTCAAGCGGCAAATAGAGCTTCCATTTTCCCGAACGGACGGCCTGGAGCTGCCCCATGTAATAATAAAAGAAAGCCTCATATGGTGACTTGGCCCCGGCATTACCAGCCATCAAAGGCCAGACATCATGGCCGTCAATGATTCGGTCCTTCGGAGGCTCAGTCCCGGCGAGCCGGGCGAATGTGGGAAGCAGGTCCATTGTCGTACACAATTCGCTGCAAGTCGCCCCGGCAGGAATTTTGCCCGGCCACCGCATGATACAGGGCACGCGCTGCCCTCCTTCAGATGTTGTATATCCCCAGCCGGACAGAGGTACATTAAGACCCTGGGGTGGATTGCGCCGGGGGGTTCCGTTGTCAGAGGTCCAGATGACGAGGGTTCGCTCATCGAGACCAAGTTTCTTCAAGGCGTGAAGAATCTCTCCTGTGGACCAATCCAATTCTTCTACTGAATCACCCCAGGGGCCGTTTGCCGACTTACCCCGGAACCTTTTACTGGCAAAGGGCGAAGTAGTGCTGCCGGGCATAGCATGCGGCAAGTATACAAAGAATGGTTTATCCTTGTTCGCTTTGATAAATTCGATTGTTGTCTCAGTGTAGCGCTTCGTTAGAAGATTCCTGTCAACCGGAGCCTCAATGACTCGCTCATTCTCCATCAACGGCAAGGGCGGCCAGCCTTGCTCCGGTCGCCCGGTCATATCATCGCTGTAAGGGATCCCGAAATAGTAATCAAATCCCTGCCGCGTCGGCAGAAATGGCGGTTGGTCACCAAGGTGCCACTTGCCGATACATGCAGTTGCATAGCCCTGTTCTTTTAGCAATTCTGCGATGGTAATCTCTTCGGGATTAAGACCTTTTTTGGCAACGGGTGACAACACCTGACGACCATTATCGGCAACGTGCATGTTGATTCTGCGAGGATAACAACCCGTCATAATACTTGCGCGAGAAGGAGTACAAACGCCGCTGGTAGCATAGAAGTCAGTAAACCTTATTCCCTCTCCGGCCATACGATCAATATTTGGTGTCCGGTGCAACTTGGAGCCAAAGCACCCGATGTCTCCATAGCCCAGGTTGTCGCAAAAAATGACTATAAAGTTCGGTTTTGAAAGCATTTTATTTTTCACTGTTAAAAGGTCTTCACTCTTACCTCCGGGTGCAGTCGTTGCAGAGTCGCTCAAACCTAATCCGACGGAGGCTGGAATAAAGAGTGAGCCAAGACTAATTTTTCCGAACGCCAGAGTTTTACCTAAAAAATACCGGCGAGAAAATTGGTAGCACATAGCCATCGTTGCCTTCTCCAATTTTGTCACTATAAGATAAACACACAATCCAAAATCAAGGAACAAATAATTCCATTAAATCGCTCAGCTACAGTTGACAAGTATAGTCATCCCCAAACCAAAATCAATTTTCCCTTATGTCGTATGCAAAAAGCTGGTCTGCATGGCGCACATAGAGTCGTCCGCCGCAAACAACCGGATGAGCCCAATAGAGACCCTTACCGCCGCGCGGGAGACGAAATGCACCTACCTCGTCCCAACTCTCCGAACTTGCCTTGATGAGTGACATAGTACCTTTCTCGTCAAGACAATATAGCCGGTTATCAGCATAAGTCAGAGACCCCTTGCCCTGGGCCTGCCACAGTTTGCCTCCGGTATTGAAATCCAGGCAGAACCAGCCACGGGCCTCATGGCCAGCGCCATACAGGCAGCCATTCTGCAGCAACACACCACCGTGATGGTTGTCAAGGAGGTCACTTACCCACACCTGCTCGACAGAAAACTCGCCGTTGGCCTTTCGTTGCGGTCGAAGTAGAATACTTCCTCCGCCGTAGCCACTTGAGGCATAGACCAGACCGTTGTTGACAATCACGTCCGTGGCGCTGTTGCCTCGCTCGTTTCCAAAGGTATGTTGCCAGAGTAAATAACCGTTATTCGGATTAAAACTCAGCACCCGTTCTGAACTGAGAGTGACGACCTGCTCGATACCATCAATACTTGCGATCACAGGCGAGCAGTTCCCGGCCGCGTCCTTTATTTTAGTGTTGGTCCATAACGTGCGACCAGTACCTTTCTCAAATGCTGCAATGTAGCCATCAGTACCGCCTGGACAGCAGAAAAGGGCATCTTCATGAATCAGCACGGATTCGCTATAGCCATATTCCGGCCTTTCTGCTTTGAAGACCTTCATTATATCAACGTGCCACCGTTCCCGGCCTGTTTGGACATCGAACGCAGTCAACCGTCCCAGCTCCGAAAGGTGGTAAACAGTGTCACCGTCCACAGTTGGTGTGCCCCGAGAACCCGCGTATGGCACTGCCCAGGGTTGTTGTTCGGAGGCTTGCCAGGACTGACCGTTGAGACGTTGCCACACTTGCTTGCCCGTTAAGTCCAGGGCCGTCACATATGTCTGCTTGTCAATCATACCAGCCGTAAAAATATGCTTTCCCGCTATCGCCACTGAACTGTATCCAAATCCGATCCCAGAAGCAGTCCACAACAACTCTGGACCATCTTGTGGCCAGGTCTGCAGAAGTCCTGTGTCGGTTGCCAGATTATCGCGTCGCGGCCCATGAAAACACGGCCAATCCATGTCAGGGCCAGCCAACGCTGCAACAGATACGTTGAGGACTAACAGAAGCAGAAATAGTAAATTGTACACGGACCTTCCTCTGTATAATCTGCACACTGCATTCGCATAGTTATCACTTCGGTCAATGGTATTTGTCATTTTTGTTCTCGTAGTTTCCTGAGTCAAACAGTTGGAACTCAGGCAAAGTATATCGAAGAATGCCAGGACGGTCAAATAGTTTGTCCCGCTGCATTGGGTGTTATCCCCAACCATAGCATCCTGGAATAAACAGAGCTCAGTAAGTAGCTAAAACCGACCGATAAGAACCAGTCCTCAATTCGCTAAGAAAAAACCACATCATCAATCCTTGCCATACCAATGGTCATTCCGTATAATAGTGTATCGAAAGGTTTTGGAGTATTGATTTGCGATCCATATTGAATATATCCGGTAAGCATCATTATCGACATGTAACCGTAAAGGAGGCAAGCATATATGAATCGACGTCACTTTCTGCAATCCCTTGCGTTTGGCGCAGCCGGCCTCGGCCTGGCAGGACTTTCCGGCGCCAAGTCTTCCCGTAAACCTAATTTTGTCGTCATCCTGGCCGACGATCTTGGCTGGACGGGACTGCAGTGCTTCGGCAGCAAGTATTATGAAACACCTAACATAGACCGATTATGTACACAGGGCATGAAGTTTACCGACGGCTATGCCGATGCACCCGTGTGCGCACCAACCCGGGCGTGCCTGATTAGCGGACAGTATACACCGCGCACCGGCGTCTATCGCGTGAGCGACATGACAAAGGGCAAGGAGCGATTTTGCCCGTTCATCCAGCCAAAGAACAGACCGTTCGGCTCAGATAGAATCACAATCGCCGAAGCGCTGAAGCAACTGGGCTATGCCACAGCTCACTTTGGCAAGTGGCATCTCGGCCCCGAGCATCCCAGTGAACATGGATTCGATGTAGCCATCGAAAGCTCCGGTAGGCACTTCGATCCGGAAACAAAGCCTCCGATGCATGTGTCGAAAGGCACCTACCTGACAGACCTCCTCGCCGACCAGGCTCTCGAGTTCATCGAGCATAACAGGGACCGGCCGTTTTTCCTCTACTTCCCTGACTTTCTCGTGCACAAACCGCACGAAGCCAAGGCAGAACTGACTAAGAGATTCAGCAACAGGCGGGGAATAGGCGCCCAATCCAATCCCGTTTACGCGGCCATGACCTACAGTCTGGACGTTACAGTTGGGCGGATTGTCGAGAAGGTAGATGAGTTGGGACTGGCCGAGAATACCCTGATCATCTTTCTGTCAGACAACGGTGGCCGCTGTGTGTTTGGTCCTGACCTGAAACCAAAGTCCAATTCCTTCACCGACAACCTGCCGCTGCGAGATGGTAAAGGAGAATTATATGAAGGCGGCATCCGGGTGCCCTATATCTTCCGCTGGACGGGCAGAATCAAGCCCGGCTCGGTTTGCCACGAGCCAGTGACTACGGTCGACCTGTACCCGACCCTGTTAGAACTCGCCGGCGGCACGCCCGATCCAGATTATCCCCTCGATGGAGTAAGTGTTGTGCCATGCCTGAATAACTATCAAGCCAAACTGAATCGCGACGCCCTCTACTGGTACTACCCAAACTACAGTGGCGGTCCCAACAAGTCCGGAAAGTGGGGTAGCATTCCTCGGGCCGCAATCCGCGCTCGCCGCTACAAACTGATCGAATACCTGATTGAGGATTGCCCTGAGCTGTATGACCTGGAGAATGATATAGGCGAAAGGCGCAATCTCGCCGAGAAGATGCCTGCCAAGGTAGATGAACTCCGGGCCAAGCTCAAGGCGTGGATGAAAGCTGTCGGCGTGCCGAAGATGCCGCAGAATCCGGACTTCAACCCTGGCGGCAATAGTTAGTAGCCTAAGCGAATCCACAGCTATAAATTAAAACTTAACATCACTGTGAACCGGCCTGGGAATCAAGCTACGGCACGTATATGATTTCTTCTTTTCTCCATTGCACTCTACCTTACTCGCTCCACACTAAAAAACCCACAACACTCAGCCCACTTGTCTTGCTCACGACCTTAATATACTGGAGGAGGTGTGCATCCATTTCTACTTTTTGATCCCATGCGACCTGACGAATCAGACACAACAAAAGCTCATAAGTACCAGAAGTTGCTCATGGGCCTTAATAACAAGCGGTTTGCCCTTGGGCCATCGACTTGAACGTTGAATAATTACTATTCCTAATATATGATTCTTGTTAATAACAATCCGGTTACTGGATTAGATGGAATATGACCACGAATTTTAGACGCACATTGAAAGGTATCAGGCAAGCAGGACAAACGTGTCGTGAACATACAGTTCAAGAACAGGAGGTAATTTATGACAAGGAATATTTTATCCATTCTGATAGCTGGGATACTGGCTTTGATATCAATTACATATGCTGGAGATCAGGATACCCCCAAGCAAGTCTATCCAACAGCCTCACATCTGACTGTGCATGATTTCGGCGCGGTCGGAGACGGCAAAACGGACGACACAAAGGCATTCCAGCATGCTATCGATTCAGGCCTTGGCGATATCCACGTTCCGCACGGCACATATCGGTTTACTAAAACCGTTGTAGTAGATCTGGATAGAGTCGGACCTGTGTCTATCATCGGCTCAGGCACGGCGAGGATTGTCATGACCGGACCGGCATTTAAGCTGATTGGCACTCACGACGGGACAGCCGACCCAGGCACAGTAGGAGAAAATATCTGGAAAAACCAGCGCATGCCGGCCGTGATCGGACTGGAGATTATCGGTGCTGCCTCTGAGGCATGTGGTGTAGAGGCTGCCGGCACAATGGAAGCTATTTTTTCACGGCTGCTGATTCGCAAGGTTCTGCACGGAATACAACTCAAGCAGCGCAACCGTAACGTCATAATTTCTGATTGCCACATTTATGAAAATCGTGGAACTGGAATATACCTTGATCATGTAAACCTGCATCAGATAAATGTCGGCAATTCACACATAAGTTATAATGACGGCGGAGGGATTGTGCAGCGAGGCGGAGACGTCAGAAATTTGCAGATAGGCAACTGTGATATTGAAGGTAATATGAGCGTGAAGGCCCCGGCAACGGCGAATGTATTGATCGATGCTACGGGAGGTTCTATTGGAGAAATCGCCATAACCGGCTGCACGATTCAACATACCCACAATGCTCCCGATTCCGCAAACATCCGCATCATCGGCCAGGGCCTGCCCCGACCTTATGCCAAGGATGAATTGCGCGGCGGCAATATTACCATCACGGGAAACGTACTCAGTGACGTACAGATCAATGTTCACCTTCATAAGGTACGCGGAGCCACAATCGTCGGCAATACAATCTGGAAGGGCTATATGCACGACCTCCTTGTCGAGGGCAGTTCAAGTGTTGTCATTGGCCCGAATATATTCGACCGCAATCCACGTTACCATTATGGGGATGGTGCCAGCGCCAATCGGGGGCTCGTCTTCAGGAATTGTGATAACATCATACTCAACGGACTGCAAATCGATAACGTATGGCGAAAAGAAGCTGGAATTGTTCTCGAAAGATGTCAGCATTTTAACATATCGGCTTGCTCCATTCTTAATTGCGATAGCTCGGGAATTCTTATGGACGACGTTCAAGACACAATCATCACAAGTTGTGTAGTTCGTGACACTCGCAGGGAATCCACAGAAACAACAGCTATAATTGTAAGAAAAGGCAACGGCAACTTCATAGCAAATAATCTTCTTGACGGACGGTTGGAAATCGCACCCGACTCAGCCAAAGCAATGAACAATTTCAAGAAATAACTCGAACTTTCAGTGGCAAAAACCGTTTTCTTTATGGAATCCTGACTACCGTAGCTGAGTAAGACACAATATTTGAATGACAAAACTCCAAACTCGACATACCTTCGATTTCCCAAAAATATCTGTCTACGGAGGTTCGGGAGGCCGCATCGTCAATTCGAACCCGGACGGTGACAGGTCGGTTACCCCAAAAGTTAACCGCTGCCCGTCGAAATAGTCCTGCATGAGTTCAAAGTTCTCGTACGCCACGCCGTTTGGAATGGGGCTTTGTGACATCCAGTAAGTAAAGCGGCCGTTCACCCGTATACGAAGAGGATGTTTTTGGTGGGGATTCACTCGCCAGTACTGCGTGACCTTGCGCCCCCGGTAGTGCCAGGACGCAAGTTTCGGTACAACCTTCGACGGATCGTCTTCGTCAGTTGTTATCATGGTGATGAGCGAACCATCTTTCAGACGGCACATAGAACTTTCCTCGAAGAACACCGGGCGAGTGAATCCCACAGATCCAACTCCAGCTGTCACCGGGTCCGGCCAAAGAGTTTTGCTGTAAATAACACGGTCACTAAGCCAGAGATACCTCGCACGGATATAGTTACCCATCGTTGAAGTCAAAACGCAACTTTGCATTGGTGCGCTATCCGGAGCCGCATGAATGGTAAAGATTACTTCACGCGGCTGATCGCTGCGGATTGATGCCACAATCCAGGGATGGGCACCGTTGTTGAATTTCTCAACATCCAGGGTGACATTGAGCTGCTCCACTCCCGGCGACGGGTACGAAAACCACCCCGGCACCAAAAGATGTTTCATCTGCTCTATCGTATTAGCTCTTTTTTCGACATTCGAGGGTGGATACCCGGAAAAGGGCCAGATAAATTTTCCCCTTCTCAATCTCAGGGGCGTATCCTGTTCGGCAATTGAGCTCGGCTCCAATTCACTGAGACCTCTTTTACCCGCTGCAATCGGTTCCACGGCAATAAAGTTTACGAGTGCCATTTCACCATCGCTCTCGTAACCAATCCGCAACAATCCTCGCGGCCCACCAACACCTTCTTTCCCGAAACCACTGGGCCAAACGGCGAACACAACTCCGCCTTTAACTCCCCAAATCAACCTGCCTGCTTCCACCGGACGAATCCACTCGATTTTTGTCCCCTGAGAACCTCGAACGACTGGCGACAAATAGCCGTGTAAACTGAATACCATTGCGATGAAGATAAAAGAATTCACGCAATTCAGCCGCGATTGTGTTAATTTCCTCGTCATAACGCCTCGGATCATAGCGTATTCCCTAAATTCGTCTCTTGGTTTACATCCGTACCGCCGAAAGAACCTATAACAGTCAGACCTTATTTTGACAACGTCGGGTCCAAGAGAGGAGGCCGTCTAAAGGCTAAGATTTGGCAATAACAGCTCCCGTGAAAGAATGTTCACGTCAATTATTTTTATCCCTTCTCTTGCTCCTTTTGCCTTGTGATACATTGCCCTGTCTCTGTGCAGCCTTTGTATAGTTGTCACCATAAATATCGATGAGAATTGATTTGAGTTTCTCAGGGGAATAGCGATTTTCGAAAGCCGGCAAAAGTGGATCGCCGGTTCGTTCCATCCAGTCTTGAAGCTGGTTTTGCATTCTTCTGCGTTCGTTTTCAAAGCCTTCTTTACCCACGAGGTTATTGAGGCAATCGGGATCATTCCTGAGATCGTAGAATTCCTCAAGAGCACGGTATCGGAACATTTGGACCCGCTGTGCGATGAAAGAATCGGATTCTGCCGCCTCCACCATAGCCTTCATGGTCAGTCCTTCGTTGTTGTTCCGGTACCAGAATTTACCGTCACTCCATGGACTGAAAATATAGCCAAAGCTCGCATCCTGAACGCATCGCATTGGAACGGCGTCTCCACCTGCTTTCATATCTATCTGAGTAAAGACTATGTCACGTCCGGACTGTTTCTCACCTTTCAACAATGGCAGAAAAGAGAAGCCGTCAAGCCCCTTTGGAATCGGCAGACCCACTGCCTCCAGCACAGTTGGGAAGAAGTCGATTCCTGATATAAAATGTTCCGGATCGACAGTGCCCTGTTCTACAACGCCGGGCCAGCGAACGATCCATGGTGTGCGTGTACTGGCAAGGTAAGCATTACATTTTGCAAATGGTATGGCGATGCCGTTATCGGAAAGGAACATTACCAAGGTGTTTTCTTCAAAATCCGACTCCTTCAGGGCCTGCATTGTTCTGCCGAATGTATCATCGAGACGGCGAACGGAGTTCAGGTAATAACTAAGCTCCTCACGGACGCCCGGCAGATCGGGAACGAATCCCGGAACCGGGACATCATCCGGAACATACGTCATTGAGGGTTCTTTCGCACCTTTGATGGGTTTTCCGGGAATATGATACGGACGGTGCGGATCGTGTGAGTTCACCATGAAGTAGAATGGTTTGTCTTCGCGGCGACACCTTGCGAGGAATTCCTTGCAGTAACTGTAATAGATATCCGGGTCACGGCCACTACCTAATTCTTTCTGGTCATGGACAAAATCCCACTCGTAGTCAGCTTTGGGTGTCGAATGGCCAACTTTGCCCAGAACACCTGTGAGGTAGCCTGCGTCTCTGAGTGTTTGCATAATGGTAGGAATGTCACGGTCGGTGTGCATGAAACCCATGATTCCGCTGTTGTGTCCATACCGGCCTGTCCCAAGGACTCCTCGACTGGGCTGACAGATCGCAACAGTGACATGAGCATTTTCAAATCGCATGCCCTGGGAAGCAAAGGAATCAAGGTTCGGAGTCAAACCGTTCACTTTACCGCCGAAACAGCCAAGTGATTCGCGGTGAAGGTCGTCTGCGGTGAAAAAAAGGATATTGAGGTTTTGTCTTTTTGATCTGCCGGCTTTAACAAATGGTGTTATAGCCAGAACGGAAACGGCATGTAACCCTAAGGTTTTGAGAAAATCGCGTCTTTTCATTTTTTATCCTCACTGTTTTTTCTTGTCAGTTTTTGTTTTAGTGGTTTTTTCTGTCGATTTGGGCCAGGGCAGAACATTAGATCGCTTAGCATAGTTGCTCCAAATATCAACCATCTCCTTTAGACGCCCAGGCTGTTCGGCGGCAAGGTTGTGTAACTCGCTACGGTCAGCCTCGACATCGTATAACTCCCAGTCAACTTCGTTCTGGCCGGCCCGGCCTTTTGCAACAAGTTTCCATTTGCCTATGCGAACGGCGCGATTGCCCTCGTGTTCCCAATAAAGGACATCCCGCTTGATGGGTCTATTCTCAAAAGCGGAAACTAAGCTCATTCCTTCCATAGGCTTTATCTTCTTACCTTTGTACCGGTTGGGATATGTTGCTCCGGAGATATCGACACATGTAGCCATCAGGTCGATGAGGTGGCTGGGTTGATGGCGGAGTTCGTTTTTTGCCCTGATGCCGGCGGGCCAATGAGCTATCAGTGGAGTGGAGATACCACCCTCATGAACCCAGTGCTTGTATTCGCGAAACGGCGTATTGGAAACATTAGCCCAGTTCTTTCCATATCCAATATAGGTATCTGCGGGTCCGGGCATGACGTGTCCCCTTCTAACCGGCCAGCCGTCACGTGTCTGCTTCGGGACCGAACCGAAGTAGTGCTGGGCGTCCGGTGGTAGTGGCTCAAAGGTGGGTTTTGAAGGGCGTGGGTCAGGCTGGGTGCCTCTACCACCGCTTTCAGCGCAGCCGCCGTTGTCCTGCAGGAAAAGAACGAGCGTATTATCGAAGATACCTTTATCCTTCAGTGCGTTAACGATGCGGTCGATGCCCTGATCCATTGAGTCGATCATAGCGGCGTAGACCTCCATGCAGGCGGCCTCCCATTTTTTGTCCTTTATGCTGCTCCAGGAGGCCGGGGGAGGCGAGAGCTCGGCATCGGGCTTTATGACACCCAATTCCTTCATTTTTTCGAAGCGTGCCTTTCGAACAAACTCGTAGCCGGCGTCATACTTGCCTTTATATTTTGCGATATCACGGGGCCGTGCGTGCATGGGCCAGTGGGCGGCTGTATAGGCAACATACATGAAAAAAGGATTGCCCTGGTCGTGCTGACGGATAAAGCGGGCGGCATTATCAGAGATGGCATCGGTGAAGTAATATGGCTCCTCAGGCTGATATTCGGGATCAGAGGGTGCAGTGATCATAGTGTTATCACGAACAAGAGTTGAGGGGTCCCAGAAACTGCAGGCACCGTGGATTATACCGTAGAAACGGTCGAAGCCTCGCTGGAGAGGCCAATTGTATTTGTCCTGCAGGCCTTCAGGTTGAGTCATCTTCGTAACATGCCACTTGCCGCAGGCATATGTGGAATAGCCCGCGGTCTTGAGGACTTCTGCGATAGTGACGCAGTTTCGGTTTAGGTCGCCCCGATAGCCATCCTGCCCGCGGTCGGCCATCATGTGTCCGACTCCGGCCTCATGAGGGTAAAGTCCTGTAAGCAGACTGGCACGTGTTGGGCAACATCTCGCCGTATTGTAGAATTGAGTAAATCTCAATCCGTCAGCGGCAAGTGCATCAAGAGTAGGGGTTTTAATCTCGCTGCCGTAACAGCCGATATCGGAATAACCCATGTCGTCCGACATGATGATGATAATGTTAGAGCGTAAGGCCTTTTCGGAACTTGACAGGCGGGCGGCCCAGGAAACGACAGGTGATGAGGCGACTGTACTAAACGCCAAGGTTTTTAGAAAATCGCGTCTTTTCATTCTTTATCTCCACAATCTATTGTTTGTTTCTCGTGCGTTTATTTTTGCGTTTCTTCGTATCCTGTGTTTTTTGGACGGTACGTGATCTCTTCGAGAGCACGGCCGGAATATATTCGCCAGTGCCTTCGGCTGCCCAGTCAAGGTCGGATTTAATCTTGGGATCGCTGCCGTAATGGTCACTGTATGTGCTGCAATACTCAATCAAATCTCTGGCAAGCAAACGGATGGTCTGACGATAGGCCGGATCCCGGAGCAAGTTGGTCAATTCGTCAGGGTCTTTATCAAGATCGAAAAGCCAGGGCTCGTCATTCGGTGAGAATATAAGTTTGTAGCGGGTTGTGACAGCGGCGAGCCAGTTTACGCTGTCACCGCTACCGGTCCCTCGTATGAAGGTTATATCCTTCCATCCTTCTGCTGCGCTTTGTGTAGTGAAGAGTTTTGAGGCATCGCGGCCCTGCTCTTTGCCCGCTGTCTGGAATCCCATCAGGTTTATTATTGTCGGGAGAAAATCAACGCATCCAAGCGATTGAGTGATAACGGCTCCTGCTTCAACTTTCTCTGGATAGTAAAGAACGAAGGGGATTTTAGCCGAGGTTTCATAAGGGACACCTTTATTGTCCCGGGCATGCTCGCCGCACATATCACCATGGTCGGCCGTAAAGACGATGACAGTTTTATCCATCAGATCATAGGCACGCAAGACATCAAGAATCTTTCCGACGTTGTCATCGATACACTTTACCATGCCGAAATACTTGGCCATGTACGCGCCGTCAAAGTTTTTCTTTTGCTTTTGGCCCCAGCCCGGAACGCTTTCATCGGGCTTGTAAAAGGTTGCCGGTGCGTTGATCTTTAAGTCATTGAACATTGTATCATATGGCGGGCGAACGGTGTTGGGGCCATGAGGGTCGGGGATGCTGACCATGTAGCAGAAGGGCTCGTTCCTGTGGTCTTTTATGAAGTCAACGACCTTATCCGCCAGGAAGTCTGTGGTGAAGGACTTTTCGTCAGCACCTTTAACATCGTAGGAGGGCATGCCTTGTTTATCTCTTCCTTTTACTCTGGGTCCGGAGCTTGTATCCTCAAGCTGTTTCCAGTGTCCTCGGTTGAACATATAGCGGTTGTCGGCGAAACCGAACTTGCGTTCCGGAGCCCATTGTGGTTTGCCTTGCCCATCCAGATGCCACTTACCTGCGTAGCCGGTAGCGTAGCCCTGCCGCTGAAGGATTTCTGCGAAGGTGACCACGTCATCATTGAGTGGAATCCCATTTGTGGTTACCGGCGTGTTCTGCGGGTAGCAGCCCGAAACAAAGGCCGAGCGTGAGGGGGAGCAAACAGGAGTTGTAGCATAAAATTTTGTGCATATGGCACCGTTGTCGGCAAGCCAGTCTATGTTGGGGGTGGTAACGATGGCGTCTTTACCCCAGATGTAGGCCTGTTCTTCGGTGAGGTGCTTACGATAGCAGCCTAAAGTACGGAAACTATGTTCATCTGTTTGAATTATCAGAAGGTTGGGCTTACTCTGTCTTCTTGATAAAACCGGTGTAGCTACAGCCATGACGGCCGTTGAGCTAATTAGTTGTAGAAAGGTACGCCTGTTTAACATTTCATTTCCCTCTAAAGTAAATCAACTTGAACTCTGTAATTTCGTTCCACCTTCCTGTCGGGCGCAATTTTTGTGCAGGTTTCAGAAGGTCTCAAAACCTCTTGGTTAAATATTTGTCAAGTAAAAAACCTCATTGTATCCTCTGAGACTCTAAGAATCAAAGGATATTTTTCAGCTTTCTGTGTTTATCCCATACCGCTTTGTCATCGTAAGCTGCCAAGGAATCAGCCTGAGTTTGGCCGGCTTGAAACTCACTGATCCCTGCTCTTGGAGCCCGGGTATTCATGTACGCCTCTATCGGTGTTACCGTTAAGGTATGGCACGTGATTACCCCAAAAATCCAAGCCCCCGTTTTCTACAATGGCCCTTCCCGCATCTATACAGGGCGAATTGGACCGCAACTTATATCCATCCAGCGTCTCTATACCAATACCGCCACTGCCGGGATCAACAAATCCAGGATCATCTGTGATCTTGATAGGGTCGTTGGGCTCGGAATCGGGATGAAATCCGAAAAAGACGTTATTAGCAAAGTGGCGTTTGGCATTGCGCCAATTATAGGAGGCCGTAGGGCTGAGATTATAGATAACATTATTATAAAAATAATATGTCTTGTCAGCATTTCTGCGTTCATCAATAATTCTTGGTGAAAGATGAGGAGGAATGAATACAACATTGTTGTAAATATAGCAACTGGTATTCGGATAACTGATGCAGAAGATATTACCCCTGTCGTTCTGGCTGATATTGTACCGGACAATGATATTAGCATCCTGTGGCTCCGTGCACATCCAGAACAGGCCGTGACTGTTATCATGACTGTAACTGTATTGAAAAACACAATCCTGGCTTTCGAGGTCCGCATCGTATAAGCATCCGTCATAATCCCGGGATCGGTTGAGATATCCTTCGTTGAACTGGAAAACGGTGCCAC
>Ga0307379_10001227_pt1 | contig 40886 bp, 39 predicted proteins | sample UN2MG_FD_202237 | JGI IMG/M metagenome (GOLD analysis project Ga0307379, IMG submission 202237) | Soil microbial communities from Risofladan, Vaasa, Finland - UN-2 | ecosystem: Environmental > Terrestrial > Soil > Coastal area > Acid sulfate soil | place: Finland: Risofladan, Vaasa | collected...
GACGAGCGCGTCACCGGCGATATGCGCGGCTTCGTGGCGGGCTTGGGCGAGGCTGAATGCGACGCGGTGCGGGTCAAGCTGTTCGACGCTTACATGACGCCGGAGGATCACGCGCCCTATAGTTCCGACCGCGCGTTGCTCGGCTTCCGCCGGCTTTATGGGCCGGAGCAGCGGGACATTCTCATGCTGTGGCGCAATCGCCCGGAGATCGGCTTCGCCGAAGGCGATGGGCGCACGCCGCGCGGCATGACCGCGGTCAAGACGGAACTCACTTGCCAGCATTACGGCAAGTCGCTTTCGGTCGCTCATTGGGAGGAGACTTGCGACTACTACATCCGCCACTTTCCGTTCGAGACCTACGGGAAGAAATGGGAGGCGCGGAAGGGTAAGGGCATCCACATGGAGTCCGATTTCGGGCGGCCGCTCCACGAATGGGGCGAGACGCTGTTCGCCAACGCGGTGCCGATGAATCCGGGCAAATGAAAAGAGGCGGGTGCCGGGGGGATGGCACCCGCCTCTCATGCTCTAGCCGTGGAGGAGAGCTCGGCTAGCAATTAGCTAGAGAGAATCGTCGTTATCGTCATTGTCGTCTGGCGTGTCGGGTGCGTCCGGCTTGGCGGCTGGTGCGGCCTCAGGCGCGGGCTTGCCGGCTTCGGACGGGCCGCCATGGGGGCCCTTCCCGTGAGGCCCATGGTGCCGTGCCATCCGCGCCCGGAAGCGCGCCTCGATTGCCTTGACCGTGTCGAGCTGCTCCGGCGTCAACGTGGTGCGCAGCTTGGCGACCGCGGCCTTCAACTCTTCCGCGCTCTTGCCACGGGCGATGGCGCCGTCGGCGAGTTGGTCCGCAAGAGAGAACGGCTCGGCGTCGTCACCAGGCGCCATCATGCCGCCCGGACCCATCATGCCGGCACCCATTGGCCGCTTCATGGTGGCTTGCAGGGCATCGGTGAAATCGCGCCAGTCATCGATCTGGTTGGCGCGAATGCCGATCTCTGTCTCCATGACGCTCAGCTTCTTGGCGAGGTAGTCGGGGCCATGCATGCCAGGCCCGCCACGTCCGTGGCGCTGACAGTGCTTGCCGCCATGGTGCTTGCCGGGCTTGGCCCATTCGCTGCGGTTTCCGCTATCGGCCAGCGCCGCAGTTATCGCGGTGAGGCCAGCGATGCTGAGCACGGCGGCGACGGCGATCGCGGCAAACTTGGGGGGGTATTTCATAGAGCGCATCCTCAGTTGTTGGTGTCTGCTGTGTTCTAAGGACAGTTCGTTGCGTTTGTTGGTCCCGGGGTGTCCGAACGTTACTGGTTAAGAGATTTTTGTGTCGAAACATTGCTGGATCCGGCGCTGCCCGGTTCCGTTACAAAAATGCTCTCGTTGTCGCGGCCAGGCGAGGCTAGAAGGAAGGCGACCTCCATGACTTCGACCGCACCACGCATACTTGTCGTCGACGACGACCCGGAAATCCGCAAGCTCCTGGCGCGCTACGTCGAGAGCCAGGGGTTCCGCGTGCTGCTCGCCGCGAACTGCCGGGAGCTGCGCGATCAACTGGCGACGCATCATGTCGATCTGATCGTGCTCGACGTGATGCTGCCGGACGGCTCGGGTCTTGATATGTGCCGGGATCTCAGGGCCGAACGCTCCAGCGTGCCGATCATCCTGCTCACAGCGTTGAAGGAGGACGTGGACCGGATCATCGGCTTGGAGATCGGCGCCGACGACTATCTCGGCAAGCCATTCAACCCGCGCGAACTCATCGCCAGGGTGCGAGCGGTGCTCCGCCGGCGCGCCGACATGCAGCCTGAGCCGAGCGAGGCGAGGGTTTACCGCTTCGAAGGGTTCGCCGCGGATCCCCAGACAAGGCGCGTGGTCGCGCCCGGTGGCGACGACATCGAGCTAACGGGCGCGGAGTTCGACCTGCTCAAGACGTTTCTCGATCGGCCGGGCCGCGTCTTGTCGCGCGATCAGTTGCTCGATCTGACGCGCGGCCGCGACGGCGACGGCTTCGACCGCTCCATCGACGTGCTGGTCAGCCGGCTGCGCCGTAAGCTCGGCGGGGACGACGTCCCTCAATTGCTCAAGACGGTGCGCAATGGCGGCTACCAGCTTGCCGTGAAGGTCGACACCGAGGACGACCAGGCGTGAATACGCTCCGCGTCAAGATCGTCGTGCTGCTGGTCCTGGCGATCGTCTCGGTCGTCGGGCTGCTGACGGTCGTGCTGTTCTATCTGCTCGGGCCGCCACCGCGGTCGGGGCGGGCGCTCGAGGCGGCGGCGCAGCAGGTGGAGATGGTGGTGGGCCTGACACGCGAGGGCATCGCCGGCGTCTCGTTTGCGCCCGAGCCGCCGTCTGGGCACGTCTATGAACGCATGACCGCGGCGCTACGCGCCAAGCTCGTCAAGCGCGGGCTGGACCTGCCGATCGTCGTCTCGCGCGACGGGCGGCGTGCGCCGCTGACCGTCTCCATCCCGATCGATGGCCGGGGCTGGCTGTCGTTGCCGATTTCCGATTTGCCGCCGCAAGGCGTCCCCTGGAAGGGGCTGGTCAGGTGGCTTCTCGTCATCACCGTGGGCGCGACGGCGGTGGCCGTGTTCACCGCTAATCGCATGGTCCGGCCGCTGGTGTTCTTGGAGAATGCGGTGGCCTCCGTTGGTGCCGACGGGCTGTTGCCGGAATTGCCTGAGCGCGGACCGGCCGAGGTGCGCGCGACGGCCAAGGCGCTCAATTCGCTGTCCAGCCGTCTCAAGCGTGCCATGGAAAGCCGGATGCGGCTCGTGGCCGCCGCCGGCCACGACATGCGAACGCCGATCACGCGCATGCGGCTCAGGGCCGAGTTCGTCGCCGACGAGGAGGAGCGCGCGAAGTGGCTCAGCGACCTCGACGAGCTCGAGCGGATCGCCGACAGCGCGATCATGCTGGTGCGCGAGGAGACGGGGGCGGCCGCGCCCGAACTGGTCCGGCTCGACGAACTGGTCGGTGACATCTGTGCCGACCTCAAGGATCAGAATCTCGACGTGACGATCGAAGGCGCGCAGCCGGTGACCGTGCGGGTGAGCCGCTTCAAGCTGAACCGTGCGCTACGCAACCTCATCATCAACGCGGCGACCCATGGGGTTAGCGCGCGGGTCAGCGTCGACGGCGGGAGTGGCGACATGGTGCGCATCGTCATCGAGGACGAGGGACCCGGCATTCCGCCTTCGATGATCGACCAGGTGTTCGAGCCGTTCTTCCGCGCCGACCCGGCGCGCCGCCAGGACATTCCCGGCGCCGGTCTCGGCCTCACCATCGCGTATGAAATCATCCAGCGCGCCGGCGGCCGCATCAGCATCGCCAACAAGGACAGTGGCGGCTTGACGCAGACCGTCGAGCTGCCAAAGGCCGCCGAAACGACGCTGGCCTAAGGGCGCTTTACGCGCTAGCGGCAAGCGGGTGGGGGCTGACGGAGTCTGAGTCTGGGGTCTCTAGGCCGCTGCTCCTGGGCCAGCGGGCAAGACACTTGTGGGGCTTGCCGTGGATCAGTCCCATCAGTTCGTCGGCCGGGATCGGGCGGCCGAACAAATAGCCTTGGGCGCTCTCGCAGCCGAGCTCGCGAAGCCGTTTCCTCTGCTCCTCCTGCTCGACCCCTTCGGCCGTGACCGCGAGCCCGAAGCTCTCGGCGAGATAGGCAATGGCGCGCACCACGGCCGCGTCCTCTGCATCGGAGCAGAGATTGTGAATGAAGCTTTGGTCGATCTTGAGCCGGCTCAAGGGGAAGCGCTTCAACAGACTTAGCGATGCGAAGCCCGTGCCGTAGTCGTCGAAGGCGACGCCGACGCCCATATCGTGGAGCGTTCGCAACGGGGCGATCACCGCGTCGCCCTGTTGGATGAAGATGTTCTCTGTGATCTCGAGCTCGAGTGCTTCCGGCGGGAGCGCGTTATCCTCAAGCGCCCTGAGAACGGCCGATTGCAGCTGGCCTCTACGAAGCTGTGCGCCAAACAAGTTGATGCTCACCCGAAATGAGGTCAGCCCGACCTCCCGGATCTTCCGCGCCTGCGCCGCAGCCTCGCGAATAATCCAGTCGCCGACGATCGGGGCGAGCGTGCCCCGCTCCAAAACATTGAGAAAGGCGCCGGGGGCGAGGAGCCCGTGTTGCGGGTGTCGCCAGCGCAACAGGGATTCCACGCCAACCACGCGATAGTCGGCGAGGTTTACCTGGGGCTGGTAGTAGAGTTCGAGCTGGCCCGCGGCCACGGCACGGCGCAGTTCCTGGTCGCACAGGCGACGGGCAATTGCCGCCTGCCGGAAGCACGGCTCGAAAGCGCGATAGCTCTTGCGCGGCTCAGCCTTTGCTCGGTAGAGCGCCAGGTCCGCGTTGGCGAGAAGCTCTTCGGCGCAACTGCCATGGCTCGGGCCGATGGCGATGCCGATGCTCAGTCCGAGATAGGACTGGTGACCATCAACGACGAAGGGCACGTGAAAGTCATTGATCAGGCGCTCGCAAATTGCCGCCGCCCCGATCGGATCGGCGAGATCGGGCAAGATCACGGCGAACTCGTCGCCGCCCAGGCGGCCGACGATGCCTTGCGCGCCGATGCAATTCTCGATGCGATTTCCCGCCACCTTAAGGATGGAATCGCCGGCGGCGTGACCCAACGTGTCGTTGACCTCCTTGAACCCGTCCAAGTCGAGCATGAGGACCGTCACCGGCGCCTCGGACTCGATGGCCTCGCTGAGCCGATGGCCCAAAGTGATGCGATTTGGCAGCCCGGTCAGGGAGTCGTAGTGCGCAAGCCGGTGAAGGTGTTCATCGTTCTTGCGGCGCTCACTGATGTCGCGCGTGATCTTGGCGAAACCGAGCAGCCGGCCCTGTTCGTCGCGAATGGCATCGACCACCACGTTCGCCCAGAACCGGGTGCCATCTTTGCGCACCCGCCAGCCGTCGGACTCATACCGGCCATCCTCGGCCGCCGTCGCTAGGATATGCTCCGGCAGCCCGTCGCGGTGATCCTCCTCGGTGAGGAACCGGCTGAAAGACTGGCCGACGATCTCGCCGCGCGTGTAGCCCTTGAGGCGCTGCGCGCCGAGGTTCCAGTTGGTTACGATCCCTTGCGGGTCGAGCATGTAGATGGCGTAGTCGGCAACGTTCTCGACGAGCAGCTGAAACGGGTTGTTGGTCGCGCTGGATCCGCTGCGGCGTTCCGCGCTTCCGCCCGTGCCCCGTCCACGACCCATTCCGGCCGGCTGTGATTTCTGTTTGCCCTTCGTGGCCATCACCGCATATCAGCGCCTACAACCTTTCGGTCAGGTTGACGGGCGGGCAAAAAGTCTCACGAATTCACCATTTTTTGTTGGGAAATTTGGCCGCTGCAGGGGGCCCGCCACACGCTGTGCGCGAGGCCTAGACCGGGGGTTTGCGGTCTGCGGCGGTTTCCGGCGGGCCGGCAAAACCGCCTTCCTTGATATGAATATCACGCTGCGGAAACGGGATGGCGATCCCGGCGTCTCTCAGGGCGGTCAGAATCCCGAAGCGCAGATCGCTGCTCGACCTGATGCGGTCGCGCACGTCGCGCAGATAGATACGCAGCTCGAAGTCCAGCGCGCTGTCGCCGAAGCCGGCGAAGTGCACCACGGGAGGCGGGCTCTTCAGCGTGCCGCGATGGGCCTGGGCGACGCCGAGCAGCGTCGTCCGCAAGAGCTCAACGTCGGTGCCGTAGTCGACGCCGATGCCGATGTCGAGGCGGCAGCTCTTGTCGGCGTGCATCCAGTTGGTCACGGGGTCGGTGATGAGGTTGGAGTTCGGGATGATCACCGACTGCCGGTGAATGGTCTCGATCTCCGTCGAGCGGACGCTGATCTTCTTGACCATGCCCTCCTCGCCGCCGACCGAGATCCAATCGCCGATCTTGATGGGACGTTCGACCAGAAGAATGAGACCAGAGACGAAATTGTTGACGATGCTCTGCAGTCCGAAACCGATGCCGATGGAGAGTGCGCCGGCGACGATGGCCAGGTTCGAGAAGTCGACGCCGAGATAGGAAATGCCGGCTAGGGCGGACAGCACGAAGCCGAGATAGCCGATCCCGATCCTCATGGATTCGTGCAAGCCGGACTCGCTGCGCCGGCCGGTGAACACGCGGCCCGTGAGCCAGCGCTGCACGAACCGCGTCAGCACTAGCCCGAGCGCGAAGACGCCGAGCGCGATGAGTAGCGACTGAAGCGACAGCCGGAAATTGCCAAACTGGAATCCGAAAAAGGCCGCCTGGATCCAGCCTCTGACCTCAACCCAGTCGAAGCGCCACAGAAGCAGAAGGACGACGATGCCGACGGCGAGGATAGTGATGTCGAGCAGCAGGCTGACGATGACCCGAAGGGTGAGCAGGGAAGGGGCGTCCCTCTCCTCATCCTCATCGAGGTCGTCGTCGATCGTTCGTCCGGAGATGACGCTGACGCTGGAAATGGATTCCGCCGCCAGATGCAGCAGGTACATGATCCACAGCATGCCCGCCGTGGACACGGCGTGCATGCCGACAAAACGGGCGAGAGATTCATAGCCGAGCAGCATGGCGAGCAGGATGACACCGGCGATGGCGCCAGCGAACGAGAACAGCCAGCCCTTCCAGCCGCTGAGCGCCGCCTTGCGCATCACCGTCCCGCTACGGATCGCCAGCAGAGTGGCGGCGAGGAGCACGCCGTACAGAGCGGCGAAGACCGCTGATCGCAGCACCGAAACCTGGTAGGGCGTGAACACCGCCGTGTCGGTCAGAATCAAGATCTGATCGAGCCACCACACGATGGTAACGGCCCATAACAGGCCGGCAACACGCCAGGCCACCGCATCGGTGGACGGGATGATCTTCCAGGCGTCATCGTCGGGCACGAGGGAATGGGTGACGAGGAACAGGAGGAAGATCGCCCAGCCGGTGGCAAGAAGGGCTCTGAGCAGAAATCCGTTCAGCGAGGGGTCGGCAAGCCCTGCAGCGGAAACGATGAAATAGAAGACGATGAGGCCGAGCCAGACGGGGAGCGTGCTTCGCACCGTCTTGCGCAATGCCCATACGCCGCATTGCTGCACCGTGGGTTCGGCCGGCTTGTTCGCCCGCTGCTTGGCGTCGACGCGGCCGGCCATGTTGCGGACGAAGCTTTGTCCCGCCATGGCGGCCCCGATTGGGACCAGGAAGAGCAGAACGAACACGACGCTGCCCTTGGCCCAGGCGAGGGCGACCCAGTCGGCGCCGGCGTCGAACACCCGCTTCAACTGCAGCGGAACACGATCGAATGCCGCCGGCAGCACGTTGGAATAGAAATTCGGCACCGGGCCGAACAGCGATTCGGTGAAACGCTCGCGGCGCTTGTCGTTGGCGGCGTCGATCAACTGGTCGGCGCGCACGAAGAGAATATCGGCCTGCTTCAGCTTGCCGTCGATGGCGGCGACGTTCGCCTCGAGACGCTTCCTCTGCGCCGCGACCTCCGCGCTTTCCTGCGGCCCATCCTTCTTCGGCGCGGCGCCGAGCTTGGCCAGTCGGTCGCGCATGTCCTGGAGCTTGGGTTTGAGCACGGATTTTTGCTCGAGGATGGCCTCGCGCAGGGTCTCGAGAAACTCCGGGATCGCCCTCAGCTCCTCGTCCGTCGTCGCCCCGTCGGCGATGGCCTGCTCCAAGGCCTTGATCTGGTCCGCCCAAAGCTTGAGGGCGTCGGAGAATGCCGCGACGACCTTGTCTTTCGCGGCTTCGGCCTCTGGTGCCGGCTCCGCCTCTGGCGTAGGCACTGGCTGCTCAACTTGCGCCGGCTGTTCAACTTGCGCGGGCTGCTCCACAGGCGCGTCTTGCGCGTGGCCTGGTTGCCCAAACACCAGCATGACCGCGAGGCAAGCGGTGAGCGCAAGCAGGTTTCGCCGCAACCAGATCGGCATCGTCAGTCGGTCTCCTTTGCCCGGATTGGGTGGGGTGCCCGGCAAGTCCCTAGAATTTCCAATGATTTACCCAATGGGGGAGACATTGGGCACGACAATGCGGAAGATTGACGGCAGGACGGTGCGGTCGGTTAATCGCCGTCAGACTAGGAGGAGGAGGCGATGGGGTTTCGCAAGGCGGGTTTTGTTTGCGCGGCCTTGGCATGGCTCGCTGTGTCCGGTGGTCCGGGACTGGCCGAGGGGGCCAACCCTTGCGCGGATGCCACCACCACAATTGCGATGCGGGAGTGTCTGGACAAGGCCTACACAAGCGCCGACGCAGCGCTGAACGCCGTCTGGAAGCAGGTCATGGCCCACGTCAGTGACGCCGACCATATGCCCGCGAAGGAACGGAAAGTCTGGAAGGACGAACTGCTCGAATCGCAACGCGCCTGGATTCAGTTCAAGGAGCATGATTGCGATGCCGTGGGCTTCGAATGGTGGGGCGGCTCAGGCGCGGGCGGGGCCATTTCGAGCTGCCTGCTCGGCCACACGCAGGCGCGGACCGCGGACCTCAAAAGCCGCTATCTGGATCTCTAGCACGCCTCCACGACGCCCTGATTTGTGGGGCGCCTGTGCTACGATTCGCCCATGAGGGCTTCGATTCGCATTGTCGGAATCGATCCGGGGCTGAGGCGGACCGGCTGGGGCGTCATCGACACCGATGGGGTCAAGCTCAGCTATGTGGCGTGCGGCTCGGTCACCTCGGATTCCGATGAAGGTCTCGGCCATCGCTTGCGGCAGTTGTTCGACGGCCTGTCGGAAGTTCTGGCCGCGCTTGCCCCTGAGGAAGCGGCTGTCGAGCAGACCTTCGTCAATCGCGATGCGTCGGCTACGCTGAAGCTCGGCCAGGCGCGGGGCATCGCCATGCTGGTGCCGGCGCTTGCCGGGCTCCCAATCGCCGAATATGCGCCGAACGCGGTGAAGAAGACCGTGGTGGGTGCCGGCCACGGTGACAAAAACCAGATCCGAGCCATGGTGAAGTTCTTGCTGCCGCGCGCCGTGCCCGACAGCGCCGATGCGGCGGACGCGCTCGCCATCGCCATCACCCATGCCCATACGCGGGCTTGGACCAAGCTCGAAGCCCGGGTCGCGCTGGCGCAGAGGGCCGCGTCATGATCGGCAAGCTCACGGGCAAGGTCGATACGGTCAGCCTGTCCACGGCGATCATCGATGTCGGCGGCGTTGGCTACGAGGTGACGCTTGGCACGCGTGCGCTGTCGAGCCTGCCGCCGATCGGCGAGGTGGTGACGCTGGCCATCGACACGCATCTGAAAGAGGACGGCGTGCGGCTTTACGGCTTCGCAAGCGAGCATGAGCGCGCCTGGTTCCGGGCGTTGCAGACGGTGCAAGGCGTCGGCGCCAAGGTGGCGCTCGCCGTGGTCGGCACGCTGTCGACCACCGATCTCGCCAATGCCGTGGCGCTTCAGGACAAGAACCATGTCGCCCGCGCGCCGGGCGTCGGGCTGAAGGTCGCCGCGCGCATCGTCGCCGAGCTGAAAGACAAGATGCCGGCGCTGGCGCCCGCGCTCAAGCCGGGAGGCGGCTTCGAGCCGGTCGCGACGCTGCCCGAGGGGCTCGCCGCGCGCGATGCAGTTTCGGCGCTGACCAATCTCGGCTACGCCCATGGCGAGGCGGCGGCGGCGGTCAGCGCGGCCATCGCCAAGGTCGGGCGCGAGGCTCGGGCCGAGGAGCTGATCCGCGTCGGGCTTAAGGAGCTCGCCCATGGCTGAGCGCATGCTGGCGGCAGCGAAACGCGACGAGGATCAGCCTGATGCCGCGCTCCGGCCGCAGACGCTTGCCGAGTTCATCGGCCAGGCCAAGGTCCGCTCCAATCTCAAAGTCTTCATCGACGCCGCAAGCGGGCGCCGCGAGGCGCTCGACCATGTGCTGTTCGCCGGACCGCCGGGGCTCGGCAAGACGACGCTGGCGCAGATCGTGGCGCGCGAGCTTGGCGTCAGCTTCCGTGCGACCTCGGGCCCGGTGATCGCCAAGGCCGGCGATCTTGCGGCCCTCCTCACCAATCTCGAGGACCGCGACGTGTTGTTCATCGACGAGATTCATCGGCTGAGTCCGGCGGTGGAGGAGATCCTCTATCCGGCCATGGAGGACTTCCAGCTCGACCTCATCATCGGCGAGGGACCGGCGGCGCGCTCGGTGCGCATCGATGTCGCCCGCTTCACGCTGATCGGCGCCACGACGCGCACCGGGCTCCTCACCACGCCCTTACGTGAGCGTTTCGGCATTCCCATCCGGCTCGAGTTCTACGCGGTGGAGGAGCTGGAGGAGATCGTCCGGCGCGGGGCGCGGCTGCTCGGGCTGCCGCTCACCAACGAAGGCGCCCATGAGATTGCGCGGCGCGCGCGGGGGACACCACGGGTCGCGGGGCGGCTCTTGCGCCGCGTGCGCGACTTCGCCTCGGTCGAGGGCACGGGCGCGGTCGATGCCAAGCTCGCCGACAGCGCGCTGTCGCAGCTCGAGGTGGACGCCCGCGGGCTCGATGCGCTGGACCATCGTTATCTGCGGCTGATCGCGGTGAACTATGGCGGTGGGCCGGTGGGGATCGAGACCATCGCCGCCGGGCTGTCGGAGCCGCGCGATGCCATCGAGGAAATCATCGAGCCTTATCTGTTGCAGCAGGGCTTCATCGCGCGCACCCCGCGCGGCCGGGTGCTGACGGCGATTGCTTACGGCCATCTCGGGATGGCGCCGCCGGCGCAGCCTGCGCAGTTCCCGCTGTTCAACGGCGGCGAGGAATAGTGGGTGAGTGGCCGGACCTTGCCGGGCGCATCGAGGGCGAGACCCATGTCCTGCCGGTGCGCGTCTATTTCGAGGACACCGATTTCACCGGGCTTGTCTATCACGCCAACTTCTTGAAGTTTTGCGAGCGCGGCCGCTCCGATTTCATACGTATGCTCGGCATCGACCACCGCAGCCTCGCCAATCCGAAAGAGGGGGAGCCGGCCCTCTTCGTCGTGCGCCGTATCGAGATCGACTACCTCAAGCCAGCACGCATCGACGAGGTGCTCGAAGTGGTGACGAGTTGCGGAGAGATTGGCGGCGCCACCCTGGTGTTGACCCAGGACGTGCGGCGCGACGACGTCGTGCTGGTCCGCGCCAAAGTGAGCGTCGTGTTGGTATCGGAAGCGGGCAAGCCGCAGCGCCTGGGGCAATTGGTCCGCGGCGCGCTTCAACGATTCGTTAACCGGCCGCGTGAAACGTAGCTAACACAGGTAAAGCATACGATTGCGCCGGACAGAGCCGGGTTGCGGAACATCAGGCCACGAGCCCAAGTTTAGTCACATTGGCTCGTGAAAGGTCGGGTCCACGAGCGAAATGCGGCTCCCTCCCGCGAAGTCAAATCCCCGCGGGTTTTCGAACCCCCCGCGGGACCAAGCGGCCGTCCCGAAGGCTGATGCCTGAGGTCACGCACTTGGAGCTCATGTCATGAGGCCGTGAATGAATCCGTCGGATGTTGCCGTCGATCTCTCGATCTTCCAGCTGTTCATGAACGCCCACATCGTCGTCAAGCTCGTGATTATCGGGCTGCTTCTGGCGTCGATTTGGAGTTGGGCCATCATCTTCGAGAAGTTCTTCCTGTTCGCCAAGATCAAGAAGGAAGCCGACAAGTTCGAGCAGGTGTTCTGGTCCGGCCAGTCGCTCGACGAGCTCTATCAGGCGCTGGCCCAGCGCCGGAACACCGGCATGGCGGCGCTGTTCGTGGCGGCCATGCGCGAGTGGAAGCGGTCGACCGAGCGGGAGGGAGGCGACCGGCCGGCCAAACCAATGCCCGGTCTTCAGCTCCGAGTCGAGAAGGTCATGGACGTGACCATCTCGCGTGAGGTGGAGCGGCTGGAGCGGCGGCTCACCTTCCTCGCCACGGTCGGTTCGACCGCGCCGTTCGTTGGCTTGTTCGGCACCGTGTGGGGTATCATGACCAGCTTCCAGGCGATCGCGACCAGCAAGAACACGAGCCTCGCGGTGGTGGCGCCCGGCATCGCCGAAGCGTTGTTCGCCACCGCGCTCGGCCTGCTCGCCGCCATTCCCGCGGTCATTTTCTACAATAAATTCAACAGCGAAGTGGCGCGACACGCGGCTCGTCTCGAAGGCTTCGCCGACGAGTTCTCAGCCATCCTGTCGCGGCAAATCGACAAGACCAATTGAGGCCCGATCATGGGAGCAGGACTTCAACCAGGCGGCGCACTCTCCAATCGCCGCGCCAGGCGGCGCTCAGGCCTGCCCATGAGCGAGATCAATGTCACCCCCATGGTGGACGTGATGCTCGTGCTCCTCATCATCTTTATGGTGACGGCGCCGCTGCTGACCGTCGGTGTCGACATTGACGCCAACGCGACATTGCCCGAGGTGGAATTGCCGGCGACGGAGGCGGGGCAGGTGAACCCGGAGCAGGCGCCGCTTAGCATCACCGTCGATGCGGACGGAAAAATCTTCCTGCAAAACACCGAGATCGCCTTTGACGAACTTCTGCCCAAACTTGCTGCTATCCGGGATGCCGGTGGCGGAACGCAAGTGTGGGTCCGCGGCGACAAGGCCACGCCTTACGGCAACGTCGCGAAGGTGCTGGTCCGGATCAGGGAAGCCGGCCTGCCCGTAACCCTCGTCACCGATCAAGTGGATCAACTCTGACGTGGAGCCCTCACGGGTCATGGGCGCAAGCACTTTCATCTCTGCGGCACTGCATGTGGCGATCGTGTTATTGGTCGTCGTCGCCTTCCCGTCTGCCACGATGAGTCCGGCGCCGCTCGTCGCCATCCCCATCGATCTCGCGACGCTGGCGGAGAACACCAAAATCAAAGCGGGCATGAGCGATGCGAAGTCGGAAGCGCCGCTCGCGGCGAAGCCGAAAGAGAACAAGCCGCAAGCGGTGAAGGAGAAGACCGCGAAGACGCCCGAGCAGACTGCGGCCATCAAGAAGCCGGCCGACACGGCGCCGAAGCCGCCCGCGCCGAAACCAGCGCCCAAACCTGAGAAGACGGCCGAAGCGCCGAAGCCCGAGCCGAAGCCCGCGGCACCGTCACGGAAGCCTGAGCCGCCGGTTGAGACGGCCAAGACGCCGGTCAACAAGGCCGAGACGCTGCCTGCACCGAAGACGCAAGAGTTCGACACGGATAGGCTCGCGGCACTCCTCAACAAGATCCCCGACGCCAAGAACGAGCCCGCGCCGATGGCGCCGGCGGAGGACATGGCGCCTGTGCGCGGACAGACCAGCGGCTCGGAAATATCGATGTCCGTCAATGAGTTGGACATGCTCCGTGCGCGCATCTCGGAGTGCTGGACGCCGCCGCCCGGCGGGCTCGGGGCCGACGCGATCGTCGTCAAGATCAGGTTCAAGCTCAATCCGGACGGCACGCTCGAAGGCTACCCGAGCGTCGCTAATTCAGGCTCGTCGCCCTTCTTCCAGGCTGCTGCCGACAGCGCCGTGCGCGCCGTCTTTCAGTGTCAGCCTTATGCGCTGCCGGTCGCGAAATATGCGCTGTGGCGCGACATGATCCTCAATTTCGACCCAAGCCAGATGTATCCCAGCGGCTAGGGGGATTCGACATGCGGCGATCATCCATCTTCGTGCTTGCGACCATGCTTGTGGCGCTGTCGGCGCCGGCGCATGCCGTGGTCGAGCTCGACATCACCCAAGGCACGATCCAGCCGCTGCCGATCGCCATTCCCGATTTCGCGGGCGACGGGTCGATCGATCCGGGCACCGCAATTGAGATCTCGAACGTGGTGGCGAGCGATCTGCGCTCCTCCGGACTGTTCATCCCCATCGACCAGGCGGCGTTCATCGAGCGCGGCGTCGGTACGGACGACGTGCCGCGCTTCGAGGACTGGCGGGTGGTCAACGCCCAGGCGCTCGTGGTCGGGCGCATCGGTAACGCCGGTGGCAGGCTCCAGGCGGAGTTCCGGCTGTGGGACGTGCTCTCCGGCCAGCAGCTGGCAGGCGAGCAGTTCTTCTCGCGGCCCGACGACGCGCGCCGCGTCGGCCATATCATCGCCGATGCAATCTATGAGCGCATTACGGGCGAGACAGGCTATTTCGACACGCGGATCGTGTTCGTGGACGAGTCCGGCCCGAAGAACAGGCGGATGAAGCGCTTGGCCATCATGGACCAGGACGGCCACAACGTTCGGCTGCTGACGACGGGGCAGAGCCTCGTGCTGACGCCGCGGTTCAGCCCCTCGACCCAGGAGATCACCTACATGTCCTACGAGGGGGCGACGCCGAAGGTCTATTTGCTCAATATCGAGACCGGCCAGAAGGAGATCGTGGGCGCGTTCCCGAGCATGACGTTTGCCCCCCGGTTCTCGCCCGACGGCCAGCGCATCGTCATGAGCCTCGAGCAGGGGGGTAATTCCAACCTTTACGCCATGGATTTGCGCAGCCGGCAGACCGTCCAGCTCACCAATACGGATGCCATCGACACGGCGCCTTGCTACGCGCCCGATGGTCGCCAAATCACCTTCGAGACCGACCGGGACGGCTCCAAGCAGCTCTATGTCATGGACGCCAATGGCGCCAATCAGCGCCGGATCAGCCAGGGGGAGGGGAGCTATTCGACCCCGGTGTGGTCGCCCCGGGGCGATCTCATCGCCTTCACCAAGATGCTGGGCGGGCGGTTCCTGATCGGGGTGATGAAGCCTGACGGCTCGGGCGAGCGCATCCTCACCGAGGGCTTCCACAACGAGGGTCCGACGTGGTCGCCCAATGGAAGAGTGCTCATGTTCTTCCGGGAATCGCCGGGGGCTGCGGGGGGCCCGCGGCTCTATACCATCGACCTCACGGGCTATAACGAGCGCCAAGTGGCCACGCCGGCCTTCGGCTCCGACCCGGCTTGGTCTCCCCTGATCAATTAGCCTGGTTTTCCGCCGTTTTGTTTGGTTGTACCGATGCGGGCGCTAGTTGCGACCAAATTGCCACAGCGATTACGCTTTCTTAATCGGAGGGCCCCGACGTCGTTAACCACACCTTGATCGGCGTCTCCGAGCGGGATAGCTTGAGCGGGCTGGAGGATGAGATTCGGCGTGGCATTTTGGCATCAATGAACGGCAAAACGGTCCCCGGACACTAGTCCGATCTTGATCTGAATACGCCTCACCGGTACATGCAAAGACGGCTATTGCCGTTTTAACCAAAGGAGAGAAGACCATGCAGGGTTTGAAGGGCGTTATCGCCGCCGTCATGCTCGTGGCCGCCGCCGTTTCGCTTGGTGGCTGCTTCGGCCATCACGAGCAGACCGTCGTTATGGAGCCGCTGAAGCTCGGCTAGTAACTTGGTTTTGCAGGTCGTTCGCGTTTCATTACGCGATCGCCTGCGGAAACCAACGGGACATGGATGCCGGAACGCCGTAGCTGATGCGGCGGCGTTCCAGGCATCCTTTTCCTATTTTGGGGCCTGATTTTCGGGATCCGCCTAACCCCCCGCGCCAATCGTGAATCCCGTGCTGGCCCTTGCGCCTGGCTGGGACCCGCCGGTCTGGCCTTGCAAACGCCCAGTTTTGGCCTTGCCACGGTCGCAACCGGCTAAGACATCGTTAAGGGCTTGGCTCCTACGATTTTCTGAAAATTTGGCTAGCGGGAGTAACCAGTACATGCGTTTCCGTGGTGGGGTCGGCCACGCCTGCAGGTTCGCGGGCGTGCTTCTAATTGTCGGTTTGGCGGTTGCCGCCTGCTCGCGTCAGCAGCCGAAAGAATATGGGCTCGGCGGTGAGGGCGCGGCCACGCCGGGCAGCGCCAGGGACTTCGCCAGGAATGTGGGCGACGTGGTCCGCTTCCAGGTGGACAGCGCCGCGCTCACCGGCGAGGCGCAATCGACCTTGCGCAACCAGGTCCGCTGGCTCAATCAATACGCACAATACACCGTGACCATTGAGGGCCATGCGGACGAGCGGGGCACGCGTGAGTACAACCTCGCGCTCGGCGCCCAGCGGGCCATGGCGGTCAAGGGGTTCCTGCTCCGCAACGGCCTCAGGGCGGCGCGGGTGCGCACCATCTCCTACGGCAAGGAGCGGCCCGTCGCGGTGTGCGACGACATCAGCTGCTGGTCGCAGAACCGCCGGGCCCAGACGATCCTGAACCCGGGGGCCGTGGCCCGCTACTAGGCCTTGTCGCAGGACGTTTTGTGGGCCAAACACATCAAAGTTTGGCCCCAAAAGGTCCGGCAAATGGCGGCGTCCGGCGCGCGAAATCGGGGCTCGGTGTCCCCGACGCGCAAAATGGCCATGGCCGGCGTGCTGACAAGGTCTCAACCGTGCTTCCATCCGCTCCCAATTGGGCTCCCGCTTGGCGCGACCGATCGCGTGCCGTCTCGGCCTTCGCGGCCTGTCTTCTGGTCGTTGGTCTCGCCCCGGGCTTGAGCCGCGCCCAAGACGGGGACACCGCCGCCCGTGTCCAGAAGCTCGAGGCGGAGATCGCCAACCTCAAGGTGATGGTGGGGACGCTGGAGTCCCTGGTGCGGACGACGCCGCCAAGCGCGCTCGCTCAAGACAGCGCGGGCCAGTCTGCCGCCAGCCAAGACGATCTCGGGCCGCGGGTCGCCGCGCTCGAGACCCAGATCGGGGCGCTCACCAACCAGATCGAGCAGATTGGCCGGCAGATGAGCGCGCTTCAGGCAAAGCTTGAAGCCGCCCCGCAAGCCGTGAGCCCGCCCCCGCAGGCCGAAGCGCCGCCTCCGCAGGCTGTGACGCCGCCCCCGCCGGCTGAGACGCCTGCCCCGCTGGCTGAGATGCCGGCTCCGCAGGCTGAGATGCCGGCGCCGCAGGCCGAGACTTCCCCTCCGCCTCCGCCCGTGATCCCCCCAGACGCGGGCAGCGCCGATCCCTCCAAGCCCCGCTGGTACGGGCCGAGGCAGGACGATGCGGCGGACGGCAGCCCGCAAGGAATTGTCCCGCCGGGCGCCGCGACCGGCGCGGTCCCTGACGAGTTGCTCCAAAGCCTTGCGGCGCTTCCCGACAGCGACGCGCAAGCGCTCTACGAGCAAGGCTATGGCGATTACCTTCAGCGGGATTACGCCGCCGCCGAGGCTGCGTTCAGCAGCCTGGTGAAGGACTATCCAGACGATCCGCTCGCCGGCGGCGCGCAATATTGGGTCGGCGAGACCTACTATGTCCGCAAGCAGTACAAGAAGGCCGCCGACACCTTCCTCGCCGGCTATCGCAAATACGCGTCCAGCGACAAGGCGCCTGACACCTTGCTCAGGCTCGGCATGTCGCTTGCCGCGCTGGGCCAGAAGGACGCCGCCTGCTCCACCTTCAAGGAACTCGGCGACAAGTTCCCCGATGCGCCCGACCACCTTCGCAATCAGGCCAAGGGCGAGGCGGGGAAGGCCGGCTGCGAATGATGCACGCCCGGCCCGTCTCCCGCGACGAGGCGCAAAGCCTGCTTGCGCCGCTCGCGCGCTTTCCCCGTGTCGCGCTTGCCGTCTCCGGCGGTCCGGACAGTCTCGCGCTAATGCATGTCGCGGCGCGCTGGCGGGCCGAGCGGGATGATGGGCCCGAACTCTCCGTGCTCACGGTCGACCATGGCTTGCGCCCCGGCTCACGCGACGAGGCGCTGATGGTGGGCCGCGCTGCCGGTGCGCTCGGTCTCCCACACGCGATCCTCACCTGGGAGCGGCAGGGCGATGTGGGCACGAGCCTTCAGGCCAGAGCGCGGGTTGCGCGCTACGATCTGATGGCCGCTTATTCTCACGCCCACGACATCCCTGCGCTCGTCACCGCGCATCATCTCGACGATCAGGCCGAGACCTTCCTGATGCGGCTCAAGCGCGGCAGCGGCCTCGATGGCCTTGCCGCCATTCCGGAAGAAGGCGTGTGGGCCGGGCTCATTTTGCTTAGGCCGTTGCTCGACGTGCCCAAGGCGCGGCTCGTGGCAACGCTAGAAGACGCGGGGCTTGCCTTCGCCATCGACCCAAGCAACGCGGATCCACGGTTTGAGCGGGCGCGGATGCGGGGCGCCGCGGATGCGCTGGCCAAGCTCGGACTGGCGCCTGCGGCCGTGGCACTTTCAGCGCGGCGCCTCAGACGGGCGCGCGCGGCGCTCGATGCGGGGGCGTGCGACTTTCTCTCCCGGCATGCCGAGACGAGCGAGGCCGGATACGCCGTTATCGACCAGGTGGCACTGACGTCCGCGCCGGAGGAGATCGTGCTCCGGGCGCTATCGCGCTTGATCGCCGCGGTCGGGGGCGGCGAGGATCCGGTTCAGCTGGCCAAGCTCGAGGCGCTGCTTGGCGCGCTCAAGGCGGGACCGGACAAGGCGCACACGCTCGGACGCTGCCGCATCGCGCCCCATGCGGGGCGTCTCGGCATCTTTCGCGAGATGCGCAAAGCCGGGCTACCGGCGCTCACGCTTCAGCCCGGCGAGCGAATGCTGTGGGACAATCGCTTCAGACTCGAGCTTGGGCAGGCCGAGCCCGCGGCCGTCACCGTGCGGGCGCTTGGCGAGCCGGGCTGGCGCGAGCTCCAAGAGCGCGAGGCTCTGCCGCAGTCGTTGCCGCGGCTGGCGGCCCGGACACTGCCGGCGTGCTGGCGCGGCGAGAGGCTGCTCGGGCTGCCCGTACTCGGAGGGCCGCCATGCTCGCGCCACGAACAGCGCCTTGACTGCCGGGCGATTTTCCTGCGGGGAGCGAACTGAGGGGCGAGGCGGGCCGCCGCAGCAATCTTGAGCCGTTGAGGAAGCATGCACCTCTTCGCGTTAGCTTTACTTGGCAAAAAGGGTGCAGGTTCCTATGTTAACAAGGCTTACTAACCATTCTGAGCCAGAGAACGCGGGCGAGGCCTTTTGGCCGCGTGCGCCCCATTCACCAAGCCGTCAGGTCAGTGCATGAATTCGAACTTCCGTAACTTCGTCATCTGGGTGTTTATCGGCCTTCTCCTGGTCGCGCTGTTCAACCTGTTCCAGACGCCGGGCGCCCCGGTCCGCGGCAACGAGATCAGCTTCTCGCAGATGCTCTCCGAGGTTGAAGGCGGCAACGTCCAGGATGTGACCATCGCCGGCAATCAGATCGCCGGGCATCTCACCGACGGCAGGGCCTTTCAGACCTATGCGCCGAACGACCCCAACCTGGTCGACAAGCTGAACCAGAAGGGCGTGAAGATCACCGCCAAGCCGTCCGAGGAGGACGTCCCCTCGCTGTTCGGCGTGCTGATCTCCTGGTTCCCGATGCTGCTTCTGATCGCCGTGTGGATCTTCTTCATGCGCCAGATGCAGTCGGGCGGCGGCCGCGCCATGGGCTTCGGCAAGTCGAAGGCAAAGCTTTTGACCGAGCGGCATGGCCGGGTGACCTTCGATGACGTCGCCGGCGTCAACGAGGCCAAGGAGGACTTGCAGGAGATCGTCGAGTTCCTGCGCGATCCGCAGAAGTTCCAGAAGCTCGGCGGACGCATTCCGCGCGGCGCGCTTTTGGTCGGACCTCCGGGTACCGGCAAGACGCTGCTTGCGCGCGCCATCGCCGGCGAAGCCAACGTGCCGTTCTTCACTATCTCGGGCTCCGACTTCGTCGAGATGTTCGTCGGCGTGGGCGCGTCCCGCGTGCGCGACATGTTCGAGCAGGCGAAGAAGAACGCACCCTGCATCATCTTCATCGACGAGATCGACGCAGTCGGCCGTCATCGTGGCGCCGGTCTCGGCGGCGGCAACGACGAGCGCGAGCAGACGCTGAACCAGTTGCTGGTCGAGATGGACGGCTTCGAGGCGAACGAGGGCGTCATCCTCATCGCCGCGACCAACCGCCCCGACGTGCTCGATCCCGCGCTGCTCAGGCCTGGCCGCTTCGACCGCCAAGTGGTGGTGCCGCGTCCGGACATCATCGGCCGCGAGAAGATCCTGAAGGTTCATGTGCGGAAGGTACCGCTCGGACCGGACGTCGACTTGCGCGTCATCGCGCGCGGCACGCCGGGCTTCTCCGGCGCCGATCTCGCCAATCTCGTCAACGAGGCGGCGCTGCTCGCCGCGCGCCGGTCCAAGCGTGTCGTCACTCAGCACGAGTTCGAGGACGCCAAGGACAAGGTGATGATGGGCGCCGAGCGCCGCTCCATGGTGATGACCGAGGAGGAGAAGACCCTCACGGCCTATCACGAGGGCGGGCATGCGCTCGTGGCCCTGCATCAGCCGGCGTCCGATCCGGTCCACAAGGCGACTATCATTCCGCGTGGCCGCGCGCTCGGCATGGTCATGCGCCTGCCTGAGCGGGACATGCTGTCCTACACCCGTGCCAAGCTGAAGGCGGACATCGCCGTGGCCATGGGCGGCCGCGTCGCCGAGGAGATCGTGTTCGGCTACGACAAGGTCACCTCCGGCGCCTCGTCCGACATCAAGATGGCGACGGGGCTGGCGCGGGCCATGGTCACCCAGTTCGGCATGTCCGATAAGCTCGGACCCCTGGCCTACGGCGACAACGAGGAAGAGGTGTTCCTCGGCCATTCCATCGCGCGCACGCAGAGCCTCTCCGACGAGACCCAGACCATTGTCGACGAGGAGATTCACCGGCTCGTCGACGAAGGCTTCGAGGGCGCGCGCAAGATCCTGTCGGAGAATATCGACGATCTGCACATCGTGGCCCGCGGGCTGCTCGAATACGAGACGCTGTCCGGTCAGGAGATCAAGGACCTGTTGAACGGCAAGCCGCCGGTGCGCGATTTCCCAGTCGAGGATACGGTGCGCCCTGGTCCTGCGTCCGCCGTGCCGACCGCCGGCCGGGGCAAGAAGCCGCCGGAGCCGGAGCCTGACGCTGGCGGCATGGAGCCCCAGCCGCAGACGTAAACGTGGCGCCTCCTGCCAGACCGATATCTGCTCATGCCCGGCCTTGTGCCGGGCATGATGCTTTGTGTTAAGGCTCGGACGCATGGCGGACGGGACGCTCTATCTCAGGCCCATCGGATTCCTCTACGGGCCGCCGGCGGATGCAGGCATCGAGGACGGCTTGGCGCTGCCTTTGGCGGGCGGGCCGATCGCCTTCACCGCCGCGGTCCTGATCGAGGGCGACCCCACCAACTCGCGGCGGCGGCTGGTCACCGCAACTACCCTCAAAGACGTGCGCGACGCCGATCTCGGCGCGGTGCTGGCGCGGGTGACGTCGCCCCGGCCGCCGTTCGCGGGCTTGAGCCTCGCGCGCCCGGTTCTCATGGGCATCGTCAACGTCACGCCGGACTCTTTTTCCGACGGCGGCCTCTACGACACCACGGAAGGCGCGATCATCCAGGCGGCGGAGCTTGCCGCCGCGGGCGCCGAGATCGTCGACATCGGCGGCGAGTCCACACGGCCCGGCGCCGATACGGTCGAATCGGGCGATGAGCTCGCCCGCGTGATGCCGGTGCTGGAAGGGCTTGCCGGCTCGCCCGCGGTCGTATCCATCGACACGCGGAAAGCGTCCGTGGCCAAGGCGGCCGCACGCGCGGGCGCCAAGATCCTGAACGATGTGTCGGCGCTGACCTTCGACCCGGCCTGCCTCGACGTGGCGGTGGCGGCGGGGCTCGATGTGGTGCTGATGCATGCGCAAGGCGAGCCCAAGACCATGCAGGACGATCCCACCTATGATGACGTGGTGCTGGAAGTGTTCGACTACTTGCAAGGCCGCATCGAGCTCTGCGTGGCGGCCGGTATCGACCGGGCCCGAATCGCCGCCGACCCCGGCCTCGGCTTCGGCAAGACGCTGGCCCACAATCTCGCGCTGCTTGCCAATCTCAGCCTGTTTCACGGTCTCGGCGTGCCGCTTCTGGTCGGCGCGTCACGCAAGCGCTTCATCGGCGGCCTAGGCCAGGGGCGCGATCCCAAGTCCCGCGAGCCGGGGAGCCAGGCGGCGGCGATCGCGGCGGCGGCGCAAGGCACGCAGATCTTGCGGGTGCATGATGTGGCCGGGAGCCGCCAAGCCCTTGAGGTCTGGCGCGCGAGCATGTTTGGCACTGAAAATTAAGGGCAATTTCACGTTGGCTTAGGTCTTTTGGTGTAATGTTTGCTTACATTTTTTGAATGAGGCCGGGCCACGAGGAGGCGCATAATCCAATGTCTCGCCAGGCAGATCCGATAACGGGACAGACGCCGTCTGGCGGCGTAGACGGGGGAATGACCGGGATGGCTTGCAAGTTTTTTGGCACGGATGGCATCCGTGGCAGCGCCAATTCCTATCCGATGACCTCGGAGGTGGCGCTTAAGGTCGGCATGGCCGCCGGCAAGGTTTTCACCAACGGCTCCTACCGCCATCGCGTGGTGATCGGCAAGGACACGCGCCTGTCCGGCTACATGATCGAGTCGGCGCTGGTGTCGGGCTTCACCGCCATGGGCATGGATGTGTTCCAGCTCGGGCCGATGCCGACGCCCGCCGTCGCCATGCTGACCCGGTCGTTGCGCGCCGATCTCGGCGTGATGATCTCCGCCTCGCACAATCCCTTCATCGACAACGGCATCAAGCTGTTCGGGCCGGACGGCTACAAGCTCTCCGACGAGACCGAAGAAGAGATCGAAAAGCTGATGGAGGGCGATCTCACCCCGCTGCTCGCCCCGCCGGAGAAGATCGGCCGCGCCACCCGCATCGACAGCGCGCGCGAGCGCTATATCGAATTCGCCAAGCGCACCCTGCCCAAGAATCTCCGCTTCGAGGGCATCAGGGTGGTGATCGATTGCGCTAATGGCGCCGGCTACAAGGTGGCGCCGGAGGCGTTGTGGGAGCTCGGGGCCGACGTCATCAAGATCGGCGTCGATCCTAACGGTCTCAACATCAATAAGGATTGCGGATCGACCGCGCCGCAGGACCTGATCCGCAAGGTCCAAGAGGTGCGCGCCGATATCGGCATTGCGCTCGACGGCGACGCCGATCGCGTGGTCATCGTGGACGAGAAGGGCCAGATCATCGACGGCGACCAGCTGATGGCGGTCATCGCCGAGTTTTGGCTGCGGCGCGGGCGGCTCGCCGGCGGCGGCGTGGTCGCCACGGTCATGTCCAATCTCGGGCTCGAGCGCTACATGGAAGATCTGGGGCTCGGCTTGGCGCGCACGCCAGTCGGCGACCGTTACGTGGTCGAGCACATGCGCCAGCACGGCTACAATGTCGGCGGCGAGCAGTCCGGCCATATTGTGCTATCCGACTTCTCGACCACCGGAGACGGCCTGGTTACGGCGCTGCAGATCCTGGCCGTGGTCGCCCAGAGCGGCAAGCCGGTGAGCGAGGTCTGCAACCGGTTCGAGCCCTTGCCGCAGATCCTGGAGAATGTCCGCTACAAGAACGGCCAGCCGCTGGACAATGTGGGCGTGCAGCGGGCGATCAACGACGGCAAGTTGAAGCTCGGCAAGGCCGGCCGGCTCGTCATCCGCCCCTCCGGCACGGAGCCCGTGATTCGGGTGATGGCCGAGGGCGACGACGAGGGGTTGGTCAAGACCGTGGTCTCCGACATCGTCCACGCGCTGTCAGACGCCGCGGCGGCCTGAACTCTCCGGGCCGCATAAAAAAACATCCAGGTTTTACAGCATGTTAGCGCAATATGCGCCGCCCTGGAGCGTGCGACTGTGGCCGCGCGGCCACAGCCGTCCCGCTGTGGCACCCCCTTTAGGGGTCCATTAACCAATCCCGCCGATAGTCCCCGAATGAGACAGCCAGCGTGACCTGAGCCGCAGGTCGTTCGATCGCCAGGCTGCAGTCAGAAGGGGTAATCAGATGGGACAGACTCGCTCAATCATTATCGCACTCGCTTTGGCCATGGGGCCCGCGGCGAGCGCTTATGCCGCCGATCTCGGCCTTCCGCCGCCGCCGCCGCTCGAATATCCGCAGCCCTGCATCGGCTGCACGGGACCGGTCTACTTCAAGGGCTTTATCGGAGGCGCCAATCCCAATGTTGGCAGCATCTTCACCACGGACTACGAGTTCAACGACTTTGAGGTGTTCCACGAAGACATCAAGAGTTCGCCGTTCTTCGGCCTCGGCATCGGCTACGAATTCAACTCTTGGCTGCGCTTCGATGTCACCGGTGAATACAGGGGCAAGTCCCTGTTCATCGCGCAAGACCGGTATCCTGGCGGCAACGGCACGTTCAGCCGGGCCAGCAACGACATTGACGGGACTTTCTTCCCGGGTACCAACGAATACACCGCCGACATCGAGAGCTGGGTTGGCCTGGCCAACGCCTATATCGATCTTGGCACCTATATGTGCATCACACCGTATGTCGGTGGCGGTGTCGGTTTCGCCTCGGTCTCCGTGCTCGGTCTGAAAGACGTGAACGTGCCGAATGCCGGCGTCGCGTATGGCGCCGACAATACCGAGACCAACTTCGCTTGGGCCGTCTATGGCGGTCTCGCCTATGACGTGAATCCTTCCGTCACCCTCGACCTGGGCTACCGCTATACCGATCTCGGCAGCGCGCGGAGCGGTGTCGTGACGGCCTACGACAACTCCAGCTCCTACGCGGGCGTCGATCTCAACGACATCACCTCGCACGACGTGATGTTGGGCGTGCGCTGGAAGCTCGGGCATCAGACCGCGGCGCCCATGCCGGTCGCCTTCAAGTAGACCTATCCACCACAGCCGACTGCTAGCCTTTACCGCCCGTCTTTCAGACGGGCGGTTTTTTTTGCCGGAAGCCGCCTACGGCCGGCTGCTCTTGACGGAATTTTGCGCCGCTCGTATGGGCATTTCCAAGCGCGTCCAATGCGCCGCTCGTTCCTTTAGGAGAGTGCCGTGACCCTGCCGCCAAAGCCGGCGAAACGCCCCGCTAATCCGCGCTTCTCCTCGGGCCCGTGCACCAAGCGTCCCGGCTGGTCGCCGGACGCGCTGAAGGGCGCGCTGCTCGGCCGCAATCATCGCCAGCCGGAAACCAAGGCGCGGATCGAGGCGGCGCTTCTTAAGACCCGCGCGGTGCTCGAACTGCCCGACGATTATCGCGTGGCGCTGGTGCCCGCCTCGGACACGGGCGCGGTGGAGATGGCGCTATGGTCGCTGCTTGGCCCGCGCGGCGTCGACGTGCTCGCCTGGGAGGCGTTCAGCCGCGATTGGGTGACCGACATCGTCGAAGAGCTGAAGCTCGCCGATGTCCGCGTGCTGGAGGCCCCCTATGGCGAGCTTCCCGACCTGGCCGAGGTCGATTTCGACCGCGATGTGGTGTTCGCCTGGAACGGCACGACGTCCGGCGTGCGCGTGCCTGACGCCGACTGGATCGCGGCCGACCGCAACGGACTCACCATCTGCGACGCCACCTCCGCGGTGTTTGCCCAAGACATCGATTGGCGCAAGCTCGATGCAGCAACCTTCTCGTGGCAGAAGGTGCTGGGCGGCGAGGCGCAGCACGGCATGTTGATCTTGTCACCGCGCGCGATCGAGCGGCTCGAGAGCTACACGCCGCCCTGGCCGCTGCCGAAGCTGTTCCGCCTGACGAGAGACGGCAGGCTGATGGAGGAGCTGTTCGAGGGCTCGACCATCAACACCCCGTCCATGCTGTGTCTCGAGGACTATATGGACGCGCTTGGCTTCGTCGAAAGCGTGGGCGGGCTGAAAGGCACCATCGCCCGGTCGGACGCCAACGCCGCCGTCATCGCGGACTGGGTGGCCAAGACGCCATGGGTGGACTTCTTGGCAGCTAGACCAGAGACGCGCTCGAACACGTCCGTCTGCCTTAAGGTGGTGGATCCCGAGATCGCGGCGCTGCCGCCCGAGATCCGCGACAATTTCCCCCGGCGCATGGCGGCGCGGCTCAGCGCGGAGGGCGTGGCCAAGGATATTGCCTCGTATCGCCACGCACCGGCGGGCTTACGCATCTGGACCGGGGCGACGGTGGAAAAGGCGGATGTCGAGGCGCTGATGCCTTGGCTCGATTGGGCCTTTGCCTGCGAGAAGCAAGCCCTGGCCAAGGCGGCTTAAAGCGGCTTAGGGAGGGCTCGCATCGGGCGGGCTCGCACGCTATAACGGCACACGGCCCTGCACGTTCGCGGGGCCGTTTCTGCGTCTAACTCCAGGATTTAGAGGATTTCATAGTGGCCAACGTCGTGGTCGTCGGCTCCCAATGGGGCGACGAGGGCAAGGGCAAGATCGTCGATTGGCTGTCCGAGCGCGCCGACGTGGTGGTGCGCTTCCAGGGCGGCCACAATGCCGGCCATACGCTGGTGGTCGACGGCACGACCTACAAATTGTCGCTGCTACCCTCCGGCGTGGTGCGCAAGGGCAAGCTTGCGGTGATCGGCAACGGCGTCGTGGTCGATCCCTGGGCTTTGGCCGAAGAGATCGCGCGCATCGAGGAACTCGGCGTCGAGATCAGCCGCGATAACCTGCGGGTCGCCGAGAACGCGACGCTGATCCTGCCGCTCCACCGCGAACTCGATGCGCTGCGCGAGGCGGCCGCAGGCGCTGGCAAGATCGGCACCACCAAGCGCGGCATCGGCCCGGCCTATGAGGACAAAGTCGGCCGCCGCGCCGTGCGTGTCATGGATCTTGCCGATCTTCAGAGCCTGAAGCCCAAGATCGAGCGCATCCTGGCCCATCACAATCCCTTGCGCCGTGGCTTGGGCGAGCCGGAAATCAGTGCGGACCAGCTCTGCGGCGAGCTCACGGCGATTGCGCCCAAGGTGCTGCCTTACGTGGATACGGTGTGGAAGCTGCTCGACAACGAGCGGCGGAAAGGCAGCCGCATCCTGTTCGAAGGCGCGCAAGGGGCGCTGCTCGACATCGACCACGGCACCTATCCGTTCGTTACCTCGTCGAACACGGTGGCGGCGCAGGCCGCGACCGGGTCTGGCGTCGGCCCCGGCGCCCTCAACTACGTGCTTGGCATCACCAAGGCCTACACCACGCGGGTGGGCGAGGGGCCGTTCCCCACTGAGCTCAAAGACGCAGTGGGCAAGGAGCTCGGCGAGCGCGGCCAGGAATTCGGCACGGTGACGGGCCGGGCGCGCCGCTGTGGCTGGTTCGACGCTTGCCTCGTGCGCCAGACCTGTACGGTGGCCGGCATCAACGGCATCGCGCTCACCAAGCTCGACGTGCTCGACACGCTGCCCGAGCTCAAGATCTGCGTGGGCTACCGGCTCGACGGTCGCGAGATCGACCATCTGCCGGCGGCGCAGGGCCAGCAAGCGCGCGTCGAGCCGATCTACGAGACCATGGAAGGCTGGATGCAATCGACGCGCGGCGCGCGCTCCTGGGCGGAGCTGCCGGCCCAGTGCATCAAATATGTGCGGCGGCTCGAGGAACTCGTCGGCGCGCCGGTGGCGCTGCTCTCCACCAGCCCCAAGCGCGAGGACACCATCCTCGTGCATGACCCCTTCGTCGATTAGGCTCGCATCATGGCCGAGCAGACATATCCCTGGAAGGTCGTGTGGATCACCGGCGCGTCTGGCGCAATCTGCGGCGAGATCGCGCGGCGGCTGGCTGCCGCCGGCGTCACAATTGCCGCCACGGCGCGGCCCAGCGACCGGCTCGATGCGCTGGCTGCAACGAGCGACCACATCAAAGCGTTTCCGGCCGATGTGCTCGACGCCGACGAACTGAAAGCCTGCGCCGCCAAGATCGAGGCCGAGCTTGGCCCGATCGATATGGTGCTGCTGGGGGCCGGCATGTATGTGCCGTTCGACATCCGCAATATCGATCTCGACGGCTTTCACAAGACCATGGCGCTCAACGTGGACGGGGTGATCAACGGGGTTGCCGCGGCGCTGCCCTCGATGCTGGCGCGCCGGCAAGGCCACCTCGCTATCATGGGCTCGCTGTTCGGCTATGCCGGCTGGCCGGGCAATGGCAGCTACGGGGCGAGCAAGGCGGCGGTGATCAATATTGCCGAAAGCTTGAAGCTGGAATTGAAGGGCACCGGTGTCGATGTGACCCTGATCAGTCCGGGCTTCGTCGATACGCCGCTCAACGCGTCCTACGATCCGAAGAAGAAGCTCTTCGTCATGAAGACGGAGCGCTGCGCGCGGAAGATCCTCGAAAAGCTGCCGAAGAAGCCATACGAGATCGCCTTCCCGCCCCAGGTCGAGGGCTTCTTGAAGACGGTGCGCAACCTGCCGCGCAGCCTGTCCTTCCCGCTGGTGCGCTGGTTCATCAGGGCGATGGGGGCGTGAAATGCGTTTGCCGCGCCCCCTAGCCTGACGGCGGCGGGGCCATGATCAGGGCCGACCGGTCTTGAATCGTCTCATCGAGGATCGTGTCGAGTTGAGCGCCTCGAACCGGGCCACACCCGCTTAAGACAACAGCTCGCGGAAGTACGTATCGAGCATGCGGTCTTCGGGATCGACCTCTTTGCGGCGGGCGGCAAATTGCTGGAGGCGCGTACCAAAGGAGCGGCGCACCATCTCGCGGGTCAGGAACGGCGTCTGGTTGAACAGCGGCACGCCGCGGCGATCGCTACAGAACTCGTTATAGGCGTGCAGGAATTCTTCCCACTCCGGACCGCCGGTGGACGCCGGGTCGATGCTCAAGGTCGGGCCTTCCCAGCTATAGGAGAACAGCGCCTCGCAATCCCGCACGATGGCGTAGCCGACACTCGGCATGTTGCAGCGATAGCCGGTGTGGGCTTCGTAGGCGATGCAGAAATCGCAATACTCTTCGAGCGTGTCGAAGAACCCCATCTCGCGGAACGCCCACATGGAGAACAAATATTTGTTCTCGCCCGGATCGCGCGGGTAATTGATGATCTGCGCGTGCGGCCAGGTGCGCTCCGAGCGCACGAACCAGACGAGCAGCTGGCGCTGCAGGTAGGAATGGAAGTCCTCGGCCATGGTCCGCAGCTTCGGGTTCGGGATGGTCTTCTGAATCCATAAGGCCATGGCCGGCGTATATTTGCGCCAGAAGCGATTGCGATAGGACCAGCGGTGCCGCGACTTGGGCGCGACATCCGGATTGTCCTTGCGCAGCTCCACGACCACGCGCTTGGCGTAAGGGTGGATGTAGTACATCACCGCGTAGCCGCGTGCCTTGTAGATGGGGAAATACTTTCTGAAGTTCTCCAGGCTTAGCGAGTAGTGGCGCACGGACATCGCCGTGGTCGGCCTGACCCTGATGGTCACCTCGTAGATGATGCCGAACAACCCGTAGCTCGACCGGATGAGCTGCATCTCCTTGGGGTTGTCGGTCTCGTTGATCTCGCGGATCTCGCCTTGTGGCGTGACCAGCCGCACGGCGGTGACATAGGAGCTCACCTGACCGAAGCCGCCGGGGAAGGATGAGTCCTTGGTGGCGGCGCACGCCATGGCGCCCATGGTCGTGTTGCCGATCTCGGTGGTGATGAAGGGCTGGAGCCCGCGCTCTTTCAGCGCGTAAGCCAACGTCATGTGAGTCACGCCGGCCTCGACCGTGACCGTGTCGTCGGTGAAGTGCAGGATACGGTTCATGGCCTTCATGTCGACCATGGTGCCGTCGTCGCCGTTCATGCGCGCGGTGGAATGCATGGAGCCGGCGGGCCGCACGGGCGAGGGAAACCGCACGTGGTCGACCATGATCTCGACGAGGTCCTCGACGCTCTCCGGCGTCACCCGCACCTTCGGGTGATAGGTCCAGGTGCCGTCCCAGCTTTTGATGGTGACGTCCTGCTGGCTGTCCATGAAATCCCCCAAACTCGTCGCGGCGCAAGACCATAAAGGAATGTGCCAGCAAATCTAGGCTGGCAGCATAAGGCCTGCAGGTCTCATTGAGATGCCTTGGTTCTGAAAGGATTTGACGCAGATCAATGAGGCACAAGGAGGATCGTATGGGTTGAAGCGGCCGAGGGGGAGTGCTTAGGTCTGCCGCTGTCGTGGGCAAATATCGCCGGCGCAATTTCGCGCTAATGCTTGTGAGGGGACGTTGAAACGTTTCTGTATCATCGGGGCCGGAGCTTGCGGCCTCGCCGTGGCCAAGACCTTCGCCGAGCGGGGGATTCCCTTCGATTGCTTCGAGGCCGAAGCCGATGTCGGGGGCATCTGGAACCCGGCGAGCCCGCACGCGGTCTATGGCTCGACCCACCTCAACTCGTCCAAAAAGCTGTCGCGCTATCCCGATTTCAAGTTCCCGGACGAGATGCCGTACTATGTCAGTTGCGCGCAGGCGCAGGAGTATTTGCGCGCTTATGCTGCGGAGTATGGGCTCTACGACCGCATCACGTTCAACGCCAAAGTGATCTCGGCCGAGCGCGGGCCGGACGGCTGGCGCGTCACCCTCGAAGGCGAGGCTGAGCCCAGGGTCTATGATGGCCTCGTCGTCGCCAACGGTCATCACTGGCAGGCCAAGCTTCCCGACTATCCCGGCAAATTTGACGGCGAGATGCTGCACTCGCACGACGTCAAGTCGAAGGCGCAGCTCAAAGGCAAGCGCGTGCTCGTGGTCGGCGCGGGTAACTCGGCGGTCGATATTCTTTCGGATGCCGCCAATGACGGGGAGGCGGCGGTCCACTCGATGCGCCGGTCGTACTATTTCTTTCCCAAGATGCTCTTCGGCAAGCCGACCGACGCCGTCATCGACCGTTTGAGCCACTTGCCGCTGCCGCGCCACTTTATGTATGCGGTCTACAAGCTCGGCATGCGGATCCTGGTCGGCGCGCATCGCCACTACGGCCTGGAGGTGCCGGACCACGATCTGTTCGAGGCGCACCCCACCGCGTGCACCACCTATCTCGATCACGTGGTGCATGGACGCATCGTTGCTAAGCCCGGCATCGAGCGGCTCGACGGCAAGCGCGTGCATTTCGTCGACGACACGTCCGAGGAGATCGATCTCCTCGTTTGGGCCACCGGGTTCAGCGTGAGCTTCCCGTTCATGGACAATTCCTACATCCTCGATGAGCAGGGGCGCTCCAAGCTGTTCATCCACACCTTCGATCGCGAGCACGACGATCTCTTCGTCTGCGGGTTGTTCGAGCCGGCCGAAGGTGGCGTGTGGCAGATCGCCGATTATCAGGCGCGGCTGATCGCGGCCTTCATCGTGGCGAGCGAGATGGACAAGAAGCGCGCGGACTGGTTCCGCAAATTGAAGCGCCACGCCAACCCCGACATCGGCCACGGCATCAAGTACCAGGATACGCCGTGGCACAAATTCGAGATCCAGCATTTGCGCTTCCGCCGCTATATGGGGCGGTTGCTCAAGAAGTTCGGGCCGTGCGCCGGCGAAGAGCAAGAGATGCGCACCATGGGCGAGACCGCGGCGGAAGACGACGACAAGCTCAAGCTCGCGTCTTGATCGCTTTCGGCTTGCCGGCAGACAAGGTCTCGGCAGACAAGGGCGCCTTGAGCCGCATAAAGTTTTTCGGCGGCGTCCAGGTGTCGGGCACGAAACAATTGCCCCACCGACACATCTCTTGAAGCACGGGCAAGAACCCCTCTCCCTTGGGCGTCAGGCTGTACTCAAACCGTTTGGGGCGGAGCTGGTAGGGCGCCTTGGTGACGAGCCCCGCCTGTTCCATCAAGGAGAGGCGGTCGGTCAGCACGTTGGTGGCGATCTTCTCGGGGGAAGAGAGAAACTGAGAGAACCGCTTCTTGCCGAAGAAGAGGTCGCGCAGGACGACAAGGGTCCACCGGTCTCCGACGATATCGAGCGTCGTGGTGATGGGGCAGCCGGATCGGGGCTCGCGACTCATTTCGATCTCATTATGTCACTTGTAACTTGCAAGTTGCAATAGACTGCGGTTACCTTCGCGCCTTCGTTAGGCGGTCGCGAAGGAGGACGTGATGGGCGAGGGCGAGGACGTGATGGGCCGAGGGTTTTCCGGCAGTTGCTTGTGTGGCGCGGTCCATTATCGGAGCGCGGCGGATCCGCAACTGGTCGGGCAATGCCACTGCGTGGACTGCCGCAAATCGAGCGGCACCGACCATTGCACCCACGTCATCATTCCGGTGGACGGATTTGCGGTGTCGGGCGAGGTCAGATTCTACGATCACCCCGCCGACAGCGGTAACATCGTGAGCCGGGGCTTCTGCCCGCAATGCGGCGCGCCCGTCTATTCGAAGAACTCGGCCATGCCGGGCCTGGTGTTTGTGCGCGCGTCCAGCCTCGATGATTTGGAGATCGCCAAGCCGCAGATGATCGTCTACGCCAGCCGCGCGCCGTCCTGGGCCCAGCTCGATCCGAGCGTGGCGACGTTTCCGGAGATGCCGGAAGGCATGCCGAGGCCCGGCGCCGATTGAGCCGCCGACCGCTGACGTTCCGGCGCTCGCCTAGCAGCGGTTACCTAGGGTGAAGACACACACCACGCCCTTGCCGGTCTTCTTGAGGACCGTGCCGGTGCCTCTGACGACGCCCTTGCCGGCCTGTCCGACGCCTTGAACGACGCCTTGGCCGACCGTCTTGGTGCCCTTGACCACGCCTTTGACCGGTTCGATGGCCAGTGACGGCATCGCCGTGGCGGCCAGGAACAACGCTGCGAGAAGTGAGCTCCGGATCATCGTTTTCTCCCTCGTCTAGGCTCTGACGCGCTGTCGCCGACGCCAGAGCATTGCCAATCATCGAGTCAACATTTGGGATCTTGGCTGGGTTCCAGCAAGGCGCGCGCCGGGTCATCCAAGCGCGCGTCTGCTCCAAAGAGCGGCACTAGACCCGATTCGGGGCGCTCCTCGACAGCGTGGCGCGCCGCTTGTTTTTTCCGCAAAGGCTTGAGCAGACTCACTTGCGTCTTTAAACCAACTCTATGGCGCTGAGACGTGTGAGGCTTCTGGCTACGGCCAGACGCTGGACGATCCCAAATCTCAAGCAGTTCCAGGAAAGCCGGCAGCCAATCGTCTGGCTCTTGGCGCCGCTGATCGGGCTTGCCACCGGCCTTGCGGCCATCGGGTTCCGCCTTGCGATCGGCGCGTTCCAGCTCCCCTGGCTCGGGGACATGACGGAGAACGTGGCCCAAGCCGCCCGCGCCCAGCCCTGGTGGGTGATCATGCTCGCGCCGGCGGTCGGCGGCCTGCTGGTCGGCCTGCTGCTGCGTTACGTGCTGACCGCCAAGCGCACCGACGCCGTGCCGGACGTCATGGAGGCGCGGGTCAATGCCGGACGGGGTCTGGATCTGCGGCAGGGGCTCATCAGCGCCGTCGTCAGCGCGCTGTCGCTTGGGTCGGGCGCCAGTGCCGGCCGCGAAGGGCCGATCGTCCATCTCGGCGCGACCATTGCCGCGGCGACCTGCACCCATTTCAACCTGCCCAATGCGGCACGGCGCACGCTGTTGGCCTCGGGCGCCGCCGGCGCCGTCGCCGCGTCATTCAACGCGCCGATTGCCGGCGTGCTCTTCGCGCAGGAAGTCATTCTCGGCCATTTCTCGATCAGCACGTTCGTGCCGCTGGTGTTGGCCTCGGTGGTGGCGACGATCCTGTCGCAGGCGTGGTTCGGGGACGTGGCGGCGTTTGTCGTGCCGAGCTACCGCATCGCCTCCTATCTCGAGGTGCCGGCCTTCGTGCTCCTCGGCGTGGTCGCGGCCGCCGTCGCGGTCGTCTTCCAGCTTGCCGTGCTGTCCACGGATTGGTTCGCGCGCAACCTCAAGATGCCGCTCGTGGCGCGTCCCGTCGTGGGTGGCCTGCTGATCGGCATCATGGCCATTTGGTTCCCGGAGGTGCTTGGCGTTGGTTACGACACGACCGACGCGGCGCTGAAGGACCAACTCCCCATCATCATGATGTTGACGCTGATCGTCGCCAAGACCGTGGCCACGGCGATCGCGCTCGGCTCGCGGTTCGGCGGCGGCGTGTTCTCGCCGGCGCTCTATCTCGGCGCCATGACCGGCGGCGCGTTCGGGCTTATGGCGGCAAGCGTGTTTCCGGAGATCGGTTCGAGCGAAGGGCTCTACGCCATTCTCGGCATGGGGGCGGTGGCCGCGGCCGTGCTCGGCGCGCCGATCTCGACCACGGTCATGGTGTTCGAGCTGACCGGCGGCTTTGCGCTCAGCCTCGCGCTCCTGCTCACCGTGGCGATCTCGAACGGCATCTCACAAGCGATCCTCGGCCGCTCGTTCTTCCAGGCGCAGCTCGAATCGCGCGGCATCGTGCTGCATGAGGGCCCCCACCGGACGGTGATGCGGGACACGCGCGTGTCGGACTTCATGCGGCCGCTGGCGGACGGGGACCCCGTTGTTCTGCCCGAGGGCGAGCGCGAGAGGGCGCTGCGCTCCGACGAGACGCTGGAGACCGCGCTTCGCACCTTCGACGCGACCGGCGCGGAGCGGCTGCCGGTGGTAAGCCCGTCGGACCGGGGCAAGATCGTGGGCTGGGCGAGCCAGGTCCGGGCGCTGGCCCTGTTCAACAAGCTGCTGATCGCCTCAAGCGTCGAGGAACACCGCTGAGGGGGCGTCGGTCTGAGAGCAGGGACTACTCGGCGGCAAGGGCCGGCGCGTCCGGGGCCCGGTCCAGACTGGGCGCAAAGCTGTCGGCGCTGGCCATGACCCAAGCCTCGCGGAAGCGGGGGTCGTCCGTGCCGGTCAGGAGTTCGCCAGGCTTCAGACTGCGATAAAGCTCCATGAAGGTGACGGTGTGGTCGTCCGTGCGCGTGAGTCGGTCGGCCGTCTGTAGCCAGGAAAGCCGCGCGTTCGTTATCGTTCGGGGGCGGTCTCGGTTTGCGGCGTGCCGCGCGCTGCTGTGGCGCCGCCGCCCGTGTCGCCTTGGCCGGGATCGGGCGAGAAATATTTCTCGAACTTGCCGGGCACGCCGTCGAAGTCTTTGGCGTCGGGCGGCGGCGCGCGCTTGACCGCGATGTTCGGCCAAACTTGCGCGTATTCCGCATTGAGCGTCAGCCATGTGTCGAGACCCGGCTCCGTGTCGGCGAAGATGGCCTCGGCGGGACATTCGGGCTCGCACACGCCGCAATCGATGCACTCGTCCGGGTGGATGACGAGCATGTTCTCGCCCTCGTAGAAGCAGTCGACGGGACACACGTCCACGCAGTCCATGTACTTGCACTTGATGCAGTTCTCGGTGACGACGAAGGTCACGGGACGCTCCTTGGGCGGTCGTTTTCCGGCCGGTAGAACAGCGCGATCTGGAGGCTCGCGGCGATGCGCCGTGCCTTGTCCATGAAGGACGCGGCCAGGTTCGTATCGAACAGCTCGCCGCAGGTCTCGGCGAACAGCGCGAGCCAGCGCTCAAACAATTCCGGCGTGAGTCCCGCAAGACGGCGGTGCACGGCCACCGGATTGCCGTGATAGCGGCCGGACGTCAGCATGATCGACGACCAGAAATCGCGCATGGTGGCAAGATGCGGGTCCCAGTCGGCGACGGCGCGGTCGAAGATGGGGCCGAGCTCGGCATCGTCGCGCACCTTGGCGTAGAAGCGGTCGACCAAGAGATGGATCGCCGGCTCGGTGACTTCGCTCAGCTTCGTCGGCTCCGGCGAGCAACATCCGCAACAGCCGCCGGCCTGTGTGTCGGGATCGGGCATGGTCTGGAGAGTGGCTTCCATGGCTGGCCCCATTATGAAACATGGATTCTGTATCTATCTTTCCACGCCCCTTGCTATAAAGCAATATCTAAAATATAGCTTTATGGCGTTCGGAGGAGAACCCCATGCGGCTGACCGTCTACAGCGATTATGCGCTGCGCCTGCTGATGTATCTCGCGGTCAAGGATGACGGTCTCGCCACCATCGCCGAGATCGCCCAGAGCTACGGCATTTCCAAGAACCATCTGATGAAGGTGGCGCATGAGCTCGGCGTTGCCGGTTACGTGGAGACGGTGCGGGGCAGGGGCGGCGGCTTGCGGCTTGCTCGCCCGCGCGAGGCGATCGGGCTCGGCGACGTGGTGCGGCACACCGAGCCGGACATGACGCTGGTGCCGTGCTTCGCGGCGGGCGGATGCGACTGTGTGATCGAGCGGTGCTGCGTGCTGCGCAAGGCGCTCCAGCGGGCGGGCGATGCGTTTCTCGAAGTGCTCGACGGTTACAGCCTGGCGGACTTGGCGCGACCGCGCAGCGCTTTGCGATCCCAGTTGGCCATTCCGCCAGCGACGCCCGCACGATCCGCGCGCCCGGCGGCGTCCTAGGTCTTGGCTGTCCGCGCCTTCTTCGACGCGCGGCGGAGCTGGCTGGCGACGAGGTTCGGGAACAGCGCATTCATCACGAACAATGCGCGGTAGATGGCGGGCTTCACCACGAACGGCTTCTTCGCTTCGGCGCCGTGAAAGATCGCGGCGGCGGCGGCTTCCGGCGTGAGGGTGGGCACGAGCCGCGGATCGGTCTTCGGCACGTTCTGCCGGCTGCCGGGATTGTGCTTCCAATACGGGGTCTCGACGGTGCCCAGCACCACCAGGGTCACAGAAACACCGGCGGGTTTCAGCTCGCTTTGCAGGGCCTCGGCGAAGCCGGCCAAGGCCCGGCGCGCGGCGATATAGGCGCTAGCGTTCGGCCAGGCGAGATAGGAAGCGGGCGAGGTGACGAACACGATGCCCCCGCTTTTCCGCGCGATCATGGCCGGCGCGAAAGCGCGCGTGACGTTGAAGGCCGCCAGATAAGGGACATCGATCATGGCGCGGGCGTCTTCGGGCGCGGTGTCGATGAGCGGCAGCCAGCGGCCGGCGCCGGCGTTGTTGATCACGATGTCGGGGGTACCGATTTCGTCCTCGATCCGGCCCGCCACCTCCTTGATGGCCTCCGAGGCGGCGAGATCGATGGGGAAAGCCGTGGCGGTGCCACCTTTTTCGCGGATTTCGTGGGCCACGCCGTAGAGGCGCTCGGCATTGCGGGCGAGCAGCAGCACATGGGCGCCGGCGGCGCCATAGCGCTTGGCCGTGGCCTCGCCGATGCCGCTCGAGGCGCCTGTCACCAGGACCAGCTTGGATGCCATATTCCCCCTGCCTTCATCTCGCCCCGCCGGTCCCACGGGGCCGGGTTGAGCGCATTCATCTCACGCTTGTGTCAAAGTGCCGTCAGACTGTGGCACAAAGGTTACAGGATGGGCGGAACCCATCGGCGACTGCCGCAAGACGCTGGCAAGAGCCCGTGTCGGCGCGATAATCTTAGCACTTGGCTCGGTTGAGGGAGGCGTTTCAATGAGGTCGTATTTGCGTGGCTTTGCGCTGGCATTGACTGCGGCGGGACTTTGCATGGCTCAAGGCGCGACAGCACAAGCAGGGTGCGTCGGACTGTCCGGCACGGCTGACGGGTTCGATCGACAGACGGCGGTCAGCCGGGCGCAGAACGCGCTCGCAACCGCCATCGTCGATTTCAAGGCGCAAAAGCGGATTCGCTCCGTTAGCGTCAGCGCCATGCGCGCGAAGCCGCAGCCCTATTGGCGCGACGACGTCAGCCCCGAGCTATACCAAAAGCCGGATATCGTGACCTCGAAGTCCTACACGATCTGCTGGTCGGGTGTGGTCTCGCCGTCGGTGTGCACCTCCGGCGCCAAGGTCTGCTGGTAGCCTAGATTTCGCTTCGATTGACAGAAGACCCCGCCGGAGAGATGGGTTTCCGGCGGCGTTTTCGTGCGCCCGCTCAGTGGGCGGGGACCAGCGACACCTCTTTCGGGCGCGTCATGAAGAACAGCACCGGCGTGATGGCCAGCGTGACGATAGCGATGAACCAAAACATGTCGTTGAAGGCGAGCATCTGAGCCTGGCGGGCGATCTCATGGCCGATCAGCGGTCCGGCTTGCGGCGACAGCGGGGTCAGTCCGCGATCCGCCAGATAGGGCACGATATTCTGATTGTAGGGCGTGATGTGCGCGGTCAGTTCGGCGAAATGGATGTGCGCTTGCCGCACGAATAACGAGCTGACAATGGCGATGCCGACGGAGCCGCCAATACCGCGCATCAAGGAATAGACGCCCGAAGCCTCATCGTATTTGGCGGATGCGACGCTGGCGAAAGCGACGGCGGTGAGCGGCACGAAGAACAGGCCCGTGCCGACGCCGGCGACCATGTTCGGTGTGGCGATGCTCCAATAGTCCACGTAGAGATTGAGGTGGGCCATCAGCAGCGTGCCAACCGCCGTGAGGACAAGGCCTGCCGCCACGAGCCAGCGCGCATCGAAGATGCGGATGAGCAGGCCGCCGGTGATCGCGAGCGTAATGGCGCTGACGATGCCGCGTGGGATGAACAATGTGCCGGCAACGTCCGCCGGATAGCCGAGCAGCCGCTGGCTAAACAGCGGCATGAGCGCCATAACGCCGAACAGACTGATGCCGTAAAGCGTGATGGCGAGCGTCCCGGCGACGAAGTTGCGGTCTCGTAGCAACGTGAGATCGATGATGTTGTCCGGCTTGTTCCAGCCTCGGAGGAAGAAGGAGACGGTGGTGAATAGCGCGATGATGGCGCCGACGACGATCACCTTGGATTGGAACCAGTCGCGCATCTGACCCTGGTCGAGCACGAATTGCAGCGCGCCGACGGCGATCACGAGGAGCCCCATGCCGAGCCAATCTGTCCTGATATCCTTGATGGCGCGCTGGGGCAGATAGCCGACCGAGAGCAGCAGTGCGACCGCGCCGATGGGGATGTTGATGTAGAATACCATCCGCCAGGAATAGGCCTCGGTCAGATAGCCGCCGAGCGCCGGGCCGATCACCGGCGCCACCATGATGCCGAGGCCGAAAATGGCGAGCGCCTGGCCATGCCTCTCGCGGGGGAAGGCATCGAGGAGGATGGCTTGGCTCAGCGGCACGAGCGGGGCGCCGAACACGCCTTGGGCCAAGCGGAAGAAGACCATGCTCTCCAGATTCCAGGCCATGCCGCAGGCCACCGACGACACTATGAAACCGGTGATAGAGAGCAGGAGAAGCCGTCTTCGCCCGAGCCAGTTGGAGAGATAGCCTGTGAGCGGCATGACCACGGCGGCGGCCACGATATAGGAGGTGAGTACCCAGGTGATCTGGTCGGCCGTCGTGCCGAAGGCGCCCAGCATATGGGGCATCGCCACGTTGACAATGGTTATGTCCAGGACTTCGAGGATCGCGGTCAGGACCACCGCGATGACAAGCGGGATCGGCGGGCGATCGAATGCGGGACGCGGTGGTGGCGGTGGCGGCGGCGGATCGCGCCGCTTGGGAGGAGGCTTGCGGCCTCTGTCTTGCGTGCTCGCCCCGCGCTGGCGGCTCATTGCCCGCCTTCAGTAGTGTCGACGGTCACATCGGCGCTCGAGCCCACACGCAACGGCTTGTCCGGGTCCGGCTCGCTGGTGATCTTGATGCGCACCGGGAAGCGCTGGGTGACTTTGACCCAGTTGCCGGTGGCGTTCTCCGGCGGCAGCACTGAGAAAATGGCGCCCGACCCGGCGCTGATGCTCTCGACGATGCCGTCGAGCGAGGTGCCCGGATACATGTCGAGGCGGATGGTTGCGGGCTGGCCGGCCTTGATGCGTCCGAGATCGGTCTCTTTGAAATTCGCATCGACCCACCACGGGCCGTCCTCGATGATGGCGAAAGCCGGGGTGCCGGCCTGGATCACCGAGCCGGGGCGCAGCCGCATATTGGAGAGCCAGCCGGCGCTGGGCGCCGTGATGTGGGTCTTGACCCGGTCTTGGGTCGTCTTGTCGAGCTGAGCCGCCGCGGCACGCAATTGCACGGTGGGGGTGGTTACGACCAGCTCCTTGTCCTGCTCAGCGCTGAACGCGGCGTGGGCGGTGTCGTAGTCCTGTATGGCGTCATGCCATGCCTTGAGGGCGTCGGTGAGCTCCTGCGAGGGAGGCGCGCCGGGCGCTTGTGCCGCCTTGGCCTCGCGATATTTCGCGATCGCGCCATCGAGCGCGGCGCGCTTTGATTCCAGCTCCGCCGCGGCGTTCTTGAGGTCTTCGCCGGCCGTGCCGGTGGCGTTGACCGCGGCGTCGAACTGGGCGCGCGCGTTGCGCAGCGCAGCCTCGTAAGGGGTGGGGTCGAGATCGAACAAGGGATCGCCCGCGGCGACCTTGTCGTCGTCCTGGACGTAGACTTGCGCCACGGCTCCGGAGATCTGCGGCGCCACACGCACGATGTCGGTGCCGGTATAAGCGTTGTCGGTGGAGGGGTAGATCTCCGCATAGCGCCAATAGGCGAGCACGCCGACGATCGTTACGAGCAGGAGAACGAGGAGCGCGATCCACCGGAGGCGAGCCGTGGAGCTCTTCGAGGGCGTCTGCGCGGCAGTCGTTGCGTCCTGATTCACGTCTCTATCTACCTCGGTTGCTGTCGGATGGCGGCGGGAGAAGTGTCAAAACCCGCAAATCAAGGTGAAGCACGGCAGAATGATGACGAGCCTTAAACTGCTTGAGCCACGCCCGCAAGAAGTCCTTGGATTTGGCGGCCTAAGCGAGTTTTCTGACGGTCCCTAACCACGCCCGGCCCCGCTCAAAAGCGCGCTTTGTCCGTGGCCCCGAGCCCAATCCTTGGCAGGCCTGGTTTCATTCTTGCCCTCGACCCCGTACGACTTGCGTTCCTGCTTGAATCGGCTTCAAATTAGGGCAATTCGAGGCGCCGGGGGAGACGTCTGGCAATCAATGTGAATTGGCGCGCCTCGCCCATCGCAAAAGATTCAGTCGTTTTAGGAGGGGCGCTTCCTGGAGAAGCGTCGCGCTTCCTGTTTTCAGCCGAAAACTTGGGGGGAAGACGTCAATGAGCACATCGAAATATATCGCGCGGCTGATCGGTCCGCTGTTTCTGATCATGGGGCTGGGCATGGTGGTCGAGGGCGACACCGTGCGCGCGCTGTCGGTCGAGTTTCTGAGCAATCTGTCGCTGATCTATCTCGCCGGCATGCTGGCGCTGGTTGCCGGTTTGGCCATCGTCAACGCCCATAATCTCTGGGTTGCCGACTGGCGCATCATCGTCACCATCTTGGGCTGGCTGTCGATCATCGGCGGCATCGTCCGGCTGCTGTTCCCGGGAAAGGTCCAGGCGCTCGGCACCGGCATGATCGCTCATCCGCACGCCATGATCATCGGCGGCATCGTCGTCTTGGTGCTCGGCTGCATTCTGTCTTGGGCGGGCTACGAGCGTCTGTGGCAGGAGGACGAGAAGCCCAAGCCCGCGGCCAAGTCCACGGCCAAGTCGGCGGCCAAGCCCGCCAGGGCGCGGGCGACGGCCTCGCGCCGCACCGCCAAGCGCACGACGGCGGCGCGCAAGCCACGCGCACGCCCGCGCAAGCG
>Ga0307379_10001229_pt1 | contig 40859 bp, 44 predicted proteins | sample UN2MG_FD_202237 | JGI IMG/M metagenome (GOLD analysis project Ga0307379, IMG submission 202237) | Soil microbial communities from Risofladan, Vaasa, Finland - UN-2 | ecosystem: Environmental > Terrestrial > Soil > Coastal area > Acid sulfate soil | place: Finland: Risofladan, Vaasa | collected...
GATTCCCCCGTCGAATGACAATGATGGAGGAATTGTATGTCCGGGCGGGCTGGATTACAGCGATTGTTCCTGTATCATCTTTGGGCATGCGTCCCATTCGTCATCGCCTGGCTGATCGCACCCACATCGGTGGGAGTCTCCCAGGACCCGCTGGAGATCCGGGCCACATATCTGGTGGCAGGCACAGCGCTTGTCTACCTGCTGGTTCGCTCGTGGCTCACTTTCCGAAGTCATTCGACTGTGCGGTGGGAATACGTTTGGCCGGTCGCCGATGTCTTCTTGATCAGCCTTGCACTATTTACCAGGGTGAAACCGCAGGGCAGTTGGTTGATGCTGCTCTACCTGTTCCCCATAATGCAGGCTGCGTCTACGCTGAGCCTCCGCTGGGCGCTGGGTATCGGTGCGCTGTCCGTAACCGCATACCTGTCAGCCTGCGGATTGGGAGGATTGGAGCCCTTGCGGTATGGATACGGCATCTTCCGCCTGTTCTTCCTTCTGCTCATGGCGTCACTTGTTACAAGCCTGGGACGCGAAGTAGTCCACGCAAACCGCGAATCGGCGCTGAACGAGTATCGGAACGAGTTGGCGGCGGAGATGCACGATGGAATACAGCAATACCTGGCTGCCATTTCCATGCGCCTCGAGCTTGCCCGGGCTCTTGTGAACACGAACCCTGGTGAAGCAGCCAGAATAGCCGTAGACCAGCGCCATCTCGCGAGGCGCGCGGCCGATGAGCTTCGGGTAATGGTTCGAGGGCTCCGATCACCTGTGTTGGAAGGTGGCATAGCGAATGCCCTGCGTCACTACGTCGGACTTCTCGGTAACCGAAGTGACCTGCCAATCGAATTTGGAGTTACCGGTGATGAGGCACGGCTAGACCCGCGGACCGAACACGCAATCCTGAGGATCGTGCAGGAGGCGCTGACAAACGTTGCGAAGCACGCGAGCGCCGGTAGTGTAAGAGTTGGCCTGGAATTCGCCCCGGGAGAAGTGATCTGCATGGTTGCCGATGACGGGGTCGGCTTTGACGTCGGAATCGCATCGGAAAGGCAGGTTTCATCCGAATGCTGTGGATTGGAGAACATGCGCCGAAGGGCGGCCGGGGTCAACGGCAGCCTCCAGATCAGCAGCACTCCAGGCAAGGGCTCAACCGTATTGCTGAGAATACCGCGTTAGGAGATGGTTATGTCCGACATTAGAGTTCTAATAGTGGAAGACGAGTCCCTGCTGCGCACGGCCCTGGCCGAACTGCTGAAGCATCAGGCAGACCTGAGGGTTGTGGGCACTGCATCGGACGGGGTGCAGGCAGTATCGGAAGCGGCGAGCAGCCGGCCCGACGTGGTCCTGATGGACCTCGCACTGCCCCTCATGAACGGCATCGAGGCGACCCGCAAGATCAAGGAGCAACTGCCGGACACGCGGGTCGTCGTGCTTACGCATCTGGCGGACGACGCCAGCCTTTTCTCGGCCATCAAGTCCGGTGCAATCAGCTACGTCCTAAAAGACAGCTCGGTGGAGAAAATCGTCGAAGTGATAAGAGAAGCCCACAAGGGCGAGGGTTTCATATATCCATCGCTCGTGCCGCGCGTGCTTCAGGAGTTTGCCCGACTCTGCACGCGCACCGAAAGTAATCGGGCGTTGTTCCAGGAACTGACACGCCGAGAGGTCGAGGTCCTCGAGTTGCTAGGCAAGGGATGCCGTAACCGCGAGATCGCGTCCAGGCTGTTTATCAGCGAGCGCACGGTCAAGAATCACGTGAGCAACATTCTAGCCAAGCTGCAGGTCAACGACCGTACCGAAGCCGCCCTCATCGCTGCCAAACATGGCTTGACTCCTCATAGCGAGTGATCACCTGGTACCACGAAAACAGTCCCATAGAGCCGTCCGTTTCGTGACTTTGGTCCGAAGACCAGTGTCCTGGAAAAGGAGATAATGAAGCCGAACGAGAGGCCATAGTGCCTCGCAGGAGGCGTAAGATGCGGATAGGACTCGGAAGCGACGATCTGGGATTCCGTCTCAAGGAGCAATTGCGGTCACACTTGGCTGATCGCAAAGACGTGGTGCTCGACTACGGCGCGTTCTCCGAGGAGCCGGTTGATTACCCGGACATAGCCGTAACAGTAGCGGAAGCCGTGCTCGCCGGCATTGTTGACCGCGGCATCCTCGTCTGCGGGACGGGGCTGGGTATGGCGATCGCCGCGAATAAGGTGCCCGGTATCTTTGCTGCGCCCGTAACAGACATCTATACCGCCCGTCTGGCCTGCGAGCGGAATGCGGTCCAGATCATCACCCTCGGAGCGAATATCCTCGGATGCGGAGTGGCGACGGCAATAGTAGACGCCTGGTTATCCGCTGAATTCCAGGGTGGGCAGTCGGCCCGCAAGGTTGCGAGAATCCGGGAGATCGAGGGGCGATATCATCTCCAGGGCGTACCGGCTCTGGCTCTAAGGTGACGAAGATGGGGATAACACTCGGCGTTCTGTTACTGGCATTTCTGGTAGGCTCGATTCCTTTTGGCTACCTGCTGGTGCGTGCAACATCCGGTAAGGATGTCCGAAGCTTCGGGTCGCACAGCATAGGCGCGATCAACGTCTTTCGGGTCGGCGGGAGATGGCCGGGCATCCTGACACTGGTCCTGGATGCCGGCAAGGCATTCGGCATGGTTCTGCTTGCCGCCGCACTGGTGCGGGATCCGTGGGTGATCTCATCAACCGCATTCCTGGTGATGCTCGGCCACGCGTACTCTTTGTGGCTGTTCCTGAAGAACCGGCGTTTCTCCGAGGCCAAGAGCGTCGCCAGCGCTCAGGGCATCATGGTTGCCCTCGGGGTCCTGCGAGTACTCCCGTGGACGGCCGCGATGCTTCCTATCGGCGTCTGGGCATTGGGGCTCGTCGGTCCCCGCCTGCTGACCGGCCGCTGGCCGTGCATCTCCCTGGCAACGATGACGGCTACCCTTGTGATTCCGGTGGCAGTGTGGAGCGGCGATCCCGGCATGTCCTACAAGGTGCTGTCCATCGCGATGTGCTTGCTGATTCTTGTGCGTCATAAGAACAACATTCGGCGGCTGCGAGCCGGTACTGAGCCTCGTCTGGGCGAACGCCTGCAGGTTCGGCATTGAGCATACGCACGCTCGATATGATATAATCGAGCCATGAAAACGAGGCTCGAACATGACCTCCTCGGCTCGCTGGAAGTCCCCGCGGACGCCTACTACGGCATCCACACCCTTCGCGCGTGCGAGAACTTCGATATATCCGGCCTCCCCATCCACCCGGAGCTTATTCGCTCGCTCGCCCTCGAAAAGAAGCTCTTCACCAAAAAGCAGCTCGACACCATCCTCTCCCCGATCGAAATGACCCACCCGGGGATAGCGGGATCGGGGTCGGTTGATCAGGACGGAGGATCGGAAGGTGAGTGAGCGGAGAAGCAAGATAGTATCCATCCTAGCCCATCCTATGGTTTCTGTTGTAGTAAGCTTGCTTGGCATCAATCTCGCGATAGACGACGCGCTGGATTACAGCTACGCCCCTGACTTTGTATGGAAGTCACTGATATCAGGAGCGGCAGTGGCAATCCCCATGTTGATCTTCATGAGACAAGATCTGATCAAGAATAAGAACTTACATGTAAGGGCGGCGGCTCGCGAATTGAGCGGTGAAGACCTACACGAGCACCGAAGCAGACAGTTTCGCCTTGGCATAGTGTTGGTCCTAGGATTTGCTTTGATCATTCTCATATCTAGTCTGTGGCAAATACCAAGCAGAGCAGGGCTCGGTATGCCGATGATCTTGGCCGTTGCCCTATACCCACAGCAAAAGGCGATATATGAAGCTGCGAAGGCGAGGCTAGAGGAAACGGTAGAGTAGGCTATGGTTTTCCTCCGCGCCCTCCGTGGTGAATGAATCATGATCAACCCACGCAGAGCAAGACTCGCGCTGTTCTTCTCGCACCCGATGTGGCTGGTGGTGGTGGCGGCCATCGGATGGGTGCTGGCCGCCGGGTACGCGATCCAGTACAAGTACACTGGTCATCAACTCAGGGTGTCGCTCATCATCGGCCTGGGAGTCGGGCTGCCCATGTTCTACCTCAGCAAGCGCCTGATCCGGGCCAACCTGGAATCCTACGCCGACTTCTCCCTCGGGATCGCGCTCAATACCAGATCGTGGAAGGCCCACCGAAGCAGTATCCTGGCCGCCGTGCCCATGCTCCTTGCCTTTGCGCTCACGGCGATGATCGCCCATTGGACGCACATGCGCTATGTCCCCATTCTCGGCATGCTCATGATGCTCTCGCTCATCGCCTATCCCGAGCAGGAGGAGGTCTACCGGATGATTAAGGAGAGAATGGTTGATGGTTAGATGGTTGATGGCAGAAGGGACTTTTTCCGGTTACGGATTACGGATTACGCATTACGGAGGTAGCAATGATCTGGTCTAGTCTGATACACTTGAGTACGAACATGTGGATTGACCGGGAGGCGCCGGAGTGGGACGCGGACCATACCGCGAAGCCCTACCTGCGCTTCGATATGGACCTCTGGCGCGAGCTTGTGCCGAAGATGGTCGAGGCCGGGATCAACATGGTCGTCCTCGACCTCGGAGACGGCATCAAGTACCAGAGCCACCCGGAGATCGCGGTCGAGGGCGCATGGACGACCGACCAACTCAAGGACGAGTTGGCGAAACTCCGGGCGGTCGGGATCGAGCCGATCCCGAAGCTGAACTTCTCCGCCTGCCATGACGTTTGGATGGGGCCGTATTCCAGGATGCTCTCGACCGACACCTACTATGTGGTGTGCAAGGACATCATCGCCGAGATTATCGGCCTCTTCGACAAGCCGCGATTCTTTCACCTGGGGATGGACGAGGAGACCTACCCGCATCAGCAGCATTTCGAGTACGTGGTCGTTCGCCAGTTCGACCTCTGGTGGCACGACCTCCTCTTCCTCGTGGAGCAGGTGGAAAAGGGCGGCTCGCGGGCGTGGATTTGGTCCGACTACCTATGGCACTACCCGGAAGTGTTCTGGGCCAGGATGCCGAAGTCCGTCCTCCAGAGCAACTGGTACTATGGGGAATCGTTCAGCACCGACATCGGCTACGTGAAGGCGTACCTCGATCTGGAGGGACATGGGTATGACCAGGTCCCGGCAGGGGCGAACTGGTCGTGCGACACCAACTTCGGAGACACGGTGAAGTTTGCCCACGAGCACATCGCCCCCGATCGCCTGAAAGGCTTCCTCCAAACCATCTGGCGTCCGACAACCGCCAAGTGGCGCGAGACGCACCTCCGAGCCATCGAGCAAGTGGGAGAGGCGAGGAGGGAGTTCGAGGGATAAGTGGACTATCTTCATGCGCCTCCAGGCTGGGATCAGCATCAGCCGAATCCTTTCACGCCCGATGGAAGCTATGGGCCGGAGTGGAGCTGCTTCCGAATGCTGGATGCCGACGATCACATCATCATCAATGGCACGGGTGACAACGGCCTATATTGCTTCCTTGCCGGTCGGAAAGTACAAAACCTGGAGACCAAGCTGGCGGACTTCCTGAAGTACGAGAATGCCCATGGTCGGAAGGTAATACTCTCTTTTCCCCCTGATCTTGCTGCCGATGAGTTCGTAGGGCGCGCATTACAGCAGGTCCCGGATGCAACCAGGATTCGGCCGGATGACCCTAGATGGCTCGTTCACTCCACGAGCGTCCAGGCATGGGAGAGAATCAAGGCATGTGGAGAGCTTCGATCTTTGGCCAGGTTGAGAGGTGAAGGCATAGATGCCCGAGGAGTCGGCCCGTCCGAATTCCGAGAGCCTGATGACTATGCGGAATATGTCATGTTTAGCCGACATGATCATATTGCCGCTGAGCATGTGGTCGCATCACAGGCAGCAGGCAGAGTAATCACCGAGGAAGACACCCCATACCAACCTGGGGTCCGCCTGTACTTCGACGCTCACCGGATCATTCTCGACGGCCTGGCGGTCCGTGATGGCCTCCACGTTCTCAAGGTGCACGACCACCTGCCGCTCGACCCGTATCTGGTGATGGCAATCGGCATGCAGGATGTCGATCCAGGAGGGGAAATCCCTGTTTGGACGCCAAAGACGTTCCTCGATCGGGCGAACGAGTGGTTTGCCTCGGCTAGAGAAGAACCACAGGGCCATCGGCGTCCATCTGCGCTCATCGGCGGTTGACTGGCTATCCGGCACCTAGCATCCGGTATCCGGTATCGTGTATCATTGAGCCATGAGCCTGAATCAGACCCCGTCGGGGGAGAGACTGCACATTTCCATATTCGGGCGGCGGAACTCGGGGAAATCGTCGCTGATCAATGCCCTCACGGGGCAGAAGGTCGCGATCGTCTCGGAGGTCCCCGGTACGACGACCGATCCCGTCACAAAGGCGATGGAGATCCTGCCCATCGGCCCGGTGGTCATCACCGACACCGCCGGGATTGACGACGTCGGCACGCTCGGCGAGCTCCGGGTCGAGAAGACCCTTCGGGTCCTGGAGAAGACCGATCTTGCGGTCCTGATTGTCGAATCAGGACAGACGCCATCCGAATGGGAAGACAAGCTCGCCGAGATGGTCAAAGAGCGCAAGATTCCCATGGTGGTCGCGGAAGGCAAGATTGATATCAGTCGGATCAGTCGGATCGGTCAGATCAGTCCGATCGAATTTTGGGCTAATGCCCGTGGTCTACCACTTGTGCGAGTTTCTGCGGTGACCGGCGAGAGCATCGAGGCCCTGAAGCAGGCCATGATCGCCAATGTCCCCGAGGGGTTCGCCGAACCGACCATCATCGGCGACTTGATCAGCCCCGGGGATGCCGTCGTCCTGGTCGTGCCCATTGACAAGGCTGCGCCGAAGGGCCGGCTCATCCTCCCGCAGGTCATGACGCTCAGGGACGCGCTCGATCATGATGCCTATTCGGTGGTCGTCAAGGAGCGGGAGTTGAAGGCCGCCCTGGCGAACCTCAATCGCAAGCCGAAGGTCGTCATCACCGACTCCCAGGCCTTCCTGAAGGTTGCCGCCGATACCCCCAGGGACGTGTGGATGACCAGCTTCTCGATCCTGATGGCGCGCTACAAGGGCAACTTCGAGGAGTTTGTGGCGGGCGCTCGGGCGCTGAAGAGGCTCAAAATAGGCGACCGGGTGCTCATCTCGGAGGGCTGCACGCATCACCGCCAGCAGGACGACATCGGCACGGTGCAGATCCCTCGCTGGCTGAGGCAGATGGTCGGCGGCGAACTGGAGTTCGGGTTCAGCTCCGGGATCGAGTTTCCTGATGATTTCAAGGCCTACAACCTCATAATCCACTGCGGCTCGTGTACCCTGAATCGGCGGGAGGTGCTCTATCGGCAGCAGATGGCTCGCGAGGCGGGCATCCCCATGACGAACTACGGGATCACCCTCGCCTTCGTCCACGGCATCCTCGACCGTGCCCTCGAGCCCTTCCCTCTGGCGAAGGCGCTCTGGGACGAGTCGCCTGAGAAGCCCTCCAGGCCGCGGATGAAGATCGCCCGGACGAGTGGATAGCCTTACTAACGCCCAACACCCAACACCCAGAACCTCCATCCGCAAACCCCAGTTTTGGATTAGGTGTATAATATATACAAGAGGGGCTGGAGACCAGCCTGAAGCAGCCGACCCTCGGAGGAATCCAATATGAATATAGTCAATCCCGAAAGCATGGCCCGGACGCTTGATGTGCTTAACGAAGTATTCTTTTCCGGCACCAAACTCGCGAAGTCGGACAGAGAGCCCGCCGCGAAGTGGATCGCCAACCGCCAGGGCCTGAGATTCTCATACGCAGGTATGCCCGCGCCCTTAGACAACGAGTGTGATAGGGAACTCCATGTCTTCACCGGAGAGCCGATAAAATCCGCTGCCTCCGCCAGCCACATTCTCGGCGAAGAGGCATGTCGTGCTCTGATACTGCTCGATGTGTCTGATAAGTATGTGGCGAGCGCCCTGGAGAAGGCCACTGAGGGGATGATGAAACGGCTGCTATTGCCGTCAGGCGAACCGAATCCCGAGACCTTCGGCATGTATTGCTGCGCAATGTGCTCATGCGCATATTGGCGGCATCTGGCGGTCGGCGGCCTGCGCGACTCGAAGAAGCGTCTGGCGGCCGGGATGGAGGCATTGAAGGAGCATCGGAAAGGCAACGGCCAGTGGAGGCGGTTCCCCTTCTACTACACGCTGCTCGCCCTCAGTGAGATCAAGCTCCCTTCGGCGCTGGAGGAGATGCGCTACGCCGCCCCGGTCCTGCAGCGGTATATGAGGCGCAGTCCGAAGGACGATGTCTACGAGCAGCGCCGCCGCATCCTGGCCCAGCGGATCCTCGAAAAGTGCTGAACCGGATTGGTACTGAGTAGTGGTTTGCGCGGGAGACGGTGATGGACCCTGCCGGATTAACCATTCTGATCACAAACCTCATACTGGGTTTAGGCTGCGCGGTGCCGGTTGCCAGACGGCTTGCCGAAGTCAGCGGTAATGCGAGAACCCGGCGTTTCTATGCGATGCTCATCGGCATGTATCTTGTCGAGAGCGTCGCCGTTGCAGCCAGTATGGCAACGATGGTTTTCAACATTGTGCTGGCCTTCGTGTGGGGGATCGTCTTCGGCCGATGGCTTCGACGGTCAAGCGCCCCGATACGCGAAGTCCTGAGGGCGGCGTTCTACCTGGCTGTGTACTCCAGTCTGCCCGCGCTTTCGCTTATCGTTCTCCCAGTGCTGGGCGCGTTCGCGGGATGGGACGTCCTGAGTCCTGCGGAGGGCGCCCGATTCGGCATCCCTCGATTCGTGCCCTGGCCGATGAATACGGTCCTGGGGCTCTTCGGAATAGCGGGAACCGTTGCGCTCGTGCTGAAAACCGTGATCACGACGGGCGAAGTCAGTCTGATCATCCACCTCAGCGGCGGTAAGGAGTTGCACAAAGCATGAGGAAAGCCGGATTGCTGGTATGCCTGCTCGCCCTGCTTACGGCCGCCGCACAAGCTGATTTCACGTTCGTTCAGGTGAGTGACACTCATGTGGGGACGAACCAGGCGGCGTACAATGCGCGGTACGCGGAGGTCATTCGGCAGATCAATGAGTTGAAGCCGGCGTTCGTGATTCACACCGGCGATGCCTTGCAGACCTGGTCGCCGGAGAATGCCAAACTATTCAGGGAGATCAGCAGAAACCTGACGCCGCCTCTCTACCTCATTCCGGGCAACCATGACATTGCCATCAAGGAAGATGGTGCCATCGGCAGGTGGACGCTTGCGTTTGGCCCTGACAGGATCTCCTTCGAGTGCACCGGGTGTCTCTTCATCGGCCTGGATTCCAATCTTTGGAATTGCGGATTTCCTGTCGAGAAGCAGCAGCGCGACTGGCTGAAGTCAGAGCTTGCGAAGGCGAAAGGGAGGCGAGTCTTCGTCTTCGAGCACCACCTGCTCTTCACCAAGACGCCGAACGACCCGAATGGGGATTATTATGCGGTTGACGAGCCTGCGCGCGGCGAGGTACTCAAGCTCCTGAAGAAGTATAAGGTCGAGGCGGTCCTGACCGGGCACTATCACAGACTCAATGACTCGGCGTTCGACGGGATCCGCTTCATCACGACCCCGGCGACCAGTTTCTCGACCGGGCCGGACAAGGGGCTGACCGGCTATTCGGTCTTCTACGTGTACGATGGCGGTTTCACACATCGGTTTGTTGACCTGCGCACGGCGGGTACTCCGCCCGAGTTCCAAGCGCATTGAAACACGGAGTCACGGAGGACACGGAGAGAGATGGAGAATATCTACTTCAAAGAAACTAAGGACATCTCGCCTGAGGTGCTGCACCAGCTCTTCCTGAAGGAGCAGTGGAACGACTACTTCTACCCGGAGGAGGTCGAGCTCCATATCAATACGGCTCTCCATCTCGTTACCGCCTGGAATGGCGATGAGTTGATCGGCTGCGGGCGAGTTGCCGGTGACGGCAGCACCTGGGTCGAGATCACCGACTTGCTCGTAAAGTCGGAGTACCAGGGCAAAGGCATCGGGACCGAGATAACCCGGCGGCTGGTGGAGTTCATCAAGACCCTGGACGTCTATCATATCAAGGTCGAGCCGATCAGCGACCGGGAGGTCCATCTATACGGCAAGTTTGGATTCACCGGCTATCAGACCTACTGGATGGAACTGCAGAGCGAGAAGCTCAAGCGCCGATGCGCCGAGGTCCGAGGCGAGCCCATTTCTGCCGATCCCAGGCAGAGCCTGCGAGTCCCTGACGCCTCGCTATTCAAGGAACTCCGCCACATTCCCCAGCGAGAGATCTTCCCAAAGTGCCACGTGCGGTTTGTGCACTCGGAGAACATGACGCTCTCCTACTGGAATCTCGACGAGGGCGCTGTGCTACCCGCACACTCGCACCCCCACGAGCAAGTGTGTAACATGATCGAAGGCCGGATGGAGCTGACGGTCGGCGATGAGACCAGGCTCGTCAGCGACGGCTCGGTGATCGTGATTCCGCCGAACACTCCGCACTCAACCAAGGCGCTGACCCCTTGCTATATCATAGACGTCTTCTACCCGATCAGGGAGGATTATCGGGAGCTGGACGTTGACAATCTGAAAACTGAGTGATAACATTATGCATGTGGAATGTTATCATTGGAGGTAACGATGGTTCGCACGATCATTCAACTGACTGAAAAGCAGGCAAAGGAGCTGCGCCAGCGGTCTAAGAAAGAAGGGGTATCCATATCAGAACTCGTGCGGCAGGGGGTTGATATTATCCTGTCCAAGCCGAGTATTGACGAGGAAACCTGGCGCAGAGCCATGGAGGCAGTGGGATTCGCAGATCTTGGAATTCCCGATCTATCAGAACGGCATGACGAATACTTCGCAGAGGCTATCGAGCAACATGGTCTACGTTGATGCTTCAGCCTTTATTGCTATCATAAGCGCCTCAGACAAGAACCACGAGGCAGCAGTCACCGCATGGCGTGATCTCGGCCGGAAGAAAGAACACCTGGTCATGTCAAACTATGTGATGATAGAAACTATCGCATTGCTTCATGCACGGCTGGGGACACCTGCGGTACAGCGATTCCTTACCGATACAACGCCTGTCATCGAGGTGGTCTGGGCGGATGTTAGTAGCCACGTTGCCGCCGTCACGGCCATGCTGGCGCATCCCGGCAAGGGCGGCCCAAGCCTGGTTGATTGCATGAGTTTCGAGGTGATAAGAGAGCGAAGAATTGCTGACGTGTTTACCTACGACCGTCATTTCGACGGGCATGGGTTAACCATTATTGGATAAGCAAGGAGACCTGACTTGACTTACGAAGCGGCGCAAACCCGGTATTCCTCCATGAGGTACAACCGCTGTGGACGCAGTGGGATCAAGCTCCCGGCGATATCGCTGGGGCTCTGGCATAACTTCGGCGGGGTTGACCCGTTCGACGTGAGCCGGGACATGATCCTTCGGGCGTTCGATCTGGGGATCACTCACTTCGACATCGCGAACAACTACGGACCGCCGCCGGGTTCGGCTGAAGAGACGTTCGGCAAGGTCCTGAAGGACGACCTCTCAGCCTATCGGGATGAATTGTTCATCTCCACGAAGGCCGGCTGGGGGATGTGGCCGGGGCCGTATGGCGACTTCGGCTCTCGGAAGTACCTCATCGCGAGCCTGGATCAGTCGCTCGAGCGGACGGGGCTCGAATACGTTGACCTCTTTTACCACCATCGCCCCGACCCGGAGACCCCGCTGGAGGAGACGATGGGCGCACTGGATCAGATTGTTCGCCAGGGGAAGGCCCTCTATGCCGGCATCTCTTCCTACAACCCCGAGCAGACGGCGGCGGCCTCGCGAATCCTGAAGCAGCTCGGGACGCCCTGCCTTATCCACCAGCCCAGCTACTCGATGCTCAACCGCACGATCGAGAACGGCCTGCTGGACGTCCTGGAGGCCGAGGGGATCGGGTGCATCGCGTTCTGCCCGCTGGCGCAGGGATTACTCACGAGCAGGTACCTGAACGGCATACCGGAGGGCTCGCGCGCCTCGAAGCCCTGGGGATTCCTGAAGGCCGAGCGCATCACGGAGGACGTCCTGGCGAAGGTTCGGGCGCTAAACGACATCGCCGCGAAGAGGGGGCAGTCACTGGCGCAGATGGCGCTCGCGTGGGTACTGCGTGACTCGCGAGTCACCTCGGCTCTCATCGGCGCGAGCAAGGTCAAGCAGATCGAGGAGAATGTGGCGGCGCTCGATAAGCTCGATTTCTCCGCGGACGAGTTGGGAAGGATAGACCAGGCGCTGGCGTGAAAACCATGGTGGCGATTCTCTGCATCATTGCCTTTGGGCAGATAGGAGCGTGGGGAATGCAGGCAGACTTTATCCCTACTAAGCCTCCGAATGACTCGATCAGCGCGAGTCGTTCGGAAGTGGCACAAGTGCTGGAATGGACTCGGGCTGTATTCGAGAAGGCTGAATCGAAGCAACCCGATAGCCGCTTCCTGCTGCCTGGTACGGGCATTCCGTTCTCATTCACATACAATGGTGTCTCCTGGCGCGATCTGCACGCGAACTGGAAACGCACCGTCAAGCAGAGTGAGACCGCTGATCGAATCTGCTGCTCGACAACCTGGACCGACCCGCACACTGGACTGGCTGTCACCGCCGACGTAACCGCCTTCAAGGACTACCCGGCGGTCGAGTGGCTGCTGCGGTTCGAGAACAAAGGGAAAACCGACACTCCGATCATCGAGGACGTTCAGACGGTGGACGTCGAGTTATCCACCAGCGATGCCGGACAGCCGGTCATACTGCACCAGTTGCACGGTGATTCGTGTAACGAAATGAGCTTTCTGCCGTTCGATACCACCGTGGCCGCCGGTGAGAAATTCACTCTCGCTCCGGCCAGAGGGCGTCCTTCCCAGGAAACGGCGTTTCCGTTTTGGAATCTTCAGCATGCGGATCGGGGTATCATCACGGCTATCGGCTGGTCCGGCCAATGGGCAGCCTCGTTTGACCGGTCGCCGGGAGGGCCGACCCGGTTTCGCGCCGGAATGGAGAAGACGCATCTATTGCTTCATCCAGGGGAGAAAATCCGTACTCCCCGCGTATTGATGATGTTCTGGAATGGAGATCAGCGAGCTGCACAGAATCGTTTCCGAAGGCTGATGCTATTCAAATACGTCCCGAAGGAAGACGGCATGCCGTTGCGCTTGCCCGTGTGTCTACAGGCCTTCGACCGCTACAACGCCGCTCCCGGATGGGCCACCGAGGAAGGCCAGATCAACGCGGTAAAAGCCGCGCGGAAAATGGGCTGCGACACCTACTGGTTCGATGCAGCCTGGTTCGTGGGGGGATTTCCGAACGGCGCCGGGAACTGGTTCCACAAGCCCAAGGAGTTCCCGAACGGACTCAAGCCGATAGGAGACCTTTGCAGGGACTACGGCATGGATTTCGTGCTGTGGTTCGAGCCTTGCCGGGTCGTCGCGGACACTCAAATCGCGCGCGAGCACCCCGACTTCGTATTCGGAGGCGAGAAAGGCGGCCTGTTCAACCTCGGCAATCCCGATGCCAGGCGGTGGATGACCGATCTGCTCTCCCAGCGGATAAGCGAGTACGGGGTCACCGTATATCGAGAGGATTACAACATAGACCCGCTCGATTTCTGGCGCAATAACGATGCCCCTGACCGGCAGGGCATGAGTGAGATACGCTTCGTCGAGGGGCATTACGCCATGTGGGACGAACTGCGCAAAAGGCATCCGGGGCTGTGGATTGATGACTGCGCGAGCGGCGGACGGCGAATAGACCTGGAGACCTGCATGCGCTCGGTGCCCTTGTGGAGAAGCGACACGGGTTGTTCGCCCGGACATGCGGAGTGGAACCAGATGCAGAGCATGGCGTTGTCGCAGTTCGTTCCACTCAACACCTCGGCGGGCTGGGACCCGGACCCGTATACACTCCGGAGCTCTGCAACGGCTGGAGCAATATGCGAGTATGCCTATCTCGATCCCGCGTTCCCCGAGGAAGCCGCGGAGAAGACCATCGCCGAGGCGAAGGAAAACCGGAAGTATTGGTATGGGGATCTCTATCCGCTGGCGCCCATAACGGCCTCACTCGACCAGCTCGCGGCCTACCAATTTCACCGAGCCGATCTGGACGAAGGCATGGTGATGGCTTTCCGCCGACCGGAATGTGACGCCCAGGGCCTGACCGTGCGCCTGAATGCTCTCAAGCACGGCGTGGACTATGACGTCGAGATCGTGGACGATGGTTGGAAGAAGACCACGGAGAGGATGGCCGGCGACCAACTGATGCTTACGGGCCTTGAACTGCGCCTGCCCGAGAAGAGAAGCAGCGTGCTGGTCCGCTACAAACCTGCGAAATAAACGTCGTGGCGTTGAGCGATTCGAGATGTGTTCGGGGGCTGATTCGTGGCAGGAAAGACTATGATTCTGCTTATCCTGGCAGTAACATGCTCTGCCCAGGAGACGGTCACCGTTGGTCTCTCGGCGGACAAGGGGTCTGTCACCTATCGGGCGAGTGGATTCCTGCACGCGATGTCCGCCACCGTCCCGCCGCCGTCAGTGGTTGATCCTCTTAAACCGAAGCTCTTTCGAATGGCTGCCGAGGACTGGCATAAGATCGGCGCGGGCGCATTCGCCAACTACCAGCGGGTGAAGGCACTCGGCGCGAGGATGCAGATCGTCGTCTCGGACAGTCACGGCTATTCGCGCGCCGGTTGGTGGCCGGGGGATAACGGCGATTGGGCGCAATGGGAAGCCGTCGTGGAGAGGCTGGTTCGCCAGGCGCAGGAGAAGGGATACTCCGTCGAGTGGGATATCTGGAATGAGCCGAACGGCGGCTACTTCTGGAAGCGCGACCAGGCACAGTTCTTCGACGCTTGGGCGCACGGCTACCGGAAGATCCGCTCGCTCGACCCGAAGGCGGTGATCGTTGGCCCGAGCCTCTCGTCCTACGATCGCAAGTACCTGGAGAGCTTCCTCGTCTATGCTCAAAGCAATCACGTACTCCCCGACGTGCTCGCCTGGCATGAGTTCGGCGACCCGAGGCAGATCCCCGCGCATTCCGACGAGATGCGGAAATTCATGGCTCAGCAGGACATCAAGATCGAGCGGATCTGCCTCAATGAGATCATCAACTCTAAGCAATCGCTGAATCCGGGTGTTACCGCAATCTACTTTGCTAACATCGAGCGGGCGCAGATTGACGGCGCGTGCCATGCCTGCTGGGGAGACAAAGAGGGCACGAGCGCATGCGAGAATCAGTCTCTGGATGGTATCCTCACTCCCGACAAGCAGCCGAGATCGGCCTGGTGGGCATACAAGGGATATGCGGACATCACCGGGCGCCTGGTGGAAGTTCGCCCCAGCGCGAGCGTTGACGGCGTCGCGAGTCTGGATGTGCGATCGAAGACGGTTCGAGTCATTCTCGGGCGAGATGGCGGAACCTCAGGCAGCGTCGAGATGCTCATCAACGGGCTCAAGTCGCAGAAAATGCACATCCTTGCTCAGCGAATCCCCGCCTCAGGATGGGACGCGCTTGCGAAGCCGGAGACTAAGCTGGATGAGGATTACGTGGTGACAGGAGGCCGCCTGAAGGTCGGCCTCCCGGATTTTGGCCCATCGGATGCCTATGTCATCACGCTGCGTTCAGGCAAGTAGTCCAGGCTATTCTTCTTCCTCGGGCTCTTCTTCCGAAGGCTCTACGTCAAACTCGCGGAAGAGCATCTCCTCCTCCGGACTCTCTTTCTCCTGGCTTTCCTCTATGTCCTGAGCCGTGCGCTTCTTGGTCTGAGCATGGCCTTCGCCTTCATGTCTTTCCACGGGACCCCTCCTTATTGGCTCTCCACTCGGAGTTTACCCAATTCCGGCTACTTGGTCTCAACCGTGGAAGGCTCTTCTTTGAGGCGCTTGGCATCCAGGTAAATCTCGGATCGCTTCTGGTCGCCTGGAGCGAAGGTGTAGGTGAAATAGAGGTAGTTTTCCTGGTATTTGACCGGCTCGCCGGTGTCACTATCCTCCTCCTTGATCTTGCTCTCTTCGCTTATGCAGAACGAGCACGCCGCCAGGGCGTCATCCGGCAGGCCGGGCTTCGCGCTCTGCAGTAAACCGGCGAAGCGCTGCTGTTGCGAGGGGTTCATCGCCAAGAAGGGCAGCCCGTCTCCAGTCGCTCTCTTCAACTGAGTTGGGTTGAACATCGAGCAGAGGCGCAGATTGTCAACTTCACTCGCCATCCGCCGGACTTCGTTCTGAAGGGGCGCGTCGCCCCCCAGATCGGCGCTTCCCAAACCCTTGATTTGCAGGTTATCCAGCGTGCGTGCGATGTCCACAAACTCCTTCAACTCCAGGCGACCCTGCTTTTTCTTGGCTTCTACCCAACGAATCACCAGCCGCTTTGGTACTTCGCTCGGCTCGTCCATGTACCAGGTGCTGCATCGCAGTCTGGCTGCTTTGCCGCTTGTAGTCGGCTCGTAACGGAACTCGCGCCCTATCTCTTCGAGGGCTTCTTCGAGCGTGTCCGGGAAGGTAGCTCTGAAACTCCAATGACTGCGGTAACGGCACAGGTAGTCGTCCGCAAAGATGTCGGCGTCGAACACCTCAGCCGCCGCCCGGATGATTTCCGCAAAGGCATGCCCGCCGTGCTTCCTCTCCTTTGTCTTGTCGTCATGGAACTTGATTTCAAGTCGCTTTGACGGGGAATCCGAAGAAGTGTAATCCGGTTTGAGAGGTTTGTAAGCGGATGTGTCCACGCCCCCGGCAATCAGCTTCTCAAGCATGAAGCCCCACATTCTGGCGTCTCTATTCATCACCGCGGCGGCATTCTGGCCGAAATCCGCCATAGCGATACCGACTGTATAGCCGAGAGGCAAGCCTTTGAGATGCCACCCGCCGAATGACTGGGTGCTGCGAGATACGACAAGGAAGCTTTCATCGAGGCCGTCGGGGCTCGGAAACAATTCAGGATAGTCCGTATGCCGACTTGCCGCCTTGTCTCTCCAGAATTCCTGCAGACTCAGTGGAAGCTGGGCAAAAGGAATCCGCACCTCACCATCGGGCGATTCCGCTATTCGCTTCCAGATATTGTCCCGCTCAGCCTTGGTGAAACATCCGAACTCCCGGAAGGCATCCCGACGAGAATAATCATAAGCCGCCTGGATGGGATTCCTGTCGAACGCCTTCTGCCAGGCCGACGTGTCGGCATCCGCCATCTTGATGCCGTCCTCGATCATGTCCCTGAACTCTTGCTCCTTCTTCTTGCGTTCCGCTTGGCGGAAGTCTTCCGCCTCGGACTTCTGTTTCTGCGATCTGGACAGCAGGTACGTCCGCTTCTCAGGGATATCATCCTGGCATTCCCACTTGTAGCCGAACACTCGCGATACGGAGGCTATCGCCTCGGCGGCGGTGATGTCTTTGGCGAAGGCGCTTACATTCTGATCCGCAATATCTCGTCGAGCCCTGATCTTCACCCCGGTCGCCTTCTCCAGAGTCTCGGTGAAAAGCGACAGCGGCTCGCAGGCAAGCTTGAGGTCCAGCTTGGTTTGCAGCCGTGAGTCGTCGCTCAGCGATAGGGGCGGTCTGTCGTCCGCGATGGCAACACCAGCAGAAACAATAAGAGTAACAGTTACGGCAAGTGCGCAGGCGGTTCGCATGCTTTGCCTCCCGGCCACAAGATCTCTCTACTATAATAACGGAGAAGGGCAGTTTTCGTTACGGGAATCTTTGCGTTTTCGGCGGATTTCATGCTATAATCTGTGAAATAACGCACAAAGAGGTCGAATTTGAACAGAGTTCCGCTGCCGACGCTGGAACGGCTGGCAACTTACCTGAGATATCTGAATGAGCTCGAAAGTCGAGAGATGGAGACCATATCCTCAGCCGCGATGGAAGAGGCGACGGGAATCAACGCAGCTCAATTCAGGAAGGACTTGTCCTACTTCGGGGAGTTCGGCAAGCCCGGGATCGGCTACAACATCGCTGAGCTGAAGCAGCGGATTGCAGAGATTCTGAAGACGGAGCACGAGCAGCCCGTGATACTGGTTGGCGCGGGAAACCTCGGGTCGGCGCTGGTCGGCTATAACGGCCTCCGTCGCCACAACTTCAATATCGTCGCGGCTTTCGACAACAACTACAACAAGATCGGCCGGCAGCTTTGGGACCTGGAGATCCTCGACGTGAATGACTTGAAGACCGCGAACGAGTCCCTCGGCGCAAAGATTGCGATAGTCGCAGTTCCCGCCCCCGCCGCGCAAAAGGTTGTTGATATGCTCGTCGAGGCCGGGGTCAAGGTCATCCTCAACTTCGCCCCGACTGCCATTCGAGCCCCGAAGGGCGTCGTCGTGCGGAACGTGTGCTTCATTCAGGAGCTGACCGTCCTCTCCTATTACCTCGACTAGCAGGATTCCCGGCCGCCTTCACCTAACTCTGTTCTTAGGGAGTTCATGCTCGATTACCACGTTCATTCCACTTGCTCGGGTGACGGCAAGGCATCAATAAGCCAGATGTGCGCCAGGGCCGTAGAGCTGGGCATTAGCGAAATCGCTTTCAGCGAGCATCTCGTCTACAATCCTGCTGACATCTGCTATGGCACGTTTGACCTGGATCGCTACCGCTCGGAGATACACGTCGCCCGCGGCAAGTTCGCCGATCTGACCATCCTTACGGGCATCGAGTTCTGCGACCCGCACGTTTTTCCCGATCGGCTGGCAGAGTGCCGAACCTGGGGATTGGACATCATCCTCGGCTCGGTGCATTGGGTCGGCGACGCCATGATCTCCGTTGACTCGTTCGCGGGCCTGGACGTGATGGAGACCTATCACCAGTATTTCGATGAGGTGCTGAAGGCGGCGCAGACCGGCGGCTTCGACATTCTCGCACACTTCGACCTGGTGAAGCGCTTCGGGGCGAGATACGTTGGGCCATTTCGCCTGCAACCATTCAAGGGGCAGGTGACGGCGATCCTCGAAGTCATGATAGAGCGCGGGATCGCCCTGGAGTTGAACACCTCGGGTCTCAGGCAGCCGTGCGCGGAGATGTTCCCCGGCCGCGAGACGTTGGAGCTTTACCGCAGTCTGGGCGGAGAGCTGGTCACCTTAGGTTCCGATTCCCATCGAGTTGAGCAACTCGGGTTCGGGCTGGCAGAGGGATTGGCGCTCCTCCGATCACTCGGCTTCACGGAATCCGACCATCTGACCATTGACCATCAGCCATCTAGCCCTTCAGGGCGATAATGAGCATGTGCCTGTGCTCCAGATCGAACGGCGAGGAGTCCCAGTCGCCCCAGACCGACTCGATCATCATCCCGGCCCTGATCAGCTTATCCTCGAATTCGCGGCACGTGTAGAGGCGGATGTCATGATTGGTCTCCGATCTGCTGCCGTCAGCGTGGAAGGCCGTCTCTCGCACGATATTCCGCCCCGTTCGGACGTCAAAGGTGCTGTCGGCGATGACGATATCACCCCGCGAGTTCCTCACCCAGAACTGCTCCCTATACCGGCGCATTAGCGAGTCACGGTTGACCTGATCCGTAAGGAATCTGCCCCCCGGTTTCAGGGCGCGGCAGACCCCATCGAGGGCCAACTGATCCTCGTCCTCGTTTTCCAGGTAGCCGAAGGACGTGCGCATATTGATGACGGCGTCGAATTGCGAGTCGAAGCTCAGGTCCCTCATGTTTCCCTGGACAAGGGTCGGCTGGATACCTTCCTTGACGGCGATCTCTCGGAGACTCTCCAGCATGTAGGCGGAGATATCGAATCCCAGGACGTCATATCCGCGCCGGGTCAACTCCAGCAGATGGCGTCCCTGGCCGCAGCACAGATCAAGGATCCGCGCGCCGGGCTGCAACTCCAGCTTGTCAACGATGAAGTCAACCTCCGCCTTGCTGGCCTCGCACTCAGCGTAATACTCCGCATCCAGCCTCATCGGGTCTTCGCTCGCGAATAGCTCGTCATACCATGCCATTTCGTCCTCCTCAAACAAAAAAAAGCCGCGGATCACAATCTCCGCAGCTAGCGAGTGTAACTCTTGGAAGAGTTAGAGATGAGCGACAAAACCCTTCCGGCCGCGGAGGCGCGACAAAATAAGGCACAAGACCGTATTCAATCGCTCGCGGCAGAATGGTTTCATCGTGCGAATATCCTACCATGCGGCAGGCGATTTGTCAAATTCGAGGTAATGAGGGCTTCCACGGAGTATTGTGATTCCGAAAGAGGTGCATGATGTCCGTAGCAGTAGTACTCTACCTTGATCTCAGCGCAGAAGACAAGGTCAAGGCCATGTGGCAGCAGTTGGCGGATAGGAATATCAGCTCCTATATGCTGAATTTAGGCGTGAGGCCACATGTTTCTCTAGCAGTCTATGACCGGCTGGAATTCGAGGATGCCAGCGACAGGCTGGCATCATTCGCCGAAAGCATCTCGCCTTTCCCTCTGACCCTATCTACCACGGGCTCATTTTCCGGCGACAATCGCGTTCTGTTCCTCGGCACTGCAGCAAATGAGGTTCTGCTGAGGGTTCATAGGGATTTCCACCGGCTGTTTGAATGCCGCCAGGATGCCGAATGGGGGTACTACCTCGCGCCGAATTGGGTTCCCCACTGCACCTTGGCCGAGCGCCTCCCGAACGAACTTGCGTTGGGAACCGTGATAGCGGACCTGCAAACACAACTGCCCATACGCGCCATTGTTAGCGAGATAGGGATCGTGGAATTCCGCCCCCTCAAGGAGTTGTGCACCTTCGCCTTGACTGGACTCTAGCATCAACCCGCTGATGCCCTATATGGAGCAAGGAAACTCGAATGACCGAATTGCCGCCTGATACACTTGCGATGAGGTTCGATGGCGTGAGGGCCGGGGTTGCTATGCAGTGCGACCGACCACCCGTGCGATCTCCCGCACGTCATCCATGAGGCGGGTGAATCTATCGGGTGAGAGGGCCTGGGGGCCGTCGCAGAGAGCGCGTTTGGGATCATGGTGGACCTCGATGATGAGGCCGTCCGCACCGGCGGCGATTGCCGCCCGGCTCATGGAGGGCACATAACGCCAGCTTCCGGTCGCGTGGCTGGGGTCAATGATTACCGGCAGGTGCGAGATTTCCTTTACCACCGGGATCGCCGAGAGATCGAGGGTATTCCGAGTATAGGCCCTGTCCAGCGGATGAACTCCCCTCTCGCAGAGGATGACATTCGGGTTGCCCTGGCTGAGAATGTACTCCGCCGAGAGCAGCCACTCGTCAATGGTCGCGCTCGGCCCGCGCTTGAGAAGCACCGGATGCCGGGTCTTGCCTGCCGCCACCAGCAGCGGGAAGTTCTGCATATTCCGAGCGCCGATCTGGAGGATGTCCGCGTGCTCCATAGTCATCTCGACGTCATGCTGGTCAATGACTTCGGTGATCGTGGCGAGGCCGGTTTCGAGGCCGACTTCTTTCAGGAGTTGAAGACCCTCAGGCCCGAGGCCCTGGAAGGAATAGGGCGAGGTTCGGGGCTTGAATGCGCCTCCCCGGAGTATGCGCCCGCCGGCCTGCTTTACTGCCTCAGCCGCCAGCAGGAGCTGCTCCCGGCTCTCGACTGCGCAGGGGCCTGCCATGACGACGATCTCTTTGCCGCCGACGGGTATCCCCTTCACGTCAACTACAGTATCGGCCGCATGAAACTCCCTGGAGGCGAGCTTGTAGGTTCGGCTCACCTGGGCGACGTGATCCACGCCCGGCATGGAGAGCATGAGCTCGGTGAGCGGCTCGCGGACATCGGCAGGGATGGAGCTCGCGACGCCGATGACGGTCCGATCGCCTCCGGGGAGGTCGAGCGGATGCATACCCAGTTCGGTGATCTTGTCCAGGACGCTTCTTATCTCATCAGGAGTAGCATCCGCCTTCATGGCGATGATCATGAGGGTATGATACTACTTGCCCGGCTGGGGATGCAAGCAGTGAACAGATGAATGGAACGACGAAACCGACAGCGAATATATGGATTGGGAGAACGAATGGCGGAGCTGTTGATCGGTTATGATGTGGAGGCGATGGGAAGGCCGGAGGTTACGAGGACCTTTCTCGCCAAGGCAGAGGAGGCGCACAGGGAGCATCCATGCACCCTCTTCCTCGTGGGCAAGGTGATCGAGGAGAACGTTCGGGAGCTGGAGAGGCTTGCCGGCAATCCGATGTTCGACTACCAGCAGCACACCTACTCCCATAGGCTGCTGAAGACGGTCTGCATCGAGCATGAGGGCAAGACGGAGGTCATCAGGGGAATGTCGCTCGGGGAGATCGAGGAGGAGGTCGGGCGGACAAGCGAGTTGCTGAAGAAGCACTTCGGCAAGGAATGCATCGGGATCACCGGGCCGTGGTGCTACTACCGGGGGCTGGCCGACCGGCCGGACATCCTGGAGGTCCTCCACCGGCAGGGGATAAGGTTCACTCGCACGTACGGGCGCGACCATCATGACTTCCAGCCGGTGGCATTCGAGATTCAGCCGTTCTGGTATGAGCCACAAGGATTCGGGGACATGCTGGAGGTGATGCTCCATGGCTGGCAGGATGTATATTGGCGGGGGATCAACGGCTGGGAAAACGTGCAGGGGTACACGGACTTCCTGATTGAGTGCCTGGAGTACGTCAATGATCGGGGGCTGGTATGGAGTCATGGCTCGCACGACCATTCGAGCCTCAACTCGGACCCTGACATGACGATCATCCGGAGTCTCCTCACGAGGGCGGATGAACTGGGGGTGAGGGTAAGGAGCTATGAGGGGTATTACCGGTCTCATGCCAATCCTTGAGACACCCGGCCGTCAAGCCGGGCTGGCTCGCTCCAGCGGTTGAAATACGTTGCAATCTACCAGGATTGTGATACAATTGATTGTGGAATATACAAGGTAGCGCAGGCCTCGCGAGAGCCTGTTGGCAGTCGGGGTACTTCGGAAAGGAAGGATGCTTATGATTCGCTTCAGGTTTATTGCCCTGGCCGGGATACTGATCCTGGCAGCATGGGCACTGGCCGGCTGTGGGGGCGATTCGAGCGGGACAGGTCAGCTGCAAGTCAGGCTTGTTGACGCCCCACTCGCCGCGGATGCAATCAACGTCATGATCACGAGTATTCAGGTGCATGAATCGGGCGGCGGCTGGGTGACGGTGAAAGAGTTCCCCTCGGACAATCCGCCGATCAATCTGCTCGATTACTCCTCGGGCAAGGGGTCGCTTCTTCTGGCGGATGAGCCGTTGGATGCCGGTCACTACACGATGGTCCGGCTGATGCTCTCCTCGGCGGAGGTCGTCATCGGGAGCGAGACCCATCCGGTTGACCTGACGAACGTCGAGCAGACGGGCGTCAAGTGCAACGGCCAGTTCACCGTCGAGGAAGGGCAGGTCATGGCGCTGATCCTCGACTTCAATGCCGCCAGTTCGTTTGTAGATACAGGCGGCGGCACCTACATGCTCCACCCGGTGATGACCATGTCGCCGGTGGATATCGCTACCCAGGTTACCGGCAAAGTCGAGTTCCAGGACGGTTCGGGCAATCCGATTGCGCTGCCGGCGGACGTTACCGTCAGGCTCTATCTGCCGGACCATGCTGGCGATGACGCATACCTGGTTGGGAGTGTCAGCGTCGAGACCGATGGAAGCTTCGAACTCGATGTGATAGCCCAGGGGACTTATGACCTCCAGGTATATCAGGGAACTACATTGGTGAAGACGGTTGAGGACGTGATCATCACGGCCCCGACGACCGATCTAGGAACGATCATCGTTCCGCCTTCGCCCTAGCGTACAATTGAGGGGGAGCGTGCGCTCCCCCTTCTCATTTGCATGCAAACCCCTTGATTTTCCAGACCTCCGCTATCCTCTTCGGCACGTCCGTGTTGTCCAACACGCCGGTGAATGAATCCGCGCCCGGGCCGTCGGCGAGGAGAGGCACGTTGCAGGCGGAGTGGCCCTTCGTCGTGAAGACAACCTTGAACTTCTCCGCGCTGTCCTTGTCGGGGTAGATGATGGTCATCCCGCCGGTCTCATGGTCTGCGGTGACGATCACCAGCGTGTTCCCCTTGCTGCGAGCGAAATCCAATACCTTGCCGATGGCGGCATCGAAGTCGAGGGTCTGCTTGATCGCGCCGGGAGCGTCGTTGTCATGGCATCTGTAATCAATCTGGCCGCCCTCGACCATGAGGAAGAAGCCGTCCTTGTCCGAGGAGAGAGTCTGAATGGCCTTGTCCGCCATCTCGGCGAGGGTGGGCTCGGGGGACTCGGTGGTGAGCCCTCCCAATTGGAACAGGCCGAGTACCCTACCATTTGCGGACAGCATGCCGTCGCGGGTATCAACGTATGAATAGCCAGCCGACTTCGCCTCGGCGATGATATCGCGCTCATCCTCACGCCTGCTCTGCTCCTGAGTCTTCGGGATCCAGAAGACCTTCCCGCCGCCGAGGATGACGTCAATCTTGTGCTCGATAAGCTGGGGGGCGATATCCGCCTGGCCCTTCCGGGATGCGATATGCGAGCCGAAGACGGCTGGGGTGGCGTCGGTGATACTGACGGTCGTTATCAGCCCGGTCGCCTTCCCGATCTTCTGCGCAGCCTCGAGGATCGTCTGAACCTCGGTGCCGTCGGGGAGGGTGCTGATCATGCCGTTGTTCGTCTTGAACCCGGTTGCCAGCGCGGTCCCGGCCGCCGCCGAGTCGGTGATGGTCGAGTCGGCGGATTGAGTCTTCACCAAGCCACCGTACTTCATGGAATCCATGTTGAGCGAGCTTCCGCACGAGAGTCGTGCGAGGGTCACCTGGGCCGGACCCATGCCGTCGCCGATCATGAGGATCACGTTCTTCGGCTGGGCGGCATACAGGGGCGTGAGGATGGTAAGGATGATGATGGAAATCAGGATCAGTCTGCGCATGGTTCACTCCTTGCCGGGAAATGGGTTAACGCAGACTATTATAGCACACGGGAACGTCGAACATCGAACGTCCAACTTGGAACGCCGGATGCCGGACCGCTCAGGGTGCGATCTTGACGGGCGTTTCTGTCGGGAGGATCTCCGGGATCACCCTACCTGGGACAGTCGTCGTATTTGTGCTCACGACGCCGGTTACCTTGACAAAGTCGGTGTCCGGCACGACGGCAAAACTGCTGATTACCCGTACCCCGAGGTTCCCGGTGCCATCGTCGAGGGGGGTTATTCCTCCCAGCAGATTCGCGCCGTCCCACAAGTAGAACCATTGAGAGCCGGTATCACGAGCGGTGACGCGGCCGAAGAGCGTCACCAGCAGGCCGACGTTCAGCGGCCCTCTGCCGTAGGTGATTCCCGGATCGTATGGGCCGTAATCCTCCCCGCCGATATCCATCGTTCGCATGACCAAGTACGGCAGCGGATTGTTGCTGCTTAGTATGACAAAAGGACTGGTTAATGTCACCTGCTTCTGGCCATCAACGAGGGCGGTATCGCCGGTAAACAAGACTTTATCGCCTACTGTGATGAACGTCTGGGCAGCTGCTGATGCATTCACTCTCACACCAGACGATCTGTCACTACTCTCGACGTACACATAGGTGGGCCACTTGCCCGTCACAATGCCAACGAGTTCCTTCCCTAGAGCAGGCGCGCCTCGTACTTTCCTGATATTGTCATCGGTCGGGAAGGGATCGCAAGTCGTAACTATATCGGATGCCTGACGGACCCTGATCGTGCCGACACCATTCCTCGCTCTTCGGCCGGCCGCGCCGGTGAAAGTGTAGACGCATCCCACATCAACCGGCGGGTCGGCGATGCACAGGCTGGATGGCGTCTGGAATGTAATGGTCGTCCAGTTGAACGAGTTGTCCATGACTATCGCTGTGGGGATATGCTCTTCGCCAGGGGCCGGAGTATACGCGCCTTCGGGTATTGCCCCCGCATCAGGCATGTACTTGATGACCCTGGCCCCGGCCAATGATACGAACGAGCCCCACGAGGCCGGAGCAACGACTACATTCCAGTCGTGGTAGACTTGTGGAATGGTTATCGGAATGGGCGAAGGCAATCCGCCGAGGTTCCCGCGGTTCATGTAAGTCTGATTATACGTCTGCGGATCGTATCCCGATTCGGGCGGGAAATCCTCATCCTTGACTCTGCATCGCTTCTCATAACCAGGGATAAGGTTGACTTCGCCTGTCAGGCATATGGTGTTCCCCAAGGCAGGCCTATTGCCGAAATACATGGAGACGCCATAGTCGTCAGCTTTGGTTGGGTCGTCCCAAGTATACGGGAAGCCGGCCGCGTCATCAGTCGGTTTGAGTTGGAACAGCATGCCATTGGCCGCGTTATCGCGATCGCACATATACCATTGGTTGTACATGCCGCCGGTCGTGCCACTTACCGAATACAGCCTGTAGTCCAACCCGCACGTGGCGGTGGGCGCAAGTCCCTTCGGCCAGGCAAAGGTTACGCCCTCGACGCTCGCGGTTGTGCCGCTGGGGAGGGCCTTCGCCTCGGCAATGGTCACTGGGCCGAGATAGAACTCCATGGCTATAGATCCGCCGATGTCTCCCAGGCCGATCGTATGTGGGCTGGGCGGCTGAGTCTTGTAACCGATCTTACTCGCGATCGCGGTGAACGAGCCTTCGCTTATGCTCACGGACGCCTGGCCGTTCGAATCCGTCAGGCCGGTGTAAGTGAACGGATATCCGTAGACACCTGACATCCCGCCGATGACGCTTATCGTCGCACCGGCAATCAGGGCATTGTGACGGATATGCTTGACCGTGCCGTTGAATGTCGCTCCCTGGACGTAGAAGTCGAGATCCGTAGGATTGGGAGGAACTGCCGGATAATGGCAATCACGAGGCTCAACCCTGAGAGTATGCAACCCAGCCTTGCTTCCTCGCACTGCTGTGAACGTCTTGCAGCAGATGACGGTCATCCCGTCGGGCTGGCATACCATCGAATCCACATTCTGGACCGGCGTTGGATCGCTTGCCATTTTCACCGAAGCCAAATCAACCGTCACACTGCAGATGTCCGAGCAGCCATTGACATCCATGACTTTGAAGCATACCGTAGCAGTTGACGTGCCGTCAGGAATGAGCTGGCCGCTTGGATCGCTGTACGTCCAAGTCTCGCTGCCGGGAACGACAATCGGGGCAAAATCACCCCCGGCCGGCACGAACGGACCTGTCGTCCTGGTGGCGGTAAAGGTTCCCGGTTCGGTGGCCAGGCACCAGTAGTAGGAGGGCCACGTGCTCGCACTCTTGCCATAGGTGATCAGGACGTTGCCGACCGCGTCGCACTGAACGCCCTTGACATATGGAGTTCCGTTGTAGTAGATCGGTGAGCCCCCCGAAATAGGATACTTGGCGATGGGACCACTTGACGCGGCGACAAACCTACCGATCCAGAGATAATCCTCGTCAGGGGTCGCGCATACGTCCTGAGCACTTGTAATCGGGCAACTCCAACCGGTGTCCTGAGTGAACGTCTCGCCTGAGCCCTTGTTCCATTTCGCTATGGTGCCAGAGTCCTGACACACGTACATATAGCTTCGATCCGCCGACACCCAGAGACCGCCGACCGAATCGGGCGGGTCGGCAACCTCGGCTGGACCACTCCAGGTAAGGTGGTCAGGCGACACGGTGGTATGGTATATCTTCATGCCGCTGCTCTGGTAAATATGCGTCACATCGTCAGGCATCTGCCGGACGCAAAAATCGGAGTAGCTGGCCGTGCCATAGGAAACCCAATGACTGCCATCCGGTGGGAAGCAGTAAATGCGGGTCACAGATCGGTCGCTCACGTAGACATAGCCATCCCTCGCAACGTAGAGGTCCCACGGAGCGCTGCCGCCCCAGCCGATGCCGCTGTCATCCAGCACGCCGAGATACGTGCCGTCGCAGTCATACATGAGGATATCCTGAAGGTTCGTATTCGGCGCGTAGATTCGTCCATAGTAGGGGCTGTCAGGATTGGTGTTGATGGAGACGCCATAATATCCCCAGCCATCACCCACAGGAGGAATCCAGGAAAGATATTCGGTCACGTTCTCATCCCACTTGTACGCGCCTATGATTATCCTGAATGAGGATTCGCTGACAGACGCTGTCAGCTTGCAGACGTAGTATCCGTAAGGCGCGGGAGAGCCGTCGTCTTTCGTCCCGGGCCAGTAGTATGTATGCGGACCCTTGCTAACCCCGCTCTGTGTGTCCGTTCTTATCTTCGGCCCGGTGATGTTGCCGCCGGAGTCCGACGGAAAGATCTCGAAGGTCATATTCGCAGTGCAATTAAGGGTGTAGTAGACGTACGATGGGATCGTGCCTACACTGACCTTGTATAACTCGACCGCGGAAAAGGCGTTGAAGGGTAGTAGGAAAAACAGGCAAAACAGGACAAGCGTTCTTGCGTACTTCATAACTTCCACCTCCCAAGGTAAGTCGAAATCCTACTGCAAGAAATCACTGCCGGTTTCTCGCCTACTATTATATCACACTATCGGAATCTTGCGACCCTGAATTTTCACCCAATCCTTCGACACCTCGGACTTCGATGCGGGTGATTCACCCGTCACACCGAGAAATCCTTCGCAATGGCTGCTTTGCTAAGTTGACCTTCGTTAGGAATTTCGCTAAACTTGGTCTACTTGGGGGTTGCCGACAGGTGAATCTTTGCATTGAAAAATCGAAGTTATCGGGGAAGGTGCGGATGCCGGCATCAAAGTCGCATACCATACGAGCGGTTGCGATCGGTTCTCTCGCCTATGGAACATCACGGGTGCAGAATCCATTGCGCTCGGCGGATACCCTTTATGCGGTTGATGTCTATGAAAAGCTAGGCGCGAAGATCACCCTGGAAGACGACTGGATAATCCGGGGCACGGGGCGCAAGCTATCGGTCCCCGAAGATGTGCTGGACGTAGGCAATTCGGGCACGACGCTCTACATAGCGATCGGCTCGGCGGCGTTGATTGACGGCTACAGCGTCTTCACGGGCGATCAGCAGATCAGAAATCGTCCGGCAGGGCCGCTGCTGGACGCGGTAACCCATCTCGGCGCAAGGGCGCTCTCCACTCGTGGGAACGGCCGGCCTCCACTGATCATCGGAGGGCCGATGAACGGCGGCCGAGCATACGTAGATGCGAGCAAGACCTCCCAGTACGTAACCAGCCTGCTCATCAACTGCCCTCTCGCGAGCGCAGACGCGGATATCCTGGTGCGCGATTTGGTCGAGAAGCCCTATATCGAGATGACGCTGGGATGGCTGGATGAGCAGGGCATCCGATACGAGCGGGAGGGATACGATCACTTTGTCATCCCCGGAGGCCAGAATTACAATGCGTTCGAGAAGAGCATTCCGGGCGATTTTTCATCCGCAACCTTCTTCCTTTGTGCGGCGGCGATCACCGGCTCGGAGCTGACACTACTTGGCCTGGACATGGCCGATTCGCAGGGAGATAAGGCCGTCGTGGACATGCTGAGGGAGATGGGGGCGAAGGTCGAGCAGCTCCCGGAGGGCATTCGCATCACCGGCGGCGACCTCAGGGGCGGGGAGTTCGACCTCGAGGATACTCCCGATGCGCTTCCGGCGATGGCGGTCACAGCATGTTTTGCGGACGGGGTCACGAGACTGGTGAATGTGAAGCAGGCCAGGCATAAGGAAACCGACCGCATCAAACTGATGCGCAAGGAACTGGCCAAGATGGGCGGGAAGGTCGAGGAACTGCCCGACGGCCTGGTGATTACCGGGAGTCCTCTGCGTGGGGCGAAGGTCAACGGACACAAGGACCATCGAGTGGTGATGGCGCTTGCAGTCGCGGGATTGGCAGCGGATGGCGTGACGGAAATCGATACCGCCGAGGCAGTCAGCATCACGTTCCCGAACTTCACGGAGCTTATGCAAGAGGCGGGAGCGAAGATAGAGGTTTGCTGAAGGTTCAACGTTCAACTTTCAACTTCCAACGCATTGATGTAGGAGGAAGCATTTGCTAGGAAATACAATCGGAAGAGTATTCCGGGTCACGGCGTGCGGGGAGTCATACGGCGATGCGCTGCTGTGCATCGTGGATGGCGTCCCGGCCGGGATGGCCCTTAAGGATTCGGACGTCCAGGTGGAGCTGGATCGGCGAAGACCCGGTCAGACGCCGATTGACTCGCCTCGGATGGAGACCGATCAGGTTAAGGTCGTCTCTGGCCTGCTCGAGGGCAAGACGACCGGCGCACCGGTGGGCATGATCATCTACAACGTTGACCGCCATGACATCCACGTTCAGCAGTATCGCGATGTGAAAGACCTCATTCGCCCGGGACATGCTGAGTACACCTACTTCATCAAGTATGACGAATACGCCGACTGGTGCGGCGCAGGTCGGGCGAGCGGCCGAGAGACCTGCATGCGGGTGGCGGCAGGCGCCCTCGCGAAGATGATCCTGGCGACCGAAGGCATCAAGATCGTCGGATATACCAAGGCTTGCATGGGGATTCAGGCTGAGAATATCCCGCCATTCGACCGGATCGCCGAGGAGGCCCGCAAGAACATCATCGTCTGCCCGGATCAGGAAGCGGCGAAGAAGATGATTGACCGCGTGATGGAGATCAAGGATGAAGGCGAGACTGCGGGCGGGATCATCGAAGTCATCGCCCGGGGAGTGCCTCCCGGACTCGGAGAGCCGGTGTTCGACAAACTGAATGCTTGCTTCGCCCATGCCCTGATGAGCATTGGGGCGATCAAGGGACTGGAGTTCGGCGCGGGCTTCAAGGTTGCAGAGATGAAGGGCTCGGAATCCAACGACATCCCCTACCTGGAGAACGGCCGAGTTCGGTTCAAGACCAATAACTCGGGCGGGTTCCTGGGCGGCATCTCGAACGGCGAGGACCTGGTGATGAGGCTTGCGGTCAAGCCGACGTCGACCGTGTCCGTCCCCCAGCAGACGGTTGATATGGAGAAAATGCAGGAAACGACTCTGGGCGCGATCACTCGCCGAGACCCCACACTCCTTTCGAGGATCATCCCGGTCGCCGAGGCGATGGTCGCCATGACGCTGGTGGATCACCTGATAATGTGGCGAGGGTACGACAGCCTCCAGAAGTTCGAGCACAAATGGCGCTAGCGCCGATTTCGGATATCGGATATCGGATTGCGGACTGTGGGCCGAACGCCTTCGTATAATGCTGTCAAGTAACTTTCAGTTGCGTTTGGTGACGTTTGGTGGTATAATGGGCCGGGGGATAGACCGCTATGACTAGAACAATCACTGTGGAACAGGCCGCAGACAGGCTTCAAGTCAAGCCCAATACCGTAAGAGCGTGGATCAAGCAGGGACGGATCCCCGGGCGCAAGATCGGTCGGGTGTATAGGATCCCGGAGCAGGCGCTAGACGCATTTGTCAGCGAAATACCTTTGCCAACATCAGGCGGGCATCGTCTGACTGGGCGGGATCTGCTGGGAAGGTACCCGCGGCCAGAGCGACCTCTTGACGTGATAATGCGTGAAAAGCATGAGGAAGTCGATGCTGAAGAACGTCAGTGGGACGAGGCCCATCCAGGCGTTCGCCAGGATGAAGCTGCATGAACCTGGTTCTAGATGCCAACGCGCTAGTCGCCTTGATCCACAACGAGCCTGGGGGCAGTTCGGTAGCCGACATGCTGGATGATCCGGGTAACTCATGCCTTGTCCATGCAGTAAACCTTTGCGAAGTCTACTACGACCTTGCACGTACCCATGGCGAACCTAAAGCAAGGCAGGTCATCGAAGACCTGATGTCAGGCCCGTTGGCGGTTCGTGAGGATATGGACCTCGAGTTCTGGCAGACCGCCGGAGCACACAAAGCGAGACTACGCCGTGTCTCGCTTGCCGATTGCTTTTGCATGTCCCTGGCGGTGCGAGTCGGCGGAGACTTGGTCACGGCTGATCATCATGAGTTCGATCCCGTTCAGCAAGAAGGGATATGCACCATCAGGTTCATCAGGTAAGGAGATAGCGGATTGCTGATTTCGGGGGTGACTGTGGCCACAACCGATTCGACTGCAAGAGTTCCGTGGCGGTTTTGGTTTGGGCTGGTAGGGATTTGGGCATGTGAGGTTTTCGTACTCCTTATCGGGCTCAGGGTCTTGCCTGATAAGGTCTGGCTATTCCTCTGGCCAATACTTGTGGTCCTGGCTGCGCCGTCGGGTTTCTCAGTTGAGTACTGCCTGCATCTGGTTCGTGGGTCGCCGACTCTAACAGAGAAGGAGGAGCTAGTCGTCCGCCGTAGGAGCAAGACACTTGGAATAATGTATTTTGTTCCAGTGTTTGCGGCTATAGTCGGTTGGATCCTCCCATGGATGCTGGCTATTTCCGTATTAGTTTTCTTGGGGCTGATGGCGCGGATCGCATGGTTGTATACGAAGAGATTGCCCTCGGGCAGCAGCGGATAGGGTGTCCGGCATCCGGTATCCGGTATCTCGTATCCGGCATTGAGTATCTAGTAAGGAAAGCAGATGGACTTAGCAGACAGAGCCGGTGGGAAGTTCGAGTGGATGGCAGAGGAGGAGCTTCGCAAGTGGCAGCTCCAGGCGCTGAAGCAGAGCATCGCCCAGGCGGCGAAGTCGCCCTGGTATGGAATGAAGTTCAAGAACCTCGGCCTCGATCCGGAGGACATCCGGTCGCTGGATGACGTCTCCCAACTGCCGTTCACCTCGAAGGATGATCTCAGGCTTAGTTATCCGACCGGCATGCTGGCCGTCCCGCCGGAGGAAGTCCTGCGCATGCACACATCCAGCGGCACGACCGGCAAGCCGACCGCAATCTTCCACACGAAGGAGGACGTTGATTGCTGGGCCGAGTTGATGGCTCGCTGCCTGGCGATGGCGGGTGCGACCTCGACCGACGTATTTCAGAACATGAGCGGATACGGCCTGTTCACCGGCGGCCTCGGGCTTCATTACGGCGCGGAGCGGCTGGGCATGTGGGTCATCCCGGCGGGGGCGGGAAATACCGCCAGGCAGATCACCCTTATTCGCGATTTCCACGTAACCGTCATCCATGCAACCCCCAGCTATGCCATGCACGTCGCGGAACGGATGGTCCAGGATGGCGACGATCCCAAGACGCTTGGCATCCGAATCGCGGCGCTGGGCGCGGAGCCGTATACCGACGAAATGCGCCTCAAGCTTCAGGACCTTTATGGCTTCAAGGCGTTCAACAGCTACGGCCTCAGTGAGATGAACGGCCCGGGTGTCTCCTTCGAGTGCTCTGAGCAGAACGGGATGCACATTTGGGAGGATGCCTACCTGATCGAGATCATCAATGCTCAGACGCTGGAACCGGCCTGTGAAGGCGAGGTCGGCGAGCTTGTGATGACGACCCTACGGCGGACCGCCATGCCGATGATCCGCTACCGGACGAGAGACCTTACCCGCTTCCTGGCGGGCGATTGCCCATGCGGCAGAAAGCATCGGCGGATCGCCAGGATGGTCGGTCGCTCGGACGACATGCTCATAATCCGCGGCGTGGATGTCTTCCCGAGCCAGATCGAGGAAGTCCTCATGCGCGAAAAGCGGCTCGGCGGCAACTACGTCATCCACCTCACGAAGAGAGAGGCCCTCGATCAGATGACCGTCAAGGTCGAGCTTGCGAAAGGCGAGTTCGATGGGTCAATCGAGTCCCTGCGCAATCTGAGGGCTGAGATGCAGAAGCATCTCAAGGAACAGGTGGGTTTCACGGTCAATGTGGATGTGCTGGAGCCTGGCAGTCTGCCGGCGAGCGAGGACAAGGCTCAGCGCGTGATTGACGAGAGGGAGTGATCGCATGTACAACGAAGTCAGGGTATTCGTGGAAAACAAGCCAGGGAAGCTGTCGCACGTGGCAGAGTTGCTTGGCGGCACGGGCATTGATATCCTGACGCTGGAGCTTGCTGACGAGGGGCAGTTCGGCGTCTTCAAGATACTCACGGCAGAGCCGGATAAGGCGAAGAGCATCCTCTCGGATGCAGGCATGACGGTCGCTTTTAATCAGGTGGCGATCGTGGAGATATCGGATCGGCCCGGCGGACTTGTCAAGCTTGCGAAGGCGCTGGAATCCGCGGACTTGAACGTCACCGATGCATATGGGTGCATCCTCGAACGGGGCAAGCGGGCGGTATTCGTCGTCAAGGGCGACAATCTGGAAGCGATCGAGGCGGCCGCCCGTGAAGCGGGATTGAGGCCGCTCGAATCACTGGAGTAGTGGAGTACCGGGACGGAGCCAGATGGATAACCTGTCAAAGCCGGTGAAGATACTCCTGGGGCTGGGGACACTGTGGCCATTCGTGTATCAACCAATCTTCATGACATTCATGTTTCGGCCGTTTGCCCAGGCAATGGAACACGGTGATTTCAGCGGGGGAATCCTTCGATCCCTGATCTTCATGCCGATCCAGTTGTTCACGGTATTGCTCGTGCTGGCACTCGCGGTCTTCTTCATGGCACACGCGATCAGTAACGAGAGGATGGGAAGGAACACGAAAACCTTTTGGGTGGTGGCTATTCTGATTCTTCACATGTTGATTATGCCGGTTTACTGGTATCTGTACATCTATCGGGAGGCGGCGGGCCCAGTGAACAGTGAACGGTGAATGGTCCCTCCGGTTACGCATTACGAATCACGGATTACGGATTGGAGAGTATGAGTAAAAGCATCAGGATAGACCTGGACGAGAGAGGGTATGAGATTCACATTGGCGAGGGGCTGCTTGGCAATGCCGGGGAGTTGATCGTGCAGGCTTGCAAGGGGAAGTCGGCCGCCATTGTCACCAATCGCCGGGTCAGTGATCTTTATGCCGGCCGGCTGCTGGAGAGCCTGAAGCAGGCGGGGATCACCGGCAATGTGATCACCATCCCGACCGGCGAGCGATTCAAGACCCTGCGAACGGTCGCGCGTGTCTACGAGAAGCTCCTCGACCAGCGGCTGGATCGCACCGGCGTCGTGATAGGCCTGGGCGGGGGAGTCGTCGGCGACCTGACCGGCTTTGCGGCGGCGACCTACCTGCGAGGGGTGGATTTCATCCAGATCCCCACCTCGCTCCTGGCTCAGGTTGACGCCAGTGTAGGCGGCAAGACGGGGGTCAATCTCCCCAGGGGGAAGAACCTCGTCGGCGCATTCTACCAACCGAAAACGGTGATAATTGACGTCTCGGTCCTCAGGAGCCTGCCCTCGCGGGAGTTCCGCTCCGGTTTGGCTGAGGTCATCAAACATGGTATAATCCGCGACAGGAAGTACTTCGATTTCCTTGAGGCGAACCTGCCGGCGATCAGGCGCCTCGAGCCGAGCATCCTGGAGCAAACCATCGCCGGGTCGTGCGAGATCAAGGCGGACGTGGTGCGTCAGGATGAACGAGAGGCGGGTCTTCGGCGTATATTGAATTACGGGCATACGGTCGCTCATGCCGTTGAGACGCTGACCGGCTATGGGCAGATTCGGCATGGCGAGGCTGTGTCAATCGGGATGGTGACGGCGGCTCTGGCAGCGCCGAATCCCGAGACCGATCTCGTGCCGAAGATCATCGGGCTCTTGAAAGCCGCCGGCCTGCCGATCAAGCTTCCGGAGGGACTGGGTCACGAGCGGATCGTGGCGGCGATGGGCCTAGACAAGAAAGTCGCCCACGGACGGCTTCATGCGGTGCTCGTTAATGAGATCGGAAAGGCGTTCGTCAGCGATCAGGTCACGCCCGATATATGGAAGCGTGCTCTCCAAGAGCAGAGTGAACAGTAAACAGTGAACAGTGAACAGTTGAGGAAACATGCCCTTGAGGTGGTCGGGGTAATCTGGCTGGTGATAGTGGCCGTGCAGTACGTCGGCCGATACATTATCGGCGCGGACTTGGATTTCAAGTTTGCGTACGTGGGCATGCTTGCGTTGACGATAGTGGTTGCCGTATGGAGAGCGACGTTCGGTAGGTAGTAGGGGCAGGATTGAATCCTGCCCTTCCGGTCCGGAGGGCGGGAGAGACACCCGCCCCTACGACCGATTGTGATATGATTCGAGAGGAGTAAGAGTAAAAGTTTGGTCGGAAGCGTCCTAAAACATCGCTATGAAGTGATCGAGAAGATCGGTGAAGGCAGCCTGTTCACCGTCTACAAGTGCGAGGACAAGATAGACAATCGCACGGTGGCCGCCAAGCTGCTTCTGCCCCAGTATGCCGCAAATCGCATGTTTGCCGAGCGGATGTTGGTCGAGGCGCAGGCGATGGTGGGGATGTCGCACCCCGGCATCGTGGAGGTGTATGATTGCGGCGAGGAGAACGGCAACTACTTCGTGATCGTCGAGTACGTCCGAGGAGTTGATCTGAAGGAGCGCGTGCGCCGGAATGCCCCCTTCTCGCTCACGACGGTCGTGGACGTGGGGATGTCAATCTGTGAGGCGCTCGATTTCACTCATAGACGGGGATTCGTCCACGGCGACCTCAGGCCGGGGAATATCCTTGTCACTCCCGAGGGTCACGTCAAGCTGGCGGATTTCTGGGTCGCTAATGCGGTTGCCTCCGCCCAATCGCTGAGGACGAGTGCCCTCATGCGGTCGGTTCACTACATGGCCCCCGAAGTGGCTGAGGGCAGACCCGTGACGCCTGCCGGGGATATATACTCACTCGGGATAGTCCTCTTCGAGCTGCTGACGGCGAATGTCCCATTCGACGGAGACACGCCGATCTCGATCGCTCTCAAGCATGCAAGAGAGCCTGTGCCGTCACTTCGGTCGCTCAATCCCGGCATTCCTAAATTACTTGAGGCGGTGGTCGGCAAAGCCCTCCAGAAGATTCCTCAGGATAGGTTTCGATCGGCCAAGTCCATGCTGAACGATATGAAGGGGGTTCGCGACGGTCTGAATCTGGCCAAGCCGATCACATGGTCTGCCCCTTCTCCTGGGGAGAAGACCGTCGAAGCCCCGCCTGCGACTTCGCAGACCGAGCACCAGGATCCCTTCGCGAGGCCCCCCGACGCGCGTGGTGCGGCGGACGACGGCGAGCCCGCGATATTGGCCGCCGTGAAGAAGACGATGCTCGTAGTCGTGGGCCTGATCGCAGTGATGGTCGTGGCGGTGATGATATGGGCCATGACGGCTCCTTCGGAGGTGAAGGTCCCGGCTTTGGTGGGCAAGACGCTTGCGCAGGCCCAGGTAATCGCCGGCAATAAGGGCATCGAGCTGACCATAAGGTCCGAGCAGTTCAATGAGGACTATCCGGACAACACGATTTACTATATGAATCCTGCTCCGGGGAGGAGCATCAAAGAGGGCAAGTCGGTTGACGTGTGGGTGAGCAAGGGATCCAGGTATGCCGGCACGCCGAACGTTTCGAAGCTCTCGCTCGATGATGCGAAGGATAAGATCTCCGCCGTCGGCTTGAACGTCGGCGAGGTTTCTCAAGAGTACAGCGACTCCGTTCCGGCGGGGAACGTGATATCCCAGACTCCGGCTCCAGGCACTCGTCAGGATAGGGGTCAGCCCGTGAACGTCGTCTTCAGCCTCGGCGCGAAGCCGTCTGACGTCATTGACGGCGAGCAGCCCGAACAGGATACGCAGAATGCCTCGAAGGAGCCCCGATCGTTCGACGTGACGTTCCTCGTGCCTGAGGGGGCTGAGAACCAGAGAGTTCAGATAGCGGTCGTTGATGACTACGGGGAGAACATCGCTTACTCGGATTCGCTGCATCCCGGGGACAAGGTGAAGCAGACGGTCCAGGGAGTCGGCGACAAGATCACGCTCCGCGTTTACATAGACGGCAAGCTTGTGAGAGAGGAGCCCAAATGGCGCTGAAGATCTCGCCGTCCCTGCTCTCATCGGACTTCAGCAACCTCGAGCGCGAGGTTCGACGGGTCACTGAGGGAGGGGCGGACAGCATTCACCTCGATGTCATGGACGGGCGGTTCGTGCCGAATATCACCTTCGGGTCGGCGGTGATCAAGAGCATAAGGGACAAGACCCGCCTGCCGCTCATCGCCCACCTCATGATCGAGCACCCGGAAATGCTGCTGAGCGAGTTCAAGGATGCAGGGTGCGACTCGGTGATCGTGCACGTTGAGGCGTGCGTCCACCTGCACAGGGTCCTCCAGCAGATCAGAGAGATGGGAATGATCCCTGGCTTGGCGCTGAATCCATCAACCCCTTTGTGCGACATCGAGAACGTGCTGGGTGACATCGAGGAGTTGCTCATTATGGCGGTCAACCCCGGCTTCGGCGGGCAGGAGTTCATCCACGAGATGCTGCCGAAGATTGCGGCTGCGAGAAAGATGCTCGGCGACAGGGATATTGACATCGCAGTTGACGGGGGCATCAACCCGGAGACCTGCGGCCTGGTGACGAAGGCAGGCGCGAATGTGCTGGTCGCGGGATCGTTCGTATTCGAGGGAAATGGCGGAGTCGAGGAAGCCATCAGGGAGCTCAAGAGGCTCTGCTGCGAACCGGTATGAGAACACTTACCCGAGGGCACAAGGCGATCAGGATTGCATCCGCAGTTCTGATCGGCATACTCATCCTCATGATCCTGGCGCCCAACCGAGTGGTGAAGCTGGACAACCCGCTCTCGGCTTTGCAGTACTGGGCGCTGTGCTTCGGCCTGGTCCTGGTTCTCATTGTGCTCGCTCTCCTCGACGTTCGGCAGGTATTGATAGGCTACATTGAAGAGCGCAGGAACGCATTGAGACGCATCGCCGAGAGCAAAAAGGACGAGTAGCAATTTCACAATCTCAGATTTCAGATTGAAGGACGGGAGGCAGTATTGGCTGGGGTGATCGTGTTTACCGGACTTCTGTTCGTAAGCGCAGTGCTTTGGCTTGGTTGGGGGATCGCCAGCTTGCTAAGAGCAGGAAAAAGGGCAGAATCGTTGATTATGGTATCTCTGGTGTTTTTCCTGCTCTCCTTCATTGCCTACGCCTGGCTGCGGACCTTCGGAGCATTCCGCCCGCCCACGGAGCCCAATTGGCCGCTGATCATCCTTGGACCGGGATTGTCTTACCTGGCTTTCCTGGTGACTGTTCTTATCGGTGCTTTCTTTCAGATAAGAAAGCAAACAATCACTATATGGGCGAAGGTCGTCATTATGGCCTTATCACTGTCGGCCTTGACGTTGCTTGCGCGTATATATGGTGACTGGCTTGCCAGCCTCTATGGGCTGAAGGCAATCAGCGACTTCGAGGAGACTTTCCCAGGCTCGGTGATGCTTTACTCAGCATTGGCTGTTCTTCTTGCGGCGGGGATGTACAACAGATTCGGTAGCAAGTGGAAGCATGAACGATAGAGACTTCATGAAACGTGCGCTGAGGCTTGCGAGGCGCGGGAAGACCAGCCCCAACCCGATGGTCGGGGCTGTCGTTGTCCGTGAGGGGCGGATCGTCGGGGAGGGATTCCATCTGAAGGCGGGCGAGCCTCATGCGGAGGTGTTTGCGCTCAGGAAAGCAGGCGAACTGGCAAAGGGCGCTGATCTGTATGTGACCCTTGAGCCGTGCTGCCATCAGGGGCGGACGCCCCCTTGCACGGATGCGGTGATTCGGTCGGGCGTGAAGCGGGTGTTCGCGGCCATGCAGGATCCTAACCCTGAGGTCGGCGGCAAGGGATTTGAAATCCTGCGCCGGGCGGGGATTGAGGTTCAGGTCGGACTGATGGAATCCGAGGCTCGCGAGCTGAATGAGGCGTACATCAAGCGTGTCACGACCGGCCTGCCGTTCGTTCTCTGGAAGGCAGCCATGACCCTCGACGGGAAGATAGCCACTCGCACCGGCGACTCTCGATGGGTGACTGGGGAGTCCGCAAGGCGGTATGTTCATAAGCTTCGTGCGGAGTCGGATGGGGTGATGGTTGGAATAGGAACGGTCCTTGCCGATGACCCTGAGTTGACCGTGAGAGATGGGGCGATGGGGCGACCCTCCTTCGCCAAAGCTTCGGCGGGCAGGCGCGGGGACGCGGAGAAACAGCCTATTCGAGTGGTGGTAGATTCCCAAGGGCGGACGCCGGTGGATGCTAAGGTGGTGAACGGGGAAGCGCCGACCATCATCATCATGGGACGCAAGGCATGCGAGGAGAAGCTCGATGAGCTTTGGGCAGCAGGTGTAAGAATCCTCTGCGTGCAGGATGTGGAAGGCGGGGTTGACCTCGGATATTCTATGGCTGAGCTGGGTAAAATGGGCATAAACCGCATTCTCTTCGAAGGCGGGGGTGAGTTGGCGGCCTCGATGCTAGCCGAAGGGCTGGTTGATAAAGGTTTAGTATTCATTGCGCCGAAAATAGTGGGTGGACGGGATGCGAAGACCCCGGTCGAGGGCAAAGGCGTTGAACTGATGTCCCAGGCGTTGGCTGTGTCTGAACTGAAGGTGCGGCGATTCGGCGATGATATTGCGCTTGAATTTGAGATCCACAATGGGTAGGGGCGGGGTATCCCCGCCCAGGGCAGGGTAACCCTGCCCCTACAGGATATTATGTTTACTGGCTTAGTAGAAGAAAAAGGGAAGGTTAGCCAGGTTCAGTCCAGTGGCGGTGGGCTGAGGCTCACCGTCGAGGCGCGAGTGGTGTCCGAGGGTACCAAGGTCGGGGGCAGCATCGCGGTCAATGGCGCGTGTCTGACGGTCATTGAAGCCGCCACCTCATCTTTGACGTTCGAAGCCGTCCGGGAGACCGTCGAGCGGACCACCATCGGGCGACTGAGGCCGGGGAGTTCGGTCAACCTCGAGCGGCCGATGCGAGCGGGAGACCGCTTCGGCGGGCACATGGTGCTCGGTCATGTGGACGGAGTCGGCGTCATTCGCGAGATCCGCAAAGCCGGGACTGAGACCGTTTTTCGATTCGAAGCCCCGCCGGAGATCATGCGATATGTAGTGGAGAAAGGCTCGATTGCGGTGGACGGCATCAGCCTCACGATTGCCGATCTCGGGCCGGGATGGTTCGCAATTGCGGTGATTCCGCA
>Ga0307379_10001230_pt1 | contig 40853 bp, 51 predicted proteins | sample UN2MG_FD_202237 | JGI IMG/M metagenome (GOLD analysis project Ga0307379, IMG submission 202237) | Soil microbial communities from Risofladan, Vaasa, Finland - UN-2 | ecosystem: Environmental > Terrestrial > Soil > Coastal area > Acid sulfate soil | place: Finland: Risofladan, Vaasa | collected...
ATTTTCATGATGCCCTCCTTGAGTGTTTGAATCAGGGTATCATACCTGTTTTGTGCTTGTCAAGCACAATCGGAATAAAAATAAAGCCCACGTGCATTTTTTTCCGTGGGCTAATCTAACTTATTGATTAGTCTATAAATATGGCGCTCAGTAATTTTTCATACTTTTTTCTAGGCATTCGTTTTGCCAGCGTGAGCAATAATCTAGCAAAATCATCCCCTGCCATAGTCTGTCTAGCATTTTCTTTGTGATACCATGCTGTTCTGTCAATCCCAGCCATTTCCGCAAGTTCTTGCTCACTGAATTCACTAAGTATACGAATCCGCTCTAACAAGATTGGAGTAATTTCGGCTTTTTTCTTTCCGCCCAAATGAGCCCCCTTAAAAGTGCTTGACAAGCACAAATTATTTTTATATATTAGTCAACGTGAAATCTGACATTTCTCAATTTGTCAAATCTGTTCGGGCAAGAGCGGGATTAAGTCAAGAGAAGTTCGCTTCTGCAGTGAGTTCTAACCGATGTGCTATCGCTAATTACGAGAACAACAGGGCAATCCCACCAGGAGATGTCTTGTTGCGAATTCAATGCTTCGAGTCCACTCTACACCAGGCCAAAAAATCAAAATATACCACACTAAACCGTATCTTCAAAACACTTTTTATGCGGGGAACTACCTAGTCCAAACTAAGTATTTCTACCTACGGAGGGAGCCATGCGTAAATACAAAAACGGTAAAGAGCAATGTAGTCTGTATCTCGAAAGCGACCTTGTCGAAATAATAGACCACGAAGCCGGTAAGCGAAATCTTAAACGCTCTGAATTTTGTAGTGTGGCCATTGAGGAATACATAGCTCGTCTTTATGCCTCCAAACTTTGTATAGCATTATCCCGAAAACGCAAATGAAAGTAAAAGTAGAGTCTAATTAAAATAATTAGATGAAGGATTTCGATAGGTTATGAATGAGTTGATACTAAGAACCGGCCCATATCGCACAACATTTGTTGGCACCGAGCTTGTTAGGGAATCCACAAAAGAAGAATGGGAAGGCTATGGTGGAATACTGAAACGAGTGGACGAAGCCAAACAATGGGCCATAGGCGACTGGCTGGTTGATGGGAAAAGGCATTATGGGGATGGGTTGTATCAGGAGGCGGAAAGGGTCTTAGAGTATCATTACCAAAATTTGGCCCAATTTAAGCGAATAGCTGAATTATTTGAAATTAAGTGTCGTCACTTAAATGTTTCATACGCTCATCACTACGAAGTCGCCTCTCTTAAAGAAATAGAAATCAATGCTGAAAGAATGGCATGGGGTAAAAACCATGACATGAATAAGGCTCAAGAATTTTTAAATAAAGCTGAAAAAGAAAAACTATCAATCCGTGAATTACGCCAAGTTGTACAACAATACATCGTTGATAAGGAAAATGAATTTCGTCTAGCCAATGAACCTAAGAAATATCACGTCATTTATGCCGACCCCCCTTGGCCAGTTGGCTCTATTATCGTGGATAAATGGGAAAGTCCTATTGAAGATAAATATCCCACCATGAGCATTGAGAATATCAAAACTCTACCTATCGCTAATCTCGCTGCAGAACAATGTTCTCTCTTTCTTTGGACTACTCATACGTTCCTTCCAGATGCATTAGACGTAATGAAAATATGGGGATTTAAATATTTCTGTCTCATAACGTGGGATAAGGGAAATGGGTGGACCCAAAATGGATTTCATAAAAAAACCGAATTATTGCTTTATGGTTATAAAGGCAAAATCAACATAGAGCAATATGGTGATGCTATACCAACCCTTATTAGCGAAACTAAAGAGCAACATTCTAAAAAACCGGATAAAATTCGAAAATTAATCGAAGTAAAAACCATAGGGAATCGTTTAGAGCTTTTCGCAAGGGAAACTTATGAGGGTTGGGATTCATGGGGCAATGAGATTTGAACGAAGCCAGGAAAGAATGCAAAAATTGTCTTTATTATCAGGGTTGGGTTGGTGAATCCATAATTCGTACTTTTCTTAGCAATCGGGACTTGCCCTATTTTCAGGCTGATATTCTTTATCGATATAATAGTAATTGGTTTTTGGCTGAGGTTAAAAGACAAGAGCGATACAAGCCGCCACCGTTCGAGGGTCATGGGCTTCCATTGTGGCAAATAAAAAGGCGATTAGAATTTCAAAAGCAAACAGGGATTCGTGCAGTGTTATTTATCGTAGAAAAGCCAAATGATGTAATTTTTTGGAATTATCTTGATATTTTATGGATGGATAAAGCTCACGAAACAAGCGGGAAAAGGCCACGAGTTATATTCCCGTTAAACCATTTTAAGGAACTATAAGCATTTCAGGGGATTATGCCCCAAACAGTCATACATGAAGAATTCGATTACGATGTCAGCATTGCAGATATCAAGAAATACTTTCGCACCAATCACACCGGCCCATATTTTAGCATGTTTGAAACCGGCTTAGATAATAACCGGTTTGACCTTATCCGGGTTAATCCATACAGCCAGCACATACGAATCTATGAATTTAAATCGTGTCGGCGGGATTTTATCTCTGATAAGAAATGGCAGAACTATCTGGAGTATTGCCATACGTTTACATTCGTTTGCCCACGAGATGCAATCAAGAGAGACGATTTACCTCGATATGTTGGCCTTATGTACATCTACAAATGGAGATGGCACCATGAAACACGACTTGATGATACTTGGATTTTAGAACAAGAATGGATCAAACGGCCTAAAAAGCGAGAGATGGAGAAAAGCATGGTATCAAGAATAGCCTTTATGCTTATACACCGGACAAAATGGCGCAAAGAGGATGTTTTTTAAGGGGCTTATGACTAAACCTACGCAAGCCAGGCGCGAACAAATCACTAGGCAAATCGCCAGTTACACGGGCGCCCGAGGCAAAGGGCGTGTGGATAAATATTGCACCGTCTGCGGCAGAAAGTTTAAAGGCCCACCCGGTGGATTCAAGCGGAGCCCAGAGCCTGGGATTTGCGACAAGCACGAGGATGAATACGGCCCAGAAGATTGGAATCAACATGATAGGGGGGAGATATGATCACTCCATACGAAGAAGGCCGCCTAGCTTACCTGCAGGGTGGAAAGCTCGAGGACAACATATACCCGGTAGGAACCGTAGCGGCGGCAGCCTGGGAAATGGGATTTAAGGACTGTGCCGCAGAGATCAGGGTGGGAGGGTAAGTGACACCACAAAAGAAATATCAATACATTTCTTGGTTTCCTCGATGGCATGTATCTGGATTCATCAAGGCAAAGTATGGGATGTCGCTTATCTATGATTGGTATCTATGCCTTGGCTTTTGGGAAATCAGAAAATGGCATGAGCTAAAAGACGGAGATATTGTGAGGTATAACCAAGAGAGCGGAGGGTAAGTGACACCCGCAGAAATCCGAGACCTCATCAAAGCGTTTGAGAAGGTGGATAAGCGGGATGATTGGATAATGGAAAAAGACGACGGGAAATACAGTTGCGATGTTTGGGATAAGACCTGTCACCGGCATTGGGTTACAGGGCAGCCTACTCTTGCCCTGGCTATCTGTATGGCATGTAAGAAAGCAGGGGAAGAATGAGCGGAGGCAAATCACCACGCACCAAAGGCTTCGATTTCGAGAGGGAAGTGGTCAACATTGCCAAAGATGCGGGTATCGATGCCGTCCGCAGTGTTGCGAGTGTCTACCCAGACGTGAAACTCAACAATCGTCCAGTATCGTGCAAGCGCCGAAAGAACGGGCTTGAGTGGGCATACAAGGAATTGGAATCTCCAGAACCGCACGACTTTGTATTGTTTAGGGCAGACCGGAAACCCATTTTGAAAATCAGTTATTGGAAACCATGATTAACCAATGGTGCCCACGTATCCGGCCACATCGGGTACACCCGGACGTCTGCCTTTGGCATTATCAACAGAGTGACCGGGAGTGCAGGGGCTGTGAAATGTACGCGAGTTTGAAAGGGTATGAGGCGCTACCGGGGAGAAAAGTGATGGAATACCATGTCTGATTACCCGGATAATTGGTCTGAGATAGCTGATGAAATTAAAGATAAAGCTGGCCGGAAATGTGAGAATTGCGATTCTGATTCTGTTCCCGGGAGGATCCTCACTGTACACCACTTAGATTTGAACAAGGCGAATTGTACATACGAGAATTTGTTGGCTTGCTGCCAAGTCTGTCATTTAAGCATTCAAGCGAAGTATAGGCCGGGGCAAATGTGGCTGACTGAAAAGCCTGAATGGGCAAAGAAAAGGAATTTATGAGGCCGAGGGAGAAACGGGAGGGATGACAAAAGCACCAGCATTTCAATTTTATCCTAATGATTGGATGCACGATTTAGACGAGCATCCTTTAGAGATAGAAGGTGCCTGGATAAGAATCTGCTGCAAGTTATGGTGGTCTGAGGAACACGGGAAACTCACAAAAACAATAACTCAGTGGGCTCGGATTCTAAGGGCAACGGAACAAGCTACAAGAGAAATACTTTTATACCTTAAAGATGAGCAAATAGGCGACATTATCTTCTCTAATAACGGTAAGGTAACGGTTATGTCACGTCGTATGCTCAGGGATGAAAAGGAAAGGGAAAACAATAGATTAAGGCAAAACAGATTCAGAGAGAAGCGTGACAGTAACGCTCCAATAACACCACTGTCACAACCCTCTTCATCTTCTTCTTCACCTTCAAAGAAGGTAAAGAAAGAGGATATGGAGGAGATTAGAGAATATATACGGCTCACAACCGAGCAATACACCAACCTTAAATCTCAGTTTGAAAAAGAAAAATTGGAATGGATGTTTAATAAGCTCGACTTCTATCTATCTACCACGAAAAAGAAATATACCGGTGCTTATGGATTCTTTAAGAAGGGCTCCTGGCTCATCGAGGAAATGGAGAAGCATTTTAATCTCAGTCCGAAGGATTCAGGTTTATGTGAGCATTGTGGCAAAGGCCAGAAGTATCTTGGGGGCCTGTGCATCGATTGTCATTATAGGAAGGATGAGGATGTCTGATCACCTCTGCCAAGGATGGAAGCAAATAGCTCAAGTACTAACCGATGGGGAAGGCATACAAATGTATTCGGCTGAGGCTATGAGACAGAGATTTAAGGATGAAATGAGAGAGGCGGGTGTTACTTTTAGGATGAGCAGAGGCCATAGAAATGAACGGACCTGTGCCTGGGCAAGCAAAGTCAGGATGTTTTTTGAGTTACGGGGGAGGGAGTAAAAAAGTTGCTTTTTTTCTCTTGGGATAGGGGGCTTGGAATACTAGGTCTAAGATAGTAGGCTTGGGATAGCCCATTTGACATTTAAAAAAGGTGCAATTACAATGACTTACAATGATTCTCGATAAGACAATCGCCGTTGTCGTTCCTGCCTACAATGAAGAGCGCCTTATCTACGGCACGCTCACCACTATCCCTCGCTTTGTTGACCATATTATCGTGGTGGATGATGCCAGTACGGATGAGACTCGCCGGATCATGTCATTAGCTCAGGGCGAAGATGAAAGAATAACTTTGTGCTACCACAACGCAAATCAAGGCGTAGGGGTGGCGATTTGTGATGGTTATAGGGCTGCTTTAAGCGCAGGAGCCGACATTATCGCAGTCATGGCCGCAGATGGTCAGATGGATGCCGGGGATCTCTACCGGATCGTGGAGCCGGTGGCCCTGGGAGAGGTGGATTATGCTAAAGGCAATCGTTTTATTATGCCTTGGGTGCGCTATATGGGAGGGGTGGCGCTTTCTTGGCTTACATCTTTCGTCTGTGGCAGACAAATTATCGACAGTCAATCTGGTTTTACTGCTATATCTCGTGATGTCCTCCAAAAACTCCCTCTAGACAAAATCTATCCCCGCTACGGTATGCCCAACGACATGCTCATCAAACTCTCGAAGGTAGGAGCTCGGATCAGGAACGTGCAGACAGCACCAGTATACGGACATGGTGAGCAATCGGGGATTAAGATACATAAGGTGATTTGGCCGATACTCGGCATATTAGCGAGAGGGTTATGGCAAAGGATTTCACCCTTACGGCTTATAAAGAACTCTTAGGCTCACTCCTCGGGGCTGGCTACAAGATCATCACGGCTGAGGAGTATTTCAGGCTGAAAGAGCAAGGGCCGTTCGTTGTCCTCCGGCATGACGTGGATCGCAGGCCTGAGAATGCGCTGAGGATGGCAGACCTTGAGGCAGAGATAGGCATTAATGGAACTCCAAGCACTTATTACTTTCGTCGGAGTACATTTAATCAAGATATCATCGAAAGAATCTATAACCTGGGCCACGAAATAGGCTACCACTACGAGGTAATGGACAAGGCCAGGGGTGATGTAGGGGTGGCTCATGCTTTGTTTAACAGTGAGCTTGAGAGGCTTCGATGCTGGGTCCCGGTCAAGACCTGTGCAGCTCATGGGAACCCGTTGACCAAGTATGATAACCGGGAGTTTTTTGAGAGCTTCGACCCTGGGCAGTTTGGATTGGTGGGGGAGGCGGAGAAGGTAGGAGGCGAATATATCACCGATACAGGCAGGGACAAGCCTGAATACAACCTCAAGGACTGGCCTGAAGGCGATGGTGCAGGTGTAACAGTTGATATTTATTACAACATCCACCCCGAGCGCTGGAATGATGGCCTGGCTTGGTATCGGCAGTGGGTGTTTGACTGGGGGTGTAATTTGGTGAAGAGGTGCATAAAGTGTTGAGAATTAGAGTAGTTGTTACTCATAAAGAAAAAGAAACCGAATATCTTAAATTTCCGCATTGTCTTGCTCTGCTTGATTACCAATTAGGTCTAGGGATTGAGCAATTAGACGAGATTGAATCTTTTGACGTTTACCCGGAGCATTTATTTAATGAAAATCCTCCTCATTAACCCACCCCTAACCGCAGAGCAACGCTATGGCAAGGACCTGGCGCAGTTCGGACCATGCTCTGAGCCCCTGGGATTGGCTTATGTGGCGGGGGCTCTCGAGCAGGCAGGGCATGAGGTGAGGATATGGGATGGGCAGGTGGAGAGGCGCACACCATGGGCACCAGAGGCCGAGCTTATTGGAATTACCATGAATACCCCTTCATACCAGGTCGTCAAAGAAATGTGCATTGCTCTGAAGTCTGAGCATAGCACCATTTTCCATGACATTCCTATCATCCTCGGCGGTCCTCATCCTACTGTGATGCCTGAGGAGACGGCAAAAGACATTCCAGAAGCGGATTATATCGTAGCTGGTGAAGGTGAAAGAACAGATATTTGGGATATGCCTTCAGGTACGATCGCTCATACATTTCCCGTTAAGAATCTTGATGATCTCCCCCTCCCCGCCCGCCACCTCCTCCCCATGAAGCAGTACCAGATCACGGCCTCGCGCAACAAAGGGCATCACGCTTATACTGTGATAGTGGCTCGAGGCTGTCCATTCGAGTGCGCCTTCTGCTGCCGGTTGCATGGCCGCAAGGTGCGGTTTCACTCAGTTGATCGGGTAATTCAAGAGATAGAGCTCCTTGTGAGGGACTACGATGCAAAGGAAATCAATCTGGAAGCTGATACCATTACGGTCAATCATAAGTGGATGTATGGCTTGTGTGATGCTCTTATTAGCAGCGGTCTTAATCACCGTATTTCATGGACATGCGAGAGCCGGGTGGATACGGTAGATGAGAATATGCTGCGGTACATGAAGCAGGCCGGCTGCTGGCAGATAAGTTATGGAGTGGAGACAGGAACCCAGAGGCTCTTGGACTTCATCAAGAAGGGTATCACGTTAGAGCAAGTACGGGAGACATTTGCAATAACCAAGAAGGTAGGTATCAATGTACGGGCATTCTTTATGCTGGGGATACCTACGGAGACACGGGAGGAATCAGATGCCACGATTCAATTTGCTAGACAGCTTAAAGCGGGTTGGTCACAGTTCACAATCTGTGTGCCATTCCCTGGAAGTTCTTTATATCAATGGTGTCTTGAGAATGAACCCGGAAGAATATCGGGTAATTGGGCAGATTTTAGAACGCATGGAGGATGGGGTAAAGGACCTCTCGCTTATTTTCCAAAAGCACGTACCCAAGCCGAAATGAAAGCCCTCCAAAAAGAAGCATACCGCAGGGTATATCTCCGGCCAAGTCGTGTATGGTCCTATCTTGCCAAGGTGCGCTCTCTCAGGCAACTGTGGCAGGGTTTCAAGGGTGCCTGGGTGGTAGCAAAGACGAGGTGGGCGTGAAAAAAATAATTGGTTACTGTCTTGTTCCAACACCTTTATTTGTGTTCTTGATATTTCTAATTAGCATGAAAGAATGGGGAGCAGTTATCGCCCTTTTTGTAATTGTTGCAGCATTTGTGTGTATGGGTATTGGAATGACACTTATTCAAAAATGAAAAACTGGCCCTCACTCATAGCAACCTTTCTCCTCGTGATCTTCGTTCGTATCGTGATCACCAAAGAGCAAACAGTTCTCATGGCGCTCTCCTCCGGGCGATATGGCGAGGCATGGCTGGGGCTCAAGGCGCTCTTACCCTCCGGGTGCCCCCCCAAGAAGGTCGTCAGAGTCCCAGCCAATGTCTTGAAGGAGTGTGCCAAGGGCTACGTGGATACGCCTCTGTATCATACCGGGGGCTGGTTGATGAGGTGGCTGCAATGGGGCAAGTTGAGGGCGTTGTGGAGGCTTTTAGAAATAGGAAAACAAAAATGGATTTAGACACTACCCCTGTTTCGATAAAGGATGTCATAATGTGTTTCGTCATTGCTGTGGGCCCACTGTTTTTAGCAGTTGTTTTAATGCTACTTGTTGGCTATTTTTTGGATTAGCTATGAACATCCTTGACTTCGGTTGTGGAAACGGCGTGATGCTGCCTACCCTGGCAGAGCACTTCAGCTCTGTGGTGGCTTTTGATATCTATACCAAGGCCGCAAATCAACTGAGAATGAAATATGGCTTTGAAAATATAGAAATTCGCAAAGGACAATCAAGATGGCCTGCTTATGTGCCTTTTGATGCAAATAGATTTGATGTGGTCTGGGCCTCATCTACCCTGGAGCACATCAAGAACTTGGGCATGGCAGTGTATCAGCTTCACCGTGTCCTGAAACCAGGAGGTCAGCTCCTATGTCTCTCCCCAAGCGAAGATTGGCTCTACAACCTGGGCCGGAAACTGTTTAGATTGCACAAGCCAGCGGATCACTATCACACCGGCAAAGAGATTCATGAGGCATTACAGGAGTATTTCACCTGTGAGGCAAAGAAATCATGGCCTCCGCTCACAGGAACTTATTTGATGGGGAGGTATAGGAAATGAGATATGTAACGATTATAGGGTTGGCCTTGCTTCTAACAGGCTGCCTTGCAACAACCAAGAGTGTCCAGGCTCCTCCACAGGAGATAATCTTGACCGTCAAGGCCGTCGATCAGCCGGTGGAGGTTGCCAAGGAAGATGAAGGCGACAAGATCAACCGGACCATGCAAATTCAAAACCAGGAAGGTGTGCTTTCTGCTTTGTCATTCAAATGTGATGGAGAGGTATTTATCAAGTTATGGTCTGCCCTTACTGTTGTCGATGTTATGAATATCTGGAGTGATATTACTATTTTGGAGAAAACCACAGATATTCGCACGATTCAACTTTTTATCAATTCTCCTGGCGGTGATGCCTTTTCCGGGCTTGCTCTTGCCGATGAGATCAAACGTGCAAAGGTATTAGGCTTTACCGTGATAGGTCATGCCTCCGGTATCGTTGCCAGTGCTGCTGTACCCATATTCGCTGTTTGCAATAAGCGTATTACCGCCCCCAGTACAATATTTATGGTTCACGAGACATCAATCTGGAAGTGGCCGGGAAGGGAAACACATTCCGATATTATTTCTCAAGGGAAACTCATGGATTTGCTTAGGGATCGGTACATGGACACATTGACTGAAAATAGCAAACTCTCCCGTGAGCAATGGGAAGCAATGGAAGCAAAAACCACATGGTTTTCTGCTCAACAAGGCATGGAATGGGGCCTGGTGGATAGGATAGAATGACCCGCAAAGTCACAAAAGAGGACATGGAGCAGGAAGCTGATGGACCGACTACCATCAAGAAGCGGATCGGCATCAACCGGCTTTTGGACAAGCTCGAAGCAGAACTTGATGCCTGCGAAACAAAGGTATTTTCAAATGCACTGGGTGTTATTTACTCCGATGATCTTACAGCATGGAACATTCGTCAAAAAGCCCGTATGGATGCACATAAGCTCCGGGGTGACTATCCAGCAGAGAAATTTGAAGGTGAGCTCAGGTTGCCTAATGCTATGGCCCTGGTGGTAGAGGCACGGCAGGAAGCCAAGAAGAAGCCGAAGAAGAAAGGAAAAAAAATGACTGAGGATGAGATTAAAAGACATTTGCTTATATTAATCGAAGGAGTAATTGATGAAGAGAGTTTAACTAATGGTGAAGGATTTGTTGAAATGGAAGACGGAGTTATTCACCTTGCCCTAGAAGATAGTAACCATTATTTCCGAGTTACATTAAGCAAGGTAGATGAAAGTGAATATCATTGCTAATGCAAAGTGAAGCCATAGACATATTTCAGGAGCAAGTTAGAGAGTCTGAGAAGGTGTGTGAATCCTTTCCCTACTTCGTGGGTGAGTATTGCTGGATCGAAGATAAGATCACGAGCCAGGCCATACCCTTCAAACTATGGCAATCACAAGAGCGGATCATGCCGAAGGTAGTCGGATCAAAGCGCCTTATCATCCTTAAAGCTCGACAACTAGGGCTTACGTGGCTCACGGCTGCTTACTGCCTATGGCTTGCAATGACCAAACCTCTGCAGCTCATCGTTATTATCAGCTATAAGGAACAAATCGCCTGGGAAGTGACGGCGAGAATCAAGTTTATGCTCAATGCTCTTCCCGAATGGCTTTATCCTCCCATACGCAAATCTACTAATGAAGAGGTCGTGTTTTCACATAGCAACGGCCTTGAATCCATCATTCAGAGCATAGCAACCACGCCTTCAGGAGCACAGTCAAAGACGCTCAACCTCCTGGTGCTCGATGAAACGTGCTGGAATCGGTACGTGAAAGAGATTTACTCGGCATCAAAGCCCGGTGTTGACTCTGCCCAGGGCCGGATTATCGTTATCTCAAACAGCATCAAGACAGCTCCGGGATGGTTCTGGACCCGTGAGATTTACTCTGGAAGCATGAACGGTGCCAACGACTTTGAACGTATCTTCATGCCCTGGTCTGATCACCCGTTACGCTCTACAAAGCTCGTCTATGACGAGGACCTGAAAGAGAAGATCCCTGAGTTTATCAAGCAGCAAAGGGATGGAGGTACGGACGATGAGGAGATATCTGAACACTATCCCGCTACCGAACAGGAAGCTATTAGCACTATGCTTGGCAGTTATTTCGGAAAGGTGCTGGCTCGGCATACGTTTACGATGGAGGGCAATCGGGGGCATCTTGAGCTTAACAAGCACAAGGAAATAGAGTTTATCGCTGATAAGCGGGGAATCCTGGAAATATGGCGCTATCCCTATCACATGATAGGTGGCTGGGATGGTAGATACTGGGAGAATCGGTATTGTGTCGGCGCCGATGTTTCAGAAGGTCTGGGGGAGACCTACAGTACAGGATATGTGATCGATCGGAAGATTGACGAGGTTGTGGCCCGGATGCGGTCAAACAGAATAGATGCTGACCAGTGGGGCGAAATGCTCTTTATGCTCTCACAGTATTACAACAACGCAGATGGTAACGCCCTGATATGCCCGGAACGTACAGGCGCAGGGATTACCACCTGCAAGCGCTTGGAAAAGCTCGAAGCAAACCTCTATTTCAAGATGATACCCGCAAAGATAGGTGGTCCCACCAAGGAAATAGGATGGTCTGAAACACAGCAAAGCAAACATGAGTTGTGCGGAGATTTCAAGACCTGGCTCCGGCAGATGAAGGGCACCTTGTATGATGCGATACTCATTGGCGAGTGCTCCACGTTTATCCGTGATGAGAGCGGCAGGCTGGGGGCAGAGGAAGGCAAGTTTGACGATTGTGTGATAGGTGGCGGATGTGCGGTACAGGCAAGCCAGTTTATAGGAGATAAGGCGGTACAGGTGCCGGAAAAGCCACAAGGATGGCTCAGGAAATGGCAGGAGGGGAAATATTGATGTTTGTTCCTATCGAACCCGGAAAATATTACTGTCAACCGTTTTGGGACGGGAAGAATCAGCCTAGACGATTAATCGAATGCTACAAAAAAGTTTGCTTGATTCAAGATGATGTTGGCCCACGCGAAGAATTGGTTTGTGATTATGAAGGCTACACGCATCTTGTCGCTTTAACAGGAATCAATAAATGGGAGCCAGAAAACAAAATAGTATAGCATAACCCAATATCAGCCCCGATCCGCAGGCGCACGGTAGGGGCGAAAGCCAACATGAACCTCGAACTCTAGCTAGAGGAGTTCGGGGTTTTTTGTTGGCACAAGGAGCACATGAGCAGGCGAAGAAAACAACCTATGAAGATCGACAAGGACTTTAAAGAAGGCCTGGAAGAACTCAGGCACCGGGTAGAGAACCCCAACAAACTCCCTTCTATTCATCTTGTGGGTAACGTCTACAAGCAGAGAGAAATCAGGGAAATTCAAATGCTCACGTTTCCCCCATGGGAGATAGGCTATCAGGTTTTACCAGTACCGGATATGGGCGGGGTGTTCGTGCGGAATATCTTCTTCAAACTACCGGGAGAGAAGATTGATGATCTCAAGGACGATGATGTTGATTGGATTCTACTTCATGCCAAGGTGCTCATAGATGAAGGCCAGGGTCCCCCCGTTATTCAGAAGATAAACTTTGACTGCATGAAAATCAGCCAACACTTCATGCCTCTTCTGAGGGTGGAGAAGAACCCAAATATCGTAGTACCGGGAGGAACAGGCCATGCCTGAAGCGTTTGAGAAATGCAGAGCAGCAGGCGGGAAGATCAGGACCATATCAGGCCCGAGCAAACAGTTCAACGTGCCTGCGGGTAAGTACCGCCATATCTGAATTAAGGGCGGCAATGTCCATTTAGGGCATTTAAAGACGAAAAAAGGCAAGTAATGGAAACCATCGACCTGAAACGATTAGAAGCGGTACTCGGAGATAAGCCCGATGCCAAGAAGATACTCGAGGTCTACTCCTATCTTAAAATCTACAAGGAAGATACGGAACGCGGGAAATGGATAGAACGCCGCAAGATATGTTGGGGCATCATCGAGAATGACCGGGAATCCTGGTGGACGGCACAGGAACTTGAGGAAATTAGGAAGCAGAAACAAGAACCCGTTGTCACCAACAAATGCGTCAAGGGTGTCCAAGGCAAGGCCGCAATCGTTACGGACCAAAAGCCTGAAATCAAGTTCTTTCCGGTTGGTAGTTCCGACCTTTACATTGCCGAACTCCTGAAACGTGCCCACGACCTCGTATGGACAAAGAACGAGGGTAACGATGTTACCTATGATGCCGTGGAAGAAACACAGGTGGGCGGGATCTCCTTTATCAAGGTATCGCACAACCCCTCGAAAGGTCCGTTTGGCCGGATTGTGTTCGAGGAAGCCCCCCCCGATGATTTTTACTGGGATAGAAACGCACGGCAACGCGACCTCTCAGATACCCATATCATAGAAGCAAAACTCCGTTCAAAGCCCTACCTCAAGGAACAGTACGGCGACATCATCACGGATGATGATCTGAACTTCAAGATAGAGCTCAAGGACGAAACCGGAGACAAGTCAAGCGGTGTAACCGGGAAAGACAACTATCCAGAGGGCAAGGACAAGGTAGACGACCAAGGGGATGCCACGGCAGAACCCGAGAACATTTGGGAAATCGATGCCTATATGCGGAAGGTGGTTAATGAGGATTGGGTAGTTATCTCAAACGAGAAGGGTCTGCCTATAGCCCAGCCTATTAAACTTAGCAAGGATCAGAAAAAGAACCTCAAGGCCGGTGATGCGGTAGGGGATGCTGTCTACTGGCCCCGAAAGCTCGAAAAGAGAATCCATCGTTTCATTATCGGCAAGAAACTCATTGAGGAGAAAGAAAACCCTCACGGCATGGATGCTGACGGCAATCCTGTTCTGCCTATAATTGCACTCCGGGCACAAAGAACCCGCAGTTCCTACCCCATGAGTCCCACGGCCTACGCCAAGGATATCAACCGGCAACTCAACAAGTCCACCCTGCAATTTGCTCATGCGGTGGCGCACCTCGCCAACTCCCCCATTGTCAGACCTAAGAGCGCGTCAATGTGGGTAGGGGAACCGGGAACACCGGGTTCTGAATTGCTTGTCAGCAATCAGGCTGCTTTTGCTCCTTCACGCCTGGGAGCAGGTTCTATTGATGCGAACAAGTTTCTTGAGATCCGACAACTATCCGAGGCCGACATCAACGATATGTACGACCTTCAGGACGTAATGAGGGGGAAGATACCACAGGGAACAGACCCCTCCGGGCGGGTAGTCCTGGCCCTTCAGGACATGGGCGGCATGATGAGCAAGCCCTTTCTCCGGACCCTGGAAGCTGCGCTTATACGGGTTGGGAAAGTCGATATCGCCATGGTTCTGGCAAAATGGCCCCGGTACATGTGGGAGCGCCTTCTTGAAGAGGATGAGTGGACCAAATGGATGCCGGATGAGGAAAAGACCAAGCTGGGCGAGGATATGGAGGAACCTGATGAGGATATGCAGGCGCAGATTCGGCAGAAGTGGGAGGACGCGCTTGAGAAGATACGGCCCGCCGATGCAAAGAAACCCCCTGGAATCAAGCTCATCGACCTTGATGTGAAACTCACGGCTGGAAGTTCCCTGCCCACCAACCGGATAGCAAAGATGCAGGTGGCAATCGAATACGTGGGCGCTGGCATCTACGATGCCGAGGCCGCACTTGAATATGTGGATGATCCCAACAAGGACAAAATAGCTGCCCGTATGAAGAAGAGAGAAGAAGCAATGCTTCAGGCGGGAACACTAAAAAAATGAAAGGAGGTACATCATGGCAGACAAAAAGAAACCAGATCATGTGATTCAAGGTGAAGTCGTGTTCAAGAAGGTTGATCCTCTGGCCTGTTATTTTGAGATGGAGCCGAGCAAGACATTATTGAGCAATCGGAGATTCACCCTGGACAGATCAGTTTTGCCGACAGACTTCGACCCTGAGAAGTACGAAGTCACTGGCAGCTTCAGCATTGAACTGACCATTAACAAGAAGTAACCGTCTTGACCCGGAAGGTCATGCAAATAGGTCACTTGGCAACCTGAATGCCATGCGAAAGGAGTAATTCTCATGGGAGATGAAGAATTCACGGAAGAAGAACTGAAGATATTAGGCGAAGAGCCTGAACCGGAACCTGGAAAACCAGAGCCGGAACCGGAACCGGGAGTTCCGGAACCCGAGCCAGAACCAGAGCCTATTCCTGAGCCTGGGGAACCAGAGCCAGAGCCAGAACCAAAGGGACCCGTACCACTTGAGAGATTCAATGAGGTGTACGGGAAGAGCAAGGAATTTGAACGCAAACTCGACCTTTTGAGGCGTGATCCCCAAGCCTATTACGAGAAGTATCCTGATGAGAAATCGGAAGAACCGGAACCGGTCCCTATTAGTGACAACTTATATGCTGACCTTATTCATTTGCGCGTCCAAAGTGGACCTTATGATGGGAAAAGTCTTGCAGAAGTGCATGAGATTGACCCACTGGCTGCTATGGCGATTTATAACGACTATCGGGACGACCAGCGAGAAACACAACGGACAACCAAGGACACACAGGAGCGGCTTAAACGAGAATCAGAAGCGGAGGTTAATGCCTTTGGTGCCAAGATGTCTGTAGAGATGTTCAGCAAGGAAGTGGACAAGCTGGACGGCAAGGAAGCCAAACAGATGGAGCAGTTTGTTGATGAAATCGTAGATTGGATAGGGAAAACGGGCAGGGCTAACAACATGGAAGATGCCTATTTTCTCATGCACCGTGACAACATCCTCAAAACTGCTCAAGTGAACAGCACCAAGGCCCTCATTGAAGGACTGGCAAGTGGCGAGGTGAAAACCGTTACCACGAACAAATCCATTGAGGGTAAATCAGGATACGGGCAATTTATGGAGTACACGGTAGACCAACTTACTGCACACATAGATGGTTTAACTGATGTGGCATTTAAAAAGTTTGCCAAGGATGCTCCAAAGGAATTGAAAGACAAGTTTCCGCAAGCGGCTTGGGATTAGCGTCAAGAAAGGTCATTAGATTAGGAGGTATTTCTAATGGCCGATTGGACTTTTACAACCGCAGACGCTCTCACCGCGCAAACCTGGGCGAAAAGGTGGTGGATAGAGGCCAAAACCGAATCCTACTTCTACGGTCAGGGCTTTATCGGTGCGAGTGAGGAAACAAATATAATCGTTGAGTTCCCGGATCTCGAAAGAGAACAGGGATATCAACACACGTTCGGGCAGGTTCGGAACCTGAGTGGTGCCGGTGTTGCCGGTGATCTTATCATGGAGGGGAACGAAGAGGTCCCCAATGTCTATGACGATGCGATTACGATCAACCAAAAGCGGAACGCAGTCAGGACATTCGGTAAGCTCTCCGATCAGTACCCTTCGGATAAGGCAGTTCGCCAATGGGCACAGCGATTGCTCAAGAGATGGAAGGCCGACACCATTGACCAGGACATGTTTGACGCTATCTGGTTGGCTCCGACCAAGGCCCTTTATGGCGGTGATGCTACAACCACGGCAACCATCGAAGCTGGCGATTACATGACGCTGGCCCTGATTTCCAAGGCCGTAGCGTATGCCAAGAAAGCAACCCCAAAGATCATAGGAACACCGGCAGGTGGCAGACGCTGGTATGTTTGTGTCATGTCTCCCGATCAGGAATTCGACCTCAAGGAGCGTGACGCTGCATGGGCACAGGCACAAAGAGAGGCCATGCAACCCGGTCCCGATAATCCCCTTTTCACCGGGGCTATCGGACGCTGGAACAACACCATCCTGCATGTTCACGAGCGAATCCCCACTTCAACAGCGTGGGGGGCAGACACGCCGCCGACTTTGGCTGGTGCTGAGGCCGGTTTCTTCGGTGTTGGATGTGCGGGAATTGCCTACGCCAAGCGGAAGGTCTGGAACGAAAAGACCTTTGACTATGGCAATAAGGTAGGTTTCTGTATCGGTGCGATTTATGGCATGACCAAGGCTGTTTTTAACACCTACGACAATGCCTTTGTGGTTATTCGCACCTATAGAACGAATAACTAATGATCTTTGGGTGGATAGCTGAAAGCTGGCCGCTGAAGGCGAAAAGGGATAACTCCCGGTCCCCTTCCACTCATTGACTAACGGGACGATGGGAGAACGAAAATGGCAAACGCAAAACTCATAGATCCGGCAGATAAAGCCGTGAAAGAAAAGGAAGAAAAGACACTCGATCAGGAAATGGAATCGCTCAAGGTGGATGGTCTTACCCTGGATGATTTCAAGCCGGTCCCGCAGGCGATAGCACGGGCGGCGCATCCTTTTGACGGATACCCGGAACGCAAGATCAAGGTTGTTATAAACGGGCGTGAGGGCATATTGAACGTAACTCATGTTGTGGCAATGAATCCCAAAGAACCGGAGATACAAGACCCTTCCGGCGTGAAAGTCTCGATCCGCAAGAAAGTTGGAAAGATGGAGCGGGAAGAGAAAGTCACGCTGAAGAGTTCTCACAGTAGGCCGGTTCGGGACTACGAAAATGGAGGCATTACTACTGCCAATGTGTTTGACCGCGATATCCCCCTTGCAGATGGAACCGTCATGCAGAGGTGCTGCATCGTGCCCAGTCACAGTGCGAGGGCTCAGATTTGCTTTAAGCTCGATTTGAAAAACGGACGGATATTACCTGATAATCGGTATGTTGTTCCTGATGGAAAACAGTTGAATCGGCTTCGTCGGGTCTATGAGATGATCGTGAATCCTCAACTGAGAACCGAGAATTTGGCCCGGTGGGTTGCCGGTGAAACAGCCGAAGAACCGCCGGAATTGGTTGAGGAAGAATAGAGGTGAATAATGGCTAATATACATCCAGAAATTAAGCCGAACGGGGTTAGCGACAAGTACCTCATTGATTTGATGTATATGTTGCAGCAGTCCATGTATGGGCTTTGCCTGAAATTAGACGTTGAAGGCACTGGAGGTGTTGATTACGTGGACCTTTGCTATACTGCCTTATTTCATACACAGGTATGGGATTACCGGGGCAATAAAACCCAAAACGTGACGACCTGCGATCATATCATCATGCCAAGTGGAGGTTTACCAAACGCTGCTCTGATCCAATGGCTTTATGATTGGATCAATGCCTTTGAGACTCTGGTTGAAAAGCTCGATGCTGACGCCGGCATTACCGATGATACTGACTACGAGGATCTTTGTTATGAGGCAATCATTTTGCCGTATATCTTTGAAAGCGGCAGATACGATCAACAGACCATCTTAGGGAATACCGTTTCAACAGGTGGTTTTGATACTATGTTGGATACTGCGGGAACTCCCTGGTTGGTGACGAGGATCGGACCAACCGGAAGGCCGAATGATAGGGTTCTTTGTGATCTACTCTATGACATTCTCAATGCGTGGGAAACGATGTGTGAAAAGATTGACGCGGACGCGACTGCGGCGGCTCCACCCGCGGCTAATACATACGAGGCTCTGTGGTATACGGCAACGGTTCTTATGCGAGTGGAAAACAGTCAGGCCAGTGTATTAGGCAATGCACAAACCCGTTTAGGCTAACTTAACAAGACAAGGAGGAACAAGAAAATGAGAAAACTCTTAACTTTTATACTGGCCCTGGCATTGGTCTTTGCTTTGACTATGCCCGCCAGCGCGACCTACAAGAATATGTGGGCCTACGTCTACTCATGGGATGGGGATCTTACCGCAGACGGCAAATATGAGCTGAGCAGGGTAGAAAGCGGAATCAGTTTTGTGGTTCTGCAACATGACTCTGATGCCACGATGGAAACCCTCTATGTGTATGACAAGACGCCCCTCGTCACAACCGGCATGGCTCAACCTGTTACCGGGACCAGCTATGCCTCGGATACTGTCTGCAATGACATGGTTGCATTCAGGGTTGACCCCAGCGAAACCGACGACACGGATGTTGATTTAATCGTGGTGGACCAGGCCGGGGGCTATACGGCAGTGGTGAATGGGTTCAACGAAAATACACACACCATTGTTATTGACGAACGGCCCCTTGTGGAGCATTGGGGAGCGGCATGGTTGGTCACTACCGCTACGTCAAGCGAGATCGCGGCTGGAATCGACTTTGCTCGTCCGTCAATAATCCATGAGATGAAGATCAAGGTATGTACCGCATTTGCGAGTTTGACCTGTGTAAATGTGGGCCTGACTGCGGCTGGAACCAACGGAGATGCTGACGGTTTCATTCGTATGGAACAGGTAGCGACACAGGGCTGGCACAGCATTTACAGGCCCGGTGTCGATCTTACAAGTTATCTCGTGAGTAGTGGCGGCGAAAGATCGTCTTATTGCAGCACCCATGAAACCGCAGATGGAGTAATGGGACCCAGCTTAGGGACGTACCTGGGTAATTTTATGGTGGGTACGGGCGCTAGTGCTCTTGCTAGTCCTGGCATCGGAATCATGAACAAAGAATCTCTCATGATTCATGCTACCTGGGAGCAAAGTCTTACCTATACCTTTGCCTCTGGTGCTTCCACAACTGTTACCGCGAACAGCACGGGGTGGGGCATCGTCTGGTTCCGCTTTATAGCGATTAGGTAAGAGGCAACCTCTAACGGAGGCCTCGGAAACGGGGCCTCATAACTAAAGTGGAGATGAACATGAAAAAAATCATTATAGCCATAGCACTCATAGTAAGCCTGACCTTTGGCCTGACTGCTGCGAATGCAGGAAAGCCCGTAGGAATGCAGGATTTTTGGGCTTACGTCTACCGATGGGACGGCTCTATGACTGCTAACGGCCTGATGGAAGTTACTAGGGCAACCAGTGGTGTTACCTTTGTAGTCTTACAGCGCAACAGCGTTGTTACCATGGAAACATTGTATCAGTATGGCAAAAAGACCATGATTACCACTGGAATGGCGCAGCCTGTTACCGGGACGAGTTTCGGAGCTGTTCTCGTTTGTGATGACAAGATAGCTTTTGCCGTGGACCCCAGCGAAACCGGGGACACCTACGTTGACCTTATTGTCGTTGACCAGACGGGCGGGTACACCAGCGTTGTGCGGGACTTTAACCAATACATGCACACGATCATCATTGATGAAAGACCGTTGATAAAACACTGGGGTGCGGCTTTTCTCATAACAACCGCAACCTCAACGGAGATTAGTGCGGGCATTGAACTTCCCCGACCTTCGATCATTCATGACATGAAGATCCAGGTTTGTACTGCCTTTGCGAGTACGGCGGTTGTGCATGTTGGACTTAGCGCAGCCGGGACCAATGGGGATATTGACGGCTTTATCCATGGCGAACAGGTAGCGACGAAGGGCTGGCACAATATCTATAGGCCGGGTGTCGATCTTACGAGCTATCAGGTCAGCAGCGGTGGCTCAAGAGGTTCCTATGCAAGCACACGGACTCCCACCGATGGGGTTCTTGGTCCTGCCCTTGGCACATACCTGGGTAACTGGATGATAGGTACCAATGTCACCAATGTCGCCCTAACGGGTGAAGGCATTGGCATTCTGAATAAGGAAGAGCTGGTAGTTCACGGCACCTGGGAACAGACGCTTTCCTATATGTTCGGCACCGGCGCGGCTTCGGCGGTGGCGGCTAACAGTACCGGATGGGGCATTGTGTGGTTTAATTTTACGGCAATCAGGTAATGCACAACCTAACTTTAACCGGGGGCTCCTGCAAGGGGGCCTCCGCTGGGAGCTTATGAAAAAGAATCTTATCATTTTCGGGGTGCTGGCCGTTGCGATCCTCCTTGTCTATTCCAATACGTTCAAGGCAGGACTTCACTATGACGATAGTGTGAACATTACCCATAACAGCATAATTCAGATTAAAAGCCTGGATTGGGAGAGCATTAAGGCAACGTGGTTCGCGGGTGGCGCACGGGGGGATATCTATCACCCGGTGCTTTACCGGCCCTTGGCTATGTGCTCCTTTGCCCTCAATTACTATTTCAACGGCCTTGATGTGTTCTGGTATCACGCCGTCAATACGCTGATCCATATCATAACCGCTATGCTTCTCTTTCTGTTTATCAAGGAAGTATTGCTTTTACCTGCACTGAGAGAGAAATATGGCGATTATGCTTTGCAGATTGCCGGACTCGCTGCTTTCTTGTGGGCGATCAATCCGGTGCAGCTCACGAGCGTTACCTATATCGTGCAGAGGCAAAATAGCCTGTGCGGGATGTTTTATCTCCTTGCATTCTACTTCTATATTAGGGCCAGGAAGAGCAAATCGCCCCTACAGTACACTTTCTCCGGCCTAGCCATAGTCCTGGCTATGCTCAGTAAAGAAAACGCAATCCTGGCCTTTCCTGCGATTGCCCTCTTTGAAGTGATGTTCTTCGGCATGAGCAGGAAAAAGCTCACAATTTTCGGGTGTTTTATAATTGGCGGGTTCTTGCTTATTCTGGCGGTCCAGGGCTGGGAAACTTTCAGCATCGACACCTTAATGAAAGGCTATGCAAAACGCGAGTTCACCGTGGGCCAGCGGGTTCTCACGGAATCACGGGTTATGGTGTTCTATATCATGCTCCTGCTTTGTCCCTACCATGGATTTCTCTGTCTTACTCATGTGGTGCCCTTATCTCATGGGTTGCTCAATCCACCTGCAACTCTGGTTTCCCTGCTTATTATCGCAACGATCTTTACCCTTGCCATAATCAAGATCAAGAAACACCCGCTAATATGTTACTGCGTGTTTTTCTTTTTCCTGAATCATCTGGTGGAAGGCACGGTTATCCCCCTTGAGCTTATCTATGAGCACCGGAATTACATACCCTCATTCTTCTTTTTCCTACCGATAGCGATCCTTGTTATCCATGCTTACCGCCACTGGTTCAAGTCTATGGCCCTCGTGACAACCGCGCTGATCGTGCTTTTCATGGGATACAATACCTATATCCAAAACAAAGTATGGGAAACGGATTATAAATTGTGGGTGGATGTTTGCACGAAAAGTCCTGATCCCCGGTCAATCTTCAATTTCGCCGGAGTCTGGTACACCTTTTGGGCTAAGGGAAATGCGGGTGACGAGGGGCTTCACAAGGCAATAGGGCTATGGATGATCGCGGCAACCTTTAATGAACGATACGGCACCGACTACTCGGAGGATCCTGATGTGATCCCTTACGGAAGGGTAATGAGCATGGCGCGGTATAATGCCCAAATGCTTATGAGGATGAGCAAAATGAAGAGGACCGAAGCAATAGCATTGCGAGGATTGCCTGAAGATAGGAGTCAACCTAATGGCTGATTTTCTTACATTTGCAGAGATTTACGCAGAGATAGAGAAGGTTATCAAGCACTTTGACAGCTCTCAGACGAATATGGTCAAGGCCATGGCGAACATGGTCTATCTCGATGAGCTCATGGTGGCCGATGATCTGTATCCCCTCTACTGGCTTGTAGACTTTGACGATAGCCTGAAATCGGTGGCTCCGGCCACGATTACCGACCTTACCGATGCAAACCCCGGCGTGGTTACGGCTACGGCACACGGCTTTGCCACGGGTGATCTGATCACCATTCATAACGTGGTGGGCATGACTGAGGTGAACGATCGGATTTATTATGTGACCTATGTCAACGCAAATAGTTTCAGCATTGTGGATACAAGCGGATACACAGCCTACACCTCCGGGGGCACGGCACACCACAGGGGCAAGACCCTGGCAACGACAGGAAAGAACGTGCAGAGGATACTCGAGGTTGCATGGCGTGATGGAGGATTAATGACAGAAATCACACCACAGGAGATCGAGGCCGATACAGCTCATCATTACAGCGAGATTACTTGCAGACCCCAGCGATGGTATCACGGCAAGGGCTTTACTTCGGCGGGTGTCGAAACAAATCAACTTATCTGGTTTCCGGGGGCCGATGCCGAATACATCTTGCGTTACTGGCTGGAAAAGCGGGCTTCGCCTTTGAGTGCCGATGGTGATGTGCCTTTACTTCCCCCTCAATTTCACCATGCGATTATAGCAGGCGCGGTAATGCGGCTGGCAGAGAGCAAAGTGCAGGTAGAAAATGCCGTTGTGTGGCCGGGGATCTACAAGCAGCAAATCAAGGCCCTGGTGAGCTTCAACCGGCGATATTACGAGGAACATGAGGCCCTGAGGAGAGGAAAACCATATCTATTATGAAAAAGATTCTTTTAATACTTCTGCTCTGTTTGCTTCCCTTCACCGGGTATGCCTACACGGTTGGCGAAAGCCCCGTAATGCTCCCCCCTGCCTATTCTGTCTATGCTCCACAATCGGCGGCTGCGGACCAGGGGGCTACGAGCACGGCTTATGTCACCTTGAAGAACCTCGTGGATTCCATAGGGGTCGGGGAAATAGCGACTATCATCTTTAGTCATTCAGGGGCTACCGATACCACAACTTACACCCTCACGACAAATGAAACCGTACCTTCAAATATTACTGTCTGGGTGGAACCGGGAGCGATTCTGGATGGTGCAGGAACACTCACAATAAACGGACCTTTTGCTCCTGGTCTAACTCAATGTTTTGGGGCCAGTATCACCGTCACTTTCGGCGCTGGGGCGGTGAAACAAATACATTCTGAATGGTTTGGAAATTCTAGTCCATACACACTTACCGCCAACGACCCAACGCCTTCTATTGGCAAAGGATATCTTTTTAAAACTGCAAATACTATAGCCACCACCATTAGCGATTTTACTAGTGGAATTACTGGTCAAGAAATTAAAATATTAATTAATGAGGCAAATACAAAAATAGATTTTTCAGGAACAAACCTAAAAGGTAACAATGGAGCAGACTGGTCATGCTCAAGTGGCGATTCAATGGTCTGTGTTTTTGATGGAACTAATTGGTATTGTATTATTTCCAGTGGAAGCACTACGGATATTTCTTTTTTATCGCCTCTATCAATCCCCCCAGCAGCTTTTGTTTCTGCATTAGATACATTCGATTGGGACTGTTCATGGACAGGGCTGAAAAATCGTGCCGCTTTAACCCTTCAATATTTCTATGCTCCCGTGCTTCTACCTCATGGAGTTACAGTTACTAAAGTAACTTTGTACGGATATAGAGATGATGCACTTGCTGTTTTAAAATTAAGTCTTGGTCGGAATAATAGAAGTAGCGCTGTTGCTCAATTACTAGTAACAAATCTTACGGCTGATTGGATAAGCGGGTATAGCAGCATAGGAGAGGACACTATTCTTCATGACACCATAGACAATGAAACTTATCATTATTCACTGATAGCAGAGATGGATCCTAATGATTCTGTTGAAGATGTAAAATTTTTAGGGGCAACTGTAGACTTTGTAGACTTTGAATAAAATAATATTTTGTTCTGGAAATAGCATGATATGAAAAAACTAACCACATCCCTAATCCTTCTCCTCATAGCCCTTACCGGCTATGCTCTGGCTTCCAGCTTTAAGCCCTATTCTTATCCCTTCATAGGACGCTGGCAACCGGCAGAGGATTCACGCCTGATCGATGATTACGGCTTTCAGGATATCCAGAACCTCCGCAAAGACGGCAAGCGCCTCAAGGGTGTCTCGGGACATACCAAGATCAACACAACGCAACTCAGCACGACCTATCTCTACGCTGCAAATGCCTTCCATTTCCGCAAGGATAACCCGGCAGAGAGTCATGTGCTTGTGTTGGCCGTGAGTACTGGTGTCGATGCTGAAGGCGTGATCTTCAACAATGAGACCGCTATCCCGGCTCAGGGAGATTTTGCGGCAACCCTGGAGCATATCGATTCTTCAGGCGCAGGCCTCGGCAGATTCAGCATGGCCCCCCAGGGCAACATGCTCTATTGCAACGGAAAGGAATCGCAGATTTGGGGAGGTAATGAGCAACTACCTACCGCTTTTATCGTTTATGTATCTTCAAGTGAAGATGTAGTTGACAATCCAAAAGATTATACCGATCGGATCAGAAACAGCCTTACGGAGAATGATGAGGTGGCTTGGATCGGCGGGGGTATTGATGCCTATACCATGTTGCTCATGCACTTCGATGGTACCACCACAGAGTTTGCGGATGCCATAGGAGTGCATACACCAGTAGGCTCAGGGGATGCCGTAACGGATAGCACACAAAGGAAATTCGGGCCAAAATCGGGTTATTTTGATGGGGCTTTAGATTGGATAGATTTGCCTGATCACGATAATTGGGCAATGACGAGTAGTGAATTTACTGTTGAAGCCTGGCTAAGACCTGATTTTGGGAACGGAGTAGGATCAACTTATGGGATATATCAACAATTCATAGATGATGACAATCTTTGGGAGTTTTACCTTAATGGTGACAATATTCAGTTTAGAGTTAGAGAAGCCGGATCACAAGAGGTTTATCTATCCGCTGCTCATTCTATGTCGGCAGATAATTGGTATCATGCGGCAATCATAAGAGGATGGGACGAAGATGTCGATACCTGGGCTATTACGGTTAATGGAATCGCTGTTGCCACCCTGGAAGATATAGACGATGTACCCAATTTCGCAACAACTTTAGAAATTGGCAATTTTACTTATTTGGGAAACACCTATGAATGGTCAGGTTGGATAGATGAATACTGTGTTTCTAAAGGGATTGCCCGCCATACCTCAAACTTCAACGTCCCTGTCCGTGCCTATGTCAGTGGTTCTCATAATTTTCTCGTTGGCTATACTCGCCCATTGCAGGGAGTTAAACTTTACTTATCCGATGTAAATCCATTAGACGATGCTGCATTGCGTGTTTATGAGTGGAATGGTTCATCTTGGACACTTCTTGATTCAACCGACAATACGAGTGCCCTTGAATCTATCGGATGGATCACATGGGCATCAACCCTTGATAGTTCAAAACCAAGATATCTCGAAGGACAACTTCTCTATTGGTATAAGTTCTATGTTACCAAAGGAGATGCCACGATTTCTCAAGTCACGGTAGATGCTCCCTGGCAGAATATCACGAATATTTGGGATGGCGCAGAGGAAACGGTTAGCGCTTGCAAGAGCAATATCGGAGATGCCTGGAAAGACTATTTCGATGAGGCAAGCGATTACGATTGGGATAGCGTCATTCTATCCAGCATGACGACCGATGAATATTGGTATGTGGGCTTTTCAGGACCGCAACAGGGACTTCACTTTTTCATCGAACCCAGTGGAACCCATGAAAACGTCAATGCGGCAGTCCTCACGATAGACCGCTGGACTGGGGATACCTGGGAAACCGTTTCAAATATCAGCAACCTTACAGGTGCAGCAACTACCTTCAATCAATCCGGTGTCGTTACATTCTCAGCGGCAAATCGGGGAGAAGAGTTTGAATACAGTTTGCAAGACAGCGCACCATTCTTTTTCTATCGATTGGGGTTATCCTCCGGGCCTCTCGATGCCGACACGGAAGTTGATTCTGTCCAGGGCATTCCCGTTACTTATCCGCTTAAAGGCTATAAATTCCCCGGTTTCTACGCCGGCCGGTCTTTCCTTTTCAATGAACTCGTAGGCGAACAGAACAAGGCTATTTACTCCGCTTACAATGCCCCTGATATCTGGAATGGTGAGGATTCCGGAAGTCTCTATTTCGGGGATGAACAGGGTCTTACGGCTGCGGTATCAATTTACAATGTCTTTCAATATTCCGGTATCACACAACTTATCGTAACCAAACAACATGAGACATGGCGAGTATCCGGCGAGTGGATAGATGTACCTCTGGAATGGGAAAATAAACTGGTTTCGGGAAATATCGGGTGTATTGCTCCCCTTTCAATGGCGGCTTGTGATGTGGCAGACCTGGGAGAATCCGGTGGAATAAAGCGGCAAGTTGCGATGTGGCAGACAGACACTGGGGTCGTGAAATGTGACGGTGCCACGATTCAATATATCTCCGATGATATCAAATGTTACTGGGACCGGAACGATACCCGGTTGATCCCTATTACACGGCTCGATGATAGCGTGGGTTGGTATGACCCGAATCTAAGGGCTTATAAACTCCTTATCTCCTCGGGAACGGGGCAGGAAACCCACAACGTAGAACTCGAGTATTCCCTTGATTATAACGAATGGACAAAGCTCTACCGGGAAGTGACGACCACGAGCGAGGGGGCAAACCCCCTGCAGGTGGGCCTCATGGTCAAGGATACCACAGGCAAATCTTACAGTTACGGCGTGACCGACCTCGGGTATATGTACCGGCTGGAAGATGGGCTCACCTGGGATAGCACACCGATTGAGGAATATATCTGGACAAAAGACCTCATGCTTGATGATGAATGGCCTTTGATGCGGCATACCAATATTCAGTATTTCCGCTTGCTTTACGAGCAGAAGGCAACGACCGGGGAAACGATCAGCGTAGCCCATTACTGCGATAACGTGATTACGGTTGCCACAACCGCTATGACCTGGGAACTTCCGAATACGATAGATCCCGGTACTCACGAGTTTGTAACGGACCAATGCTTACTCGGTCCCTGTTTGTATCACAGCTTTAAAATATCGGGGGATTTCGATTTAGTCTATGACGGGATGGAGCTTATTGGCCTTGGGCTCTATTACGAAGTCTATGATGCGATCCGCGAATAGGAGCAATCTAATGTACGCAAATTTCACTCAAAAGTTAATGGAGGCCAAGCGCAGGGCACGGCTTATGGGCCGACCTCTGGCAAAAAGCGAGGTAGCGGGGATCAGCGCGGGGTATGCTGCCACGGCCTCGGACCGGCTGGCACAGCATAAACAGCTATCCCTTCAAGAGAAGATGCACACGGAGAACCTGGCCCAGCGGAAGTATGAGACTGGGCAGGAATTACGGGCGGCACAGAAGGCAGAGCATCAGGAAAGACAGGGAAATGTTGCAGGTTCTATGGGTGCTCTTATCGGTGGAACTTTAGCTGGTAGTGTATCAGGAGGCCTTGGGTGGGGCATGGGTGCATTGATTGGTGGAGGTATTGGTAAAATGATCGGTGGCGGCTGCATCATAATCTCCGCTTGCACGGACCCGGATTCTTATGAAGTCAACATAGCTCGGCACTATCGGGATGGCTACATGAGCCTCGAGGAATTAATAGGGTACTACACCCTGGCCCGGTTGGTTGTCCCGATTATGCCGAAAAAACTGGTTAAGCGCTTTCTTGTTGACCGGCTGGTTGACTATGGCGAAGTGATCCTGGGCATTAAAAAGCGCCTTAGATTCACAAGTTCATATTGGATAACCACGGGATTTCTAAAACTCTGTGAGGGCATCGGGGGCCTCTATATCAGGAGAAGAACGGAGGTGTACGATGGCTAACCGTTTTTATATTCCCAGACGTTCAAATGCCCTGGATTTCGGACAGATGGCGATACGACTTGCAGCCATGAAGCAGCAGGGAGCGCAGTTTGAGAAGGGCCATGCCCTTGCTGAAAGACGGCAGAAGTTATCGGAAGGTGAGCACCAATTACAAAAGGAGAGATTTAAAAAGGAGTATGGCTATGACCAACCCCAATCGGGAGAGTTTGACGAGTGGCACGGCATGGGGCATGTGCAGGGATTGAAGGAGCGCGGGGTATCAGTCGCAGAACGACAGGTAGGAGCAACAGAACAACAAATTCCTATCACTGAAAAGGATTTCAGTCCTTCCAGTGTCCTGCGATTCGAGAAGTTACAGCTTGCAAATGTTGGCCTAGATAAAGCCTGGAAACCCGTTACTGACATAATCAAAGGATGGGCGAATGATCCTCAAATAACAAACCGGGCAGCTTTGCATCTTGGTATAGCGAATTGGCCTCAACTACAAAGCCTTGCCCTTGAAGGATTGGAAAAAGAATATCAGAAAAGTTCTCCCGGTCCTCGGCAAAAGATGCTTGAGCAAATGATTGATCAGATTTCCAAAGATACAAAAGGGGATATGATTAAACAAATAATGCCAGCAACGGCAAAAGCCATAGAGAATGAGCAGACCTTGATTGAATCGAAAGCGGGGGAGTCTAGGGCTATGAAATCCTGGGTGACACCTGATGGCAAAGTCGTCAATCTTCCGAATAACGTCACACCTCCTGAAGGTTCCGTACCTTATCAGTCGGGTATGGATATTGAGGTGACGGATGAGGGAACCAGAATCAGGACCGGAGTTTCGGGAATCGCTGGGGGAATGCAACGAAAAACAGCCGGAACCCTTGAAGATAAGGTTTTAAACACGGTTGAAGGCATCCAACGGCTTGATCAAATAGCACAGAGTTATCGCCCTGAATATCAAGAACTTGGGACACGGTGGAAAACCTTTGCTTCAAAGTGGAAGGAAAAATTGCGCGGAACTCCTGTGGAAAAATGGGTGGATTTGGGACTTGAACCCGATGATAAGGTTTTGCTTCAAAACTACACAGCATTCAGGCGAGATGCCATTGATAACATCAACCGGCATATCAAGGAGATTACCGGCGCACAAATGAGCGAGAAAGAGGCAGGCAGAATCAGAAAGGGTATGCCGGACCCAGGGGAAGGCTTACTTGATGGCGATTCACCTACAGAGTTTGAGGCAAAGTGGAAATCATCGGCCACCTCTTTGCGAATGGCTCAAGCCCGCTATGTGTATCTTTTGAAAACCGGCATGAATGAGGGTGCTATCAAGGGTCTTGCTAAACAAGACATGCTTCCATCTCTTTCCAATATGAAGGCAATCATTAACGACAAGGCCGAAGAAATCAAGGCGGCAAATCCAGGAATCCCAAAAGATCAACTGACGCTTGAAGTATCAAAATATTTCGGGTTGGCAAAATGAGCGATATAGCAACTGACATTTTAGAAGGCAATCTCGGCAAGAAACAGGAGAAGAAAAAGCCCCCGACCTTCGATATTGCAACGGAGATTTTAGAGGGCCTTACTCCTGTCCAAGCGAAAATTGGTGGAGAAACGGGTGCTCAGTTTCTACAAACGGAAGAGGAACCGACCGGCAAGGTCAGCACTATTACGTCAAAGCCGGAGATGAAACCTGTTCCCGTGGATGTGAAGCGGGCAGGATTCGGCACGCTTACTCAAGCTGCTATTGTGGATGATCCCGAAACAAAGCTGAATATTCTATCTAAGGGGATGGGCATCCCCCGGGAACGATTCGGCATGGTCGAGGGCAGGCCGGTTTATCAAGGGGACGATGGGATTCTCTATTATGTGACACCTAAACGTGGTTGGATCAAAGGAGCGGCAGCAACGCAGGTAGCCCACGCCCCAGCAACGATTCTTGGCACTATTGGAGCCGCAGCAGGCCCAGGAACAGCGGCGGTACTCGCAGCAGGGGGCGAATCCATAAGAAAGCATATCGGTTCACTCGTCTACAAAGAACCACAGACCTCGCTTGGGAACATCAAAGCCATGGGTACTGAAGCTACGCTTGCCTATACCGGAACAAAATTTCTTGGTCGTGGAACGGTTAAGGCCATGGATGTTACCAAAGGCAGACAAGGGGCCCGGCTTATCAAGGCAGCAGGCAGAGGACGCGAAAGAATAAGCCTGACCGAAACGAAGCGCATTGAAGCTCTCGGGAAAAAACACGGAATTAGCCTTTTACCTCCGCAAACAACTCGCAGTCCTGAACTTATAAGTCGGTTCAATATTCTAGGTGATTTACCGGAAACAGCGGATAGAATCGGAGGGGTCCGGAGAGCTCAGGCAGAACAGGTACAGAAAGCAATTACCAAGATGCTTGATTCTGTGGCACCTCCCACGACAACGGCAGAAGCTTCAGGTATGGCGGGAGTGAAAGCGGCAAAGACAGGGATTCAAGCGGCAAAGACGGTGAGGGCGAACAAGGCCGCGCCGATCTATAAGAAGGCGTTTACTGAGGCTCCGGACGTAGATATTAAGCCAGCCATAGATTTGATTGATGAGGAATTGCAAACAGCAAAAGGAGCCATTCGAGAGCATCTTTTGAGTGCAAAGAAACTCTTAATGCAACCCGATGTTGAGGGGAAAGAAGCATGGGATACCAGCCTTAAAGGTCTCCATGCTGCCAAGATGCAGCTTGACGATACAATCGCCGGAGCCAAACAAACAGGTTTAGGCAACACAGTCAAGCGAAACTATACCAAAATCAGGGAAGCACTACTCGCTCAAATGGATACTGCAAGCCCTGATTATGCCAAGGCCCGCAAGATATTCAGCGGAGAATCGGAAGTCTTTGAACAACTGGCAGGCAAAAAACGAATGATTGGCCGGCTTGCCAAACTGGAAGGTGACGATGTTGAAAAGGCCGCGGGTCTCTTATTCAAATCATCTCCCGAGATCGTTAAGAAAGCCCGCCCTGTCATAGTCAAATACGGGGGGGAAGATACGTGGAATGCCCTTCTCAGGACACACCTACAGAAATCCTTTGAGAGCATCAAGGAAACGGTTACAGGCGGGGTGACTAATCTAGGCGGCAGATTCAGACAAAAGGTATTCGGTGATATAAGCCAAAGAAATATTCTTGAAACTGCCATGACAAAGGCACAATTCAAGAACCTGGAAGATTTTGCCACGGTACTCGATCGGGCAGGATTGATACTCGGAAAAGAATCAACCACGGCAACGAGATTGGTTCAACTGGAGAAATTCGGGGGTGGAACAGCGGAAGGCGTGGCAAAGGCAATAGCCTTTCCTTTACATACCTGGAAAATGTCTCTTTTTAACAAATTAAAGACGCTTTTTGGAAGTCGCTATAGCGAAAATCTGGCAGATGCCATGCTTTCCCCCAAAGCGGCTAAACAACTCCAAACCATGCTGCAATTAAAGCCAGGATCACAAAAATTGATACAGCAATTAGGAGCATTCGCAACCATGGTAACTGGCGCTCATCTACATCAAGAATGGCAAAAAAAGACCACCCGAGATATTCGGCCAAAAACCAGATTAGTAAAGCCAAGGCGAATCCGAGGAGGAGGCCGCTAAGAAAGAAAACAGGAATAATATAGAAAAGGGCAAGAGGATCTTTGCAAGCGAAAATAGCATGCCCGGTTGTCATAAATGCAGGGAGTAAGATCAGCGTTGAGTATTTAGAGGAAATGATTTTTCGCAAAACACCCATAAGAAACAAGAATAAGCTCATCAAGGAGGTAAGTCAAATGAAAAAGATTTTCACTATCACCATGGCGATCCTGCTCCTGGCCGCAGGGGTCTACGCAAGCGGCTGGACAAAGCACAGTGTCACATCCGTTGCCGCGGCCACAAGTACAGCGGTTTCGGCAAGCCCCGGTTACTTATTCAATGTGATTGTTCGGGGAGATAAGGCCAGCACTTGCACCATGAACGTTTACGACTTCGCCACTAATTGCGCGTTTGTCACAACCACAGAGATTGAGATGGTGCCCACGATCATTGTCACGACCACGGAGGTGGCCTGGTATCACACGATCCCGCTAAATCCTCCTGTGCGGTTTTATTATGGACTCTATCATACGATTACCAGCACCGGAGAGATAGCGGTTTACTGGCTTAACGATAATGATATGTAAGGAGGTCTTTATGAAAGCAATAACAGTTATTACAAGCATTTGCCTCATGGCGCTTTTGCTGGCGGTCCCAGCATTTGGACAGACATACCGCCTTGTCAGTGACCCTAATCCCGGCGTGGAATACGTGATTGTTCTTATCAATGGCGTAGAACAGCCGGTGGAGGATGCAGCCGCCGATGGCTCGGTTGACCATGTATTACTAGGATTTGACCCCGCAGGACCGAAGATGATCTTTAACGCAACGGCGAGTTTCGATGGGGAGGTCTGGTCTGATCCAGCCATCCCTTTGTACAAGGGGAAACCGGGAGCGTACACCGGCCTGGGTGTTTCTTCGGAGTGATAAGGAGATAGATGCAGCACCACAAATGGACGAAAACAGCTAGGATTTTCAAGCACGATACCGAACCAAATCGGTTTATTTGGCATGGACGAGTTGGGCAGCAAAATGTTGGCTTAGGTAATGATGAATTTGTGCCTTATATATGGGATGCACAGAACCAGATTGCTCAATATGGCAATTTTCAGGTGCAGTTTTTTGATTGGTATCAGGTCGTTACAAGGCTTATCCCGGAAGAGAAGGTTGTCATTGACGATCAGCGATTTGAGGTTCAGCATTTTTTAGGGGACAAATGGCGAGTTCTCGATCTCTATAATCATTCTATTAGCGTTACGGAAAATACCGAAAAGGGCCTACTTTTTCTTAAGAACACCTATGCGGGTGATGGGCAAGATGTTCTTGAAATAGAATATCAGATCGGGCAGGGAGATTCGATTAAATTCTCTACACGCCTCAAGATTGAAAATGCTGGTACATATAGAATCCGTTGGCAGAATACGGGCGTACAAGGGGAGATTGTTGCAGGCGAAACTAACTTACGATTTGGAGAAATCCAATTCGGCTGGATGTCAACTGAATCACTTTTCAGAACCCATGAAATTGAGTATCAAGCACAGGGTCAGAAAGTTGATATTTTCATGGGGCCTTATGAGTTGGATGCAGGAGAGGAAATCCTTATATCTCCTGATACCTGGGGGCCAACAAATGTAAATGACGATGCGGATTATGACAGTACGGGAGATAAGTACGATCAACATACTGGCGGTAATGAGATTTGGGTAGGTAATGATGGTTCTAATGTTTGGAGTCTTGGACTCAGGTTTGTCAACGTTACTATTGCCAAAGATTCAACGATAAACTCAGCGTATATTTATCTTAACCGGTCGGGCGCCGGTGTCACAGCAAATTTAAGAGTGAAAGGGACTGATGAAGATAATACCGCAGCCTGGGAGGAAGCCAGTCAGTGGGAAGATAGGGACGTTACCGCTGCTACTGTGGATTGGGATATTACGGAAGATCCTGGATGGGGAGAATATACTACATCTCCTGACATTGACACTATTGTTGCCGAAATTACCAGCCGTGCCGGATGGTCGTCTGGCAATGCTATGGGTATTTGGGTGGATGATGATGGTTCGGCTGGATGGAGATACTATAAAGCCTTTTCGGTAGAAACATCTGGTTATGAACCGTATATGCAAATTGATTATACGGCGCCCACGACCACGACCCCGGAACCTACAACCACCACCCCGGTGCCCACGACAACCACCCCGGTGCCCACGACCACGACTCCGGTGCCCACCACGACTCCGGTGCCCACCACGACTCCGGTGCCAACGACGACAACGCCAGTTCCGACGACGACGACAACCACCCCGGCTCCGACGACGACCACCACGACGACAACGCCAGTTCCGACGACGACGACAACCACCCCGGTGCCCACGACCACGACCCCGGAACCTACAACCACCACCCCGGTGCCCACGACGACGACAACGCCCGCGCCTACAACAACCACGACTACTCCTGAACCTACTACCACAACCACGACTCCAATTCCCACAACTACCACGACGACTCCGGTGCCCACGACGACTCCGGTGCCCACGACAACCACCCCGGTGCCCACGACAACCACCCCGGTGCCCACGACCACGACTCCGGTGCCGACAACCACGGTGGCCCCGACAACCACGGTGGCCCCGACAACCACGACAACGGCAGCTCCGACTACCACTACCACGACAACGGCAGTTCCAGGAGCAGAGTGGTATCCAGAAATGTTGTTGGGCGTACTTAGAATGAGGCTAAAGTAATGCTATTGACTATTGGAATGCCCTGTTATGAGAATTTTACCGAGGTCTGGTTTACCGTCGAGGCCCTACGTCTTTATCAGGATTTAACCGATTGTGAGATTCTTGTGCTCGACAATAAAGGCTCAGATGATATGTATCATCTTGTGAAATCCTTTCAGACCATACGCTATGAGAAGTTTGGAGAGGTAAACGGCACAGGCCCCGCACGAAATGAGATATTCAACCGTGCTAATGGTGATTTTGTGCTTATCCTGGATAGCCATGTTTTCCTCTGGAAAGACAATATCGCCCGCCTGAAATGGTGGCTTAAAGAACATTGGGAAGAGGCAAAGAATTTAATTCAAGGAACCATCGTTTTGAGCAGCTTGAAGAATTGCTATACCAATTATCTCCCACAATGGAGAGCCGGGATGTGGGGAATATGGCCCCCTGCCCAGGATGTGAACAAATTGGGAGATCAGGCCATTGAGATTGAGATAGGACCGCTCGGCCTCTTTGGATGCCGTAAAGATTCATGGTTGGGTTTTCATTCCAAATGCAAAGGGTTTGCTGGTGTGGAAGGTGTTTTACAGGAAAAGTACCGGAAGGACGGGAGAAAGGTTTTGTGCTTACCCTGGTTGCGGTGGACCCACTTTTTCGGAAGTGAAAAGCGGGTATATCCCCTGCAAGTGGAAGATAAGATCAGGAATTTTCTCTATGGGTTTCAGGAAATCGGTCTTGACCCTAAACCGATATATGAACACTTCGGGGAAATGGTTGTGAGTAGGGTAGCGGAGAGTATTGTCAATGAGTGAGTTTTATAGAAACAAGTTTGAACCTGTATCTGAATCGGTCATGTTGGAAGGTCCAGAAGGAACAATATGCGGGGTATTGCGTGAGATATATATGAAATCAAGGAAGAAAGAGGTTAAACGGTTATGTCGTTTAGCAACGGCAATGGCAAAGCGGATGGGCATAGCCATAGCGGAGTATAAGAAAAATGAAACTTCCTCTCGTTAGTTGTCTTACTGCCACATACGGACGGTATTCGGCATTGACCGAGGCAATAAGTTGTTTCTTGGCCCAGGATTACCCGAATAAGGAATTGATCGTTTTGAATAATCACCCGAAAAGGCTTATATGCGAACTGCCACAGGTGAGGATTCATAACGAATCCGGTTGGCCGACACTGGGAGATTGCAGGGATTATCTTTTAACTCTTGCCCACGGTGAACTTATCAGAACATGGGATGATGATGACCTTTATCTTCCTTGGGCGATTAGCCAAGGTGTTCTGATGCTCCCCGATGATGCCCCCGCTTGGAAACCAGGGCATTCATGGGGTTGGCAGGTCACAGAAGATCGAATGTATCTCGGGGCCAATAAGTATGAGGCATCCTGGACAACGCGGAAGGAAATCGTAGAGAAATACGGCTATATCTTAAACTCAGGGGGCAATGAACACAATGCGCTAGAGCAAGGCATAGCAAAGGAAGGCGGCATAGCCCGGACAGACTTAGGAGCGGCAGGTGCATCTTATGTCTATCGGTGGGGATCGGGTCTTCACCGAATTTCTGGTACGCTTGACAAAACCAAAAACAATATTGCTGAAAGAACAGAACGCTGGAAACAACGCAATGACGATCACGGAGACTATAAACCCATTAACCCAATAAGCCTTATCAAGTATTGGGAAAGGATAGAAAGGGCACGATATGAGCTGGATGCACACACAGATGAAACCTGAAAAACGATGTGACGAGAATCCTCTGTTTCCGGTATCTAGGATATTCCAGGAGATAGACTGGAAACTATCGGGCGGAACGAAACACGCCTGTCTTATCTCGGCGGCTATGATCCTCGCTTATAACGTCAAGACCATTGTTGAAATAGGATTATGGAATGGGTTTACTTCGCAGATATTGGGCAAGGCTCTTGCCTCAAATGCTATGGAAGATGGGCTTTTGATCTCCTGTGACATTAATCAACGTGCCTGTGATCGATCGGAAGCATTTACCAGGGGGATCCCCATTAAGCATGTCTTGGTTGTCGGTGATAGTAAAGCCGTAGACTGGAAACACTATCTCGGTGAGCGCAAGATTGGCCTTGCTTTTGTTGACGGTGATCACTCCTATGATAGTGCCATTACCGACATAGAGAAGTGCTCACAACTTCTTGACCGAAACGGCATTATGGTTGTGCATGATTATTCCGTAGGAAGCCATCCCCATGTTTTCCAAGCGGTCAATGAGTTTATAGCATATACCAATATGCCTTGGTTCTTTCTTCCAGAGGATAGAAAAGCTACCGATTACAGGACCGTAATCTTTCAAAAGAGAGAGGTCTATTGATGAAAAAGAAAATATTCGAGTTTTACGCTAGTAAGAGGTTTGAACTGACCAAACTCTATCGGGCGAAGCCACAGGGATTAAGCAACGCTCAAGTGCAGGCCGCAGCCCAGGAGCTTTATAAACAGATACAACGGGGTCTTGAAATCAAGAATATTAATATTGCTCGGAGAATCTTCGAACTGGCGAAAACTGTCGAGTACAAAGAATTTGTGAAGGATCAGGAAATTATAGAGACATACAAGCCAGTGATCAGGACGTTGAAACGAGAACGGATTTTTCTCTGGGTTGCCATAGGAGTGCTTGCTGTTTCCTGGGTCTTGTTGCTACGAGATTATTTAGGAGGTTTCTAATGAGAGGAGAAGCAGTAAATTTCACGGGATCAGGTATATTGTGGAACTCTGAAGGTTCCTTAGTCGGATTTTTGATTGGCATGGATAATGCGACTGATCCTCAGATTACGTTTTATGATGGACTAAGTTCAGCCGGACGACAGATCACACCCACCACTGACCTTGATGCAACCGCAATGGGGTTTAATGGAGCCATGCCGGGTATAATGCACATACCGTTTAGAACTGGGCTCTATGTTTTGGTCGAAGATTACGATGGTACGGCGTGGAGTGGTACGCTTGAAGGCATAGCCTACATAGCTTCAGGACAGAAATCGTGAACGGAAATAATAACAACATTTGTAAAGCACATTCGGGCTTTGAGGCTCGGATACAAGATTGCGAGGGAAATTTGAAAGAACTCTGGAGACACATGAACGCTAATCAAAAGATGGTCTTAGGTATCTTTATCACTTTGAGCCTTAATCTGATCGGGGTCATAGTGATGTTGTTCAAAACCTTTTAACCTGGGGGCTATTATGAAAGCCTCTAATGAAAGATTGGAGGGCTTGAATCATTTCTTGCGAAACGGAATGACAGTGATCGAAGGTCTTTTTGTGGAGATTGAAAAAGAACTTAGGGAAATGAACCAAGCAGTTAAAGATTTCAACGATAAAAACAATGGCTCTAAGAAAGCAACAGAGTAAATTTGTCAAACTGGTGGCCTTGCTCATCCTGTTCGCTTATGAGAAAGGGTATGACCTCACCTTTGGAGATGCTTATGCTCACGATGGGCATATCGATGATAGCTTTCATTATAAGCGGTTGGCGATTGACTTCAATCTTTTTAAGAATGGAAAATACCTGACTAAAACGGCAGACCATGAACCGCTCGGCCTATTTTGGGAATCCATAGGGGGATCCTGGGGAGGCCGGTGGAATGATGGGAACCATTACAGTCTAGGAGAAAGGAGGTAAAAGCTATGGACTGGTGGCAAATCGCATTAGGTTTACTCGGTATTGTAATCGCCGCTTATGCAGGCGGCAAGGCAATGGTTCACGGCAAAATAAAACAGCTCCGGGAACTGGCAAGGTCGATGGATGAGGCGTTGCAGGAAACCGGACCGGGAGGCCAGAATCTCACCAAAGAAGAGATTTTGGATATTTGGACAGATTTCAAAGTATTGGTGGGGTTTTAATATGATCATTACACCATCACTAGTTTTAGCATGGATTCTCGTGTTTAAACAACTCAAGGATCTATTTTCAAAGAAGAAAGGGGAGAAAAAAGAGAAATGAGAAATCTATTACTCATAGCTCTGATGGGAGCGTTTCTGGTTGCTTCAGGGTTTGGCACATGCCAGATCCAGGCCCCGGTCATTGACAAGACCGTATTGATGGAAGTCACAACTTCGACTCTGGGCTATCTCATCGGGAAGAAGTACCCGGAGATCAAGGATACTATTCTCGAATATTCAATGGACTTGATGCAGGGAGAAGATGCCGACGACTTCAAGTTCGATCTGAATAAGGGAACGGACTGGTTGCTGAATCAGCTTACCGAAGATCCTTATTTGAGAATGCAACTTGTGAGGATTCTGCCAAAGGTTGAGCTCAAGCAGGAGATGGAATTGCTACCGGCCTCGAGTGCCTGGATGGAGAGAGTAAAGGGCTTGCTTGATGATTTTATAGCAGGGTTGCAGGCGGCTTCGTAGGCCAGGATCTTAAAAGCCTAGCCTGAAGTCTTAGGGCCAGGGCCCCCACCACACAAAGAACCCACCATGCGCTTTTGTAGAGGTGTTTTGTCATTTGATACGGCGGCGTAAAAGAATCTCAAAGGCATTAACATGAAATGGTTCCCAGCCCTGCTCAATGAGAATATCTTTGTTTAGATCCTTCCAGATAATTCTTTTGACTTCCCATTGCTGATGATGGTCCCATTGGTCTGTTAATACAAACATAGAATCCTCCGGCCCTACCGTACTCGGAAGGCCTCCGTTGCCGGCCAGAACGATACACGCCCCGGCGATAACGATCGCGGCAATAAGAGGGATAATGTATTTTTGTTCCATCTCAAAACCTCATTTAAAGTTTAATCCAACCCCCGATCATACACCACACAACCGGCGTTCACTGTGCCATATCCCCATAGAATCCACTGGCGGGCATCCTTCCAGATATGGGCCACGATGAGAGCTCCTACTCCAGTAAGGGAAAAATAGACAAGGCATTTCCGGTCGGAAGGATGTTCATCGAGGATAGGATTGTTCTCGTGGTTATTGGGATTATCAAGGGCTTTTTCTGTACTGTAATAATTTGCCGTATGAGCTGCCAGGAAGAATGCGCCAGCCACTTTCTCCTGGGTGGACCAAGCGCAGCTAGTTAGGATCAGGCAGGCTATGATGAGGGGTTTCATTTGTTCCGAAGCCTCCCACAGAAAAAGGTTAATAATTCTAACTACTTATCCCCAAAACCCGGTGCTATTTCGTTACCGGGTGCGCCTTGCTGGGCGCGGGATTCAGAGGGTTGTTCCGAGGGTTTGCCGATTATCCATGATGCTTATCAAGTACATCATCAAGCCACCTATTAATATGATCTTTTGCAAATTCATCGTTTGGGTAAATCCTGTTTTTTCTTCGTGGTGCAAAGGGATCTTGCGGTATTCTAGGTTGCTCATAATTTATTTTCTTTGTGAACAATCCCTTAATCCAACTTACGACTTTCACTCCCTACCTCCCATAACTTCAAGTTTTCTTAAATGGCGTATCCCCGGCCCCTTGTATACCTCAGTCGTCAGCTTGCTCCTGTGGCCGTGAATGGCCTGGACTTCTTCTAAATGATACCCGTCTGCGATTCTGTCCTTGATGGAACTGTGACGGCATTGGTGCAAATGAGCCTGTGGCAATCCATAGGCTCGTGCTGCCCGTTTGAATACTTTGCTCACCCGGTCAACCTGCAAGTGATTTCCCTTCTTTCCATGAAATACCCAAGGGACCGCGAGGCTGGGCTTCCGATTCAAGAGCATTTCCTTTGTTGTCTGGCTGTACGGCATATCGAAAGGCGCGTGGTATTCATCCCCGCCCTTTCGCATCGGCACAACTTTGGTGCCTGAGACATGGCGCACGATTCGCAGGAGTCCCTGGTTGACGTCAACGCAATCCCATTGCAAAGCCACAACCTCGCCTATCCGGAGACCCATTTCGATAGAGAGGACTAGTGGGGGCTTGCAGAGTGGATCATCTACCAGTTTCCATATTCCCCAACGATCCTCGAGTTCAATATAGGGGGTAGGCTTCTTATCAA
>Ga0307379_10001233_pt1 | contig 40789 bp, 35 predicted proteins | sample UN2MG_FD_202237 | JGI IMG/M metagenome (GOLD analysis project Ga0307379, IMG submission 202237) | Soil microbial communities from Risofladan, Vaasa, Finland - UN-2 | ecosystem: Environmental > Terrestrial > Soil > Coastal area > Acid sulfate soil | place: Finland: Risofladan, Vaasa | collected...
GCCTCACGCCGTGCTCGGTAGAGTTTCTTGCATTATGGGTGCTCCTAACCATAATGCAAGAAACTCTATAGATTCGTGCACACTGCCGCCGACCTTTCGATGGCTCTCCCCTCGGATTGGGGAGGAGAGCAGCGCCGATACGATCTGCCACCGCGCCCCCGCCTGCGGCAGTGCTACAGGTACTCGCCCTTCCCCCTGCGCTCGATTTCGTCGAGGGCCTCGCGGACATCCTGGGCATTCTCCTCGCGGACGACCAGGAGAGCGTCGTCAGTATCCACAATGACGTAGCCTTCGACGCCGACGGTAACGACGAGACGGCCGGACTGGGCCAGGACGAAGCAGTCAGGGCTGTTGATGGCGATGTGGTTCTCGGCGTTGGCCTCGAGGAGGCCGTGTCGGCGGGCGATCTCTTTGACAGAACGCCAATGGCCGACGTCGCTCCACTCGAGTGCGGTGGGGACGAGGGCCATGTCCTCTTCCCTCTCGGCGATGCCGTAGTCCATGGAGATGGAAGGCAGATCGCGGTAGATCTCCTCCATCAGGTCATCCGTGGGCGGGTCCGACTCGGCCAGCCTGCGCATCCCCCCGGCCACCTCGGGCAGATGGACGGCGCAGCGATCCATGAAGTGATCGGCGCGAAAGATGAACTGGCCGATGTTCCAGTAGTAGCCGCCGCGAGCGAGGTAGCGCTCGGCGGTCCGCTCATCGGGCTTCTCGGTGAATCGTTCGACACGATAGGCTCCGCCGGTCGGCTTCTTCAGCCGCCTGCCGCGCTGGATGTAGCCGTAGCCGGTTTCGGGGTGGGATGGCATGACACCGAGCACGACGATGAAGTGCTCCTGCGCGGCCTCGATGGCCGTGGCGACATAGTCGCGGTAGGCGACGGGGTCTCCGATGTAGCTGTCCACCGGCGTGGCGATGACCACGGCCTCCGGATCCAGGCGCGCGATGCGGGCGGCTGCGAGGGCCACCGCGGGAGCGCTGCTGCGACCCATCGGCTCGCCGAGGATGTTCTGCGGTGGAACCTTCGGGAGTTGGCTCCGGGTGAGCGATACGTGCTCGGCGTTGGTCACCACCCAGACGCGTTGGGGCGCGGTTAGGGGGCGGACTCGCTCATACGTGTCCAGGAGCATGGGCCGGTTGGAGAGCAGGGGCTGGAATTGCTTGGGCCGGTCGCGTCGGGAGATCGGCCACAGTCGCGTACCGACCCCGCCCGCCATGATGACCACGTGGATCCTGTCTGCAACCGCCATTTCTTTATCCTCCCGCGATGCTGAGCACGAGATCTTTGCCGGCGTCCAGCAGCGCTTTCACCTCATCGTCGCTCCGCGCCTCGGCATAGGTTCTCACCAGTGGTTCGGTGCCGGAGAGGCGCAGCAACAGCCAGCTTCCGTCGCCTCGGATGAGCTTGACGCCGTCGAGGCGGTTGACGGATTCCAGCTCTTGACCGGCTACATCGTTCGGCTCGAGCGAAGGCAGCACCTCCTCGATACGGTCGCGCTGCTCGAGCGTGAGGCGCAGGTCGACCCGGTCGAAAAACATGCGGCCGCCGGTGATGGCAAACACATCCTGCAAGATGTCGCGGACGGGTTTCCTCTCGACTGCCAGAGTTTCGCAGGCGGTGAGCGCGGCGAGGGTTCCGTCCCGATCCGGCACATGTCCTCGGATGCCGAAGCCGCCGCTCTCCTCGACGCCGAGGATCACGTCGTCGCTGCGTATCATCTCGGGGGCGATGTTTTTGAAGCCGACCGAGGTTTCGTGTACGCCGCAGCCGAAGTGCTCGCAGAGCCGGTCTACCATCGACGTGACGTTGACGGCGCGGACGACTCGACCCCGCCAGCCCCGGTTCTTGAGCAAGTGGTAGAGGATGAAGGCGATCGTGCGCTGGATGTCGATGTACTCGCCGTGGGCCATCATGCCGAAGCGATCGGCGTCCCCGTCGGTCGCCAGGCCGATGTCTACGTCGGGCTTGGCGGTGAGCGGAATGCTCGGTTCGAGGTTTGGCCCTATGGGCTCGGGGTGCTTCCACTCGAAGGTCGGATCGGCATGTGCGCGAAGTGCCTCGACCTCGGCGCAGCCGACGCGCCGGAGGGCCTCGTCGAAGTAACCCCCACCCGCGCCGTGCATGCAGTCCGCCACGACTCTGAGCTGAGCCTTCGCTATCGCCTCCCCGTCCACGAGCGATAGGAGGCGATTCAGGTAGTCTTCCCTGACATCGAAGTGGGCGTGGTCGGCGGTGGGGGCGCGCTCCGCCGGGTTGGACTGGAGGATCCGGTTCGCCTCCTGATCGATCCATCGGGCGTCTTCCTCCTCGACGGATGCGCCGAAGGAGCTCTTGACCTTGGCCCCGTTGTACTCGGCGGGGTTATGGCTGGCCGTCAACACGACCGCTCCGGCAAGGTCCTGGGTGACGACGTAGTAGCATGTGGCCGGGGTCGGAAGAGGGCCCGAGCAGAGCCGGGGCTCGACGCCCGCGCCGGCCAGCTCGTCCGCCACCGCGGCCGCGAACTTGTCTCCCATGAACCGCGTGTCGTGGCCGACGGCGACCGGCCCCTGCTTCGGCTGGCGCCTGAACCAGTGAGCGGCCGCCCGGGCGACGATTCGAACGTTGTCGAACGTATAGTCATCGGCGAGCACCGCACGCCATCCCTCGGTGCCGAAACGAATCGGGCGCATTCCGCTCACTCCATTCCCAGGTCGAGCATATCCTTAAGGTTGAGCATGCCGACCGGTCGCCGATCTGTGTCGAGAACCGGCATGTCGCCGATCTTGTACTCCTTCATCAGGCGGAGCGCCTCGATCGCCGGCTCCTCGGGCCCGGCGATCTTTGGGTCTCGCGTCATCACCTCGCCGGCGCGTCGGGACAGGGCCTGTGCATCTTCGAGGAGCGCTCGTCGGATGTCGCCGTCGGTGATGATGCCGACGAGCCTCCGGTCGGCGTCGAGCACGGCGGCGGCCCCGGCATGGGCCTTGGTGATGGCGAAGAGCGCATCCCTCAGAATGCCGTCCTCCGCTACCGCGGCGACGTCTTCATTCGTGCGCATGAGATCGGCGACGCTCTTGCCGGCCTCGTGGCCCAATTGCCCGCCCGGATGGAGCGCGGCGAAGTCTTCGCGGGAGAACCGCCGGGCGGTCATGACAGCTACGGCCAGGGCGTCGCCCATCGCCAGCTGGGCCGTCGTCGATGCCGTGGGTGCAAGGCCGAGCGGGCAGGCCTCGCGCTCCACCGAGACATTGATGGTGACTTGGGCCTGGTCGGCGAGGGGGCTGTGCAGACGTCCCGTGAAGGCGATGATCGGGACGCCGATCCGCTTCATGGCGGAGATGATGGCGGACACCTCGTTGGTCCACCCGCTCTGAGAGAGCACGATCAGGACATCGCCGGCGGCAACCATGCCCAGGTCTCCGTGAAGCCCCTCCGCCGGGTGCAGGAACAGCGACGGCGTACCGGTGCTGGCAAGCGTAGCGGCGAGCTTCCGCCCGATGGCTCCGGACTTGCCCATCCCGGTGACCACGACCCGACCCGAGCAATCCAGGATCAACTCGACTGCCTGCGCGAACGAGTCGTCGATTCTCTCCGCCAGTGCCTCCACCGAAGAGGCCTCGATGGCGATCGCGTCCTTCGCTTTGCGTAGTGCCTCAGATAGGTCCATGCTGTGCTCGACTATAGTCGGATCCGCCTGGCCGGCGGCGCGCGTGCGCTCTCGGCGCAGCGAGTGCCCCGGCGCCCCTGCGGGGCGGCGTCCCCTCAGCCGTCTCGTCGCCGCCAGTCGTAAGGGATCTCGTTGTCGTGCGGGTCCACACGGTGCTCGTCAGGCGCGTCGTACCGGTAGACTCGATCGGGAACGTTGATAATGATCGCCGTGTGCTCGCCCGCGCACTTCCATCCATGATGGATGCCGCTGGGGACCTTAACGATGAGACGATTGGAGTCGCCGAGGAAGATCTCGTTCATCAGGCCGCGGGTGGGCGAGTCCGTGCGGGCGTCGTAGAGGGCGAGCTTCAGCTCCCCCGAGACGCAGCAGATCATGTCGGTCTGCTTCTCGTGGAAGTGCCACGCTTTGACGACGCCGGGGTAGGTCGTCGTCATGTATACTTGCCCGAACTGCGGGTACTCGGAATCGTCGGAGCGCAAGATCTCGGTGAGGACCCCTCGCTCGTCGGGAAGCGCGGGAAGCCGCTTCGCTTTCACTCCGGCGATGAGCTTCCTCTCACCGGGGGTCGCGCAGCGTATCCCCGGGATGGGCAGCTCGTCCCGCCATTTGAATCCTGGTCCATGTGGAGCCATTTTCCCTCGCTCTTCCTTCTCCGCCAGTTTCGGCTGGTTATGCCCTCAATCCTGCCTTTCACGTTCGCCGCCGTGAGAAGAAGGCGTTGCGAGCGTCATCATCGGCCGGGGGGTGCCGAGATGAATGGATGTCTCGGCGGCGGAGAGGGCAGGCCCGGTCGACCCACGGGGCGCGGCCCGGGCGCCCGGGAACACGTCGGAGACATGAAGCGTGGTGCCGAGGCGGGGAGTCGAACCCCGACGGGCGTAAGCCCACTAAGTCCTGAACCTAGCGCGTCTGCCAGTTCCGCCACCTCGGCACTCGCACCGAGATTGTATGGCATTGGGTTGTCTTCGTCAAGGTCAGAGCGGAGTGTCACGGTACGCCCCTTGCCAGCACGCACCTACGGGCGTATAATGCCGACGGAGTAAGAATAGGTGATCGGAGCGGACGAATGATAGCGTTCATCGGCGGCTTGGGCGGGCCGGAAATCGTCGTCATACTGATCATCCTATTGCTCCTCTTCGGGGCGAAGAAGCTCCCGGAGCTGGCGCGTTCGCTGGGCCAGGGTGTGAAGGAATTCCGGAAGTCAGTCAAAGAGATCAGCGAAGACGTCGCTGAGGACGGCAGCGAGAATTCGTCGAAGTCATCCTGATCACTCCCGAGGAGGGGACCAGTGCCTTGCCCCCACTTCTCGAGCGCGAGCGGCGAGTGTGTCCTGGAGCAGGAGGAGGCCGAGGGGGAAGACGGTCGAGAGGCGGCGGTGGAAGATCCGGTCGACCGCGAGTGGTGCTTGAGTGGCGAGAAGGGGTACCGGCGTTGCCCCGTTTTTCAGCGGTTCCTGACCGAGCTGCTTCCCTGAACCGGCGGACTCCTTTACTTCCCCGCTAAGTCCCCGCTGACTTGACAGCGTCGCCATGTGTGTGCTAACTTCCGCCTGACTGCTTTGCCCGTAGGGTGAGCGGCGGACCAAGGAGGTGCGCAGATGGCGCGGGGACGCGTCAAGTGGTTCAACGCGCAAAAGGGCTACGGGTTCATTGAGGTGGATGGCGGCACCGACGTCTTCGTCCATTACTCCGCAATCCAGATGCCCGGATTCAAGACCCTGGAAGAAGGCCAGCAAGTTCAGTTCGATCTGCAGGATGGCGACAAAGGCCCGCACGCGAACAACGTGCTTCCGCTGTAGGTTGTGAAGCGGTCTTGCCTTTTCCTAGCAGTCGGGGTCGACTCCCTTCGGTCGACGACTGGCCCTGGGACTGCGCTTGAGCTGGAAAGGCCAGGGTAGTTGGGCGTGCGCGAGGAGCGTTGAGAGCAGGTCCCTCACGGGGACGCCGGCTTGGGCGCGCCGTAAGAGCTGGAGCTTGAGGGCCCCCGTGGAATCCTCTCCGAGCGCGGCCGCCCCGAGGCGCTCTGGGAGAGAGCGGAAGCAGAACTCCTCGATCACGACTTGCTGTGGCAGCAGGGCAGCATCGAGCCGCGCCACCCGCGCGGCAATCTCCTCCCCATCTACCGCCACCGGCCGCCCCTTCATGTCTCTCACCCGATCACAGCTTACCAGAGACCGTTGGACTACGGCCTCGGGCACCTCGATGCCAAAGTGGCTGAGACGCCTCGCCTCCTGTCGAGCCGCGAGTCGAGCCTGGGCCTCGGCCCGGTCTCGCTCGGCGGGCGCGACCAGCCCGAAGAGACGACAGGCGAGGGGTCGCCGGTCGTAGATCGTGCACCGAGACTCGTCGAGGAAGATGCAGGTCCTGTCGGGCTCGATCCAGGAGAAGATGAGCTCGCGGACGGCGAATGCAAGGAAATTGTCTCGGCGGCCGCTGGGTATGGCGGCCAGCATGTCGAGCAGATGGAGGTACTCGACGAAGAAGATGCCCGGGCTCTCGAAGCAGCAGCGGGCACAGTTCTCACAGATCGTCGCGGGGAACTGCTCGTAGATGCGGCGGAGCGCGTCGAAGAGGCCTGTGCGCTGTGCCCGGCGCAGCATGCGCTTCGGGTCGGCCTCCGCCGAGGTCGCCAGGAAGTCTGGGCCCCGCGCTCCCACTAGATCAACCGCTTCAGTCGGTCCCGCACCCGGCCGTATACCTCTTCTTCGTCAACGGTCAGGAGCTTTCCGTCGAGCATGACGGGCCGCCCGTTTATGAAGACCGTCCGGACATCGCCTGCCCGCGCCGCGTAGACGAGGTGGGAGACGACATCGTGGGCCGGGAAGAGGTGGGGCTGCTGGAAGTCCAGGACGGCTATGTCGGCCTTCATGCCCGGCTCTATTCGCCCGACGCGATCGGCGATGCCGAGAACCTCCGCGCTTCCGCGCGTCGCCATCTCCAGCGCCGTGTAGGCGGGCACGACAGTGGGATCACCGGTATGTGTCTTGTGCAACAGCGCGGCGAGTCGCGCCTCCTCCAGCATGTCCAAGTTGTTGTTGCTGGCGGGTCCGTCGGTGCCCAGGCCGACGATGGCGCCAGCCTCCAGCAGCTTCGGGATCGGCGCTACGCCCGAAGCGAGCTTCATGTTGCTGCCCGGGCAGTGTGAGATACCGACACGCTTCTGGACGAGCGTTTCGATGTCGCCTTCCGTCAGGTGCACGCAGTGGGCGGCGGCGACGGGGGTGACATCCAGCAGACCGATCTCGCTCAGCCGCTCGACCGGGGTCTGGTTGTAGTCGCGGCGGCTTTCCTCGACCTCGCCCTGCGTCTCCGATACGTGGATGTGAATCCCCACGCCGACCTCCTGCGCTCCTTCGATCACCCGGTCGAGGAAGTGATTGGGGACCGTGTAGGGAGCATGGGGCCCGAGCATTGTCAGGAGGAGGCCGTCGCCCCTGTCCCGCCACTCCCGCGCAAACTTGATGGCGTAGTCGAGGCGCTCCTCAGCATCGGGTAGAAAGGCGAGAAGAACGCCGGAGACGACGGCCCGCATGCCGCTGTCGAGGGCGGCGCGGGCGGCCGCCTCGAAGAAGTGATACATGTCGTTGAAGCAGGTGACGCCGCCGCGGATCATTTCAGCGATGCCCAGCAGCGTTCCCCAGTACACGTCATCGGCTTCCAGCTTCGTCTCGACCGGCCAGATGCGCTTCTCCAGCCACGGCATCAACTCCATATCGTCAGCATATCCGCGCAGCAGCGTCATGGCGCAGTGGGTATGGGCGTTGATGAGCCCGGGAAGAGCTACCATGCCGGAGGCGTCGACGATGTGATCCGGCGGGAGGTCGGGGCGAGCCTCCCCGCTCGCAAAGATGCCTGCGATATCGCTGCCCTCTATCAGGAGGTCGGCAGCGGGGAGGACCCGACGGTCGTCGTCCATCGTCACGATGGTCGCATCTCGTATCAGCCAGCTATCCAACACGACTCCTCCGCGGTGTGGTGTCTCTCCCTCCATCCGGGGGAGAGCGAAGCGTCACGGCTCCTCGACGGTCACGGCCAGCAGCTTGATCCAGGGCTCTCGCGGCAGCCCGAGTGAGATCGCGGTCCCAGACGGCGGCGAGAGCGTCAGATGATAGAGATACGCCCCTCGCGCGCTGTCGTCGCCGCTCAGCGTGCGAACGTAGGGGCAGTAGGCCGCCATCGGCGCTCCCTCAACCTGCTCGTCCCAGGGCGGGACGGCCACCGTCATCGCATGCACTTCACCCGAGTCATCGGTCAGGTGAAAAGTGGTCGGGCGCGCACCTTCGGTGCTCGCGATGACGATATGGACCTGCACGGCCCCTCTTTCCCCGAGGGGAATGCTCTGGCCCGAACAGGCGACGGCCGCGCCCACGCCGGAGTTCACCGCGGGAAAGGCGAAGGGGATGTCGGTTCCCGGTTTCCCCGGCGCGTAGTATCCGTCGGGATACATGTGCTCCCGCGGCCCGGTCTGGTCCGGAGGAAGCCACTCTGCGGGGAGGCTGCTCCCGCGTCCATCGAAGTCGCCGCGCGCTCGGTAGCCGTCCGCGGCAATCGCCCGGACATTTGCGTAGGCAGAGAGTTCGATCGGATGGACCTTCGTGGGGCGCACGAAGACGGGGGAAACAGCGAGGTCTCGCCGCTGGCTGCTGCTCTGTGCTTCGCCGGTATCGTCACGGGTGACCAGATCCCATGTGAGCCAGTAGGGCCCGGGCATCGCGGGTGCGACCAGCGAGGCCGTGACCAGCACCCGTTCTCCCGGCGCGACATCGACGGGCAGCACGCTGGCCGTTCCCGCACCCGCACTCGCTGTCGGGCGGCCGTCCCACCGATACCAGCGATAGGTGAGGGCATCCTCGCCCCCGTGCCAGGTGCGCGATCCGGCGTTGGCGACCACGATATCGATGTTGGCGATCTCCTCGGGATTCAGCTCGACCGGGACGGCGATGGATTCGAAGCTCGCGGCCGAGTCCGATGGCGCGAGCTGAATCGCCTCCTCGCCGGGATCACGTCCTTGGCTGGAGAACCAGCCGTCTTCGCCCGCCACCAGGTCCCACTGTATCCGGTAATGCCAGAGATCCTCAGGCGCCGACGGCGGAAGCGACTCGCCGTCGGCGGCGAGCGCGCTCACCGGAATCATCACAGACACGATCTCGCCCGGCCTCACGTCTCCCGGAAGCTCGGCGCGCATCCCCTCCCATGCCACCATCTCCCGCGCCTCCGCGAACGGAAGCTCCAGATCGTCCCGATACCTCACCCAGTGATAGGAGAGACGGACCTCGCCGGGGCGCCACGGCGCCGCGCCGTCGTTTCGCAGCCGGACCACCACGTGACGAGTCGCCCCGACCTCCATCGCGGCGGGCAGAGACGTGCTCACGACGGTTGCCCTATGGGCGGGCAGCTCGCCAACGTGGAAGGGCACAGCCAGATCCGCTATCGTGCGGGCGAACCACTGCGATCTGAAATAGGCGACTTTGCTCCGGACGACGCGCAGGACATACAGATACTCGCCCGCGGGCAGCGGGTCGCCGCGGTCATCCTTCGTTGATATGATCACGGGCAGGCGGCTCGTCTGTCCGGCTGCGACGCTGAGTCTCTGCGCGGAGGCCTTCCTGCGCACGATGGCCCCATCCGAGAGCCGCCGTATCTCGTAGTCGACGGAGACGCGGCGTCCCGTGCGCAGGTCCTCTGTGCCGACATTCTCGACGAGGAACTCGACCTGGTAGTCGACTCCCGGCGCCAACAGCTCCGGGAGTCGCTGCTGCTTGAGCCACAAGTGATGGGGCTGCTGGCTTCCGAGGCGCGACTGAAAATACCGGGTCGTATCGACATAGATCACACCGTACTGACGGCTGGGAGCGATCTCGGTGCCGGTGGCGTAGTCGTTCCAGCTATTGATTATGACCAGCTCCGGCTTGGAGGCGAGTGCCCGCTGCCACTCAGTCCGATAGGCTTTGCCCTCCATTCGGTCGCGGATCCGCCCGCTCCTACCGGGAGGCGGGCAGTAGCCCGGCGAGAGTGCAACCGCGCGCGCCCCATCCGGAGACGACATGGCGAAACCCGTTTCGGTCGGCAACTCGATATAGGCGTACAGCTCCGCCCCCCCGGTCCGCCAGGCGCCGCTTCCAAGCCACACGAGTCTTGCCCCCCCGAAGTCCGCGGCGAAGCGATCCTGGCAGAAGTCAACGAAGCTCCCGTCCCATCCCGCCAGCTCACTTGGCTCGCCCAGCAGCACGGGGACGCCGCCTGCCAGCCCCTCCTGACGTCGCGCGCCCACTTCGGCCCAGAACTCGCTTGGCAGGCGCAGGAAGAACTCGCGGATCATGCCGTAGAGCCGCTGCTTCTCCTCCTCGGACCGGAGGTCCATCCCCGCCAGCGAGGACGTGTCCAGCATCATGCCGACCAAAGGATATCCGAGGCCGGCCGCCCGGCGCTCTTTCAGAGCCTGCGCCAACCGCTCCAGCCCAGTTCGCGCCCAGGTTCGGCGCGCCCGCTCATCCCCACAATACCGGGCGAGGATGATATCGATGCCCGCCCTCTGGACATCTTTGAGCTGCTCGGCATGCCAATCGACCCTTTGATAGCTGATCCACGGGCCTGCGCCGGATCGTGGCTGGTGGCTGGTTGCCGGCGCGCCGTCGGACGTCCAAAGGGGAGCGCCCTCGCCACTGTCCAAGACGCCTTGCCAGTCGTACCGGTAGACCGCGAGCAGGGCGCCGGTCACTCCGGTTTTCTCGGCCGGGAGCGGCATGGGTTCGATGACGGGCTCCGGCTTGTCGAACTCGAGCGTCGCGGCCGCCAGCCATTCGTCCGCGGCCAGCCTGCCGTCGATGAACGGCACCTGCCCCACATATGGGCACGGGACCCATGCTCCCACCGCCTTCGCCAGACCGGATCCGGCCCGGATCAGCATCTTTCCCCAGCGGGCCGCATCGCCGACCTCGGCGGGGTCGCGCACGGAGGATGACCAACTGGCAACGCCTTCGTTCTCTCCCTGCATCCAGCACACGACGTTGAAGCCGATCTCGGCTCCCCCGAGCCCGTCTTCGCGGAGGAACTCCCAGGGGATGGCGCACTCAACAACATACCCCTCGTCTGCGTCGTTCGGGTCGTTCAGGGTGCCGTCCGTCGCCACTGCGTACTTCAGGGTGCGGGGTCCGGAGATCCAGGCTGCGTCGGTACGCCAGTGCCCCCGGCTGTCGCGGCTGAGCAAAGTCATACCGCCGGAGGCGCTGATGACGAGCCGGTAGGCGGAGATCTCGGGCTGGCCGGGTATTTCCAGCGAGAACTCGATGGCGTCGTCCTGCTCCGGAGTAGACATCGGTCCGCTGCTCGTCCCTGTAAGGATGACGTCCGGCACTCTCGCGGCGAGACACAGATACTGGCGATTCCACATGGCATGGACGCGGACGCGGCGGCTCTGGTCCTCGCTGGGCAGACGCAGTGCTGAGGCGCGCCCGCCCGGCAGGAGACAGGCGGCCGCAACAAGCGCCAGCACGGCCAACCGTCCCATCGAGGCGAATACTCCGGACCTGCCAACGCGACTCATTGCCATTTCATCCCTCACAGGCGAGTCCTGACTGAGGCGACACGCTGAGCGACATTATACGGAAACACGCCGGGGGGTGTAAAGGAACGGGCCGCGCGAGGTGCGGTTCGAATGAGTGGCGAAGCTAGTGCTGAATGACTCGGATCAAGCTGCGGCCAATCCGGATCGACGACGCGGAGAGGTGTCTCCGGTGGGTGTCCGACCCGACGGTGCACGCCTTCCTGGGACTGCTCGAGCCGGCGCGTACGCTGGAGCAGGAGCGGTCGTGGATCGCCAACATCCTCACGGATAAGGAGCATCAGAGCGCCTTCGTCATTGAGAATGAGGCGGGAGATCCGATCGGCACCTGTGGACTGCGCGGCATCAACCGGGAGTTTGGCACCGCGCTCTTCGGTATCATGATCGGTGAGACGGGGCTGTGGGGACAGGGGTATGGAACGGCGGCGACGGAGGCGCTTCTCGACTATGCCTTTGGAGAGCTGGGCCTCGACGAGGTCCGGCTGTCGTGCCACCGGGAGAATCGCCGTGCCCTGCGCTGCTACGAGAAGGCCGGCTTTCGCCTTAGCTCTCACGTTCCCGAACGGCCGCAGTTCGGCCGGGAGGAGGTGCGAATGGCCATTGCCCGGAAGGAATGGCTCGCCCTTCGCAGCGGCGCCAAGCCCCACAGAGACACGACCAGGAAGACCCGAGCCTGAACCCTCGGCGCGTGAGCGGCCCCGGGCGGATGAGGCTCTCTGAAAGGACCCCTCGGACGGTGACATCAGCGGCCGGGCGCGGCCTCGTGATATTCGACATTGACGGGACGCTCTTCCGGACGGAGACTGCCACGATCCCGGCGGTCCAGAGCGCCTTTCGTGAGTTCCGGCTTCCATCCCCTTCCATCGAAGAGGTCAGCGCCTTCTTCGGCAGGCCGGATGCTGAATTCCATGCCTGGCTGGAGGAGAGGGCGTCCCCCGACACGGCGGCCGAGTTGGCGAACGCGATTGCGGCACGGGAGCTGGAGATGGTTCGGCGCGTGGGGGAGCTGTATCCCGGCATTAGCGAGGCGCTCGATGAGCTGCGGCGCGAGGTGGCGCAGCTTGCCATCTGCTCCAATGGTCCCGAGGTGTATGTGAGGACGGTGCTCGAAGCGAAGCAGCTCAGAGGGTTCTTTGACGCGGTCCGCTGGCGGGAGGACGCGGATAGTACGAAGTCGGGCATGATCCGCGACGTGCTCCGGCGACTCGGCGCCAGGCCGGCGGTCCTGATTGGTGATCGCAGGGATGACGTCGAGGCTGCGCGGTCCAACGGCGTCTTCTCAATCGGCGCCGCCTATGGGTACGGCCGCGCCGGGGAGCTCGACGAGGCCGACGCCCTCGTCGGCGCGCCGGCCGAGCTTGCGGAGGTCGTGCGGAGGGTGCTGTCCCGCCACAGCCCCAGGTAAGCAGCGCGAATCAGTGTGCCCGCGCGTACCTTTCCGCCCGTTCGAGCTTGTACCGCGTCCTGTAGCTCTCCCCCTCCAGCGCAAGTGCCGCCCGGTAGTGCTTGATCGCACTGGCCGACCGGCCGAGCTTCATATGGGCATCGCCGAGCATCTCGCGGGCGGCGGCGTTTCTCGGGTCTCGTTTGAGGGCCTCGCGATAGCGGCCCATGTCGGCGTGGACTGTGCTCCGGTAGGATTCCCGCTTCCCGACCTGGATGAGCACCTCGACGGCAGCCCATATCGCCACCGGCAGCATCAACAGGAGAACGAACACGAGGCCCTGAAAGTCGCGCACCCACCTGACGGCCGCCGCCTCGGAGACGAAGAGCGCCGCTGCCAGGATCACGGCCTCTCCCGTCGACAAGGCTCCCTCCAGCCAGGAGAACACGATCCTCGTGGCGACAAATACGGCCGTAGCCATGAGCAGAAGCACGCGCGGGGCGTGGACGATGTCCTCTCGCACCCGTGCGATCGCGTTCTGGGCGACGTCGACGACCTGAAAGGTGTCGCTCATCGCCCGTGCCTTCGCGCCGGCAATGAGAACGAGTACCGGTTGCCGGTCTCGGTCGGCTCGTAGCGAGCGGACCCGCCGAGGGCCTCCGCTACGGTCTGGCAATATCGCAGGCCGACGCGGTCCGGTCCGGAGGCGGCCTCGGAAAGCGAGGCGCCGTGCGCGAGCACCGGTCCCGCGCTGTCAGTCACCGCAAATGCGATCATGCCGCCATCTTCATGGACTGTCAGCCGGACCTCGCCACCCCTCGGAGTGGCCCTGATGGCGGTGACAAGCAGCGTGGAAAGCGCTTGAACCAGCTGGTCGGCCGGGGCGCAGACAGCGGCCGGCCCCTCGGACAAATCCTCCTTCAGAGTCACGTCCCGTTCCTTTGCCAGCAGCCGATGTGGTGCGAGCACCTCTCGTGCAATCTCGCTCGGGGTGAGATTGACGCACGCGGCAGGGCGGACACCGGCCTCTTCGGTCATGGCGACCAGGTCCTCGATCATCCCGACGAGGACGCCGGCCCGAGCCGACGCCTGGCGGAGCAGCTCCCGCGTCTGCTCGCTCATGCCTTCGGGGGGAGCGCGTTCCATGAGACGCAGCTCTGTGAGCAGAGAGACAAGCGGCGGGCGAACATCCTGAGCGAGGGCCGCAACGACGGTATCGTGGAGGGCATGCTGGCGCGCCGCGCTCTGAGATCTCTGCCTGAGGATACGCATTGCCACCAGGGCAAGGCCGAGGACGATGCCGAACTCGATCGTCAGGGAGATGATATGGTAGGCGGCCATGGGCAGATCCATCAGGAGCACGTGTTCGATCAGCTCCCATATCGCAAAGGCGATGAAGACTGCTGCTAGCAGGTAGGTTGCCGGTCGGGTCCCCATATTGGTCTCCTCACACCGCTGCTACGCTCGCCGAACACCCTCCGGAGATAGCGTCCCAGAGAAAAGCGCTTCTTCGCATCGTGACTCAGCCCTGTCGGTGTATCGACCCGTGCCTAGCAGCGACCTTCTCTCCGCCCTGCCCTGGCATTGCTCGCCGGAGATGCATGCGAACCCGGCGTGGACTCACATCCGCCCCCTGGCGGCAGTGGACAAAGGAGACTGGGGCGGGTAGAATGACCGACAGGAGCGATCTATGCGGGAACTCCAGCGGACCATCCATGCTGTTGTTAGGGCTGGCGACGAAGGCGGCTTCGTTGCCGAATGCACCCAAATCGCCGTCGTCACTCAAGGGGCGACCCTCGACGAAACCGTCGCCAATCTTCGCGAGGCCGTCGCCCTCCAGCTCGAGGGTGAGGACCTCGAAAGCCTGGGCCTCGCACCCTCTCCGGTCCTCGTCGTGAGCATGGAAGTCCACCCGGTCCATGCCTAGGCTCCGAAGGCTTTCCGGCCGGGACCTGATTGCCATCTTCGAGCGATTTGGGTTCACCCGGGCCTCTTAGCGGGGCAGCCACATAAAGCTGGTCCGCACCGGTTCCCACGGCGAGCGCCAGGTCATCACCGTTCCCAACCACCGCGAGCTTGATCCCGGCACGCTTCGAGCCATCGTCCGCCAGGCATCTCGGTTCATCCCCCAGAACCAGCTCAGACCTCACTTCTACTCTCACTAAGAGGGTGTCGAAGGACGCGCCCTCCGGCCGATTCCTCATGCCGACATTGGGATTCCCTATCTGCCAGGACGCTACACCTCCATACTCACCGCCGTCGCCTCCGCCACGACCGTCCCGTCTGTCTTCAGTGCCTCCGCTGTGGTCTCGATGAGCGGCGATCGATGCTTCGTGATGCGAGCCCGAACGGTGACCTTCTCCCCGATGGTCAGCCGGTCGTGATAGCGCACGTTCAGGCGGCCGGTGATGGCGTTCAGGTCCTTCTCCCACAGCAGCCGCGCCATCGTCTCGTCCAGAGCGGTGGCGAGGAGCCCTCCGTGCACGATCCCCGCCCAGCCCTGGTATTCGGGCTTGACTTCGAACTCCGTCACGTAGTCGTCGCCGTCAAAGCGAAACTCCAGCTTCAAGCCTATCGGGTTCTTCTTCCCGCACGCAAAGCACATGTCGTCAACGCGGAGCTTCACTCGAACCCCTCCATCATCCAGTCATATGTCCGAAAGGCGAAGTCGAAGTACGTCCGCAACCCAACATAGATGAGGGCGCCGAAGACGCAGAGCCACAACACGCCGAAGACGACGCCGGCCAGCCGCAGAAGCATCCGGCGCTTCGCCTCGTTCTCTTCCCGGTAGTAGCCCGACGCCCTTGCCAGCATGTCCGGCAGGCTGCCCGACACCTCGCCCGTCGCGGCCATGTTCAGCGTGTCGGGGTCGAAGATTCGCGCCTCCGCAAGAAGGCTCGATAGGGGCACCCCCTCCCGCAGGCCGGGCACGAGGTCGAGCAGCTTCGGTGTCAGCACGGGGCTCCCGGCGGCGAGGGCGGCCTCCTCCGCGGCGGAGGCGATAGGCAGCCCGCCGCGCAGCATGAGGCCAAGCGTCGCCAGATAGCGATCCAGCGCGGCCGTCTTCGCCACCCGGCCAACCAGCGGAAGCCGCAGCACGATTGCCTGTTGGAGCGTCTGAAACCACACCACGGCCTGGAGCATCTGCCAGATGAGAAGCAGCCCCACCAGGCCGAGCGCGATCGGCAGCGATACCGTGCGGAAGTAATACACGACCGTCTCGATCACGGACTGCGGCGTCCATCCCTCCGGCGGGATGGGCTGTGCGACAGTCAGGATCAGGGGCGCCGAGAGCAGAATGGCGGGCGTACCGAGCGCGCTGTACACGAACAGCCTGAGCCGCAGGGTGGAGCGCGTCTCCCATTCGACCTCGTAGGCGTGGGCGATCTGCTCGAATGCCTCGGGCATGAACCCACCCACTTCGGACGCGCGTACGACTCCGAGGTGCCAGGGATAGAAGAGGCTGCGGTACGCTTCGAGGGCGTCGGAGATCGGCTGGCCCGCTTCCGCCGCCTCGGCCATCTCGTGGGCGACCGGACGCAGATTGCTCGGGGACCGGCGCTCCACCTCTCTGCACGCGGCGGCGATGCTGATGCCCGTCCTCGTGAGGGTGTGCAGCTCGCGAAAGAAGACGCCCATTCGCCGGATGTGTCCGAGCGAGCGCCGAACGACGGGAACGTATCTCCGGGGCTGGCTGCGGACGGCGGCAGGGGAGTGTTGAGTTGGAGACGAACTCGCACCCGGTGAGGGGGGAGCAGCGCGCTGCTCCGCTCGGGGTACGCGCTCTATGGCTTCCCACCGGGAGCTTGGAGCGGTATGCTCGGGCTCACGCATCGGCGCGAGAGGAACCTGGCAGTGATAACAGGTCGTGCGCTTCATGCTGTTGTCTGCCCCGCACTGGGGGCAGCTCCGCATGCGCATGGCACTACGCCTCGCAGGTGCGTGCGGCCGGTCGTTGTTGCGTCCTACGATTATACTGCTTTTCCGACTGGATTCGGACGGCAAGCAAGGAAAGCGAGCTATGTCGAGTAAGTCGATCCAACCCATACGGTGGACGGGCAGGGAGGTGGTCGTGCTCGATCAGACCCGTCTGCCCCAGTCGGAATCGTACCTGCGGTGCGAGCATGTAGAGCAGGTCGCGGCGGCGATCCAATCCCTGCGGGTGCGGGGTGCGCCGCTCATCGGCATCGCCGCCGCCTATGGCATCGCGCTCGCCGCACTCGGAGAACCGGGGTCACTGGCGGAGCGAGTGACCGGCGCGGCGGCGCGGCTGCGAGCGACGAGACCGACCGCGCGAAACCTGTTCTGGGCGATAGAGCGCATGGTGGCGCGAGCCGAAGCAGGCGCCGACGCGGAGGGCCTGGCGCAGGAAGCGCGAGCGATCCACGAGGAGGACGCGGAGACCTGCCGCCTGATCGGGGAGCACGGCGCCGGGCTCATCCCGCGGGGCGCAGCAGTGCTGACAATCTGCAACACGGGGTCCCTCGCCACCGGCGGCATTGGCACGGCCCTCGGCATCATCCGGGCCGCCTATGCCGCAGGGAATCCCCTGAAAGTCCTCGCCTGCGAGACCCGGCCGCTCCTCCAGGGCGCGCGCCTCACCATGTGGGAGCTTCTGGACGACGGCATCCCCGCTACGCTCATCACCGACAGCATGGCTGCGACCTGCATGCAGAGGGGGATGGTGGATATCGTCATAAGCGGGGCCGACTGCATCGCGTGCAATGGCGATGCGGCGAACAAGATCGGAACGTACGCGCTCGCCGTGCTCGCGGGACACCACGACATCCCCTTCTACATGGCCGCACCGATGTCCAGCGTGGACCTGTCGCTGGCCGACGGCTCGGAGATCGCGATCGAGGAGCGCGACGCAGACGAGGTCCGCGGCTTCCGGGGCGATTCCGCGGCTCCTGCCGAAGCGCCGGTCTTCAACCCCGCCTTCGACGTGACGCCGGCGAAGCTGATCGCGGGGCTTGTGACGGAGCGGGGTGTGCTCAGGCCGCCCTACCAGGCCTCGTTGACTGCAGGCTGAGCTAGATCCCCAGCTCCAGCCGGTGGTGCATCAGCCGCATGATGTCCGTGCGGCTCACGATGCCGCGGAGCCGGCCCTCTTGCACGACAACGAGGCGCCCGCACTTCTCCGAGCTCATTCTGATGAGGGCGTCCCAGGCGTCGGCGGAGGGGGCAATCGTGTTGTTCTCCGACAGCGGGGGTGTGGCCTCCGCTGCTGTCACACGGTGCCAGTTCTCTCGGGGCACGCTGCGAACGTCGTTCAGACAGAGCAGCCCGAGTACCTGATCGCCGGCCTGCACCGGGAAGGCGGGATGGTTCCGCGCCATAATGAAGTCCTGCACGACCTGGTCGAGCGTGATGCCCGCCGGAACGACGTCCACGTCTTCGGTCATGACCGCACTGACGGGCACGCCCGACAGCGCCTGCCGCAGGACGAGCTGCCGATAGCTTTGCTGGGCGGCCTGCATCAGGAACCAGCCGATGAAGGCCAGCCACAAACCCCCGAATCCGCCGCCCGTGAAGAATATAAAGATCCCCCCGACGATCATCAACAGGCCCATTCCCTGTCCGAAGCTCGACGCGATTCGCGTGGCATCGCCGAGGCTTTCCATCCAGTGCCACAGTCCCGCGCGCAGCACCCGGCCGCCGTCCAGCGGGAACCCGGGCAGCAGGTTGAACGCGGCGAGCATTCCGTTGACGATTCCCAGCCACCGGAACACCGTGCTGAATACGACGCCGCCGGTGCTGGAGCGCAGGAGGAAGGCGGCGGCGAAGAAGAACACGGCGAGGACGAAGCTCATGAGGGGGCCGGCAATCGCCATCCGGAACTCGACGCCCGGTGACTTCGGCTCGTCCGTCATCTTGGAGACGCCGCCGAAGAGGAAGAGCGTGATCCCACTGATCTTGATTCCCGAGCGAAGGGCGACCACGGAATGGGACAGCTCGTGGAGCAGCACGCTGGCGAAGAAGAGGATTGTCGTCAGCGCGGCGATGAGCCACCGCAGGCCCACTGACACGTCCGGCAGATACGTGGCGAGCCAGTCGCTGTAGAGCCCGATGACGATGATGAAGAAGATAATGAACCAGGTGTAGTCGATCTCGATGTCGATGCCGAATATGCGTCCGATTCGGAACCCCCGGGTCATGGTGCTCCCCTTTCCACCTGCTAGAGGTTATTTCATAGCCCGCAGAGAGCGGCCCAAGAAGACACGTATCATCTGGCAGGCGGGTTATGAAATGGGTTCTAGGGTCCCGGCAATCCTCGTATGTGGCGCTGGCAGGTCTCAGTGGGTGCTTCTTCGAGCGTGAAGGTGCGATTCACCACGAGTGGGCATCGCGCCGTGGCGATCTTCTCGCTGATGGCGCAGATCGGCAGAGTCACCCTATCGTCCTTCGGCGGCGAGGCGGCCGGCCTGTCGTCGCCAACGGGCTGCCCCTCCGGCTCGACCTCTGACGGAGACGTATGGACGTCACACGTGTCCGTGGGCGGCTCGCCGCCGGATTCAATATCGTATGTCACCTGCACCGCCTTCGGACAGTAGGGCCCGGCCAGCAGGCCCGATGTGGGGCAGATCCGCTTCGTCGCGGTCTTCGGCGCAGCCGGTTCTTCTTCGGCCGGAGATTGATCCTGCTCAGGCTCAGAGGGTGGTTCGGGGGCCTCGGGAGATCCCTGCTCGGTGGCCCTGATCTGAATGACACGCAGCCGGTCCTCTTCCTCCTGCGCGGCCGTCATGGTCGGCTGCGCCTTCTGCATGAAGCGGGCCCAGATAGGAGCCGGCAGTGTCGCCCCCGATACGCCCCGGCTGCCTCGTCCCGCTGTGCTCTTGACCTCGTCGTTCCCGACCCAGACGGCGGCGCTGAGATCATCGGTGTACCCCACAAACCAGGCGTCAATGTACTCGTTCGAGGTGCCGGTCTTGCCCGCGGCCGGGAACTTGAGCATTCCCCGGATACCCCAGGCCGTGCCGTTGCGGATGACCTCTGACAGCATCTCATGCATCTGCTCGGCAACGTTCTCGTTGAGGGCCCGCCAGGTAACCGCCTTGTGCTCGAAAACCGTCCCACCGGCAGCATCCTGGATCTTGCGGATGCCGAAGGGCTCGGTGCGCATGCCCCTCGTGGCGAAGACAGCATAGGCCGACGCCATCTCCAGCGGCGCCACATCGCACGAGCCGATGGCGAGCGGAAGATAGGGGTCCATATCATGGTAGATGCCCATGCGCTCGGCTGTGTCGATAACCGCTGTGATGCCGGCCTTGTCGGCCACCTTGACGGCCGCGACGTTGTAGGACTTGGCGAGGGCGGTGCGGAACGGCACCCGCCCGTGGAACTTCCCATCGTAGTTCCTCGGAACCCAGGGCTTGCCAAGCGCTCCCGGATAGCTCACAGGTGTGTCTTCGACGATGCTGTCCGGTGTATAGCCGGCCTCCATCGCGGCCGTGTAGACGAAGGGCTTGAACGCCGAGCCCGCCTGTCGGCCGCCCTGGACCGCGCGGTTGTACTCGCTTTCGTCGTAGTTCACTCCGCCCACCATCGACTTGATCGCACCGCTGTGCGCGTCGATCGCCACGAGCGCCATCTGGTCGACGTTGAACCGCCGCGCCTTCGCCTGTTGCATCCCCCACTTCACGGCCTCCTCCGCCGCCTCTTGCATCTCCAGGTTCAGCGTCGTATGGATGGTCAGACCACCCCGGTAGAGAGCGTCGACACCGTATCGTGCAGCCACCTCCCGCAGCACGTAGTTCGTGAAATAGGGGGCGCGGTAGGTGTTGAGCCCCAGCGGCTTCTTCTCCGCGACCAGCTTCAAGGGCGCCTTCTGCGCCTTCTTCGCCTCTTCGGGCTTGATGAAGCCCTGTTCCGCCATGAGCGCGAGCACCAGGTTCCGCCTCTCGACGGCGCGCTGCTCGTCCTCGAACGGCGAGTAGTACTCCGGTCGCTTCGGCAGCCCGGCGAGCATCGCGCAATCCCCCAAGCCGAGCTCGGAGACGTCTTTCCCGAAGTATGTCCTGGCGGCGACCTGGACGCCGTAGGCCCCTTCGCCGAAGTAGATCTGGTTCAGATAGAGCTCCATGATCTCCGGCTTCGTGTAGGCGCGCTCGAGCTGTACCGCCAGCACGACCTCGGCGAGCTTTCGGGTGAGCGTCTTGGTCCGCGTCAGATAGACGTTCCTCACGAGCTGCTGGGTGATCGTGCTCCCCCCCTGGCGCGGCCCGAAGGCGATGATGTCGTGAACCCCCGCCCTCACGATCGCCCGTGGGTCAATCCCGATGTGCTCGTAGAAGTCCCTGTCTTCGGTGGCGATGGCGGCGTTGTGCAGCGCCTTCGGAATGTCTTCGAGCTGGACGAACTGACGGTGCTCGGTGGCGACCTGCCCCAGCAGTTCGCCTTCCGCCGAGAGCACCCGCGACGCCTGGCCCGGGCGGATATCGCCCAGGTCACGCGCATTCGGAATGATCTCGGCTATCCCCGAGTAGGTGCCCAGCAGCAGGCCGATGGAGCCGGCGATCACAACCAGCAACATCAGATTGGTGACCCGAAGCATCCACCAGATTATGTCTCTGAGGCTTCGTCTGTGTCTCATCTCACCGTTGCCTGGCGTCGCACGTCGTGCTTGCCTGCATCAGAACGAAGGCTCGTATCATGGAGTTCCCAAGGGGCGGCGGGATGTCCCCACGAGGCCCCTCCGCGCGAACCGGCGGCAGGACCCACGGCGCGGGCGGCCGCGGTCACTTGGCGGGCCGGGAGAGGTCACGAAGCCTGCCTGTCTGCGGTGAGAGCGTCCGCATGGCAAGCACGTAGTCGGCCGCGGCATCGCCGATCGAAGGCCCCTGCTGCGGCTCCAGTTCGTTGAAGATGCGGAAGTATCCGAGGGCCCCCTTCGCCAACGAAGCCGGCATCGCCACCTTGTAGGTCTTTCCCGCGGTCAGAGGCGTGGCCCCGACTCGGGCCTCCACGACCCGGCCGTCGGCTGGCTCCGACGACCGAAAGGTAGCGGTCAGCCCCGACACCTGGAGGAACGATGTGCTGGGCTTCGGCAGCATCGAGAGGCTGCGCTCCAGCGCCGCTGCGAGCTGGGCGCCGGAGATCTGTACGAGCACGACCCGTTCGTCCGGGTACAGGAGAGCGCCCACGAGGGCATCTCGCGTCACGTCGCCGGCCGGGATAACCTGGGCCCGGAGCTGGCTGGCCTGCACCAGGGCCACCTCCGCTCCAACGGCCGACCGTGCGGCGTCGGCGACGAGGTTGCCGAGCGAGCACTCAGCTTCTCGCGCCTCGCGGGCATCCAGTGCGGCGGTCGTCTTTCCCAGCACCTCGGCTGTGGCGCCGGCGGCCGTCAGGCCGATCGCCAACGCCAGCAGCCCCACCTGCTTGAACATCCTCGATCCCCTCACCGTGGCACCTCCCTTGCGTCTTAAGCCCAGGGCTTGCCTACACGATTCTTACCCTGCTCCGTGCGGGGCAAACCTACCGGGCCTTCGACTTGGCGCGCTCTCCCATATCATATCGCAAGTAAGCTTCGAGGAACTCGTCGATCTGTCCGTCCAATACACCAGCGGCGTTGCTCGTCTCCTGCTCGGTCCGGTGGTCCTTCACCATCTGATACGGCTGGAGGACGTAGGACCGAATCTGATGCCCCCAGGCTATATCCGTCTGCTCGCCCCGAAGCTCCGCCAGCTTCTTCTCCTGCTCCCGCCGCTGGAGATCCAGCAGTCTGGCCTTTAAGACACGCAAGGCGAAGGCGCGGTTCTTGTGTTGGGAACGCTCGTTCTGGCAAGAAACCACGATTCCGCTGGGGATGTGCGTGATCCGGACGGCCGAGTCGGTCTTGTTGACGTGCTGGCCGCCGGCGGTGCTGGCGCGGTAGGTGTCGATCTTCAAGTCATCGGTGTTGATCTCAACCTCGTTGGCCTCTTCGACTTCCGGCATCACATCGACGGAGGCGAAAGACGTGTGACGGCGGCTGGCGGAGTCGAACGGAGAGATTCTGACGAGGCGATGGACGCCCCGCTCTCCCCGCAGCCGGCCGTAGGCATGATCCCCGGCGACGCTCGCCGTAACGCTCCGGCTTCCCGCGTCGTCTCCCGGGGTGCGGTCGATGAACTCCCAGGCGTATCCGTGGCTCTCCGCCCAGCGCCCGTACATGCGGGCGAGCATGTCCACCCAATCACAGGATTCGGTTCCGCCGGCGCCGGCATTGATGTGCAGGATCACATTGTGAGAGTCATACTCGCCGGAGAACAGCCGGGCGAGCTCCTGCTCTCCGATCATGCTCTCCACCTCGGCCAGCTCGGCCTCGATCTCGGAGGCCTGCTCCTCCGAGTCCTCTGCCTCCGCCAGCTCGGCCAGGACGCAAGCATCCTCCGCCTTCGCCAGCAGCGCGCGGAGCGGCTTGATGTCCCGCTTTCGCCGCGCAATGTCGGCATGCAGCTTCTGCGCCGCCTGAGGGTCGCTCCACAGATCGGGAGCGGCCGCCCGTTCCTCCAGCTCCTTCAACTCGGCCTCGCCTGAGGCTAAGTCAAAGACGATCCCTCAGTTCATGCGCTTGATTGAGCATCTGCTCCGCGCGCTCTCGCAACTCGCGTAGATCGGCCAAGCGAAATCACCTGCCTTTCATGTGCAACCGCGTCCTAGCGTCCACCCGCCCGCCCGCAGCACTTCTTGTACTTCCTCCCGCTCCCACACGGGCACGGATCGTTTCGCCCCACCTTCGGCCCGGCGCGTTGGGCCGCGCGCCGCCGCGGCGCTTCGCGGCTGGGCGGGGCCTTCAGCGCGGTGCCGGCCCTCGCCGCCGGGGTCGCCGCTCCCGCCGCCGCGGCCATCCCCTCCTGCTCGGCCGCCTCCACAGGCCGTCCCTGCGGCCCCCGTCCCAGGCCGATCCGGGCCCGCCGCTCTTCCTCGGTCTCCTGTGGCTCTATCTCGACCCGGAAAAGATACCTGATGATATCCTCGCGGATCGTCGCCAGCAGCTGCTGCCAGTAGTCGTAGCTTTCCTTACGGTAGATGATGAGCGGATCGACCCCGGAGTAGCCCCGCAGACCGATCCCTTCCTCCAGATACTCGATCGCCGCGAGATGGTCGATCCAGCGGGCGCTCACGACCCGGAGCGTGACGAGTCGCTCCAGCTCCCGCAGCTGCTCTTCGCCGGCCAGGCGCTCCCGCTCCTCGTAAGCCGCCGCGATGTCCTCCTGGAGGAACTCCAAGAGCTCCTCGTGATGGCGATACTCGGCGATCTGCTCCAGCGTTACGCCTGCCGGATACACCTCAGACAGCGCCTGGTGCAGCGCCTCGAGATTCCAATCGTCGGGGTGAATCTCGGGGCTGGCGAACTCCTTTGTCCGCGCCTCGACGAACTCCCGCATGTGACTGACCACCGTGTTTCGCAGGTCCTCACCCATCAGCACTCGGTGGCGCTGCTCATAGATGAGCGCTCGCTGGTGGTTCATCACATCATCGTACTGCAGTCGATGCTTGCGCATCTCGAAGTAGTGCGCCTCCACCTTCTTCTGCGCGTTCTCGATCATGCGGCTGGTGATCCTCGCCTCGATCGGCTCGTTCTCGGGCCACTTGCTCAGAAAGAAGTCCAGCCGCTCGGGCCCGAACAGCCGCATCAGCTCGTCCTCGAACGAGACGTAGAAGCGAGACGAGCCCGGGTCGCCCTGTCGCCCGGAGCGGCCTCGGAGCTGGTTGTCGATGCGCCTGCTCTCATGCCGCTCGGTCCCAAGGATGTGCAGTCCGCCGAGCGCAAGCACCCTCTCCTTGTCCCGGGCACAGAGCGCCTGCGCCTCCTTGAGGGCAGCCTGCCGTTGCTCCTCGCTCGCCTGGTCGGGCTCTATGCCGTCCCGACGCAGGAGCTCGTTGGCGACCTCCTGCGGGTTGCCCCCCAGGAGGATATCCACGCCCCGGCCGGCCATGTTCGTCGCAATCGTCAGCGCCCCGGGCCGGCCCGCCTGAGCGATGATATGGGCCTCCATCTCGTGGTACTTGGCGTTGAGTACGCGGTGCGGAATGCCCCGCTCCAGCACCTCGCCGAGCCGTTCGTGCTCCTCCTCTTGCAGTCCGATCAGTTCGGCGAGGCGCTTGGTGTTCTCCGGCCTGGTGACATCGGGGTCGATCCCAAGCGCCCGCACCAGCGCCGCCGGCCGCCCCATGGAGATCTCCTCCAGGGGCTGAAAGCAGATGATCTCGGCCGTGCGTCGGACGTCGCCGCCGCTGACGCTTTCCTGCCCTTCCAGGCGGGAGATCAGGCCCTGTATCTCCTCCGTCACACGAGTCGTGCGCACCAGACGGTGCTCGAGGCGCCGCTGCTCCTCCGGCTGGGCGATCCGCAGTGTGCTGTAATCGAACTTCGAAACCGCCGACTCCAGGTGCCGCACCTCGCGCTCCACCTCACCCAACCGGCCGCGCAGCGCCCGCGCCAGCTCCCGCCGCTCGCCCCGATCGAGTCCCCGCGATTCGAGCAGCGCATACTCCAGCAGAATGAGCTGTGCCAGCAGTTGCAGCTTCTCCGTCTTCAGCCGCTCGCTCAGCCGTTCGGATACCTCGATCGACCGCGTCCCCACGAGCGTCGGCCGTCCCATGCTCCGCATCCGCAGGATCTCGGCCGTGATTCCGTGATACTTCGCCTCCTGCGTCTTGTAGATCATGTCGGGGTTGTCTTTTCGGATCATCGGCCGGTGCGTCGGGATCACCGCCACCGGCGCGCCGTACACTTTGATGAACTCCGCCTCCTCCGTCTTCGCCGTACCCGTCATTCCGGCGAGCTTCTTGTAGAGCCGGAAGAAGTTCTGGTGCGTGATCGTCGCCGTCGTCACGTTCTCCCGCTCGATTTGCACCTTCTCTTTCGCCTCGATCGCCTGGTGGAGGCCCTCCGCGTAGCGCCGCCCGTACATCAGACGGCCCGTGAACTCGTCCACGAGGATGACTTTCCCGTCGCGGACGACATAGTCCACGTCCCGCTTGTAGCAGGCGTGCGCCCGGAGCGCCGCGTTCACGTGCTGGTACAGCTCCAGGTTCTCCGGGTCCGACAGGTTCGACACCCCGAGATCCCGCTCCAGCTTCCGGATGCCGTCCTCCGCCAGCGCCGCCGTCTTCGTCTTCTCGTCGACGATGTAGTCCGTGTCCTTCGTCAGCCGCGGGATCACGCGATCGACGCGCCGGTACATCTCCGTCGGCTTCGCTCCCGCCCCCGCCAGAATCAGCGGCACGCGCGCCTCGTCGATGAGCAAGCTGTCGGCCTCGTCCACGATGGCGAAGTTAACATCGCGCAGCACCAGCCAATCGGCGTAATCCACCGTGTTGTCGCGCAGGTAATCGAAGCCCACCTCGGAGTTCGTCGCATACGTGATGTCGCACGCGTAGGCTTCCTGTCGCTCCTCGTGCGAGATATCGTGCTGGATCGCCCCCACCGTCAGCCCCAGGGACTCGAAGATCGGCGCCATCCAGTCGCGGTCGCGCTTCGCCAGGTAATCGTTGTGGGTCAGCAGGTGAGCGCCTTTCCCCTCGATGGCATTCAGGTACAGCGCCAGCACCGCCACCTGCGTCTTCCCCTCGCCCGTCCTCATCTCGGCGACACGACCCCAATGCAGCAGGATCCCCCCGACCATCTGGACGTCGAAGTGGGCCATGAACTTCTCGCGCTCGTAGCGAAGGCGCTGGGCCTGAAGTTGCTCCTCGTACTGGTCGGCATCCTGGAGGGGGAGAATCACATCTTCGGGAACGGCGAGACCTTCCCGGTACACCCGGAACCGGATCTGGCGGTTCCCCAGGATGCGCCACGTCGCCTCCCGCACCAGGGCGTAGGCCTCCACGAGCAGATCGTCGAGCGTCTCGCCGTGGGCCAGCCGGTCGCGGAACTCGTCCGTCTTCGCCCGCATCTGCTCGTCGGTGAGCTGCTGCATCTCCGGGCCGAGGGCATTGATCCCCCCGACGATCCCGCGGGCGCGCATCAGCTCTCTGCGCGTCGCATCGAAGATGAAAGAGAGTATCGACATAGGTCCCCTGTAAGACGGAAAGCCGCCTCCGCGGCCTCCCGGATCATTATACCACTTCGGCCCCGGGGTGTCAGGCCGCGCCCCCCTGCCAATGCACCTGCGGTCCCGCAGCGGCCGGTCTCGTGCCTATTGGGGCTTGTCCGCCATGCCTCTGCCGAGCTACCGCGCAGGCAGCCAGAAGTTCACAATCGTCGCGCCCTCGCCCTGCGGGTAGGTCTCTACCCTCTCGCCGGCGACGACCGTTGCCTCTCCATCGGATCCTAGCTCCCACATCCGCCCTCGCAAGAACACCGCCATCCCGGCTCGCGCCTTGGACTCCGCCATCCGGCCTCGCAGCGCGTACTTCCTCCACGCTTCGCCCTCGGACAGCGTCGCCGGATCGCCTTCGTCCACGTCCTCCGGCGGTGGTGCACCCGAGTACCCGCGCCATGGCTGCTTCCAGGCGCCGTCACGGTGGACGAATGACGGAACCGCGATGATCTCCACCCCCTTCCTCAGCAGCACCCGATAGGCCTCCGGGTACCAGGAGTCAGCACAGATCAGCACTCCCAGTCGTCCCGCCGGCGTCTCGAATACCGGCAGGTCTTCCGGCTCGCCGGCCGCAACGTAGCGCCGCTCCTCCTCCGTCGGGAAGGCCTTCCTCACGAGCGGCTCGCAGGCCCGGCCGTCCGCCCCATATACCGCGCAGGCATTATACAAGGGTCCCCTGCCGGCCAGCACAATCCCCTCTCTCACCCTTGGATTGGGGAGGAAGATCGATCCAGCCACGATTGTGACTCGATACTCCCTCGCTAACTCCGAGAATACGCCCTGGTACATGCCAGCCATCGCCCGCGCCTTCATCGCGAACAATGCCCCCGTCGCTCTGTCCGGCGCCCGCACCACCAGCCGCCGCCACAGGAAGGAAAACAGATTGCTCGCCGCCATGATCCTCGCAGCCTGCGTCAGCGTCTCCGCGGAGTAGACGGATCGCTTCTCACCGGCCGCCACGAGCCAAACCCCCAGATACTCCGGCAGCACCACCACCGTCTTCTCGCCGATAAAGCCCTTGCTCTGCGCCTCGGCCAGGTATCCATCCAGCTTGGCGCGAAGCCGATCCTGTGAGGCGTAATCACCGGGCTCCATCCAGGGCTGGATCCCCAGCAGATTCCCATTTCCCGTATCCTGGCCATAGGACTGGAAGCCCACAAGACGAAGCCCCACCGGCGCGGGCGCCAGGCGCCGGCCCGACCAGCTCCAAGCCGCCAGCGCCGCTCCCGCGAGAGCAAGCGCACAACCAAGGCGACGTCCGACTCCGCGCATCGGCCCGCCTCCGGCCCAGCAGGTTCCCCGTGCTTTTGCCCGAACCTTTCCTGGGGTAGGGGAGAAATCACTTCATGCCGCCCCGCTTCGTCGCCGACAGCATGCTCGGGCGTCTCGCCAAATGGCTCCGCGCCTTCGGCTTCGATGTCTTCTATGACGCTTTCCTCGACGACCACGGCGTGGTGGCTTGCGCAAGAGAGCGCGGCGCGATAGCATTGACCAGAGATACCGGCTTCCCCAAACCGCCGGACGTCCGGATCATACTCGTGAACAGCGACCACATCTCAGAACAACTCACGCAGATCGTCGGAGAGGTTCCCCTCGACCTCTCCGAGGCGCAGCCGCTCACCCGCTGCACCATCTGCAACGAACCGCTGGTGCCGGCCACCCGCGATGAGGTCTGGGATCGCATTCCCCCCTTCGTCTACCTCACCAACGAGACCTATGCCCGCTGCCCGGGCTGCGGCCGCGTCTACTGGGAAGGCACCCATGCCCCCCGCATCCGCGCCGAGCTGGCCCGGCTCTCCCGCTCCGCCTCGGACCGGAGCCCGGCGTGAGCACCGCCTCGGCCAACCGACGGGCCCTCCGCCGCCTCGCGCTCTTCCTCCTGGCGGCGGCGCTTTGGACCCTCTTCGCCATGTATCCGAACCCCGGCGTGTTGGTCCGCAATCTCGGGCGCTATCGCCATCTGCCGATCGACCCCGAGATCGAACGGAAGATGGGCTGGGATCTGCCCTCTGAGCCCGCAACCATCGAGTTCTTCGTGGACAGCCTCATTCTTCGCACCCCCGACTGGCCCATCTATCGCGTCCCCTGGTACGTGCCGACAGCGCGCCAGGCCGCCCTCAATGTGCACGGCGACTGCGAGTCCAAGACGATTCTTCTCGCCAGCATCCTGGAGGGGAAGCATCTCCCCTACGAGGTGCGCGCCTCCTTCACCCACATCTGGGTGGACTACCCCGGCCGCCCCGAGCGCGAAGGCGAATCCAAGGATATCGCCTACCTCGAAGGCGAGCCCGGCAAGCTCTCTTTACATTGGCCGGACCGCGTCTCCTGGCCCACTTTTCTTGCGCTCCAGAAGGAGCAGCTCTGGGAGGCCATGCCGCTGACCCGGAAGGCGATCTGGCTGCTGGGCCTGACCTGGGTCGCGCTGGGCGCAGTGGTGCTCGGTGGACCGCAGCTCCGCGGCGACCTCGTGTCCCAGCGTCGAGTGAGGGCCTTGGCGTACTTCAGTCGCGCCGCCTGGTTTGCCTTCGTCATCTTCCTGGTGGTCTCCCTGGCTCCGACTCTCCGGACGAGCGCCCGCCTCGTCCGATGGACCCTCGTCGATCTCCATGAAGTGCTGGTGCTATCGCTCCTGCTGGGAGCATTCCTGGCTTGGGCTGGCGTGATTCGCCCGAGGCGGGCCGTGAGCTTCGAGGAAGATCCTCTGCGCCTCCAGAGACATTGGTCATTCGGCGCTTTCCGGGGATACGCCGACCTCCAACCGCAGCAGGTGAAGCACTTCGAGCTGGCGGCCCCGGCAGGAGGGCTGACTTCCTGGGTCATCTACGCCGCCCTGACGTCCGGGGAGCAAATCGTCCTTCTGCGCCATAGCCGGGAAGTCGCCGCCCGAGCCGCCTGGCGAAGGCTCGGCAAGGCCTTTGACCGGCCCATCGTTCTGCGGGCATCTGGCCGCGAGTACTGGACGGCAGCAGATGAGATCGGACTGAACCTGCGGGAGCGCGCCGAGCGCCGGCCAAGACCTGAGCCTTCGTCTCACCCCTCGGACCTGCACCTGGCTGTGGAAGAAGTGGACGGGCGCTGGGCGATCGGCCGCGCGCGCCGCGAAGATGGAGCTGTGAAGACGCTCCTCTTGATGGCGGCGATGGTGGCAGGAGCTTCTGTCGCGGCAACGATTCTGCTGGCCCTCTTTCCCGGCAACCTCGGCGCGTGGCTCCTCTGGGCGACTGCCGCAGTGCTGTTAGGCACGACGGTGTATGCGGCGATGTCGCTGCGGGAAGAGATTCTGGCCTGGCTGAGCGGCTCTTACGTGGAGGTAGGAGAAGGCGAGCTGAGCTTCCACCGCGCCGATGGCCGGACCGAGTCCGTGTCACTCGAGGCCATCGAGTCGGTCGAGCTCGCCCACAAGGACCAAGTGCCAACCGTCGCCATCGTCGCCCCGGAACGCGTCATCCACGTGCAGCTTTACTGCGCCCAGAAGCACCGGGAGTGGGTCAGAGAGGCGATTGCGAATATTGTCGCAGCTGCGGATGTCACCCAGTAGAACGCGTGCTGTCTGACGGGATCCGTCGACTCCGGCGCCGACCTCCCTACCTCGCCGGCGCCTTGCCCCAATGCTCGTTTGCCGCCTTCCTGTGTGCGCCGCCGCGCATGAAAGAGCTCTCCGGCTCGACCCGAATCTTGCCGCAAGCGCTTACGTCGAAGGTTTGCCAGCCCGAATCTTGTGCTGCGGCTGTGAGCGTCCGAGCCGCCCGCGCCCGCAGCCCGGCCATCGGCACACTTGTGGCCCCTGCCTGGAGTGTGCTATAATCCGCCTGTCCACTCGGAGGTGCAATCGGTTGGCGAACATCAAGTCGTCTAAGAAAGACATCATCCGCTCCCGCAAGCGTCAGGCGCGCAACGCCGCCTGGACATCGCGCTGTAAGACCCTCGTGCGCAAGACCCGGACCGCCATCGCTTCGGGCGATCCCACAGTCGCCGCTGAGTTCGCGCGCCAGGCCTCGCGGCAGCTCGATAAGGCCGCCGCTAAAGGGGTTATCCATGCGCGGCAGGCCGCACGCCGGAAGTCGCGTTTCAGCCGCCCCCTGGGTGCGCTCGGCATTGGCGCTGAGCGCTAGCTCCTTATCCGAGAAGGCTTTACCCCTCAGGCTGGTTGTTCAATACCGACACACGCGCTCGTTGACCCGCGCGGTGCCGGGTTGGTAGAATGCCCCGGGTTTCGTGTTCGATGCCTGGATGTCCGGCAGTTCCCACGATTGGCATTACACTGCCGTCGCGCGCCGGAGAGCCGAAAGCTCAACGGCGCGCCGAACGCCTCACTGCCGGGTACCGAGCCGCGATCGAGGCCCACGGAGCGCGGGTGATCGAGCTGCCGCCGGACGATCTGCTGATCGCCCCGGACGGCCTCGACGGAATTCTGCTCACGGGTGGGGGCGATGTTCACCCGAGGCACTATGGTCAGAGGCCTCATCCGAAACTGGGCCAGGTAGATGAAGCCCGGGATCGGTTCGAGCTGCGGCTCTCGCAGGCCGCGCTGACACGTGGCATCCCGCTCTTGGGAGTATGCCGCGGCGCCCAGGTGCTGGGCGTGGCGCTCGGCGGTGACTTGACCCAGGACATCGACAGTCAGGTCGAAGATGCCGAGAAGCATCCGGCAGGTGATCGTAGAAAAGCCTCGCGTCACTGGGTCGAGATTGCCCCCGACAGCCGGCTCTCGACGGTCATGGGCGCCCGGAGAGTCCGCGTCAACAGCAGCCACCACCAGGCCAACGCCCGCCTCGGACGCGGTGTGCGAAAAGCCGCCTGGTCGCAGGATGGCGTGATCGAGGCTATCGAGTGGGGAGGGGAGAACTTCGTTCTCGGGGTGCAGTGGCATCCCGAGCGAATGTGGCGGAGGGCGCCGCGGCAGCGTCGGCTCTTCGATGCGTTTGTTGCCGCGGCCTCCAGGCGCGGACGTGATTCTGGGAAGGGGTAAGAGGAGATGGCTCTTCGCGTTCTGTTCTGCGCATCTGAGGCGGTCCCATTCGCCAAGACCGGCGGGCTGGCGGACGTCGCCGGGGCACTCCCTCCGGCGCTGGCGCACCTCGGGCATGACGTACGGCTGGCACTGCCCAAGTACTCCGCCATCGAGGCCGCGAAGATCGCGTCTCGGCCGGTCGGCAAACCATTCGACGTTCGCCTCGGCGATGAGTCGTTCCCGGTGAGCATTGAGGTCAGTGACGCCCTCCCCGGCGTATCCACATATCTCGTCGACTGCCCCGCCTATTTCGACCGAGAGGGGCTGTACGGCCAGCCCGATGACGCCCAGCGCTTCGCCCTCTTCTGCCGGGCCGCGCTCCAGTTCATCGAGCAGGATGACTGGAAGCCGCAGGTGATCCACGGGAACGACTGGCAGACCGCCCTCATCCCCGTCTACCTGAGGACCAGCTATGCCCAACACCCTCACCTCTCGCGAATCGGTGCCCTGCACACGATCCACAACCTTGCCTACCAGGGCCTATTCGATCCCCCAGTTCTCCAGGCGGTCGGGCTCGATCCGTCCCTGTTCACGATCGACGCTCTCGAGTTCTACGGCAAGGCCAACTTCCTAAAGGGCGGGCTCATCTTCGCCGATCTCCTCAACACCGTGAGCAAGAAGTACGCCGAGGAGATCCAAACCAGGGAGTACGGGGAGCGGCTCGAAGGCGTACTCACCAAGCGACGAGACGACCTGCACGGTATCCTCAACGGCCTCGACTACGAGACGTGGAATCCGAAAACAGATGCCTTCCTAGAGGCGAACTACGACGCCGGCGACCTGAAGCCGAAGGCCGCCAACAAGGCGGCTTTGCAGAGGCGGCTCGGACTGCTCGAGCGGCCGCACGTGCCGTTGTTCGGGCTCGTTTCCCGCCTGGCCGGCCAGAAAGGGCTCGACATCCTCGGGGAAGTGCTCCCACACCTCCTCCGGCTGGACGTTCAGTTCGCACTCCTGGGGACGGGGGAGCAATACTACCAGGATCTGCTCTCCCGCCTCGCCGCCGACCACCCCGACAAGATGGGCGTTGCCCTCACCTTCGACAACGCCCTCGCCCACCAGATATACGCCGGGTCCGACATGTTCCTCATGCCCTCCCGGTACGAGCCCTGCGGGCTGGGGCAGATGATCAGCCTTCGGTACGGGACCATCCCCGTCGTTCGCAGCACCGGAGGTTTGGCCGACACCATAACTGACTTCAATGCCGAAACCGGTGAGGGAAACGGCTTCTCGTTTCAGGAGCACACCGCGGTCGCTCTCATGGCCGCCATTGCGCGGGCGATCCTGACGTTCAAGACACCCCCCACCTGGTCGCGGCTCGTGCGCAACGCATTGGCGGCGGATTTCTCGTGGGACCGGTCGGCACGCCAGTATGCTGACCTCTATCAGCGCGTCGCCGACCGACGCCGGAGCTAGGCCAGTTGCCCGTATATCAGCCCAACTCGGTGGTGGGGAACTCCAGAGTACTCATCACACTCGGCCTTCGCGGCGAGCTGATGACATTCTTCTATCCCCACATCGATTTCAGCCAGAATCTACAGGAGGGGATGCCGGCGGTGTATTTCCCGGGTGAGGGCGGCCGGCCGGGGCACCTGGTTTGGACCTTCGATGCTTCCTGGCAGGCGACACAGAAGTACCTGGAGCGCACGAACATCGTGGAGACACAGCTCCTCCACGTCCCCACCGGCCTCACCCTGCACATCACCGATATGGTGCATCCGTCCGAGCCCGTCCTGCTGCGGCGCTTCCTCGCCGGCAACCCCACGAGCAAGCCGCTGCGGACGAAACTGTTTCAGTATCTCGATGTCCAGTTGGGGGAAGTCGAACAGCGAAACGCGTTTCACTACCACGTGGACCGCAACATCGGGGTGGCCTACTGGCGAAATATCTGCTTCGCCATCGGGGGAAGCGCCTTCGATGAATATGGCTGCGGCCGCGCCGGCCCCCAGAGCCACAACTCCACGAAGGCGCAGCTGGAGCGCGGCTCGTTGGATCGACAGCTCGAGGAGATCGGAAACGTCGACTTGGGGGTCGGCTGGCAGCTCTCTCTCTCCCCCGGCGAGCGGACCTCGCGCGATCTCATCATCGCGGCCAATTCGAGCGAGATCGCCGCGGTCGCTCGTGTCGATGGGTTTCAGAACCTCGGCTGGGAGGCGGCCCTTCGGTGGACGCGCAATCGGTCGAAGGAACACGTCGAGAGCGCCAGGCCGGTCCGCATCGAGCCCGACTTGACGGAGGCGTATTATCGCTCCCTGCTGGCCATAGATCTGCTGGCCGACCCTGACACTGGCTCCATTCTCGCGGCGCCGGAGTTCGATCCGTTCTTCGAGAGGTCGGGCGGCTACGGATACTGCTGGCCCCGGGACGCGGTCGAGGTCTGTCTGGCAATGGAGGCAGCGGGCTATCCCGCCCATCTGGCACGTTTCCTCTCCTGGGCGCTTCTGGCTCAGCGGCCTGAGGGCTACTGGGAGCAGCGCTACTGGCTCAGCGGCCAGCGGGGCCCAGCCTGGTGCACGGCGGAAGACTCGCTCCAGATAGACCAGACGGCCTCCGTGCTCTTCGCTATGGGCCGGCACGCGCGAACCCTCGACGAACGGGAGAGACTTGCCTTTCTGGAGGAGATCTGGGACTCCGCCCACCGTGCTGCCGATTACCTTGTCCGCTCCATCTCCCCCGAGCGCGGCCTCCACTCGACCGCCTTCGACCTCTGGGAGACATTCCGAGGGACGTTCACCTACTCCAACGGCGCCATCGCTGCCGCCCTGGCGGAGGCCGCCTACCTCGCCCGCAACTCCGGGCAGAACGGCCTCGCGGACACATATCAAGCGACCTCCGCCGCCGTCAAGAACGCCATCATGTCCCAGCTTTGGCAGGGAGACGCCTTCGCCCGGGGATTCGACCTCGACGGGAGCCTCGACCGGGCGGCCGACGCCTCTGCACTCGGGCTGATAACACCCTTCGAGGTCCTGCGGCTCGACGATCCCGGCGAACGCGAGATCGCGCTGAAGTGCGTCGAGGGCGTCGCCGAGCGGCTCGCCAGAGACCTCGACGGAGCCGAGGCCCTGCTGCGATTCGAGGGCGACGGGTATGCCGGCGGCGGCCCCGGCGCCCTCACCACCCTCTGGTTCGCTCGGGCGCTGCTCCGGCTGGCGCTTGCCCCGGGCATCGACCCCCAGAAGGCCGCCTCCTGCCGCGCCCGCGCAGTTGCCTCCCTCCGCGCGGTGCTTCGCGCCGGTACCTCGACGGGGCTCCTGCCCGAGATGATGGGAAGCAGCCCAGGATCCCACTGGGCCGCGCCCCACGCCTGGACCATGGCGGCCTTCGTCATGGCCTGCCTGCTTCTGGATCGGCTGCCGATCGGCCGGCCGGAAACGTGAGAGGAGATCCCGAGAGTGACTGACACGTCGTCCAATTCCGCGCGGGGCGCCTTCACCTTCGTCCTTCACGGACATCTACCCTATGTTATCTCTCATGGCACCTGGCCCCACGGGTCGGACATGCTCTTCGAGTGTGCGGCGGAGAGCTATCTTCCGCTGCTGGACACATTCGGCCGACTGATTGCCGAGGGAATCTCCCCCAAAGTCACGCTCGGCATCACCCCCGTCCTGGCGGAGCAGCTCAGCGATCCGGACTTCAAGCACCAGTTCGTGGACTACCTGGATATGCGCGTCCGCACGGCGGGGGAGAACCTAGACGACTTCAAGCAGTCCAAGGACAGGCAGCTCGCCGATCTCGCCGAGATGTGGCGAAAGCATTTCCTGCGGGCGAAGAAGTCCTTCCTCGACAGCCACGGCGGCGACCTCGTCGCCAGGTTCCGGGCGCTCCAGGATGAAGGGCACATCGAGATCATCACCTCTGCCGCGACCCACGGTTATCTCCCGCTCCTCGGGACGGACGAGAGCATCCAGGCGCAGGTGAAGCAGGCCGTTGCCGCGTACACGCGTCACTTCGGGCGCCAGCCTCGGGGCTTCTGGCTGCCGGAGTGCGCCTACCGGCCGCGCTACGCCTGGACCTCGCCGCTGCCGGATTCCGGACCACAGCAGCCGCGCCTGCGCAAGGGCGTCGAGGAGTTCCTGGCGGAGAACGGGCTCCAGTACTTCATAGTCGATACCGCCACCCTCCTCGGCGGCGCCGCCAAGGGCGTCTACCTGGAGCGCTTCGCCGGGCTCCAGCGCCTGTGGGAGCAGTTTCGCGCCTCTTACAGCCCCGGCCCCGTCGATGTGGAGAAGTCGCCCTATGAAAGCTATCTGGTCTCCTCCGCCGTCGAGGACCGGCCCCCCGTCGCCGTGTTCGCACGGGACGAGCGCACCGGCGTTCAAGTATGGAGCGGAGAGCACGGGTACCCGGGCGACGGCTGGTACCTCGACTTCCACAAGAAGCACTTCCCCGGCGGCCACCGATACTGGCGCGTCACCGCCGCCAACTCCGACATGGGATCCAAGGAGCGCTACGAGCCGTCCAGAGCTGCCGAGCGCGTCCCCGAGAACGCAGATCACTTCTCCCATCTGGTCCACGAGCTCCTCACCCAATACAACGGCGATACGGGCAGGTACGGCATCCTCTGTGCTCCCTATGACGCCGAGCTCTTCGGCCACTGGTGGTTTGAGGGGCCGGAGTGGCTCTATCGCACCCTCAAAGGCATCAACTCCAATCCCGCGGTGGACCTCGTGACGTGCTCCGAGTATCTCGAGGCCCAGACCCCGGAGACGGCCGTGGCGCTTCCGGAAAGCTCTTGGGGGCAGGGGGGTTTTCACTGGGTCTGGTTCAACGAGTGGACGACCTGGATCTGGCAGCGAACCTACGACGACGAGGCCGAGTTCCCGCGGCTCGCCAGACAGGCGCTCGAATCGCAGGACGAAAAGCTTCGCGAGATCGTCACTCAGGCCGCCCGGGAGCTTCTCCTGCTCGAGTCCTCCGACTGGCCGTTTCTCATCTCTACCTGGAGCGCACGCGACTATGCCGAGCGGCGGGCGGCATTGCACCACGATGCTTTCGATCGCCTGGCGAACATGGCGAGAACACGGGCGGCGGGTGACGAGATCAGTCCCGATGACGAGACGTTTCTCGCCGAGTGCAGACAACGGGACGCGCTGTTTCCGGACCTGGATCTGGCCTGGTGGGGACGTCTGGAGCGGCCGGCGGAGCGGTGACGCCTCCGCTCTGAGCCCAGCCCTCCCGTCGCGTCTGAGCGACGCACGCACCCTCCTGCCGACAGTGCCCTCCCCCCGGGGTGTGCCCGACGACGGAAACGCTCGCCCGGATCGAGAGGATGATATCGGCGGCTCCACATATGGCTCGCCGCCGCGTTAGACTCCTGCCCCGGTTAAGGGTCTTATAGTAGTGGAGTTGGTCGGGCTATGTCGCAGCAAGATCACTGGCAAAGCCACAACCTGACACGCCGGCTTGTCCGGCGCCTCTGGCTGGAGCGGCTGTTCTGGCTCCTTCTCGTCGGCGCGCTGGTCGCGCTGTATCTCGGCGCGCTCCCCGGCGGCCGCAGAGTGACGCTCATCGCGGCCGACGGCGAGCCGATCGCCGTCGTGCCCAAGCGAGGAGATGCCCAGCGCCTGCTCGACGAGGTCAAGTCGATGTCGGGGCTGCCCGCCGACAGGATCGCTTTCGCCCAGAAGGTGACCTTCCACCAGGTCCCCGCCTCACGCAATCCCGTGCAGTCGGATCGCGATGCGCTGCAAGCGCTCTCCTCCAAGCTCGACCCTGTGGTCGAGGCGGCCGCCATCACGGCCGGGGGCGAACTGGTCCTTGCGCTTCCCGATCAGCAGCAGGCTGTCAAGACGCTGTCCTTGCTGCTGCAGGAGTTCTCTCCGCCCGGTCCAAGCGCCACCGCCTACTTCAGAGAGAACATCAAGATCGACACCCGCGCTGTACCCCCGGACATGCTGTATCCATCGGCTGAGAAGGCCCTCGAAAAGATCGTCGAGGCAAGCGCGCCGAAATCCGAGTACACGGTCAAGTCCGGAGATTCCGCCTGGAAGATCGCGAACGATCACGATGTCCCGCTGTCCCGGCTGGCTGCCCAGAACCCCGACATTGACACAGCCAGGCTCCAAGTCGGTCAGAAAGTGAAGATCCCTGGCGACCTCCCGCCGCTCACGGTCATCGCCCGCCGCGAGATCACGCAGTCGGTCGGTTCGGGCGGCTCCGGACGGACTCGCAAGGTGCGCATCACCTACGAGAACGGCGTCGAGGTGAAGCGCGACGTCATCGGACTGTCGGCTCCGCCTCCTTCGCCGCGTACGCCCTCCAGACCACCCACGCGCGGGGCAACTGATCCCTGGCGATGGCGAGACGAGATCCCGGAATGATGAGCCCCCGCAGAAGAAGGTCGAGCGCCGGACGCTTGATAGCGCTCATCGTCGTCCTCCTGCTCTGCATCTGGCTGCTCTACCGCCTGTTCATCGGCATCCCGCCGGCGCCGCCGCCCGAGGTGAAGACCGCCACCGCCCGCGCGCGAAGCTACGCACACCACCGCAGCGTGTTGTCGATCAGCTCCTTCGCCTCCGCCTCGCTCCGGCACTCGACGTTCAGCATGAGCCGACGCGGGTCGAACTCCCGACACGCCCTCTCCACCTCTTCCGGTTTCATCACGAAGGTGACCGCGACTCCCGCCTCCTGAATCTCGCGCAGCATCTTCCTATGCTTCAGGGCGCTCGTCTCCGGCTCCGGCACCCACTGAACGCAGTGCAGCCCCTCTTGCGCCAGCAGCGCGGGCGCCTGCCCCTCCGTCCCGATCCCGTCGAGATGATAGGCGCCGTGATCGAGCACGGCGTAGATCGCGCCCAGTTCCTCCACGAACAAGTCCGAGAATGCCTGCGGCGAGATCATCGCGTTGAGGTCGCACTGCGTCATATAGGTCCGACCGCGCGAGAGGATCGGCCACCACGGAGTCGTCACATCCTGCCGCCCAACGAACCACTGGCAGTTCGCCTCATAGGCCTCCATCCAAAGATCGTGACAGTGATCGACTGCCTGCTCGACGACCTCGGGCCGCTCGATCACATCCAGCAAGAGCTGCTCGGTCCCCACGGCGCTTGCCAGGATGTCGGCCGCCCCTCCGATGTCGGTGAAGCTCACCACCAGCTCCTCGCCCAACTCGTCCAAGAGCGCCCCCGTCGCCCGCCGGATCGCCGTCCACCATTTCCCTTCGGGCTGAAAGCGGAGGCTCGTAAACTCGCTGATGTCGGACAGAAACTGAGGGAACCAGGTGGTATCCATCGAGCTGAAGTCAGCGTCCCCACCGATGCAGGCGTGGAGAACGCCGGGCCCGAAGTTGACGAAGAAGTGGGGATACCCCTCGGCGTGGTAGGCGGTCCGCGCCAGCCTATAGCGTGCCTGCGCCACCATCTTCTCGGGAAGCACCCTATCTTCGGGCCGCTCCAGTGCCGGCGGAGCCACCGAGTCGTCTGGCTCGTCCTTTGGAGCGGCGATGAAGAGCAGCGGACGGTCCGTATCGGCTCCCCGCCAGAAACGGTCGAACCGCTCGCAGATGTCTGGATACCTCTCGCAGAATCTCATGCAGGTAACCTCCTCCGTTCACTGCTCTTACCACACAGTGCCGAACGAAACCTCTGCCCGGCGAAGCGCCCAATCGAGGCCGGATGGGCGTGATCTGTCACGTCTCTCTTCACTGCTGTCCCGGGAAGTGGACATCCTCCCGCGGATATCCGTTGCCCCGGAGCAGGTTCTGTGATATCTACGAGCACGGCCACGGGGCCCGGGCCCCGTGTTCTCCATAGGTGCCCCGCCGATTCAGGTGGGGGAGCGCGGCCGGAACGCCCTCTGACGGGCATTCCGGTCTTTTCGCGGCGCACCCATCATGAGCCCCGCCCGGTCGCGTCGGTGTCGTCTCCTGCTCCGCCGCACCGATTGCCACGGGGCGGGGCTCGCCAGCTCACCGGGCCTATCGGGGCCTTTGCGCAAGCGCTGCCGGGGCTTGCTTGACCCCCTCCGCCGCATCTGCTATCCTGCGCCAATCAAAGTCGTGTTACCCGAGGCCCTATGCCGGATTGACGGGTGGACGCAAAAGCCAAGGCTGTTGAGCACCCCGCGACGCGGGTCGCGGTGGTGCGTCACACTGGCTCACACGTCTACCCGGACGAACGGCAGGGCCGCCTTCCTCCTGCGCGAGGTCGCCGCCGGTCTGCTTGGGCAGACCGGCGGCTTTCGTTTCCCCTGCTCGTTCTCCGGACGAAAGGAGAACGACATGTCACGTGTCTGCGATATCTGCGGCAAAGGCCCGCTCACTGCGAACGCCATCTCCCGCCGGGGTAACCCTAAGAAGAAAGGAGGGGCGGGGTCGCGGGTCGTCAAGCGAACCAGACGCCGCCAGTATCCCAACCTCCAGACCGTCAGGACGGCGGTCAACGGCCGGCCGTGCACCCTTCGCGTCTGCACGAAGTGCCTGAAGAAAGGACTGCCCCCTCGTTCCTGAGATCAACCCCCCTGCGAGGCCAGGGACCCCTCGTGAAGTCGAGAGGCGGGGCATCGCCCCGCCTCTCGACCCGAACAGGCGCGCTCTGCGGTCGGTCCTCTCCCCTTATCCCCGACCCGCGTTCGACCTCGCATACTCATCCTTGAACTGCCCGATCAGGTAGGCCAGCTTCTCCTCGACCCGCTGGCGCATCGAGTCCTTCAGGCCGGTGATCAGCAGGTTCCGATGCCAGGTCGTGCCATTTGCCAGGATCGGCGTCCCAGAGGGCACGGGGCGCCGGACCGTAACCGGCTGGCTCAGGCTCAAAGAGAGGTTCGTCGCAGCCGTGTCCTTGTTCCCGTCTGGATCCGCGATCAGGTGGCCAACCGCAGTCACGAGAACACGCGGCGTTCGGGTCGAGCTTTCTCCCTCGATCACGGTGAACCCGGGCGTGCCCCTGAGCGAGTCTTGCACTTTCTTCTCAAGCTTCTTCTCGTCCAGATCGACAAGCTCGCGCCAATCGGCCCCTCCCGCAATATGCACCTGCACCTTCACCTCCGCCAGACCCTCCATCCCACTGCTGCTGATGGTCACGCGAGGCGACGCCGGCGCGCCCCCCTGCGACCGCCCGCGATCGGCCGTCGAGCCCACCATGAGCGCGGCCGAAACGATCACACCCAACATCACGGTCCAGGTCTTCATCCCGGCCTCCTGCCTTACCGG
>Ga0307379_10001234_pt1 | contig 40789 bp, 48 predicted proteins | sample UN2MG_FD_202237 | JGI IMG/M metagenome (GOLD analysis project Ga0307379, IMG submission 202237) | Soil microbial communities from Risofladan, Vaasa, Finland - UN-2 | ecosystem: Environmental > Terrestrial > Soil > Coastal area > Acid sulfate soil | place: Finland: Risofladan, Vaasa | collected...
CCACGCCAGCAATGGTTGAAAAAATTATGGTTGAGGCCTATGAAACCAAAATGCCTTTAGTTGAGTTGACGACGATTGCCACCCCTAAGCCTGATCAACTTTTAATCACTCCTTTTGACCAAGCAATCATTAAAAATATTGAAAAAGCGCTGAGTATGGATCGTGGTTTGGGTTTATCTCCAGTTGTTGACGGCAACATCATTCGTTTAAAAATTCCGCCTTTAACTGAAGAAAAACGGAAAGAGCTGGTTAAAGTTTTGTACCGAAAACTAGAAGCGGCCAGAGTGATGATTCGCCAAGTTCGAGCCGAAAAAACGGCAGAAATTAGAAGAGCTTTTGAAAGCAAAGAGATTCATGAAGACCAGCGGCGGCAGATTGGTGAAGATTTACAAAAATTGACGGATGAAATGACTGAGAAAGTTGAAGAAATGGGTAAGACTAAAGAGCAAGAGTTGATGCAGATTTAAAAAGGGAGAACGAGAGGGGGGGCGAGATCAATTGCCGGTGGAAAATGTTCTCCCACATTTGCAGGTAACCTGTAGGGCTTTCCCGTTATGAACGAGTCGCCCACAACTTGGGCAGTTCATCAAGGTCGATTTTCCCTGGGATGCTTTTTGGTTCCTTCTGCTCCTGCTGCTCATCTTCTCACCTTTCGAGCTTGTTGAGTTTGAGTACGGCGCGCCGTTTTTACAATCAGGATTATCAACCCAACTCTTGGAAGCCCCCTTGATTCTATTTAATTTTAGCATATAAGGTTGAATATGTTAAGATATTAGGCGATGTTAACAGTAATTGTTTTTTTAATTACTTTGTCGGTTTTGGTTTTGGTTCATGAGTTGGGCCATTTTTTGGCGGCCAAAAAGTCTGGTATTAAGGTGGAAGAGTTTGGTTTTGGCTATCCGCCTCGGCTTTGGGGAAAAAAAATTGGTGAGACGGTTTATTCAATTAATTGGATTCCTTTTGGAGGTTTTGTCAAACTTTATGGAGAAGAATTGGCGGAGGAGAAAAGAGGCAAAGATACCTTTTGGAGCAAAAGCAAAAAAGTCAGAACAGCCGTAATTGTTGCCGGTGTTTTGGGGAATTTTTTGCTGGCGATTATTTGCTTTTCCATTGTTTATTCTGCTGTAGGTATTCCCATAAAGACCGACCAAGTCAAAATTGTTGGCATTGCTCAAGATTCACCAGCTGAAAAGATGGGGCTGAAAAAAAACGATATTATTTTAGCGGTTGATGATAAAGATTTACACGATCTGAAACATTTTATTGCTTTAATTGAAGAAAAAAAAGAGACCCAGGTAAAGTTATTAATCAAAAGAGAAGAAAATAATTTGCTTTTATTTATTATGCCTCGAGAAAGTCCGCCCGAAGGTCAGGGTTCTCTGGGGGTGGTGGTTTCCAGCATCGAAATGAAAAAATATCCTTTTTGGCAAATGCCTTTTCGAGGAGCGGTTGAAGGTATTAAGGAAGCCATGGGCTGGGGGACTTTGATTTTTTCTTCTTTGGCCAAAATGGTGGTGGATTTGGTCGGTCGGGGCGTGGTACCTAAAGATGTGGCTGGTCCGGTAGGCATTTTTCAAGTAACAGCCGGTGTGGCTCAACAGGGAATCTTGACGATCCTTCAATTTATCGGCGTTTTGTCAGTCAATTTAGCCGTTTTAAATATTTTGCCTTTTCCAGCCCTTGACGGTGGCCGCTTGCTTTTTATTCTTTACGAAGTGGTGACGCGAAAAAGACCGAAACCATCAATTGAACACTGGGTTAATGCTGTGGGCATGGCCGTTTTGCTTTCCTTGATTATCTTAGTAACCGTTAATGATATTCAAAGAATTATTAAGACGACTTCTTTGGCGGCGCAGTTACGCTCTTTCTGGCCGTTTTAATTGTTTATTGGAGAGAGGGAGGGGGAAGGAGCACTTGAAGGTATTTGAGGCTCATCCAAAAGCCGGTTTCGGGATGATTCTCATGATACTTTCTTCACACTCCTTTTCTGCACAGGGTGGTTTGTTCAATCAACTAGTGACTTGTAGGGGTGGTTTTGAAGTTGCCACTCCTTGGCGTGTTCTTCCTTTGTTTCATCTCGTCTTTTGATGAGTCTGGTTCACGGGCAAAGCCAACGATGAACCCATCACTGTCGACGACTAATGCTTTCGGCGTCTTTCTGGCCATGGCCATGGCTCTCCTTTTCTTTCAAAGTGCAGATTCCCCCTCGACTTAAATAATACCACAAACCCTAAAGCCCGTCAATATTATAGGACTTTAATAGGAGTTTGATTTAAAAGAAAAGAAAATGCTAAAATGTTTTTGGTGAAAAAGATTAAAAAAGGAGTAATTGCGGCGGCGGGTCGAGGAACCCGCTTTTTGCCGGCGATCAAAGGTTATCCGAAAGAATTAGTTCCCATTTTAGGTAAACCTAATATTCAGTATTTAGTTGAGGAATTAATTGGTGCGGGTATTGGTGAAATTGCCATTGTTCACCGCCATGGCAATTCTATGCTTAAGCGTTATTTTACACCTGACTTGGAGTTGGAGAATTATTTGAAAAAAACGGGCAAAGAAAATTTTTTGGACAGCCTACGCCAGATTTGGAAAAAAGCAAAGATTCGTTTTATTCCTCAGTCACCCCGTCTGCCCTACGGCAATGCCACTCCAATTTTAGCAGCCAAAGGCTTTATTGGCAGCGACCCCTTTATTTATTTGTATGGCGACGATTTGATTTTAGAAAAGAAAACAGGTGGTTATTTAAGACATCTAATTGAGATTTTTGAAAAATATCAACCGGCAATTGCAGCTGGTGCTATTAAGGTGCCGTTGAAGGCTGTCAGTTCTTTGAGTAGTGTGAAATATGCGAAGGACAAAAAATATTTGCATCGGGTCGAGAGGGTGATTGAAAAACCTTCGCCAGCTCAGGTTTATTCTAATGTGAGCCTTATTGGCCGGTTTGTGGTTTCGTCTAAAATTTTTCCTATTTTGGCTGAGCAGAAGATTGCTCGGGGCGAGCTGTGGTTTACGGATGCTGTTAATACCTTAGCAAGACAAAACGTGGTGATAGCTGAGCCAGTTTTAAAAGGAAAATGGTTGACCACTGGTGACCCATTTCGTTGGTTGAAGGCAAACATTGAATTTGGGTTGAAAGATAAAAATATAAGTCAAGAATTAAAAAAATTTCTAAGAAGTTTGTAGTATAATACTCTTAATGGAAACTAAAGAAGGTCTTAGTCCGAAAGGCAGACAGCGTCGAACTCTTATAAGTCTTGGAGTTATTGGTGTCCTTTCCGCAGCAGCGCGTGCCCTAGTTGGTAAAATTCCAAAAGTGGAAGCTAAGAGAGAGGAATTTTACAGGCAAGCAGAGGCGGCAAAACGAGCCGAAGAAGCGGCTGGGAAAGCCAAAGCAGCTCAAGCCCAACAAGCCAAAAAGTCCTTCGTCAAACCTGAAGCTCCTGAAAAACCAGAAGTGACAATTGAGGAACAGAGGGAACAGTTTGAAAAAACACTCGTTGATAAACTGGGCGATCGTGGTTTTGAGGTTAAAATTGGCACCACGGGCAGTTTTAGTGTTAGTGTTTCACCTGGAGACGTTCTTTTTATTCGCAGTTTGCCTGATGTCACAGACAAAGAAACGAAAATAAGCACTTTTGTTAAAGATGACAAAACACCCCGTTCTTTAGGTGAAGTGACAATAGGAGATAATAAAAACGGTTATTGTTGGGAAATCTTTAAGTTAGAAGACATTATTTCTTCAGAAAGACCAATTGATGTTAACAATTTAGATCCTGGAGAAATAATTGATGATCCTTATTGGGGAAGAGTTGTTTTTGCTTGTCGGCTAGAGTATGTCGATGGTGAAGAAAATAGATACTTGGAATTAATTCCACCAAAGCAATAAAATGCGTTATTCTCAACTTTTTGCCAAAACATTGCGGCGGCCGCCACGGGAGGCGAAAATTGCCAGTCACCAGCTTTTGATTAAAGGTGGATTAATTGACCGGGCGCTGTCTAGTGGCATCTACAGTTTTCTGCCTTTGGGTTGGCGGGTGATGAAGAAAATTGAAAAGGTTATCCGAGAAGAAATGAATGCCATTGGTGGCCAGGAGCTTTTTTTGCCTTCATTGCACCCTCGTGAACTTTGGGAAGAAACTGGTCGTTGGCAAAATTATGTGCCGCCTTTGCTTAAACTAAAAGACCAACACGGCCATGGTTTTTGCTTGGCGCCCACTCATGAAGAAGTGATTGCTGACCTTTGTCGTCGTTTTGTTCACTCTTACCGTGATTTACCATCAGCGGTTTATCAAATCCAAAACAAATTTCGCAACGAAACTCGAGCCACTGGCGGACTTTTGCGGGTCAGAGAATTTATCATGAAAGACCTTTATAGTTTTCATCAAGACGAAAAAGATTTGGATAAGTATTACCAAAAAGTCTATCAGGCTTATGAAAAAATTTTTGAACGCTGCGGTCTTAAGGCCGAAGCGGTGGAGGCTTTTTCTGGTTCAATTGGTGGTAGTTTCAATCACGAATTTATGCTTTTTTCAAGCTCTGGAGAAGATAAAGTAGCGGTTTGTGATAAATGTGATTATAAGGCCAATTTAGAAAAAGGCGAGTTTGCCCGTCGCGACATTAACTCTAAAGACAAACTTTTACCGCTAAAGGATGTTTACCAGCCCAAAGAGATTGATACCATTGAGCAAATGGCCAAGTTTTTCAAACTGCCTAAGGAGAGGATGTTAAAAGATGTCCTTTATAAAGGTAGTGATGGTCGGTATCATGTGGTGATTATTAGAGGTGATTTGGCGGTCAACGAGACGAAGTTGGCGGCAGCTTTGGGAATTGACAGCGTCAGCTCGGGGACAGAAGTTGATTTGAAAAAGCTAGGGACTGAACGAGGTTCAGTGCCGGTCAAGGGGTTAAAGGGCGCTCATTTTATTGGCGATCTTTCTTTAAAAACAGTCAAAAATTTTGTTGGTGGTTATAAAAGAGCGAGCAAAGAATTAGAGTGGGAAAATACTAATTTGAATCGTGATTTTAAAGTCGGGAAACTGATTGATGTTGCCGAAGTTTATGATGGCGCTGTTTGCGCTCGTTGTGGAGCGAAATTAAAACTTAAATCGGCGATTGAATTAGGACATGTTTTTAAGTTGGGGACAAAATATTCCAAGCAAATGGGAGCCAAATACTTGGATAAAAAGGGCAAGAAACAATTAGTTTGGATGGGTTGTTATGGCATTGGCTTGGGTCGGTTAATGGCTGCTATTGTTGAGGCTTATCACGATAAAAAGGGGATTGTTTGGCCAGAAAGCGTTGCTCCTTTTCAAGCTCATCTTTTGGCAATCGGCAAGACAAAAAAGACAGCCAGCCAAGCCGATGATGTTTATCAAAAATTAAAAGACGTTGGCGTGGATGTTTTGTATGATGATCGTCAAGATGTTTCTGCTGGAGTAAAATTTGCTGATGCGGATTTGCTTGGTGTTCCGATTCGGTTGGTGGTTTCAGAAAAAACTGGTAAAAAAGTTGAGTGGAAAAAAAGAGACAATCAAAAAACAGAATTTTTAAACCTTCAAGAAGCCATTCGGCGCCTCGGAAAAAACCTATAGTTTGTCGACAGTCTTGTTTTTGGGTGGAAAAACGGCTAAAATAAGGACCATCCAATGAAAAGAATCGTCACTCATATTAATCCTGATTTGGATGCCGTGGCCAGCGTTTGGTTGATTAAGCAATTTTTGCCTGGGTGGGAAGAGGCGGAAATTGATTTTATTGCCTCTTCAATTTCGACGGAAAAAAAGCAAGAGATTGACCAAAACCCGAATGTTTTGTATGTTGATGTGGGCCGGGGCAAATTAGACCATCATCAGACAGGAAAACTTTTGTCAGCCGCCCAGCTTTGTTTTGATTTTATAAAAAAAGCAAGAAAAGGAAAAAAACTTTCACCTTTGGATGAAGAAGTTTTAAAAAGAGTGGTTAAAGTGGTGACTGAAGTGGATAATGCTAGAGACTTAAGCTGGCAAGAAGTTAAACAAGACCGCTATAAATTTTATCTTCATACCTTAATTTCTGGAATTAGAGGTTTAGCTGGTAGTGATCAAGAGGCAATGAATTTTGGTTTGAAAGCGTTTAATGCTGTCGCTCTTAATTTAAAAAATAAGATTAGAGCTGAAGAGGAGCTAATAAAAGGGGGGATTAGATTTGAAACGCCTTGGGGTCAAGCTATTGCCCTTGAAAGCGGTAATGAAGAAGTTTTATGGGAGGGAGAAACGCAGGGATTTTGTTTGGTGGTCAAAAAAGACCCAGAAACTGGCGCGGTCAGAATTTATGGTCATTATGATAAGGGGGTTGATTTGACAAAGGCGTATAATAAATTTAAAAAGTTAGACCCTCAGTCTGATTGGTTTTTACACGCCAGTAAAAAATTATTGCTGAATCAGGCGTCAGTCAATCCAGATATGCGGCCAACTAAACTAAAATTAGAGCAAATTGTTAAAGTTTTGACTAGCTAATTTGAAAGGAGGTGTTTAGATTTTATGGCTACTGTGGTAAGAAAAAAACCTGGTGAGAGTGAAGATAAACTGATTGCTAAATTTAGAAAAATAGTTCAGTCAGAGCAATTGTTGACTAAAATTAGGGAGCGAGAGTTTTACAAATCGCCAGCTGAAAAAAAGAAAGAAAAGAAAAAAGAGCTTGAAAGAAGAAGGAAGAAAAAAAGAAGTTATTGATGACTATTTTAAGCAAAGTTGAGCAAAATTTAAAAATGGCCTTGAAAGCCAAGGATAAATTTTTGGTGTCAACCCTGAAGTTTTTGTTAGCTCAAATTCGCAATAAAGAAATTGAACTTCGGGGGACAGAAAAAAAGTTGACCGATGAAATGGTGACGGGAGTCGTTCGCCAAGAGATTAAGAAAAGAAAAGAAGCAGCTATACTTTATCGCCAAGGGAAACGGGAGGATTTAGCAGAGAAAGAGGAGGATGAGTCTCAGGTTTTGAGTAAATATTTACCTCAGCCATTTTCTGCCGAAAAACTGGCAAAAATCGTTCAAGAGACGATTGAACAAGTGAAGGCGAAAGGGCCAGCCGATTTTGGTAAGGTTATGGGAGCGGTTATGGCTAAAATTAAAGGCCAAGCCGATGGTTCTCAAGTGGCTGAGGTGGTTAAAAAGGCGCTAAGTTAGGGATAAAATTTCTTAGTGATATATTTTGTACTAATTAAGTTCTAGTTGACAGCTTCAAATGTTTTCGATTAATCTTGTTTTTGTAGACGCCAAAACAATCAGGCGTTTGAATAAAAAGTATCGCAAAAAAGATAAGGTCACGACCGTTTTATCTTTTTATTACGGCGGGCAGGCAAATTTTTCAACTGAGTGCCTAGGTGAGATAATTATTTGTCCTACCGAGGCCAAAAAACAAAATATAAAAACTGAAGATTTAGTTGTTCATGGACTTAAAAGTCTTTTACCTCAAATACCGACCGCAAAAAATATATGAGCAAATTTGAATTTGAGGCTTTTCGCCCTGGTTTTATTTTTAATCCGGTGGAGCCTGAAAAGGAGGCCAGATTATGTTATCGTAAGGTCGAATGCCGAATACCTACAAGAGTGGGCACTTTTCTTGTTTGGCCTGCTAGATTTGCTCACCCAAGTAAAATTGGTGTTTACGACGTAGGACTTATAGATTTCTGTATTGGTGCCTATACAAAAGCCGATGTTTCCTTGATTGAGGGCAACGAGATAGAAATTCATCCCTCTGTTGAAAGACCCTTAGTTGCATCTCATGCAGCCGAAATTATTCGGAAAACTATTGGAAAAACTGATATAGGGTTGCTTGTTGATGTCCATAATGAATTTAAGGTAAAACATGGTGGTCTTGCTTCCACTTCTTCCACTCAGCATTCAGTAGCCTATGCTGTCAATAAACTTTTTGGTGAACCATTAAGTTCTAGACAATTAATGAGGTATCTTCCTCAGAATTATGGTGAAGAAGTCGTAGAACCTGGTATGCTTGCAATGGAACCAAGTACAGGGGGTGTGGGTGCCGTATGTCTTTCTGGGGGAGGGATTGTTGTGTTAAGAGGAGAAACTGAGGTAATTGGTCAGATGAAGGTTCCTGAAAATTTTGTTTATGTTTTAGGAATACCGTCTATTGATAGAGAGGATTATGCAGCTGATATTGCCGTCATTATTCAAGAACTTTTTCCTCTCTATGAAGAATTAGATAAAAAATGGGGTGGAGTGAAAGAAAGGATAATCGATGGTATAGTTCTACCGGCAATGAGACGGGAAGATATATGGACTGTTGGTCAAGCAATTTTTGACTATACTCTTAACCGGTATGGAGACATTCAAAAGTCTTTTGATTTACTTTGCCCTGGGCTTAAGATGAGTGGAATGATGCAGAGTCTTGAGCAATTACGTCCGAATAGAGAAGTTATTACTGCTTTTGTTTCTGGTGGAGGTCCGGGATTAGTTATTCTTACTTCAAATCCCGATATCGCCGAAGAACATTTCCGTAGTTTGGGAATTGAAACAATTCATTATTTTCCACCAGATAATACAGGGGCCACTTTTCAATGTTTTAAGTGATAGTTTTTATTTAGGGTTAAAATTATGAGTCTCAATTTAGTGGAACATGAACCGCGTTTGAAATCTGAAATTTTTTGGTCATGCACTGAGGTTATTTGGGTGGCGGGATATGGAGGAGCGGGAAAATCTACTTTTGCGCGGTTTATAGAGAAATTTGGGCATAGTAGGGTGGGTTTAGGTAGCTCTGTTCGCACTTTATACAAAGAAGTTGTTTCTAACTGGGAAGGTAAAGCTCCGACTTTGCTGGAGTGGGTAGAGGAGCAGATAAACGTGATTGGTGAGGCACAGTTTGCGCACGATATGTTAAAACATCGTTTGTCATTACAGCCTGAGCTTCTTCAGGCAGAACGTGTAGTTATACCCTCAATGAGGAATCCAGAAGTTTTAAATTCAATGAAGGCTTTCTTTCCCAATGCCAGGCATAGGATAGTTTTTATTGACGCCCCTTTACCGATTCGAACCAAGCGACTTGAAAGACGCGATTCAGAAGAATATGGAGAATATAGTGTGGTCCAGATGGCCGAACGAGATGCAGTGGAAGATAGAGTCGGTTTACAAGAACTTATCAAGAGTGCAGAGGTAACTATTAAAAATGAGGGGAGTTTAGAAGATTTTGAGAAAACAATTCGAAATTTTTTCAGAATGAAAAAAGGAAAGAATGAACACAGATAGTAGAGTATTTTATCTTAAGTATCGTTTGCAAAAGTTTTCTGAGTTAGACAGTATTGATGTTCGTGAGGCGTTAATAAGAACCGTTAAGTCTGGAAAAATCCCTCATGCCTTATTGTTCGCTGGACCAAAGGGAACTGGTAAAACTTCGGCTGCCAGAGTTTTAGCCAAAGCGGTTAATTGTCTTGGTAAAAAGAAAAGCTATGAGCCTTGTAATCGGTGTGACATTTGCCGAGAAATCACCACTGGCACAAGCCTCGATTTAATTGAGGTTGACGCTGCTTCCAACCGGGGAATTGATGATATCCGAAATTTGCGGGAGAAAATTAAACTCTCGCCAGCCAAGTGTCAGTATAAAGTTTATATTATTGATGAGGTTCACATGTTGACCACTGAGGCTTTTAATGCTTTGTTAAAGACTTTAGAGGAACCGCCGGCTCACGCAATTTTTATTCTTTGCACCACGGCGCCGGAAAAATTGCCTGACACGATTGTTTCTCGTTGTACTCGTTTTAACTTCCGCAAAGGCAAATTGGCTGAAGTGGTTGGTTCACTTAAGAAAGTTGTTAAGGGAGAAAAATTAAAAGTAGAAGATGAGGTTTTGAAGACCATTGCCAAGTCAGCTGACGGTAGCTTTCGTGATGCTCAAAAGATTTTGGAACAATTGGTTTTGGCTGGTGCCAAGATTAGTCTTAAAAAAACCAAAAAACTTTTACAACAAACAGAAGAACTATCACCGAAAAAATTGTTGACATTGCTAGCTAAAAAAGATGTCAAAGCCTCTTTGTTGGAAATTGACCGGATTGTTATGGTAGGTGGTGATTTAAATGTTTATCTTCAGCAGATTTTAGACTCTTTGCGTTTGGCTTTACTTAACAAAGTTGGTTTAAAAGAGATGAATGGCCCAGTTGAAATTAACCACTTAAAAATTGAAGAGATTAAACTTTTAATCAAATTATTTTTCCAAGCTTTTAGTGAGCAAAAACTCAGTCCTATCCCGCAACTACCCTTGGAATTAGCGGCGATTGAGTTTTGCGGTCAGCCTAAGAGCGAGGTTTCTTCTTCGAAAACAAAAGACAATCCGATTCCTCAAACCAATCCCCAGACAAAAGCTAAATTAAAAGAAGTTGAATCCAAGTGGCCGGAAATTTTAGCCCATGTTAAACCGCTTAATCACTCAGTTGAGGCTTTGCTTCGGGGCTGTCGACCGATTAAAATTGACGGCCAAACTTTGACTTTAGAAGTTTTTTATAAGTTTCATAAAGAACGGTTGGAGACAGAGAAATGTCGCCAAGTTGTTGAGGAGGCAGCCAGTCAAATTTTAGGTAATCCAATCAGATTAAGTTGTATTTTAGGTGAGAAACCCAACCGGCCGGCAGTTAACCCAGCTGAAGATAAAGACTTTAAGGGGAGTCAAGAGCCTGCGGAGCGGCGAAATATAGTTGATTTAGCCAATGATATCTTTAATAATTAATTGGAAGGAGTTTAATGTTTGATAAGTTTAAACAAATGGCTGAGTTAAAAAAGATGCGGGATGAGGCAATGGAACTCAAGCGGCAATTAGCTGCTCAGGAAGTAGTAGTTGAAGAGAAAGATATTAAAGTGGTGATGAGAGGGGACCAAATAGTCAAAAATGTGGTTATTCAAGGTGAGGAGCAAGAACGATTGGTTGATATTTTAAATAAAGCGATTAAAAAATCCCAACAACAAGCGGCCAAAAAACTTCAAGAGATGAGCGGCGGGCTTTCCGCAATGTTTAAAAAATGATAGAATCTTTTTAATGAATCTTCCCAGGCCGATTAGGAAGCTAATTGAGTCTTTTGAAAAATTGCCAGGCGTTGGACCAAAAACCGCCCAGCGACTTTCCTTTTATTTACTTCATGTACCTCAAAAATATTTGGACGAATTTGCTGAGAGTTTGTCTGGATTGAAAAAAAACACTGTTCTTTGCTCACTTTGTTTTAATGTTGCCGAGACCGACCCTTGTCCAATTTGTGTTGACCGTAATCGAGATAAGTCAATAATTTGTGTGGTTGAACAACCGTTGGATGTTTTGGCTTTGGAGAAAGCCGGTAATTACCAAGGTCTTTATCATGTTCTTCATGGGGCAATTTCGCCTTTAAGCAACATTGGTCCAGAGGAGATTAAAATTGGTGAATTACTTAAGAGAGTCAAAAACGCCAATAATTTAAAAGAAATTATTTTGGCCACCAACGCAAATATGGAGGGTGAGGCAACAGCGATGTATATTGCGAACAAAGTTCGTGAAATACGAGGTTTGAAATTCGAAATTCTAGTTACTCGTTTGGGTCAGGGCTTACCAACTGGTGGTGATTTAGAGTATGCTGATGAAGTCACCTTATTAAGAGCTTTGGAGGGGAGGAAAGAATATTAGAATGCCGAAAAGAATTGCTCAGGATGTGGCTCGGCAAATAAGAGAACTTGGTGGAGAAACAGTTAAAGAAGTGGCCAAACAGCCAGGTGAGATGGTCGGCCAGGCTCTGGAACAGTTAGGAGTGGTAACTGATTCTCAAAAAGTCAAGTTGGTCCAAATGGAGGCCGAAGACAAGGCCAAAAGTGAAAAACAAGCGGCAAGATTGAGAAAGAATTTAGAAGGAGAAATGAAAAAGAGTCGGCTAGAAAGAGAAGAAGAGCTGCGGCAGCGGCGAGAACAATCAGAAGTGACAGAAGAGGAGAAAAAGGCGGCCGAAGCTAAAGTTCATGGTGTGCCAGAAGTCTCCAGTAAACGGAAGCGTGGTCTTCGGCAGATTAAAAGAGCCGAAGAAAAAGCCAGACCAGAAAAAGTGGGCAGGAGAATAGGCGGATGATTAAACTTTACAATACTTTAACTAAAAAGATTGAGGAATTCAAACCGATAGAACAGGGCAAAGTGGATATTTATTCTTGTGGGCCGACGGTTTACTGGTACCAACACATTGGCCATATGTATGCCTATATTCACTGGGATACCTTGGTTCGATTTTTGCGATATTCGGGTTTTAAAGTGAAATGGGTGATGAATATTACTGATGTGGGCCATATGGTCTCGGACGAAGATACCGGTGAGGATAAAATGGAAAAGGGTGCTCGGAGGGAAGGATTGACGGTTTGGGAAATTGCCGGGAAGTATATAGACCAGTTTTTAGAAAGCTTGGAATTTCTTAATATCCAAAAACCCGATGTTTTGCCTCGTGCTACCAAACATATTCAGGTCCAGATTGACTTAATTAAAAGGATTGAGAAAAATGGTTTTACTTACAAAACCAAGACTGGCTTGGTTTTTGATACAACTAAGTTTTCTGGCTATGCTGATTTTGCTAAATTGGATTTAAAGAAACAAATATCTGGTAGCCGTGTCGAAATTGATCCTGAGAAAAAAAGACCTTGGGATTTTCTGCTTTGGGTAACTAATCAGCCGAAGCATATTATGCAATGGGATAGCCCATGGGGAAAAGGTTTTCCGGGTTGGCACATTGAGTGTACGGCGATGTCGACTAAATATCTGGGAGAGCAATTTGACATTCATACCGGCGGCCTGGAACATATTCCTGTTCACCATACCAATGAGATCGCCCAGGCCTATGGCGCTTTTGGTAAAAAGTTAGCTAATTATTGGCTTCATAATGCTTGGCTGACTCTTAAAAATGAAAAAATGAGTAAGAGTTTGGGAAATATGATTTTGGTTACGGATTTAATAAAAAGGGGTTTTGAACCAATGCATTTTCGCTATTTGGTTTTAACCTCTCATTATCATAAAGGTTTGGTTTTTGATTGGAAAGCTTTGAAAGCAGCTCGTGTTGCTTACCAAAGATTAGTTCAAATGATTAAAGAATGGAAAGAAGAGGAGGAAAAATCAGCTACCCAAGAAAGAATGACCAAAACTGAAAAATTCAGACAAAAATTTCTAGAAAAAATAAGTAATGATTTGAACTATCCGGAGGCGTTAGCAGTTGTTTGGGAAATGGCTAAGTCAAACATTCCCAGTCCTGATAAATTGGACTTGATTTTGGATTTTGATCAAGTCTTGGGACTTGGATTGGCCAAGCAAAGCAAGACGAAGCTTGAAATTCCCAAAGATGTTCAAGAATTGGTAGAGAAAAGAGAGAAATTAAGAAAGCAGAATAAATGGCAAGAAGCTGATGAAGTTCGTCAACAGATTGCAAAATTGGGTTGGAAGCTTGAGGATACAAACAGAGGATCAAAAATAAAGCCAGTTTAAAACGATGAAAGGAAAACAAAAAGTTGCCGCCATTTTGAGTCTTGTTTTGGTTTCTGTCTTGGTTTTTGTCTTAGCCAAGTTCATTCTTCCGAGTCTGACTAGTCAGACTGGAGAGATGATTCAGGAGGAAGTAGAAACAAAGGGGAGCATCATTCCCAGTCAGGTACTCAATAGCAAAGCAAAATACACCCAACAAAATATAGTTATCAGAGGGAGGGTGGCACTTGAAAGAGTGGTTTGTGAAAAAAAGAAATGCCCGGTTGATGATGTTTGTTGTGGTTGCCCCCAACTGAGGAATTTGGTCATCAAAGATCCGGGGAAAACATTGACTTCCGAAAGTGAAGGATTGTTACGGTTGCTTGATTCGAAGTTACAACCCTTTTGCCAGCGAAGCAAAACTAGTTGTGATTACGACTGTCAGGATTGGGTTGATAATGCCATTTATGATGTCAGTGGACTCTTTTTTGCTGAGCCACCACCGACAGGTTGGAAAATGTCTTTTGATTATTACTTCCAGGTTGAAGATAAAGAGCCTGTTAAGAAGGTGGGTACAGTTGACATTATCAAAAATATTTTCAACGAGGCGGTCAGTAAGGTTAAAGAATGGACAACTTCTGGTTCTTACGTGCTTGATTAAAGATCTTGCGAGTCAGGATTTCCAAGTTTGCAAGCAAGGGCTTCCCAGAGTGATAGTCCGTCTTGGAGGTAGTTAATTGGCGGTTGGTCAGGAAATTCTAGTCTTCTTTCATTTCCTTTTGCAAAAATCTCGCCGTTTTCAGCGAAAGAAGCAACTTTTGTCCATTCCTCTTCAAAATTTTCATTAGGGCCTTGGCCTTCTGAAACAGGCTTGTGTTCGCAGCTCATTTTGTTTATCTCCTTTCTTTTAAATTTTTTGATTTGAGAGGTAATGCTATAATGTAATCGTTCTTTTTGTCAAGAGCCATTTAGAAGGATGAGTAGTCTATCAGTCGGGATAGTCGGGTTGCCGAATTCGGGGAAGTCAATGCTGTTTAATGCTTTGTTGAAAAGGCAGGTGGCTTTGGTGGCGATTTATCCGTTTACGACCATTGAACCAAATGTGGGGATAGTGCCCGTGCCGGATGAGCAATTGAAGAGATTAGGGGAATTGGTGGAGGCAGAGCGGGTAGTACCGGCCACCGTCAAGTTTATTGACATTGCCGGTTTAGTCAAAAACGCCCACAAAGGCGAGGGGTTGGGTAATCAGTTTTTAGCTAAGATTCGGGAAGTTGATGCGGTGGTTCATTTGATTCGCGGTTTTGAAGATACCTCAGTGTCTCATTATTATGGTTCAATTGACCCTCAACGGGACAAAGAAATTGTTGATTTGGAATTAGAATTAGGCGGGATTAAAAAACCAACCCTTTATGTTTTAAACACTGATGATAAAGAGACTGGTGGAAAAGAAAAGGAAATGTTAAAAATTTGCGCCCAAACCGGTCAAGGTGTGGATAACTTGATTAAAGAAGCTTATCAACTTTTAGGGTTGATAACTTTTTATACGGTTAAAGGTGGCCAGGAAATAACGGCTTGGGCAATTAAGTGCGGCTCATCCGCCTTGCAGGCAGCAGAAAAAGTCCATACAGATATGGCCAAAGGTTTTATTAAAGCGGCGGTGATTTCTTTTAAAGATTTAGTTCAGGCTGGTGGCTGGCAAATGGCGCAAAAGAAAGGCAAAATGAGGTTGGAAGGAAAAGACTATTTGCTTCAAGGTGGAGATGTAATAGAATTCAAATTCAGTTTGTGATAAAATAACAAAAAATGAGAGATTATGAGTTGACTTTGATTATTGATCCGGATTTAAGTGCTGAGGATCAGAAAAAAGTAATCACTAAAGTTAAAAAAATCATCATCGATTTAAAAGGCAAGGTTGAAAAACTCGATGAATGGGGCAAGAAGCCATTGAGTTATCCCATTAAAAAGAAAAATATGGGGTCTTATTTTTATTTGGAAATTAAGCTCCCGGCTGAGTCAGCCAATCAAATAGATAAAAAATTAAAAATCGAAGAATCGGTTATGCGTTATTTAATAGTTAGTTTATCAACCGGAAGGTAAAGGAGGATTATGGCTCAAAGGTCGCTTAATAAAGCTCAGTTGATTGGAAATCTTACTCGGGATCCAGAATTGAGGTACACCCCCCAAGGCACAGCTGTTTGTACTATAGGTTTGGCGACTAATAGAAGTTGGGTTACTGAGGCAGGTGAAAAAAAGGAAGCAGTAGAGTTTCACCGGCTTGTGGCATGGAATAAGTTAGCCGAGCTTTGTTCTCAGCTTCTTTTTAAAGGTAGAAGAGTTTATGTTGAAGGTCGACTCCAAACTCGTCAGTGGACGGCCCAGGATGGTGCACTTCGTCAGACAACAGAAATTGTTATCGACGAAATGTTAATTCTGGATTCTCGCCGGGCTCCAGGTCAAGAGGGAACTGAGGTGTCAATGGCTGGCGAAGAAGAGACCGTGTCGACTGAGAAGGTTCCTAATGAGGAGGTCGCAGGTGAAAAAGCAGTGGTCAAAAAAGAAGAAAAGCCCAAAGCAAAAGCAGCCAAAAAGGAAGAAAATCAAGAAGTTAAAGCCGAGGATATTCCATTTTAAAGACAATGTTTAGAAAAGACCAAAAGAAGCGGATTTTGAATTGTTTTTTTTGTCAGTCTGGCCAAATGCTTGATTACAAAAAAACGGAAACATTATCTCGTTTTGTTTCTGACCGAGGCAAAATTATTTCTCGGACAAAAAGTGGTGTTTGTGCCAAACATCAACGCTGGCTGGCCCGAGAGGTTAAAAGGGCCAGATATCTTGGTTTGATACCTTTTGTGGCGAAAATTTGACATGATGGTAACTGCCTCTTTTTCCCTCCAAATACCCAAAGATTACCAACTTAAAGTCAAAAAAGATGATGTTGTTGGTCAAGGTGATTTAATGGCCATTGGTAAACAGTCAGAGGAGGTTAAGGAATACCAACTTGCCAAGCAATTAAATATTTCTCCTAAGCGATTGTTTGGTTGCCTTTTGAAAAAGCCGGGTGAGTCAATTAAAGAAGGCGAGTTGATAGTCGAGAAAAAAAATCCTTTCGGGAAAACAAAGGCAAAATTTGTGGCACCCATAACTGGTGTTTTTGATTCTTTAACCGAAGAGGGAATTTTACGGCTCAGACTACCGAGCGAAGCAAAAGAAATTAAAGCGCCATTGGCAGGACAAATTAGCATTGCTTCCAAAGATAAGATTGAGATTGCTTTTGCAGCCCAAGAAATAAAGGCCGATTGGGGGACAGGTAGCCCAAAAATTGGCACCTTGGTCTGTTTGGAAAAGCAAAAAGCCACCCTTCTTGATTTAACAAGTGATTTTAAAAATAAAATTGTTATTATCAGGGGTAGTTTCAACTCTGGTTTTTGGCACAAAGCGGTTAGTTTGGTGCTAGCAGGTGTAGTGGCCGCGAGTTTGACAGACAAAAATCTTAGAGAAATTATTCAGCAAGAAAACCCGCCTTGCGGCGAGGCAGGTCCGCCTAGCGGCGAGGTAAGCCTCCCTGATGGAGTAGGATTGCCGATGTTGCTTTATGAGGAGAAAGTTTTTCCTCTCCAGATTTGGCAGAAATTCCTGAAAAACGAAGGAAAAAGGGTTTTAATAGAAGGCGAAAAGAAACGGATTTTGATACCAAAACAGCCATGAAGTTAAATTTGCGTCAAATAAGACTTGTCACTTTTATCACCGCGTTGGTCATCTTGGTGGCAGGGGCTGGTTATTGGTTCGGCTCGCACGCAGTTGAACTCAGAGTGGGCAAGGCACCTTTGGTGATAGTAGAAAGAACGCCACCTGAAGATAAAAACATTGACTTTTCTTTGTTCTGGGACGTTTGGGATCGGCTTTCAGCGTCTTTTATAGACAAAAAAGCTTTAGATGCCCAGCAAATGGTTTATGGCGCCATTAGAGGAATGGTTGCTTCTTTGAATGATCCTTACACGGTTTTTTTGCCACCTTCCGATAACCAACAAGTGAAGGAGGATTTAAATGGGGCTTTTAATGGGGTAGGCATAGAGTTGGGATATCGTGACAATCAATTAACGGTGATTAGTCCTTTACAAGGGATGCCGGCTGAAAAAGTCGGTGTAAAAGCTGGTGATTTGATTTTGAGGGTTGAAGATCAAGAAACTACGGGCATGAATTTGCCTGAGGCAGTCAAGTTAATTAGGGGACCAAAAGGGACAGCCATTAAGCTCACTTTACTTCACCAAGGAGAAAACGAACCTTATGAAGCTTCAATTATTCGGGATACGATTGTTGTTCCTAGTGTAGAAGTGGAGTTTATTGACCAAGTCGCTCATTTGAAATTAATGCGTTTTGGTGACCGGACTAGTGATGAATGGCATGAGGTGGTTAACCAAATTGCTAACCACCTGCCAGCTAGTGGACCAATCAAGGGTGTGATTCTTGATTTACGTTCAAACCCTGGTGGTTATTTGTCTGGTTCGGTTTTTATTGCCTCTGAGTTTTTGGCCTCAGGTGTGGTTGTTCAACAAGAATCAGCCAATGGAGTAAAAGAAACCTATTCGGTTAATCGGACTGGCAAACTAACTCATCCTGATTTGGTGGTTTTGGTTAATCAGGGTAGTGCTTCAGCTTCCGAGATAGTTGCTGGCGCTTTAAAATATCACCAAAGAGCCAAAATTGTCGGTGAGAAAACTTTTGGTAAAGGCACAGTTCAGGAAGCTCAAGACTTAGCTGATGGTTCTGGGTTGCATATTACCAGTGCCCGGTGGTTGTTGCCTTCGGGCGAGTCGATTGAAGATGAAGGTGTAGTGCCAGATTATGAAATTAAAGATAGCCCTGAGACAGAAGGAGATGAACAACTTGACAAAGCCTTTGAATTGTTGGCAAGATGAGTAGGATGAAAAAAATTCTGATAGGCATTGCCGTTGGTATTGTCATTATTGCGTCGGTTGTTAGTGGGGCGATTTCTGACCGGCTTTTTGGTTACAAAATTTTGGACCAATTTTTTCCTTCTCGGCAAGGAAGTTTAGCGCCTAGTTTGACCCAACAGCGAATTTTGACCGAAGAATCGGTGGTGATTGAAGTGGCGGAAAAAGCCAGCCCCAGCGTAGTGACAGTGAGCGTTACCAAAACCCAACGAGTATTGGATTTATTTGAGTTTGACCCTTTTGGAATTTTCCAACAGCCTAGTGGGCGAGAACAAAAAATAGAGCAAGATATTGGCACCGGTTTTATCGTTAGTCAGGATGGTTTGGTGGTGAGTAATAAGCATGTGGTTAGCGACACCCAGGCCAAATATCGGGTGATTACTAAAGATGACCAGGAGTTTGAGGTGGAAAAAATTTACCGTGACCCGGTTAATGATTTGGCTATTTTAAAGATTAATCCGGCTGGGAATAATCTCAAACCAATTGAGTTAGGCGATTCGAGCAATTTGAAAGTGGGCCAGTTTGTGATGGCCATTGGCACCGCCTTAGGTGAGTTTCGTCACACGGTTACCACTGGCGTGATTTCCGGTTTGGGTCGGGGGATTACGGCTGGTTCGCCATTTGAAGGTTATGTGGAAAGACTGGATAATGTAATCCAGTCTGATGCAGCTATTAATCCTGGTAATTCTGGTGGCCCGCTTTTAAATTCAGCTGGCCAGGTGATTGGTGTTAATGTTGCCGTCGCCGCCCAAGGCCAAAACATTGGCTTTGCCATTCCTATCAATATCCTTAAAGAATCAATTGAAAATTTCAACAAAACCGGCCGGTTTGAGAGAGCCTTTTTGGGTGTCAGATATCGGATGATTAGTCAAGACTTGGCGCTTTTAAACGAAGTGCCTCAAGGAGCTTATATTGTCGAAGTAGTCAGTGGCTCTCCAGCTGACAAGGCTGGTGTTAAAGTAGGCGATATTATTACTAAACTTGACGGTGAACCACTCCTTGAGGAAAACGGCGGTTTGGCTAAAATTATTTCCCAGAAAAAAATAGGCGACTGGGTTAAGTTAACCATTTGGCGAAATGGTGAGACGTTGGAATTGGAAACAACGCTTGAAGAATTTAAAGAATAGATTTTACTCCGTAAATTTGTTGATAATGGCTTCCAAATTTCCATCAAGAATCGTTTCAAGGTTGTAGAATTTTTTGTTGAGGCGGTGGTCGGTGACGCGGTTTTGGGGAAAATTATAAGTGCGGATTTTTTCTGCACGCATGCCGCGGCCAATGGCAGACCTTTGCTCCTTAATGGTTGATTGCCTTTTTGTTTCTTCACGTTCCCATAACTTGGCTCGCAAAAGTTGAGTGGCGATTTGGCGGTTTTGTTCTTGGGTTCTTTCCTGCTCACAGGTAACGCTAATCCTTGTTGGTTTGTGGATTAATCTCACCGCTGAGGAAACCTTTTGGACATTTTGACCACCCTGAGTTGAAGCTCGGAAAAATTGCCACTCTAAATCTTGGGGATTGATTTTAATTTCTTTTTCCGGAATTTCTGGCAAGACGGCGACTGTGGCCGTGGAAGTGTGAATCCGACCATATTTTTCTGTCACCGGAATTCGTTGGACACGATGAACACCTGATTCGTTTTTGAGTTTTTCGTAAGCATCGCTGCCTTTAATAGACAAAACTCCCTTACCTAAAAGTCTGACCTGCCAACCTTGTTTTTCAGCAAAACGAAGATACATCCGCAGTAAGTCTTGGGCCCAGATTTTGGCCTCGTTGCCACCAACGGCCGCTCTGACTTCAACAATGGCAACATCTTTATTCATTGATTGAATCTACTCTTTTTGAAGCATTTCTTTTAATGATTTGGGGCGTTTTTTCTCGGCTTCTTTTTCGGCTTTTTGTTTGAGTTTTTTTCGTTCTTTTTTCTTGACATATTTTTTGGTTTGAGCAGCTTTTTGTTTGGCTTGGAATTTTTCCACCCGACCGAGGGTATCAATATATCTCATTTCGCCAGTAAAAAAAGGATGACAAGCGGAACAAATTTCCACCTGAATCGACGGCTTGGTAGAGCCAGCCGTAAAGGTGTTGCCACAAGCACAAGTAATTTTGGTGTCAGGATACCATTTAGGATGAATATCTGCTTTCATGGGGACAATTTTATCACAACTGGGCATTGGAAGCTATCTTTTCTCACAGATAAAAACACCCAGGCCGATGAGTAAGGCGCCGATTAAGAAAAGCAAAGTGATTTTTTCAGCCAGCCAAACTGCGGCCAACGGGACGGCAAAAAGCGGTTGAAGATAAGTAAAGATAGTCGCCTCTGAGGCTTCGATTTTGGCCAAACCGTAAATATAAGTAAAATAAGCCACCATTGAGCCCAAAAGAGCCATGTACAAAATGCCAAAAATCGCGGGCTTTGGAACGGTCAAAACTGGTCGAGTGAGAAAAAAGGGAAACATTACCAAAGCGCCAACTAAAAAAGATGAAGAGGAGAGAATAAAAGGGTCAAGACTTTTTTCTTTTTTAGTTAATAAAGTAAAGCCTGCCCAAACACAGGTGCCCCCAAACACCAATGCGTTGCCCCAAATGTTACCGCCAAAATTAACACCAGATTCAAGAAGGGGTTGAAAAATGGTGATTAAGGTTCCCATTAAAGTCAGGCCAATGCCAATTTTTTCTATCTTAGTGACATTTTCTTTTAGAAAAAAAGCGCCACCTAAAACAACCAAAATGGGAGAAATAATCCAAATTATTGAAGCGTCAATGGCAGTTGTTTTTTGAATACCAATGAAAAGTAAGATTAAGGTTAAGGGTGTGCCCAAAAAACCAAGCGCCAAATATTTACCTGTTTTTTTTAAACTAAACTTTGTTTTTTTCAGTTTGAGAAAAAGAGGCAAAGCCAAAAGTAAACCAGCCACTAAAAATCGATAAAAAAGAAAAGAAACAGGGTCAATAAAACCGAGTGTGTACTTAATAATCGGTGGCGCAAAACCCCAAATGACTGCCGTCGTTAAAAGAGCAGCATAGGCAGTTTTTCTTGCTTTTGTCATTTAGGCAGTCAGTTTTCGGATGGCCTTGTTTTGGAAAATTGTTTGTTGCTTACTTGTTTTGAGGTTTTTTAAAGTAATTGTTTCGTTTTTAATTTCATCCGGACCTAAAATTGCCACAAAAGGAATGTTTTTTTTGTCAGCGTATTTTAGTTGCTTGTCAAGCCTAATTTCGGGATCAGGGTAAAGTTCAGTATTTATCTTGTTTTTGCGCAGTAATAAAGTGAGTTTGATTGATTTTTCAAAATATTCGGGCGAAAAGATACTCACCAAAACTTTAGTGTTTGTTTTTTTAGTGGGAAGAAGGCCAAATTGTTCCATCGCCTCTAAAGTTCGGTCGAAGCCTAGGCCAAAACCAGTTCCAGGGATATCTTTTTTTGAAAATGTTCCCACCAACTTATCATATCTTTCTCCACCTAGAACCGAGCCAGTTTTAAATCCAGGGATTTCCACTTCCCAAATAGGGCCAGTTGAATAACTGAAACCACGGACTAAAGTAGGTTCAAATTGATACCAAGAGTCGGGAAATCCGGCTGCTTTAAGGTAAGCGAAAATGGCTTTAAGTGTTTTATTTGGTTTTAGACTGATAACTTTTTCAAGATATTTTTTTGCTTCTTTTTCAGTAAAGCCTTTTTGAATGATTTCCTTAATCACTTTTTCTTGACCAAATTTTTTCAGCTTATCAATTGAGACGATGAGAGAATAGGGGATATCTTTAAATAATGAACGGTCGTTAATTGAAACTTTAACCTCTTTAAAACCTAAATATTTGTAGATATCCATTGAAAGAGCGATTACCTCCGCATCAGCTTCTGGACCAGCAACACCAAGGATATCCGCGTCACATTGGAAGAATTCACGATAGCGTCCTTTTTGCGGTTTTTCGGCTCGCCAAGTAAGCTGGATTTGGTAGCGTTTAAAAGGGAGAGTGATTTTATCAGGATACTGAGCGACCACCCGGCAAACAGGCACGGTTTGGTCATAGCGAAGGGCCACCCAGCGGTCACCTTGGTCTTTAAATTTGTAGAAAAGTTTTTCGCCTTCTCCAATTTGACCCTTAAATGTTTCTAAGTATTCCAAAGCAGGGGTTTCGAGCGGATCATAGCCATAAAGTTCAAACACCCTCCTTATTTTATCTTCAAGGTATTGGCGTTTTATTGCTTCTTCTGGCAAAAAATCCCGAAAGCCTTTAAGAGTTTGGGGTTTGATTATTTTGTTTTTTTTCATTTTCTTCTTGATTCAATGATAGCATTTTAAATTTAGTTTAGGCAAGAGACAAGCTTCCTTTATAAAGAAGTTTTACTGGACCTTTGATCCAGGCATTGAGAAATTTTGATTTATTTTTTTTAACAGTAACAAAAATTGAATTTTTGCTTGGTTGAATAACTTCAAGGTTGTTGACTGACGATTTTCTTTTCTTTGCTTGCCACAGGCCAACTGCAGCAGCCCCAGAAGCACATGCAGTTTCATTAAAAAAAGTTTTAACGTCTCGCACCCAAATGAATGGATCCATAAAGATTTTAGGATTCTGATTTTTTATAAACAAAACTCCTGCTGCCTCTAACTGCTTGAGATCAAGAATATCAAGAATTTTAGAGGCTAATTTCCGGCGATTTACCCTTTTTGGAATAAGGCATTCTTCAATAATCACTTGAGTTATACCCTTTAAAAAGACAATCCAATATTTATCTTTTATTTTCTGAACTGACGAAAGAGTCGATTTGATTGGCATTTCGGTCTTTACGTTTCCCTTTTTGTTAATTTCAACTTCAAGTAATTTTTCAGCGCCCGAAACTTCTAATTTCACTTTTCCTGGTTTACCTTCAAGAAGCAACCAACCCAAACATCTTGTAGAATTTCCACAAAATTCACCACCCATCATCTGAAGCCTTGCAGCGGCTTTTCCATTTTTAGGTTTTTCAATAAAACCAACTTGTTCAACTTCTGGCTTTAATTTCATTATTTTCTTTGCCAGCGCAGGTTGAAGTGGGCGAGAAATTTTATCTTCAACTAAAGTCGTAATATTGCCGCCAGGTAATAGAACATAAACCTGATTTAATGTTTTAGATATAATCTTTCTATTCATTTTTCCCCCTTTGGGTGGTTGAGGGGATTCGAACCCCCGGTCTGTCGCTTCACAGGCGACCGCTTTAACCGCTAAGCTACAACCACCATTGTCAAATAAAAAACCTCCCGTTTCTTAGTCACCACAATGTGATGAGCAAGGAACGAGAGGCAAAAAAATTGAGACCTCCCGCGGTCCCATCCTTCTTCCCCGACGCATTTTTCATCGGGGCTCTCAGGCCGGCTCCGCAGAAACGACACCGACTGTCTGTCTTTTAACGGCTCAGACTCTCCGTCCCCGATTTTGCGGGGCTGCTCCCAGATCGTGACTCCGGTCAAACGCTTTAATATTTAATTATAAAAAAGTATACCATACAAAGTTAAAATGTCAAGTTTTTTTGACTACTTGATCAAAAGAATATAATTTTTCTTTTTTAGCTTTAGCTTCAGCGATAATCTTGCTTGCTTTGAATGCATCTTTGTAATCCTCTAACAATTCTAAAAGTTTTAAATGTATTTTTCGCATATTTTTTTTATCTTATCATTTAGAAAGTTTTTAACAAAAGGAGTGGATTATTCTTCTTCAGAGGGGGAGGGGGTTGGTTCTTCTTCGGCCTCGGGGGTTAGTGTTGGTTCTGATTTGCTTTTATCAGGGATGACATGGATCAATTTGGCGGTGATGATTTTTTCTTCGTTTTCGGTTGACGTGCCAATAGCGACTAACCAATCGTTTTCTTCAATTTCACTAAACTTGATTTTTTCCGCTTCACCATCATTGGTTTTTTGGGTAATGGTTGTTTTAGTGGTCGCTTCCACGGTATAAATCACGCCCTTTTTCTCATTTTTAACAGTAATGATGTTTTCGTCAGCCGAAATATCAGTTACTTTACCAGCTGCCACTTGTTGTGTAAGGACTTTCAATTTTTCAGTGACTGCTACTCTTTTAGTTTGAAGGACTTCATTTTCGTCAAGATAACCCATGGCAATAACATAATTACCGATTTCCAAATCTTCAAAATCGATCTCACTTCTATTTTTACCAATAATGATTGCTTCTTCATCCACTTCGGCTTGTTGTTCACCACTTCGGGTTTCTAAAGTTAGAGTAGAGTTACTGACTTCAGCAATTTCTCCCACAAAGGCTTTCTTTTGACCTTCTTGGGTTTCTTCCAATTTTTCGCGAACTTTTTCTTTGACAGCATCACGAATTTCTTTGACTTTTTCGTCAGGAGTAGGCGACTGCCCAAACACTGCCGGTACAAAACTAAAAACGAAAAGGGAAATAATTAAAAGGCTAACAATTTTAGTTTTCATTTCAGATTTCTGCAGTTGAATAAACTACAGTTAATATTTGAGTTGTTTCGTTACCCTCTTGGTCATGAGCAGAAATCTCAATCTCATTAGCTCCGCCGGCCAGGGTTATTTCGGTGTTAAAATCTCCTTTTTCGTCGGCTTCAAGAATTTTTTCACCTTCTTGATAAAGAATGACGACGATTGCCTGAGGTGCGGTTTCGCCAGCGACTTCAATCTTTTCTTTGTCAGCAATGGAGTTATCTTTAGGCGTGGTAATGGTTAAGGAAAGTTGAGGTATTGAGGTGGGTATTGGTTCTTCAATTTCTATTTCTTCGACCGGTCCTTCTTCCTGGGGGGCTGTTTCCTTGATGGCTCGGTTGGCAGTCCAGACACCGAAAGTAATAACTAACCCAAGTGCGAAACCTATAATAATAGCAATTAAGACTTCTTTTCTCATAATTAAAAGAGCAGTTACCTGGAAATATAGCTTAAAAAATTATTCTTGTCAAGGAGCTGATTTTTTGTTAGACTAGATTTGATGGAGATTCGTTTTTTAGGTCACTCTTGTTTTCAAATTAAAGGTCGAAAGGGGATCGTGGCCACTGACCCCTATGATGACTCTTGCGGTTTAAAACTGCCAGAAGTTTCAGCTGATATTGTAACAATTTCTCATAAACATGCAGACCATAATAATGTCGCGGCGGTCAGTGGCACTGCCAGAAGAAAAAAACCTTTTGTGGTGGCTGGGCCAGGCGAGTATGAAATTGCCGGCGTTTCGATTTTTGGTTTCCCCTCTTTTCATGATGATGCCAAAGGGAAAAAAAGAGGCAAAAATACGGTTTACATTATTAAAATGGACAATCTCAGACTGGGTCATCTTGGTGATTTAGGAGAATTATTGAATGACCGACAACTAGAAGAAATGAATGGCCTTGATTTGCTTTTTATTCCTGTGGGTGGTGTTTATACCATTAATGCTCATCAGGCGGTGGAGGTGGTTGCCAAAATTCAACCCAAAATTGTCATCCCCATGCATTATCAATTACCGAAATTAAACTTAAAATTGGCGCCAGTTAATGACTTTTTAAAAGCTTCAGGCGTTGAAGGACTTGAGCCAGTTAATAAGCTGGTTGTATCTTATGATAAGCTTCCTGAAGAAAGGATGACGGTGGTTTTTAATGCCCGAGGCTAAAATTCCTCCCCACAGTGAAGAAACCGAAGTTTGTGTTTTAGGTTCAGCTTTGATTGATAAAGACGCCATTATCACCGTCGCCGATTTTTTAAGACCCGAGCATTTTTACAAAAATGCCCACCGTTTAATTTATCAAGCACTTTTGGAGCTTTATGAAGAACGGAGTCCAATTGACATTGTTACTCTTAAGGAAAAATTAAAGCAACAAAAGGTTTTAACCAAAGTTGGAGGTGGTACTTATTTAACTCATTTGGTTAATAGTGTTCCCACAGCCGCTCATGTGGAAAGATACGGCCGGATTGTCAAAGACAACTACACCAAAAGAGAGTTGATTGCCGCGGCTGGTAAATTTGCTGAGGCTGCCTTTGATGAAGGCCAAGAGGCGGCTGATGTTTTAGATAAAGCTGAGCAAGCCATTTTCAGTCTTTCTCAAAAGCATTTAAAGCAAGTTTTTGCTCCAGTTAAAGATATTTTGGCTGAAAGTTTTGACCGACTTGACGAACTTCACAAAAAAGCTGGTGGATTGCGGGGTGTGCCGACTGGTTTTAAAGATTTGGATAATGCTTTGGCGGGGATGCAAGATTCTAACCTTTTAATTCTAGCTTCTCGGCCGGGTTTGGGCAAGACATCCTTGGCATTAGGTATTGCTCACTATGCGGTGGTTAAGGAAAAATTGCCAGTCGGGTTTTTCTCTCTGGAAATGAGTAAAGAAGAACTAGTTGACCGCCTCCTTGTTTCTCAGGCTGATATTGATGCTTGGAAATTAAAAACCGGTCGTTTAGATGAAAAAGATTTTACTCGTCTTTCGGAAGCGATGGGAGTACTGGCGGAAGCACCTTTATTTATTGATGATACGCCGGCTCTTTCAGTGTTGGAGATGCGGACTAAAGCCAGAAGGCTGGTGGCTGAACATGGGTTAAAATTACTTGTAGTTGATTATTTGCAGTTAGCGAGAGGCAGTCGAAGATATGAAAATCGGGTTCAAGAGGTGGCTGAGATTTCCATGGGTTTGAAAAATCTTGCCCGTGAGTTAAAAATTCCAATTCTGGCTTGTTCTCAGCTTTCAAGAGCGGTTGAGCAAAGAGGTAGAAAAAGGCCTGTATTAGCTGATTTACGCGAGAGTGGTTGTTTGACCGGTGATACTCAAATCATGCGCGCTGACACCGGAAAATTAATTTCCCTGAAAGAGTTAGCTAAAAGTAAAAAATCAATTCCTGTTTTAGCGATGACAGTTGATTTAAAGTTAAAAACACATTCAATGATTAAAATCTTTTCCAGCGGAATAAAAGAAATTTTTTCCATAAAATTTCGCAGCGGCAGGCAAATTAAAGCTTCTGCCAATCACCCGTTTTATTCTGTTTTAGGTTGGAAAAGAGTTGATCAATTAAAGGTTGGTGATCGCTTGGCAGTGGCTAGGAAAATTATTCCGCTTTCAAAAAACTCCGTCACTAAGGTAAATATCGAAGAAATTATTCTTCTAGCTCACTTTTTAGGTGACGGCTGTTATCTAAAACATCAACCGCTTCATTACACCAATGCAAGTCCGGCCAATCTCAAGGCAGTTCAGAAATCGGCCCAAAGCGCCTTTGGCCTAAAAGCAAAAAAAGTTAAACAAAAAAATTGGTATCATCTTTATTTTTCCGGTGATCCCAAAAAAGGAATAAAAAACCCGATTTCAGAATGGTTCAAAAAATTAGGAATTTATAATCAAAAATCTCCGGAAAAGCAAATTCCTGATTTTGTTTTTAATTTATCCCTTCAAAAATTATCTGTTTTCATTAAACATTTATGGGCTACAGACGGCTGTTTTGTTCCAGCTACCTCCGGCGGCTTTGCTCTGTATTACGCCTCTACCAGCAGAGAATTAGTTACCCAGCTTCAACACCTATTGCTTCGTTTTAATATCATTTCCAGAATCAAAAAAACAAAAAAAGAAGGTTATAGAGGCGGCTTTGCTCTTCAGATTTCAGGCAAAGATGAACAGCTTAAATTTTTGAAAAATATTGGTATCCACGGTAAAGAGAAAAAGATTTTAGAAGCGATAAAGAAATTATCAAAAATCAAAGCCAATCCCAATTTAGATGTAATTCCCAAAGAAGTTTGGTGTTTAATTGAGGAAGAAAGGGAAAAGAGGGGATTATCTACAAGAGAATTTCATAAGAAATTAAATTGGGCTTACAGTGGCACGCAAAGGCACAAAAATGGTGTTTCCAGAAAAAGGCTTAGCTGGATAACAACAGTTTTGAAAGAAAGGGCGCTTATAAATTTAGCTTCTTCAGATTTATATTGGGACGAAGTTGAGTTTATTACTAAGGAAGGAAGAGAAGAAGTTTTTGACGCCACTGTTTCCAAAGCTCATAATTTTTTGGCTAATGATATTGTTGTTCATAATAGTATCGAACAAGATGCTGACGTGGTTATGTTTTTGTGGCGGGAAGATGAGGAAAATATGGAAAACGTTGATTTGGAAATTGCCAAGCACCGCAACGGTCCTTTGAGACGTTTTCGGTTGCGTTTTCGCGGCGATAGAATTAGGTTTTACGGTCTGGAGACAAAAAGAGGAGAGGGGTAAAACTAAAGCATGGAACTACCACCTTTTGATTTTAAGACTCTGGTGATTTTGGTTTGGTCTTTGGCTTGGAAAGGTTGGGCTCTCTGGCGGGGGAGCAAAAATGACCAAAAGTATTGGTTTATCGCTCTCTTGGTGCTCAACACATTAGGCTTGTTAGAGATCGCTTATTTGGTCTTTTTCCAAAAAGAAGGCAAATTCTGGGGTAAAATCGTCCAGAGAAAATTAATTAAGAGCGGGTCATGACCTCGGAAAATCTACTATTTTTTCGAGCGTTGGCAAATCCATTGACGCATGAATTCCTGGCCACCTAAAATCGACGCGTAAATCCACTCCTTGTATTTGACAAGGAATTCTTTCGGCGTATTCACTAATATGTCTATATACAGCTCCTCTGAAACCTTCTTTATCTGGCGGCAAAAGCTTTAAATCACTCAATTTCTGATCCGGCTTTAGTGCCCCCAATCTTTTCAAAACCCTTTCTCTGAAAGCATCGGATGGCTTAATGCGTTCTTGTTCATCACCTGTTACTAAAATATTAAGAAAAGTAACACCAGGATAATCTTCAATCCAATTTCCAGGTCCAGGGACACGAGCGTCAACAAATGTTGGAGTCGGGTCGTTCCTCCATCTCGCTTTTCCTACTACCTCACGGATGTCAAAGGGCTTGCCTGCATACTCGGCTTCTTGTCTTGCCCGCCTTATCATGTCTGCCCATCCAGACCTAAATGCTTCCAGTCTCTCCATTCCTGCTTGAGCAAGTGCTTTTTCCTCTTGTGTCTCGGCCGTTTCTTCTAGTACTTGTTCTATTCTTCGTAGTGGATCTTCTTTTTCTTTTTGCTCGAATTCTTGTTTTACTCTTTCTCCAGCTTTAGCTGCCGCTTTTTCGATTTGCTCTTTTGATACCCCAACAGCTTTAAAGTCTTGCTTATGAGACATAATTTCAAATCTTGCTCTACTCATCACCGCTTGCAAAGGGGACATCATTTCTTCTGCTTTTCTGACTTCAGTTGGTGATGGGTTTCTTGTTGTTCTGGCATTATTACTTCCTTTTGATAAAATCTTATAACAAATTCGTTGAGGGTGTCAAGGGTTAAGCTTTAGGTTTAGTGCCGAGGGCGGGAGTTGAACCCGCACGGCCTTTTCGGGCCACTGGTTTTTGAAACCAGCCTGTCTTCCAGTTTCAGCACCTCGGCTCAGAATGACCTTATTTTAACAAATCTACCCTTGAGATTCAATTCGGCTTAGCTTAAGAAGTAAAGACAAACAGCCAACGTGATGAGCTGGGTTAAAAGACCGGGAATTACACGGGCGTTGCTTTGATGGGTATGTTGAAACCTGATGAGTTTTTCTAAAAAGGAGGTTCTAATTTTGAGGTAGAAGTAAAGACTTTCGACAACATCAGCTATTACTGCAGCAAAACAAGCCAATAAAACGATAATTAACCGCTTAGTATCTGGCCAAAAACGAAAAGCAATCAGAAAGCCTAAAACAAGACTGGAAACAACATCAAAAGCAACGATGATATTTGATTTTCGGCTTGGCTTGCCAAATTTTTTGGTTTCGGTGTAAAGACTTGGGTTCCAGTGAGGGATAAAATCAAGCAAAAAATGGCTCAAAAAAGCAAGGGAAATGGCGACTAAAGGATTGGGAATTTTGGTGGCAATCGTGGCGCCGACGGCAGTGTGGGCTAATTCAAGCACAGTGGTATTGAGTATATGGTTTTAGTATAATGTTGTCAATGTTGCCTGTTTTATTCTCAATTGGGTCGCTGACAGTTTATAGTTTTGGCTTTTTGTTGGCAGTTGGTTTTTTTCTGGCTAGCTTTATCATTTGGCGTCGTTTCCGCGAGCTAGGTTTAAAAGAGGAAAAAACGATTGATTTCTTGTTGTCTGCTGGGTTTTGGGGTTTGCTTTTGGCAAGAGTGACTTACATTTTGACTAATTTTGAACAGTTTGGTTTTAATATAACTTCCTGGCTGCTTTTAGGTCGTTATCCCGGTCTTTCTTTATGGGGAGGGGTATTGGGTTTTTGTCTGGTTTTGTTATCTTTTTCCAGGAAAGAAAAATGGGAGTTTTGGCGTCTAGCTGATGAGGTTTCTTTTGGCATCTTGCTCTTTTTGATTTTTTCCCAAATTGCTTGTTTTTTTGACGGCTGTAGTTTGGGGAAGCCGACAGAGATGTTTTGGGGAGTCTATTTTCCAGGCAGTCTTTTGCGCCGTCAGCCAGTGTCTTTATTAACGGCCATTGTTTGCTTTATGATTTGGTTTTTTATCATTTGGTTAGAAAGACATTGGCGGCTGTGGGAGTGGTATCAAAGCCAAGCTGACGGCTTTATTAGTCTGACTTTTTTAAGTCTGTTTTTTGGGTCAAATTTTCTACTTGCATTTTTAAAAGATTCTAAGCTATACTTTTATTGGATAGAAATAATCTTAAGTTTTTTGGGGCTAGTTTTGATGCTCGGTTTGTTTTATTACCGTTCAGGCAGAAAGTTAAATGAAGATTTAGCTTTCTTGATAAAAAGGAAAAGCAATGAAAAAGAAAAAAAAGAGAACCAGAAAAAAAACTAAAAAAGCAAGACAGCCAGTGCGTTTTCCGATAAACATTTTAAAACCGATCGGTGATTTTCTTGCTCGAGAAGTTAAAAGATTGGAAAGAAGGAAAAGTCGGTTGACAGACCAGGATCCTTTTAGTGATGTGAGTCGAGTGATCGACAATGCGGCTTCTGATAGCGATGCCGCTGAGCAAATTGGTCACGCTCAGGTTACAGCTATGAAAAAACAGACTGATCGGAAGTTGATTCAAATCAAAAAAGCTCTGGCGAGAATCAAAATAGGGAAGTACGGAATTTGTGAGAGTTGTGGTCAGATGGTTGACACCGACAGGCTGATGGTTATGCCCGAGGCAACTATTTGTATTAATTGTGAACGAAAAAAACAATAAGAAAAAGTGTGGTTCTCTTTGAAGACGAGACAATTTTACTTCTTAACAAACCCGCTGGATTAGTTGTCAACAAAGCGAAGACCGTCAAGCAGGCGACTCTTCAAGATTGGCTTCAGGTTTATCTTAAGCTGAAAGGAAGAGGTATCGGTGCTAGGGCGGGGATTGTTCATCGTTTAGATAAGGAAACTTCAGGCCTTATTTTAGTGGCTAAAACTGAGAAAGCTTTCGTTGACCTGCAGAAGCAATTTAAGGAAAGAAAAGTGAAAAAAAAGTATCTTGCTTTAGTTCATGGTCATTTAGAGACAAAAAAGGGAGTGATTAAAGCCTCAATTAGTCGCAATCCTTTTGACCGGAAAAAATTTGGCGTTTTTTTAGGTGGGAGAGAAGCAGAAACAGAATATAAACTTTTAAAAAATTACAAGCACCAGGAATTAGGCAGTTTTAGTTTGTTAAAGTTGACGCCCAAAACAGGTCGAACTCATCAAATTCGGGTTCATTTGAAATACATTGGTCATCCGGTGGTGGCGGACAAACAATATGCTGGTCGAAAAACGGCTCGCCAAGACAGGCAGTGGTGCCCTCGTCAGTTTCTTCATGCTTCATTGCTTGCTTTTAGACATCCTGAAACTGGTAAAAGGTTAAAATTTGCCTGTCTTTTACCAAATGAGTTAAAAAAAGCACTTGAGGTTTTGAAATGAAAAAAGGTTTTCTTTTAATTTTTTTGATTATCTTAATCGGGCTGGTTTACAAGGCTTATGGTTTTTGGCATCAACGTCTTTGGGATGGTCAAAACAGATTGAATTTGGTGGCTGAGAGTCATCCGATTTTTGTTAGCTCTTTGGCGCCGAGAAAAGAAATGACGATTCTCTTAATTCCTGACGATATTTTTGTTGAGGCGATTCGAGGTTTCGGTTTTTATCGGGCGAAGTCAATTTATAAATTGGGTCAACTGGAGGGGCAAGGAGGGGAATTATTGTTGGGAAGTATTCAAGAGTTTTTGGGAGTGCCCCTGGACGGGCATGTAGTAATGGAGAGTTTAAAACTTAAGGCGGACCAGGATGGTGAAATGGTCAAAAAGCTTTTACTCAGTCAGATTTGGCTGCTTTTAAAATCTAAGGGTAAAACAAATTTAAGCGCTTGGGATTTAGCTGTATTTTGGTGGCAGCTTAAAAAAATTCGGCCGAGCAAAATTACTCTTGTTAATCTTGGCCAGTTGGGTGCTTGTTCTGAAACGACGTTAGCTGATGGCACTCGGGTCATCAATGTTGACTCCGAAAGATTGAATCAGCTTGTCAACCAACTTTTTGAAGATGAAAAGATAAGAGCTGAAGATTTAGCCCTTTCAGTCTTAAATGGTACCGGTCAGTTTGGTTTGGCTAAAAAGGCAGCAAGGTTAATTAGTAATTTGGGCGGTCGGGTGGTGGAGGCTGGCGACTGGCAATCAACAGTTTTAAATTGTCAACTTAGAGGAGCCAAGTCGCAAGTAAAGTCCTATACCGCTCAAAAAATCAAAAAAATTTTTGGTTGCCAGTGGACAGGCGATGATTTGGCTGGCCACCGAGCTGATTTAGTTATTATTTTAGGCGAGGACTATTGGCAGAAACTAAATAAAAAATAAAGTTTCCTTCAAAAAGAGGGTAGGTTTTTGAACCGCTGACTCCGAGAGATTTCCCTGATGAGAATTTCTAATTTATTGTATTCGACCTTTTTGACGAAAGCCTTGTAGTGGTTGCCGCCTCTTATCAGCGGGATTAGTCTTTGGGAGAGGTCTTCGGGAAGGCTGCCAAGATGGACGTCGTTTTGGTTGGCGACAGTGATGAAACGTTTTTTAGGCACAAGAAACACTTCATCCCCACTGTCAATTTCTGCCAGTCTTTGGGGCGAGGTGAGGCGGATGACTTGAACGAGTTTGGTTTTTCTTGGCTCTTCCAAAAAAACTTCTGACGAAGGTAATTTTTTACTTTTAGCAGTAGAACTTTTACCTCTATTGGCAAGTCTTTTTAAATTTTTGGTGGCAATCGGGTTGCATTGATCGAATTTTAAAACTTTTTGGTAGATTTTTTTAGTGGAAGCCAAATTACCTGTTTCCCAGCAGGCTCTAGCAAGGCGATTGAGAGCTGGGATATTTTTGACGTTCTTTTTAAGAATTTTGTTATTAAGGTCAATTGCTTTTTGCCAAGCTCCCTGAATAGCAGCTTCAATTGCTTTTTCTTCTAAGAGGGCAGTATCCATTGTTGCTAAAATATAATTTTTGACCCTCCTTGTCAAGAGGGCTGATAGTAAAGTAAAATTATGATGACACTATGTCTGGACATTCTAAGTGGTCAACCATCAAAAGACAAAAAGAAACCAAAGACCAGCGCCGCGGTAAGGTTTTTTCAAAGTTGGGTAAAGCTATTAGCATTGTGGCTAAAGAGGGTGGCGATCCAGCGACAAACTTTCGTTTAAGGTTGATGGTGGAAAGAGCAAAGCAGACAAATATGCCTAAAGAAAATATTGCCCGGGCGATTCAAAAGGGGAGTAGAGGATTGGGCGGCGAAAAGTGGAAAGAGGTTGTTTATGAGGGTTATGGTCCAGAGGGGGTGGCAGTGATTGCGGAAACGGTGACTGATAATAAAAATCGAACCACTGCCGAAATCAAAAATATTTTTGAAAGGGGAGGGGGAAATCTGGCAGCTCCAGGTGCGGTTTCTTTTCAGTTTAAAAAATCAGGCCTGATTGTGGTAGAGAAAGAAAAAGACGTTGATAATCAACTTTTAAAATTGATTGATTTAGGGGTGGATGATGTCGAGGAGGCGACCGATGCAGTTGAGATTTACACCCAGCCAGAAAAACTAAATGAGACTAAGGAAAAAATCAAGGATGCCGGCTTTCGGGTGTCTGAGGCGGAACTGGTAATGCAGCCTAAGGTTGTAGTGGAGATAAAAGAGAAGAAAAAAGCCGCCAAAATTATCAAATTGATGAAATGGTTAGAAGATCATGACGATGTTCAAAAAGTTTATGCCAACTTTGATATTTCTGAGGGTGTTTTTTAAAACTCATGTTTAAAAAAATTACAATTACCAAAAGACAGAAATTTGTTGCAAGCACTCTCATTTTGTCAACAGGTTTGTTAATCGTTCAGTTGGCCAATATTTCTTGGCGTTATCAAGCGATTGCTATTTTGGTATTGTTGACTTATTTTTTGTCCGGTTGGTCTTTGCGCGAGGGTTTAAGTGGTATTGAGTGGCTAACAGTTTTAATTCTCCCGGTTTTATTCACGGCCGGCATCGGCCTTTTTTATTTCTTAATCCCAGCAAGATGGCTAACGCGGTTGCCGGTGATTGCTCTGTATGGGTTAGGGTTCTACGCTTTAATGCTTACTGAAAATATTTTTTCCGTGGCTGCCATCCGAACAATCCAGTTGCTTCGTTCCGCCCAAACAGTTGGCTTTTTATTGACCTTGATGACTTCTTTTTTTCTTTTTGATACGGTTCTATCTTATCGCTTTGGGCCTTGGCTTAATTTTTTTCTAGTCTTTTTGGCCAGTTTTCCTTTAGTTTTGCAAGGTCTTTGGTATATTAACTTGGAAGAAAAAATTAGCAAAAAGATCTGGCTTTACACCACGGTTTTATCATTGGTTTTGGCCGAGTTTGGTTTGGCTTTTTCTTTTTGGCCAGTCAATGTGGCTGTGGGCTCGTTGGCTTTAACCACCGTAGCTTATTTGACTTTAGGATTAACCCAGCACAAGTTAGGTGAGAGGCTTTTCCCCAAAACAATTAGAGAATATTTGATCAGTGGCATTTTGGTTTTACTGATTATTTTTTTAACCACTCGCTGGGGTGGCTAGGGGAGCCGTACCCTATAATAACACGAAGCCTTTTCACGAAAATTATAGGATAGTTTTCACGCTTGTTCACTTTTGGCGGAAAATTGCTAAAGAAAGTCTTTGATTGCTAAGTCTCGGGTTGCTAGTGTCTGGTGCGTAGAGCTTCTCTCTCCGCCTTCGGGTGTCCCTATTTTTTAATCATTTAGGTTTGGAAATTATAAAAAAGGCCGTAAAATAGGTCTTTTCTGGACGTCAGCGTTGATACATTTTGATATAGTTGACCTTGGGGATTGTGGATAAGTTCAAGGGAGTCTACTTGGTGCTTTAGAAGCAGGGAAAGGGTGCAAACGGCAGCCAAAGAACTTCAAGGGTTGTCCCAGGCCTTTCTCACTACCCCCCAGAGAAGTGAACACCAATAATAAATGATAGAGGATAAACACTCTCCTTTTTCTGTTGTGACGCACAATGTATCTTTTGCGACGACACGAAAAGCTCTTGGGAGGAGTGGTTAAATCAGCAAGCTTTGGTTACTTTCAAGACTTTTTATTTTTAAAAATCGTTTATTTTTCATTTTTTTTATTCATTTAATTCTCCGATTTGCTGGTTTAGTTAAAATATTATTTTTTTAAACAAAACCCGAAAAGTGGTTTAACTCCTCCCCTACTATAGGATATGTTTCTTAAAAAAATCTTGTCAAAATATCAAATTAGATGACTAACTAATCATCTTCATTTTAAAACAGGCCTTAGAGGACTTCTGATAGCCTGGTTAGGTTCAAAGTTTGTAGGTTACTGAGATAATGTCTTGGGGTTGGCAGTCAAAAATTTGCGAAAGTTCTTTTTGCAGTTCAGGCCATTTGATTACTTGTGCGCTGGGTATTTTTCCTTTTTCTGTTTGTCGGTTAGTTAACGGAAGTTGGTCAAACTCTTCTGTTTCAATTTCTCCGTTTTTTCTTTGGATTTCAATGACAATATTTTTTGGAAGTTTTTGTCTTTGGTTATTTAAAGAATTTTCTTGTTCTGGGCTTGACACTTAGTAAACCCTTAAAAATTATACAATACTTGTCAAATTTTGAAAAGCGCCCCCCCTTTTGATGTCGCACAATGTTGACACTTCGCTCCACTCGGTGTAAACTATTTGTTAATGCCCGAAGAAAAAGAAAAATTACCAAGAACAGAACTGGATCGGTTGATTGAAGAATATTTAGAAAGCCTCGAGATTGAACGCAACTGCTCTCCCCTAACCATCCGTAATTATCGTCATTATCTAGGCCGTTTTTGTTTATGGTTTAAAAAAAGAAATCCCAAGGCTAAGCCAAGCTCAATTAATTTAGAAAATATTAAGAAATATAGGGTATTTTTAGCCCGATTTATCACGCCAAACGGAGCGCCATTGGCGCGTAGCACTCAAGCCTACTATGTGATAGCTTTGCGGTCTTTTTTAAGATGGCTAATTAGGCACGATTACAAAACACTGGCGCCGGAAAAAATTGACTTACCCAAGACTGAAAGCCGGTCATTAAAGTTCCTAAACACTGAACAAATTGAGCGACTGTTGGCTCAACCTCAAGGATTAAGAGACAAAGCCATTTTGGAACTTCTTTTTTCCACTGGCCTGCGGGTAGCAGAATTGGTTAGTCTTAATCGTGACCAAATTAATTTGAAAAGACGAGAATTTGGTGTGATTGGCAAAGGTGGTCAAGCTCGAGTGGTTTTTTTGTCTTCCCGAGCTGCCAAGTGGTTGGAAAAATATCTTAATTCTCGGGCCGACAATTGGCAACCGTTGTTTATTCGCTATGCCGGCAAAGTTGATGAAACAGGCAAAGGTGATAAGATGCGCTTAACCGTCCGTTCGGTTCAAAGAATTGTTGAAAAGTATGGCAAAAAGGCAAGACTGCCAGTTGAAATTACTCCTCATGTAATAAGACATTGTCTTTCACCAGAAACTAGAATCTTTACTGACAATGGCTTGGTTAGTGCAAAAGATCTTTATAAATTTAGAAGACAAAGGGTTTTTAGTTTAAAAAATTCAGATTTTCGTTTTGTTTTTAACCAAGTAATAGGACAAGAAAGACACGGTGTTTCAAGGCTTATTTCAATATGGGCAGATGGCTATGAGATTAAAATTTCTCCAAACCATAGACTTTTTACTCTTGGTGAAGACGGGATTAAAGAGATTAAGGCTGGAGATATTAAATTAAATGATTGGCTTTTAGGGGTTAGAAAGATAAATTTTAGAGGAAAAGAAAATTTGGATCCCAAGCTTTGGCGATTAATTGGGTATGTTCTTGGAGACGGAACTATTTCTGAAAGAAGAAGAGGTGTTTTAATCCACGATAAAAATCAAGAATTTTTAGTTTTTTATCAGAAGCTATTTGCTAATCTTTTTGGCAAAAAACCAAAAATAGTTAAGGAAAAAGATAGAAATTCTTTTCGATTAAATATATATTCAGTAGACTTTGTTCGGTTTTTAAGAAGGATAGGATTGACAGAGAAAAGCTCTCTCAAAAGAGTTCCGTCGTTATTGTTTAAATGTAGCTTGCAAGAGAAAGCTGCTTTTATTGCTGGTTTTTATGATGCTGAAGGGAATGATGGGAGTGACCCCAGAATATTTTCTTCAAGTTTTGAGCTTTTAAAGGACATTCAGATGCTATTTTTGTTTTTTGGTATTGATAGTCATTTGTATAGGAGAGAAAGAAAAGTTAAATTGCCGTTTGGGAAAATAATCGATCACACTATTTTCCGTCTTCAAATTCTTCATCGTCCTGATCAAATTCTTTTTGAAAAAGAAATAAAAACTTTAAAAAGAGTAAAAATTAAGAACCATTTTCAAGGAAATAAAGTTCCTGCGGGTCTAATTTTAAGAAAAATTGTTGATCAGACAGATAAACAAGCTATTCACTGGTCTGATCAATTGGCCAAAAATTTTGGTATTAAACATAGGGCAAGATATTTAGGTAAGATTTGTCCATCCCAGGGTACTCTAAGGAAAATGGTTGCTCAACTCAAAAGGTTTAATTTTAGTAATCACCTAGTAGAATATCTTGATAATTTGAGTAAAAGTGATTTTTTAAAATGGCTGAGAGTTAAAAAAGTGGAAAAAATTGATTATCGGGATATTGTTTACGATTTCACTGTTGAAGAAACTCAAAATTTAGTAACCGATGGTTTTATTTCTCACAATTCTTTTGCCACTGACCTTTTAATAGCTGGAGCTGATATTCGTAGTGTCCAAGAGATGTTGGGACACAAAAACATCGCCACCACCCAAATCTACACCCACATCACCAACAAACAACTGCGAGCAGTCCACGAAGCCTTTCATGGTAAGGGAAAGTAGAAGCTTAATCCTCAATAATTGTGTGAGTTTTTCTTAATGCGGACAGAAAATTATCATAAATTTCCCGGCGGGCTTCTTCAACGCGCTCTTCGGTGATGACCTTGCCATCTAGATCGATTTGACCAGCCTTGATTGGGTGACCAAGTTCTTCTAGGGTATCAAAAGTGGTTTGGCTAAGTTCCTGAGCTATTGCTTGGGCTTCGGGGTGCGTCATACGTTCTTTGCTCATAAGGTTCCACCTCCTTTTTTAGCAGCGCCATCTCTGACGCTTTTGTCTGAAGCGTCATCATATTTGCCGTTCCAAGTTTTATGTTGGCCTTCTTTTGAGACTTTATCGACTAGTTCAATTTCTTCTCTTAAGCCGGGAACAAATTCATATTTTTTAAGCTCGTTTACTGTCACCCAAGCATATTCTATCAATTCGTCTGAAAGCTTTACTTTTCCTGAATCATAATCGCAATAAAGACTAATAATGATAGTGGGGATATTATCTGAACGAATATAAGTAAGGCTTAAAAGATATTTGATGTTTTTCACCTTAAGATTAACCTCTTCTTCTATTTCTCGATGAAGAAGTTTTTCTAAAACAGAGAGTTTTACTTTTTCAAGCAGGTGACGGCGGCGACTTTGTCATCGGATTTGGAAAAGCGCATTAAAATCACCCCTTGAGTGTCCCGCCCGAGGCGGGGAATATTTTTCAAAGGCAATTTGATGACTTGGGCTTTTTTGCTGGTTAAAATTATCTGTTTGATTTCATGATTGACCAATTGGCAGGTGACAACTTTACCTGATTTTTGTGTGACGTTAGCCACTTTGACGCCAATGCCGCCTCTTTTTTGGAGTGGGTATTGAGTCAGTTTGGTTCTTTTTCCTAAGCCATTTTTCATCACCACCAAAACATCGCGGAAGAACTTTCGTCGTCTGTCTTTGGGTCTTACCTGACGAGCCGGGAAAGCCTCCATGGTGACAACATAGTCGTCTTTTTTAAGTTTGATGCCCCTCACTCCTCTGGTGTCTCGCCCCATTGGCCTGACGTTGGCTTCTTTAAACCGAATTGATTTTCCATGACGCGTGACCAATAAGACATGATCTTGACCAGTGGTTTGTTTGACCCAACAAAGCTTATCTTGCTTGTCAAGTTTGATGGCAATCAGCCCAGAACTGCGGATATTGGCAAATTTTTTAATATTTGTTTTTTTGACCACACCCTTTTTGGTGGCCATTAAAAGGTGATGCTTTTTTTGTTCACTAGCTGTGGCTAGAACAGACTGGATGATTTCGTCTTGGTCAATATTGATAAGGTTAATGACTGCTGAGCCTTTTGCTTGCCTTAAACCTTCAGGAATGTCCCAGACTTTGGTGGCAAAAACCCGGCCTTTGTTAGTGAAGAACAAAATATTATCATGAGTATTGGTGGTAAAAAAACGAGAAATTTCGTCTGTTTCTTTAGTTCTCATGCCAGTTACGCCCTTACCACCTCTTCTTTGGGAACGATAGGTGTCTACTGGCAGACGCTTGATGTAACCACCCTTGGTTAAGATAACCAAACACTTTTCTTTAGGAACAAGGTCTTCTTCACGGAATTCGCCTAAAGGCTGGTTGTAAACTTTGGTTCGTCGTTCATCACCGTAATTTTTCTTAAGCTCAACTAGCTCTTTTTTGATTAGGTTAAGAATTTTTTTAGGTGTGACTAAAAGATCGGTAAGATGCTCAATTTTTTTGCCAAGCTCCTTGTATTCATCCTCAATTTTTTTTCGCTCCAAGGCTGCTAAGCGACGCAGTTGCATTTCCAAAATGGCATTGGCTTGAATTTCAGTGAGTTCAAACTTTTTCATCAGGTTAGTCCGAGCCGTATCAACAGTGGCTGATTTTCTAATGGTAGTAATGACTGCATCAAGATTATCTAAAGCAATTTTTAATCCTTCGAGAATATGAGCTCGTCTTTTGGCTTCTTGAAGTTCAAAAACAGTCCGTTTAACCACTACTTGCTGGCGGTGCTTAATAAATTCAGTTAAAATTTGTTTCAAGTTAAGAGTTCGGGGAACACCATTGACTAAAGCGACCATATTAAAAGGATAACTGGTGCGCATCGGTGTGTGTTTGTAAAGATTATTGAGGATGGCTTTTGGTTTGGCGGTTTTTTTCAATTCGATAACTAC
>Ga0307379_10001235_pt1 | contig 40786 bp, 48 predicted proteins | sample UN2MG_FD_202237 | JGI IMG/M metagenome (GOLD analysis project Ga0307379, IMG submission 202237) | Soil microbial communities from Risofladan, Vaasa, Finland - UN-2 | ecosystem: Environmental > Terrestrial > Soil > Coastal area > Acid sulfate soil | place: Finland: Risofladan, Vaasa | collected...
TGATGAGCCCTTCGGGCGGCAGCGCCTCGAGGCAGCGGCCCTGGAGGCCATCGCCGACGGGCGACAGGCCGAGGGAATAGCTCACCACGTGCTGTGGGTAATGCGTCGGTTCACCGGCCTGCAAACGGCATTGGACGACTTGACTTTGGTGGTGATTAAGGTTCAATGAGCGCCGGCCAGACGGCCGATCACCGGGCTGGATACATGAACCTTTGGATTCATGACAACACGCGGAACCTAACCTTTGACGGTGGAGCATGAGTCACTTCTGTCTCCTGAGGGACCCCCAGCAATACGTCGCCCACGACTGGGACCTGCTCCTGGATAGGGCTGATCGTGAGCGCTGGCTGGAGCTGTTCCAGAACCACTTCGCGGAGACGATGAAGCACGCGGCCACGCAGTATGGGCGGAAGTCAGGCAAGCAGACAGTCGCCGCGCAGGAGGAGTTCTTCAAGGCCATCGCTGACCTCCGGGCCAACCCGCATGGGCTGGCCAACGGCAAGCTCAACATCATGGAGCTGTGCCGGCTTCGCGAGGGCGTCCTGCGCAGGCACGGCCTGAACGACCCCTTCGGGTATATCAAGGACAGAGAGAACCGCTCGGCGATCCAGCTCTACGAGCCGGCGGTACGCGCGTGTCACGCCATGGACGCCGAGGCCAAGTGGCTGCACCTCATCAAGAGCGTCTTCGCGGGGAACGTCTTCGACCTGGGCGCCTTGCAGACGATGAACTACGCCAACGAATCGCCCGACTTCCTGGAGATGGTCGAGAACACCAGGCCCCGCCCCTGGCTGGTCGACGACTACGACCGGCTGGCCGCCGACCTGACGCCCGCCCCCCCTACCAAGTGGTCCAAGACGGTGGTCTTCGTGGACAACGCGGGCACGGATTTCATACTCGGCGTCATGCCGCTGGCCCGCGAGCTGGCGCTGTGCGGCACGAAGATCGTCCTGGCGGCGAACGAGCTTCCCAGCCTCAATGACATCACCGCCGATGAGACGGTGGCCGTCATGAGACAACTGGCCGAGGGCGACGAGGACCTTGCCGCGCTGATCGCCGCGGAGATGTTCGAGGTGGTCTCCACCGGCAACGACGTGCCGCTGATAGACCTGTCCGAGGTGTCCGACGAGCTGAACGAGGCCGCCGATGGGGCAGAGCTGGTGGTCCTGGTCGGCATGGGCCGCGCCGTCGAGAGCAACTTCGACGCGGCCTTCGCGGCCGATGCGCTGAAGCTCGCCCTGCTGAAGGATCCGTCAGTCGCCAAGCGCGTCGGCGGCGAGGTGTACGACTGCGTCTGCAGGTATGAGCCGCTGCCGGATCGCACGGGAGAAGCGTGAAGTACCGGCTGCTGGCAATCGACATTGACGGCACGCTGATCGGCGCCGACCAGCGAGTGCCGCGGGACGTCCGCGAGGCGGTCTCCGCTGCAGGCGAGGCTGGGCTGCGCGTCTGCCTGGCCACAGGCCGGTCGCTGGCCGAATCTCTGCCCGTCTGGCGACAGCTCCCGCTGCGCCCGCCCTATGAGCCGCTGGTCACCATCGGCGGCGCTATCGTCTGTGAGCCCGACACCGGCCGCACGTTGTACCAGCGAGTGATCCCCCGCCAGGTGGCCGTCGAGTTCGGCGACGCGCTGGAAGGCGAGGGCCTCTCGGCGCTGGCCTTCGTGGACGGCTGGCGGCACGGCATCGATTACTACTTCGCCGAGCACGGCGACCCGCAGGCCGCGACGATCCGCAGATGCCCTGCCCGGCGCGGATATCCGCCGTCGCCGAGCCCGATGCCGCCAGACGGACCGCCGAGAAGCTGTCGCCCCCCTTCGCCGGGAGGCTCAACGTCCACTCGATCGTGGCCCCCAACTACGGCGTGACGGTGGTGGAGGCCTTCTCTCACGAAGCCGACAAGTTTGCCGCCGTGGCCTACGTCGCCCAGGCGCACCGCATCGCCGCGGCCGGCATTGCCGCCGTCGGCGACGACGTCAACGACCTGCCGATGATCCGCCGGGCCGGACTGGGGGTAACCTTCACGGACGCCAAGCCGGACCTCCGCGACGCCGCCGACCACGTTGCCGACGACGGGCTCGCCGCATTCATCCACGAGCTGATCGCCGGCCGATTCGACGGCTGAGGCCCCGCCGGCTGCTTCTTCGGGCGGGTGCCATGCTTCTGGCGCTGTTTCCCAGAAGCATGCTTGTCGTCTCGCTTCGCTCGTCCCGTCGGGACATGGCACGCGGCTACTTCTTCGGCTGCGGCGGCGCGATCTCCCCGGGGACCGGCACGTGCTTCAGTGTGTTGACGATGTTGAGCGCCCCCGGGCCGCCGAAGCGCATCTCCAGCCGCGGCTTGGCGGGCGCCTTGCCGCGAATCCGCAACCGATGCGTGCCAGCCGCCAGCGACACAGGGATGAACCTCCACTGTCCCGGCTTCGTGCCGGACAGTCGCCTGGAGTTGAGTTCGATCACCAGGTCCATGTTCGTCTTCAGCTGGAACTGGTACACGTCGTGTTCGCCGACCGTGAGGCTGGCGCGGATCTCGAAGCCTTCCCCTTCCCTGACGCCGGCCTCGTTCAGCCACCCCGCCTTGTACTTGTCCGCCACGGTCTTCCGCCCGGCGGACGACAGCACCAGCACGCCCTTGATGAGCTTCTCGCCCGGCGGCGCCTTCGGCGGCATCGTCGGAATCGGCGGACGGACTTCCAGCTCGATCGGCTCACCGTACACAGGCGCTGCCTGGTCGCCTTCGCCGGCGATCTCGCCGATGGGCTGAACGCGCACGCGGCCCTGGCCCAGGACGCGAGGGTCGATCGTGGCGGCGCCGGAGGCCCCGTCGATATGCGCGACCTCTCGGCCGTTGTGCACGAAGCGGATTCGCTTGGCCCGATCCAACTTAGCCCCGATGATGACGGGCTTGTCCCACGTGAGATACTTCTGCTTCGGCGGCGTTACGACGAGCTTCGCCCCGCGATTGCTCGCAACCAGCGGGAAGATCGTCCGCCCCTGGGTCTGGATCTCGCCGCGGGCGACGCCGACGACGCGGAGCTCGTGGTACCCGTCGGCCAGCTTCGTCGTGTCCAGCTCGAAGCTCTCGCCGCTCGGGCGGATCTCGCGGCGCGCCCCATCCACAAACAGCTCATACCTGCCGATCTGCGGGCCTTCTTTCGCCGCAGCCGGCGCGATAGTCACCTTGCCGGCGACCGTCGAGCCGGCCTTGATCGCCTCGCCGCCGCCGAGGCACTTCGCCTCCACTCGGGGGATCCTCGCCCAGGGCTGGCAGAGCGGGTCGCCCACGATCAGGAGCTGATACGGACCCGACACGGATTGATAGAACGCCTCGGCCAGCGAGCAGCCCCGCGCGTAGTGCACGTGAATGAAAGCCGTCGGGAACTTGGCCGAGATGGCGTACGGCTCGGCCACCGTGCCGCACGAGCCGGCCGCCCCGTGGCGGATGAACTCCGTCAGCGGCGTCTGCTTGGCCCCTTCGCTCATCACCCCGCCCCAACTCGTGAAGTGCTCGCAGATCGCGCCCGGCAGGATCTTGCTCTTGCACGACCTCCAGTTGAACCCGGCAGCCCCCGTCAGCAGGCCGGCCACGTCATCCTTGCCCTGGGGAAGCACGCCCTGCGCCACCTCCGCAGCCACCGCCAGCGACTTCAGCTCGGCGACGGCCGCCGCGAACATCGGCTCGCGCACGCGCGACCGAACGTCGCTGTTCTGCATGTAGTAGATCCGTCCCAGCGGGCTCGTGCCGTCGGCCGACACGCTGCGACGGAGGCAGGCGATGGCCTGGCGGACCGAGTTGCCCCGCCCGCTCGTGACCGCCAGCATCGTCGAGAGCACGTAGCGCATCCCCTTGCCGGCCGGCGCGGTCAGGCCGTCCGCGCCCCAGACCGTGCTGCTGCGAAAGGCGATGGCCCGCTGGACCTTCAGCTCGCCGCCCCCCTGCCGCCGGCCCGCCCGCCGGTAATACCAGTTCGAACGCAGGTCCAGGTAGCGGGCGTCCTTGGCCAGCACCAGGGCGTAGAGGTACGTCAGCCCGTTAATGGAGGCGGTCGGCGTCAGGACCTTCCTGATCGGGGCCGGCAGCTTCGCCATGCCGTCGCCCTTGGTGTCGGGGCGGACGTCGATGCTCCACGGGAAGTCGCTGGAGTAAACGATGTAGTCGATCTGGCCGGCGAGCCTGCGCTCCTCCAGCGTTTGGAGAACCGGCTTGAGTATCCGGTCGCGGAAGTCGTCCACGGTGACCTGGTCGATCTCCGGCACCTCGCGCAGATAGACCACGTTGCCGGGCGGGATTTGCCGCAGAGAGATGAACTCGTTGGCGACGGCCTTGGAGGCCCAACTGTCGGCGTTGACAATGACTGCGACGTTCTCGGGCCCCCCGCCGGCCACCGCCGCCCCAGCCGCCACGAGCACCACCGCCGCGGCAGCCAGACCCGCCGCCCCGCGAGCCGATAGCCTCAAACGCACGCCGAAATACAAGGACATAGGCTGACTCCACAGGTGAAACACCAATCTTAGATGTTTATCCTCCCGAAACAACCCGCCCTTGAGCAAGGCCGCCGCCAGCCCGCTCCGGCCACAGCCGCGCCTCCCATCCGACGAACGCACGGCTGGCATCGCCAACCCTCCCGACAGACAGGCCAAGGCGGACAGGGCGTTCCGACTGGGTGCGAAATGAAAAAACGAACCCATTTGCAGCGCAATGCACTGGGGACTAACGACTTGCAGCCACAGGTAATGCGACGCTGCCACGGGTCCCAGGCACCGGGCTACCGGCCGCGAGAACGCCCGGGCCTGGCGGCCACTTGGCCCCCAGCGAGTCCAGCCCGGCCTTACCTTGAGGCACCGATGGCCGACGCAATGGCGTGAGTCTCGATGTGGCTGATGGAGATGAGTATCTCGCCGAGCCCAAGGTTGTCGGCGGTGCGGCGGCACTGGTCGTACAGCCGAACTCGCGGCTGACCGGACGGCTCGTTGACGATCTCGACGTCGGTCCACTTCACGCCGCTCCGCCAGCCGGTGCCAAGGACCTTCAGGACGGCCTCCTTGGCGGCGAAGCGCCCGGCGAGGTGCTCCAACTCGCGCTTCTTGCCGATGCAGTAGTCCAACTCGGTCGGCGTGAAGACGCGCTCCAGAAAGCGCCGGCCGTGCCTGTCGATCACCTCGCGAAGGCGGCCACAGTCAACCATGTCGATGCCATGGGCCATTGGCCTCACCCCGGAGATGATACGGCCTGCGGGCGGCGCCGGGAAGGGCTATTTGGGCGCGTCGGCCCCATGGCGCGCCCGTTCGATCAGTTCGCGGAGCTCGGGCACGATGAACCTTTCGGCGATCTCCGGGCGCTCGGCCAGCGCGGCGGCCAGCACATTGATCTGGTCCCCCGGCGGCGCATGCGCGTCGAGGAAGATGATCTGCTTGTCCCGCAGGCGGACGACGGCTCCGCCGGCGCGGCCGGCGCTTTCGCCCGACGGGCCGGCGCGGACTTGAAAGCCAAGGGATTCGGCCAGGTCCACCAACGCCGCCAACTGTCCGGCAGGTTCCATCGCCCGATGCAGTAGCCTCAAGTTCTCGGTCGCGCCAGCCGATGCAAGGTCAGGGCACCCAAGCACTAATGCCTACTGCGCGGACCCGGGCGTTGCAAGGACCTTGATCTGTGAAGATCGTTCGCAAGAAGAAGGCCGACAACCGGACCGAGGAGCTCGGGCGACTTCGATCCGAGGTGCAATCGCTCCGCCGCCAGCTTCGGCGATCTCAGAGCCTGGCCACGCTGGGCACGATGACCGCGATGGTCGCCCACGAGTTCAACAACATCCTCACGCCGGTCATCAATTACGCCCAGTTGGCCAAGGCCAACCCCGCGCTGTCGGCCAAGGCACTCAGCTACGCCGCCAGCGGGGGACAGCGGGCGTACGAAATCTGCAACGCCATCCTCGGCCTGACCCGCGACCAGCCACCCCAACCCGCCGAGGTCAAGGTGCTGGAGCTTCTGAACGATACCCTGTCAGCGATGGCCAGGGACCCCGCTCGCGACGCCATCGAGCTGGTGGTGGACGTGCCTGCCGAACTCACGGTGAACACGAGAGCGGTGGAGCTTCAGCAGGTGCTCCTGAACCTCCTGATCAACGCGCGGGAGGCGGTGCTGAAGCGCCCGGCGCCCCGGCGCATCGAGATCACCGCCGCCGGCGAGAGCAGCCGCACTATCATCCGCATCAGTGACAACGGAGTGGGCATCGCGCGCAAGGACCTGCCGAGGATCTTCGATCCGTTCTACACTACCGGCAAGGGATCAGGTCGCAGCGGGCAAGGCTGCGGGCTGGGCCTGAGCTTCTGCCGGCAGGCGGCCGGCGCGCTGGGGGGCAGGTTACTGGTGGCCAGCACGGCAGGGGAAGGCAGCACCTTCAGCGTGGTGTTGCCATCTGAGGTGCTGGCGGCGGCCGCCGGCTGAGAAAAGCCCGAAGGCCCGTCCATGCAGCAATGCCGTTGGCCTCCACGCCGGGGACGTTCTATAATCGCGGATCAGTACCGCATGCCGGCCCGGTGGCGGAACTGGCAGACGCAAGGGACTTAAAATCCCTCCCCTGTCAACAGGGTTGCGGGTTCGAATCCCGCCCGGGCCATACCTTCCGATTCCGTGCTCTCGCACGGCGCCGCATTGGTTCGCAAAGCCCCGCAAGTCGCGGGTCTCGCATCGACAGGGCTTCTTTCTTGCGGCTCATCGCGGCCGGTCGAGCGCCGCCACGACTCAGCCACCGCGACCGCCAGGCGCGAAGCAAGGTTGTACTTCTCCATGGCCGCGCTGGTCTTCTCGGCAACGACGCCGCTGGAGGCGTGGGATATCAATGCTAGTGGACAGATCATCGGGAACGGGCTGTATGACGGACAGCAGCGCGCCTTTATCCTGACAGTCATTCCCGAACCCGCCACGCTGAGCGTGCTGGCCCTCGGCCTGCCGCTGCTGAAGCGCAGGCGGAAGCTCTGAGCACAGGGCTGTGTATGACGGCACCTCCCTGTCGGCGTAAGCCATTTCCTCGGCGCACCTCCCTTGAAGACCAATCTGTTTGATTGTGTTTACCCGAGAAGCCGCCAAAGGCCATGGAGACGAATACGCGGTTCCCATCCGGGCGCTGGGACGGCACCTGGGTCCTCGACGGTCTCTGCGGAAACAAGGAGTTGAACGTGATTCTTCCGGCAACGAAATAACTGGCGATGGGTCCCGTCAGGGAGCGTACAGGTCTACCTCGGTCACGAACGACAAAGTGCGGCGGCGGTGGACCGTGTATCGCAAGTGGCGGCTGAAGAAGCTGACATAAGTGTCTTTACCGGAGCTGGCTTCGCTGACCTCGTCCGCCTTGCCAAACGCCACTTGCAGGCGATCCGAATCATAGGTGGGGATCTGCTTGGCTAGATCCCCCTGAATCCTGATCCGGTAGATTCGTTTCTGAAAGGCATAGAAGCGGACATCCCGTCCTGCATAAACAACGTCCTGCGGCCGCTCCGGAACGTCTTGCGCTGAAACGGCAGCATTGTTGGGAATTCTATCAACCGAATCCCCCAGTTTGACTCCGTAGACGCTCAGTTCGCCGATCTTCACCGCAGGCGAAATCAGCACCGCAGGTCTTGTGGTGACTTCCATGTCCCCGGCCCCGCCGCCGGATTCGTTCCCGCCCACCGCAAACAGCAAGCCGCACACGATCGCCAATGTAACGATTCCGCCCGCGATTGATATCCTCATCTCTTGCCCTTTCTGAATTGGCCGTGCCATATCGGTATGGACACGCACTTGCTCCATTGGTTGGAGGCGCTCTTGAGCCGGGATTTCCCGGATGACCTCTGGCGGACAACCACCGTCGGCCTTTCTGATGATTCTATGGCCGATCGCGAGATCGGCAAGCATGTTGTCTGCTCGACACGGGGGATATCCGGCCGTTGCCAGGCCATGATTGTGCCCGAAGCGGCCTCCGTAGGGACGTCCGTTGCCGATCCGCGCAGACGGTCCGTATCGCCCCCGCATCCTCCTGCCACGATGAGCCTGCTGTGCCTGGGCTTGCCCCTGCTATGGAGGCGTCGGTCAAGATAGACAATCTGTGCAACGACCTACAGAGCAGTGCTGTCTTCCTTCGGCAAAGCCGTGCGCGCTGTCCCTCTAGCCCGCCTTCTGCTGAGGCGCAGGCATCGGTAGGGTCTCTTCCGGATGGACAAATCAGCATGTCGTGATACAATGTCCGATGCTCTGGCCCGTTCGTGGGAGCGGCGGAGCTATCGACCTGAGCCGGTCGAATCCAACGTGAGGGCAGGGGCGAGGATACGTTCCCGCTCCTTCACTTCCTGCCTAAGGCCACTCTGCGGCCAAGTTCCCAGGTCCATAAGCAGCGGAATGTCCGCTTCGGTCGTTCGCCTAGGGAGCAGGAAGGAGAAGTACCATGACTAGGACCAGCTGGACGATTGGGCTGGCGGTTGTATTTGCCGTCCTTCAGCACGCAGCCGCTGACGACGTGGCGTATCAACTCTCCTACACAGAGAACTGCACCTTCTACATCAGCAATCTTCAGACGGGGGCACAGACCCCTGTCGGTCCCACAGGCGTCCGCTACATAGACCACCTGGCGGTGTCACCAAAGGATGGCACCCCCTATGGGCTTTCTTATAGTGGGGACCTGTACACCATCAATGTTTCCACTGCGGTAGCGACACTTGAAGCGAACGATACTCTCCCCGACGGCAGTGTCGGCGGCCTGGCCTTCGCACCGGATGGAACGCTTTACGCTGCCCTGCGTGCCGGCTCCCTCGCCGGCAAGTTCTACGCGATCAATATCGGGACAGGAGGGGCAACAGAGGTCGGGGCGCTCCATCCGTACGTCAGTACTCGTGCCTTGGCAATTGACAACGCAGGCAGGTGCATCGGCTGGGACGGCGGGGCCAAGTGGCTCTTCGAGGCCAACCTGGCGGATGCGTCAACCCAATCCCTTGGGTACTTGGAGACGCCTTTCGAGGCGTTTGACTACGCACCTGACGGAACGCTGTACGGCTCCAACGCTGGCGGTGCACTGTATGTCGTTGACGCTAACCAGATCACCGCAACGTACATCCGGCAACTGGGAACAGCGTCAGGCGTCTATGCCTTCGCCATCGTTCCCGAACCCGCCACCGTATCCCTCTTGGCCCTTGGCCTGCCGCTGCTGAAGCGCAGGCGGAGCGGCGCGGCCGCGGCAGGCGCCGCAGGCCCGGACGGCGCAGGCATTGTTCTGCGGAAGATGCGTGATCGTCGCTCCTGGGTTACAATTGGCAGGCGTTAATGGAAGCTCCCGGGTTGCCCGCGGGAGTGTCCTCGGTCTCTGACGAACCAGCCGCCGGCGCGTCCCGACGCGGAAGAAAGAGAAGTGGAATGCCTGCACGAGCGAAGTTCGGCCTGGGGTCGATGGTGGCGGCGTTGTGCGGAGCGTGGTGCTCGGGCGCTCTGGGCCAGCCGGGGGCGGGCCCTGGGGGGGCCACTCCAGCGGTTTCGGGGTCCGTCGTGCTGGACACGACCAGTTTCTGGCGGATGCACCAGACGCTCAAGCCGCCCGTGATCCGGACGGAGGACGGGGGGCTCAAGCCCCTCGACCTGAAGCAGCCGTGGGTAGATCGCGAGACGACCGGCCCGGAGGCGAACTGGACTGGGGCCGGCTTCGACGACCATCGCTGGCTTCGCGGGCCCGCGAGGCTGGCGTGTCCGTCGCCCTTCATGGCGAGGCTGTGCCTGCGCGGGAAGTTCCAGGTCACGGATGCGGCGAAGGTCAAGGGGCTCAAGCTGAGCGTGGCCTACCGCGGCGGCGTGATCGTCTACGTGAACGGGCGGGAACTCACCCGCGCCAACGTCGCCCCAGGCGCCCCCGAAGTGGCCGATGACTATCCCGCCGAGGCGTATGTGACGAGCGACGGGAAGCTGCTGCCACACGACCGCCGTCCGGTGGGCGAGGGCAACCCCCAACTCAAGATGATCCAGCGGGCGGTATCGGACATTGAAATCCCCGCGAAGATGCTGCGAGCCGGCATCAACGTGATCGCTATCGACATCCTTCGCGCGCCGTATCCCCACATGTTGGAGGTGAAGAAGGACCCCAAGCAGTTCTGGTGGACTCCGTCCTGGGACAACTGCCAGCTCGACCGCGTGCAGTTGACGGCCGCCGGCGCGGAGGGGCTGGTGCCCAACGTCGCTCGGCCGGAGAGGTTCCAGGTCTGGAACAGCAACGTGGTGGCGTGCGACTACGACCTGGACTACGGCGACCCCACGGAGAAGGTGCTGCCCATTGAGATTGTCGCCGCGCGGAACGGCGTGTTCTCAGGCAAGGTGGTGGTGGGGTCCACCAAGCCCATCGCGGGCCTGAAGGCAACCGCTGGTGACCTGAAGGGTCCGGGCGGGGTCATTGCGGCCTCTCAGATGGAAACCCGCTTTGCACTGCCGTGGGCCTGGGAACACATGTCCATTGCGAACGTGAATCCCTATCCCGCCAGCGTAACGCTGCTGAGTTGTCTGGTCCCGCAGGCGCCGGATGTGGTGCCCGTCAGCACGAAGAAGCCAACCGGCAGGAAGCCGGGCGATGCGGCCCTCGTCAAAGGCGCGGTGGTGCCGATCTGGGTGACGGTCCGCGTGCCCAAGGACGCGAAGGCCGGTCTGTACAAGGGCGAGGTGACGATCCATGCGACAGGCGAGAAGGCCGTTGCGGTGCCCGTGGAGGTCAAGGTTGCCGATTGGACGCTGCCCGACACCCAGGACCACCGCACGCACGTGGAGATCATCCAATCGCCGGACACGCTGGCGGCCGAGTACAAGGTCCCGCTCTGGTCGGACAGGCACTGGGAGCTGATCGCCGAGTCCTTCCGCCTGATGAGCGATTCCGGCAGCCGGACCTTGCATATCCCGTTGATCGCGGAGACCAACCTGGGCCACGAGCAGACGATGGTACGGTGGGTCAAGAAGTCCACTGCGGCAGGTGCGGCCGGCACCCAGCCGGCGGGCGGTCAGTACGAATACGATTTCAGCATCCTGGAAAAGTACCTGGATGCGGCGGAGAAGAACCTGGGCAAGCCCAAAATCCTGATCCTTTACATCTGGGACGTCTACATGATCGAAAGGGGCAGGGAGGCTGTGCCGGGGCAAATGGACGCCCGGTTCCATGCCGAGCGAGAGGCCGCCGGACAGGCGCCGATCACGGGCCGAAGCCCGATGGTCACCACGTGGGACCCCGCCTCAGGCAAGGCGGAGAACGTGATGCTCCCGCACTACAAGGTGGCCGGCAGCGAGGCGATGTGGAAGCCGCTCTACGAGCAGCTCCGCCAGCGGCTCGCCAACCGGGGCCTGGACAAGACGGTGATGCTGGGGATGATGACGGACGTGTTGCCTTCGAAGGACGAAGCCGCCTTCTGGGCGAAGATCGCCCCGGACGTGCCCTGGGCGGTGCACTCGCACTCGTATAACTTCGGCACGACCCTATACAACCTGGCCAAGGTGGACTACCGGCTGGGCATCTGGGGGGTGAAGGACGCGACGGTCCGAAGCTTGATGGGCTGGAAGCGCCCGGACTTGATGGTCCGCTTCTGGAAGCGGCGGAGTTTCAACGCGTACCCGACCTCCACCTGGCGGGAACTGTGCGAGATGGCGATCTGTGGGGACCAGCGTGGCGTCGGCCGGCTGGGCGGGGACTTCTGGGAGGTCCTCCGGGACAAGAGCGGCCAGCGCAAGGGGCGGATCTACAACCGCTATCCGCAGAGCATGTGGCGAGACCTGAACGTCTGCGTCTCGCTGCTGGCGCCCGGCCCCAAGGCGCCCGCCGCCACGCAGCACCTCGTGAACCTGAATGAAGGCGTGCAGGAGTGCGAGGCGAGGATTGTCCTGGAGAAAGCCCTGAGCGACCCTGCCATGAGGGCCAAGCTCGGGGACGAGCTGGCCGGCCGCTGCCAAGCCCTCCTGGACGAACGGATGCGGGCCATGCAGCGCTGCTTCTGTATGCTCAACTATTGGCGGGAAGGCGTCCCCGCAATGATCGGCAGCACGGGAGGCCCGGCCGTCCCGTCGCAATACTGGTACATCGGCTCGGACTGGGAAGGGCGCGAGGCGACGCTGTTCGGCCTGGCCGGCGAGGTGACCCGGGAACTGGGAGAGTAGTGGGTGCCGCGATGTTCCCGCCCGAGAAAACCCCTACGGTGAAGTGATCCAGCGATTCCGTGTGCCGTGAGAAGGCGTAGGTCTTCCGCGGGTGGCAGTCCTGCTCCGCAGGTGTCGCTTCGTGAGATCGGTTGTTTCGTACCCGGATCGCTGCTCTCTGCGGGGGGACAACGGTCGCTTCAGGCAGGCGGCCCTGGCGCGAGAGTATCGCGCGCCGGCCCGGCCGGACCGCTCCCCGGCAGCGATGCCTCGTCGGGGATGATGGCCACGAACAGGTCGTCCTCGTCACGAACGGTGATCCGCGCCGGGCGCGAGCCGTTGACGCAAGCCCGGCCGATGTCGCGTGTAATCGATCCCGGTTCGCAGGCAATCCGCACTGAGTGCAGCCGAAGGGAATCGCAGGCGTCGGTAAGGTCTTTTCCGGATTGACAAATCGGGATTCGGTGATACAATACCCCATGCTCTAGCCCGCTCGTGGGAGCGGCGGAGCTATCGACCTGAGCCGGTCGAATTCAACGTGAGGGCAGGGGCGAAGATCCGTTCCCGCTCCTTCACGTCCTGCCCCAGGCCGCACGGCCGAGTTCCCGAGACAACGCACGACCATTACTCTGCGAGAAGGGAGCCAGGAATGAAGGTCGCGGTATGTGCAACCTTATTGCTGGCAGCGGGCACAGCAGTAGCGGAGGTAACGATTGAGACCGTCTCGGTGGGCAACACCGGCAACATCGGTGAGCTTTCGGGTGGGAGCGCCGGCGGGTGGGGTCCGAATCAGGTGTGTGGGAGTGTCGACTACGTGTACAGGATCGGCAAGTTCGAGGTGACAGCCGGCCAGTACTGCGAGTTCCTCAACGCTGTGGCCAAGACGGACACCTACGGGCTGCACAACACGGCCATGTGGACCTCGGACTATGGCTGCAAGATCCAGCAGACAGGCTCATTGGGAAGTTACATCTACAGCGTTGACCCCAACTGGGCGAACCGACCGGTGAACTACGTCTGCTGGGGCGATGCGGCTAGGTTCTGTAACTGGCTGCACAACGGCCAACCCGACGGCAATCAGGATCTCACCACCACCGAGGACGGCTCCTACCACCTCAACGGTGCGACGACCAATCCGCAGCTCTTGGCCGTGACGCGCGAATCGGATGCGACCTGGACAATCCCTACAGAGGACGAGTGGTACAAAGCTGCCTACCACAAGAACGACGGGAACACAGGCAACTACTGGGACTATGCTACCGGGACCGACACGGCACCCAACAACGTCCTGGTCGACCCTGACCCAGGAAACAACGCCAGTTTCTACGACGAGAACGTTACTCCTTATCCCAGCGGATTCACCATCGGGAGCCCCTACTACCGCACGGAGGTGGGCGAGTTCGAGAACTCCGACAGCCCCTACGGCACGTTCGACCAGGGCGGCAACCTCTGGGAATGGAACGAGGCGATTCTGTTCGGGTCGTATCGCGGCTTGCGGGACGGGGGGTTCGCCAGCGACGTTACGGGCCTGCAGGCGTCGAACCGCCACGGCTACTACCCGGCGTACGAAGACAGCCTCGTCGGCGGAATCGGGTTTCGCGTCGCCGAGGTCCCCGAACCCGCCACGCTGTTCCTCCTGGCCCTCGGCCTGCCGCTGCTGAGCAGAGCCGTAGTGCTGGCGCGTCGGAAAACCCGACTCTAAGTACCATAGGAGAGGGGTAGGATCGGCCCAGCCGTTGATCTGCGCAGGCTGCCACCTCCCTGTCTGAGGCATGCGTTTTCGTGGGCGCACCTCCCAGCGGGCTACTCTTCCTCCATCACGATGATGCGTGGGGTGACGAAGATGAGCAGTTCGGTCCTACGCTCCTTCGAGGCGTCATTGCGGAACAGCCGGCCGAGGAGGGGGATGTCGGTGAGCGCCGGGACCTTGCTCTGGGCCTCCTTCACGTTGTCGTTGAAGAGGCCGCCGAGAACGATCGTGCCGCCGTCGGCGACGCGCACGGCAGTGGCTGCCTGGCGCTGCTTCAGTTCCGGGGCCTGGGGGTCGTTGACGGTCTGGATCGGCAGCAGCAGGGGCTGGGCGATGACGCGACCGCTGAGTTCCCGCCCCATTCCCAGCAGGACGTAAATGTAGGCCTCGTTGAGGCTATCCGAGCCGGCGGGCAACTCGAAGGTGCTCCGGACGGATGTAACGCCGTTGGGTTCCTTTCCGCCGACGGGCACGCCCGTGCCGATGCCGAGAGTCGGCAGGCCGACGCCGCCTTCCCCCCCGCCACCTCGGCATTGGCTGCAGGTGCATCCCGGCGGGTGGTTGCTTTGGCGACTCTCCCGGCCGCGGCCAAGGCTCGTGCCGAAACCGACGTTGATGTTCATCGGTTTGGCCCGCGGCGTGGTGTCGACGACGCTGACCGGCCACAGGGGGCCTTCCCTCAGGCCCGGCCACCAGATGCCTATCTCGCGGAAGTGCTGGTCGCCACTGGTCTCGAGGATCTTAGCCTCGATGATGATCTGCCGGGCGGGGAGATCCAGCATGTAGTAGACGTCCGGCTGGAAGTCGATGACGGCAACCTTGTCGGCTGGGACGACCCGCCCGCCGACGTCAAGTTTGATGTTGCGGTAGTCGACGCGGGTCATGGGCGTCTGGACGCAGCCGGCGGCCAGAGGCGTTGCGACGGCGAGCAACAAAAGGATCGTCCGTTTCATGGCGGTTCCTTTCACGCAGAGTTCACGGACATGTCCGTGGCATTGTAGGCGCGGAGAGGCGCAGGCGGAAGCGCTTAGCACAGGGCGCCATCCGACGGCACCTCCTTGTTGGCGCAAGCCATTTCCTCGGCGTACCTCCCCTTGGGCAGCAAGACGTTACCCATGCGGCCTATCCACGCTACGCTGGGGCGGGGGGCCCACCCTCCACCCCTACGGCCTCCGTCAAGCCTTGGAGCGGTTCATCGGGGGTAACGCCGCACGAGCCTGAGGATTCGCCTTCGATCTTGGCCCCGTATCTCGTTGTCCGCGGCGTCAGTGACTTCGAGCACGCGCCCGCCGGGGTATTCGCGGCGCACGCTGAAGAGCAGCTCGCCTTTGCCGTTGCGGTACGTGCACTCCGTCCCCCCCAAGAGCAGATACCTGAGATCACGGCTGATCGTGGACGGGCTGACACCAGAGCTTCACCGGCAGCGGCTGATCCAGGATGTAACGAATCCGGATACCCTTGAACGAGCCCAGACGGTCCGCCAGCTTTCGGGCAAGGTCGCTCAGGTCCGATTTGAGGGCCGATTCGCCCCCAACTGCGCCGGATTCTGCGCCGCCTGTTTCGGGAATCGCCGTCCTTGCAGGGCTTTTCCCTGCCCGTTCGATTTCCCTTGAATCCTATGGTTCCTATAGCGAGGCCCCGGTCGGATCCCGCTGGCGGGCGGACTCCCTCCTTCCGCTCTGCCACATGGCGCGGCCGGGGCTTGTGTTTGACAGCCTTCGGCCTTGGGCCGCGTACCGGCGGCGCGCATCTCCCGAAGCGGGCCGTCGTCGAAGCCCCCCTGCCGTTAACCTTCACATCGCAGGGGTAAACGCCGGTTCAGGTCGGACCCCTTAAGGCTGTGTGGCCGGCTGCGTGCGCGGGGCCGGGCGAGAGGCCGGCTCACCCCCGCGCAGGTGCGCGTTGACGTCGGACGGCATGGCCTGAAGGACCACCGTCGCGGAGCGTTCCTTGCCCTCCCGCCGGTAGGTCACCTTCAACTGATCGCCCACACCGTGCCCGGTGACAAGTCGAACAAGCTCGCCGGGGTCGAGCATCCGCTGACCGTCGATTCGCAGTATCACGTCGCCGGGCTTGAGGCCGGCTTTGTCCGCCCCGCTGCCGGGCACGACGCGCGCGATCCGCAGCCCGTCCACCGCATGGGCCATCGTGATGCCGACGTACGCCTGCTTCGGCCGCACCGTCAACGGAGGGGGCTTGAGCGTCTTGGCCCATTCGAGCCAGTCGGCCTCGATCTCGCCCAGCTTGCGCCCGAGGACCTCGGCCATGGCGGCGGCGCCGGTGCGGTCCTCGTCGAAGCCGGCCGTGTACGCGTCGTACCACTTTCTCAACACGCCTTTATCGTGCAGATACATCATGACGTAGCGGGACTGCGGGTAGCCCTCGACGGCCTGCCGCATGAACTCCTGATGGGTGAGCTTGAAAAGCTTCTCAAACGGAATGGTCCTCTTGCGCCTTAGCAGTCGCTGAAGGATATTCAGCCGGTGGTTGTGGCGCGGGTACACCCGCCCGTTGCGGATCTCGGAGGTCTCGAAGAGCGTGGCCAGCCCCTCGGTGATCCAGATCGGGTGGCGCTGCCCGAGGGCGGCCTGGTCCGCACCATGCAGGGCGTGCGTGAACTCGTGCCTGAGGACCATGCCGATGGACTTGGCCACCAGTGTCCGGTTGGCGTGGTTGTAGTAGCCGCCGAGGAAGGGCCGGCGGGAGTCCTGCTCCTTCGGCACCACGACGGCCACGTACTGCTCGAACGAGTGCGAGAAAAGCTGCCGCCTCATAGCCTTGGCGTATGCGCCGAGGAACTCGCGGATTTCCTTCAGCGTCCCTTGATCGACGTTGGCCGCGAAGATCAGCCGGCTGTCGTGATCGATCTGATATGCGTAGCCCTCCCCCATCTGCTTCTTCAGAGCGTCATAGACCTTCGCCGCCCGGCGGCGCTGGATATCATCGCGATGGGCAAGTATCCGCTTATAGCCCTCCGTCGGGCGCAGGGCCTTGAGGTCGTCATCGCGCTCCATGTGGCGCAGCTCGCTGTAGCCCTTCTCCACGGCCTGTTGAAGCGATTGCAGCGCCTCGTCGGTTCGCCCCGTGCGGCACTGAAGGCAGGCGAGGTTGTACCAGTGGCGGCCGTCCTCGGGGGCCAGATCGACCAGCTCTTTCTGGACGGCGAGGGCGGCCTTGTAGTCGCGCGCCTCGTAGAGAGCCAGCGCCCTTCGGGCCATCTGTGCGATCTTGCGGAGCCGCTGTCGGGCGGTCAGTTGGGTCGGTGCGGGGCGCGTGGCAGGCTGCGATCCCGCGGCGGGCCGCGTGGGCTGCGCCTCGCGCGGCGAGGTCGTCTGGGCCCCGGCTGCGGACAACGCCATAACCCACGTCAGGACCGCCCATCGCCTCAAGAGCGTCATCTGGACCTCCTGGCCGACCATAATAGTGAACGGGCCCAGGCAAGGCAAAGCCGACAGACGGCAACCTCGACTGGGCCACCAACCCAACAAGCACTTCGACGCTCGTGTGGCCGGCTTGTTCCCCTCGCCGGCGCCCGCACAGGCAACTGGCCGCCGACGCAAGGGCCCGGTGCCATGCCTGAAAAACCCGCGCGGGCAGCCGATTTTGCCGAAACATTCGCCCCCCTATCTGCGTCTTACTGAATAGCGAGTGTGGGTTGGCGGTCAGCCCCGTGTCGGCCGGTCCGGATTGGATGGCGTGTGGGTTTTCCAGAGGCTGAACCTTGAAAAGCGCTAGCGAGCTTGCGACGGTCATCGGCCAATGCCTGGAGCAATGTGGCTACCGGGAAGTGAGTGAAGGCCGGGGCAACGGCGTGGAGTTGCACACCGTGCTGTCCACACCCAGGGAGACCCACCCGCGGCTGATGTGCGTGGTGGCCGAGATCCCGCCCTCGGCCCACAGCGCCCGGGACGGGCTGAGATTCATGGATAGCATCCGCCGATCGCTGGCGAAACAGCACAAGGGCTTCCCGTGGCCCAAGCGGATGGGCACGTATGCCGTGCTGGTAGGCGAGCACGACCTGTGCGAGGCGATTCGCGGGCGCGAGGGGAGCTTCGTGGACACCAGCGGCCTGCACGTCAACGTACTGCTGGGGACAATCTTCGTTGACAAGAAGACCTTCCGCGCCCGGGGCGACAACGTCTTTGGGCTCATCGACGCCGGCGATCACTTCGCGCGGATCCAGCGGGCCGTGGACGAATGGTCCCGGGCAGCTCGCCGGGCGAGCGGCACCTTCGTAACCAACGGGCGGGCCCTCAGCGTGGCGTAGCATCGGCGCCCGACGGAGCTCAGACGGGCGTCCCCTCGGGCCGGTGCGGCAGCCCTTCTTGACCATTGACACGCCCCTGTCACAACGATATGGTTGCGGGTTCGGCCCGCCACCACGGACGGGACTGCTTGGCGGCAAAGGAGCATATCATGAACAAGACGATTGCTGTCACTATGCTTTGTGCCGCGATGGCCGCTCCGGCTTGGGCGCAGACCGCCGGGGCGACGGGGGAAGACAAGGCCCTGTTCACCGCGGCCATCACCGGCACCAACGTATACGTGCGTTCGGGCCCAAGTGCGTCGGCCTATGCGTGCACCAAGCTCTCCAGGCCGGCCACGGTCGAGGTCGTGAAGAAGATCGAGGACTGGTACAAGATCCTCCCGCCGCCTGGCGCCCACAGCGTAATCAGCAAGTCGTTCGTCACCCCCGACGCGGTAAGCGGGATTGGCACGGTGAAGGCCGACAACGTATGGGTCAGGTCCGCCGGAGAATTGAGAGCCGCGGACTTCACCGCCATCCAGGGCATTCTCAACACGGGGGCAAAGGTCCGCATCACCGGCGAGGTCGGGGACTTCTACAGGATCGTCCCGCCCAAGGGCGCATACTACTACATCTCAGCCCGGTACGTCCGTAAGGCGGGCGAAGCCGACACGGTCAGGACGCCGACCACGATGGACGCCAACGCCGTCGCGGTGCGCCCGCGCCCGACAACGCAGTCGACGGGCGCAGACGTGCCGCCGGAGTCAGCCACGCCGGAGGAGCTGGCAGCCTTCAAAGCCGCTGAGGAGGCGCTGCGGGCCGAGTACGGCAAGCCGGCCGAACAGCAGAACCTCGACGCCCTGCTCGCCACGTACAGGGCCATCGAGCTGACGGACGAGAGTTTCCTTAGGCCTTACGTCGATCACCGCCTCAAGTTCATCCAGGCGGCTATCCAACTGAGGAACGATCGCAAGGATCTGCGAAACCTGCTGCAACAGGCCGACGCCAAGCAGCAGTTGCTGGCGGTCGAGCGGGCGAAGATCGAGATGGCAGCCGCCACATCCAGGCCGGCGGCCGGCTACGCTGCCCAGGGCGTGCTGCTGCCCAGCGAGGTGTTCCCGGGCGGACCGCGGGGACCCAGACGCTACATCGTCCGCGACCCGCAGACCCGCAAGATCACTGCCTATGTGCAGCCGCGGGTCCCCAGCGTGGACCTCCAGCAGCACGTCGGCAAGAACGTCGGCATATACGGCCCGAAGCGATTCGATCGCGAGGTGCGGGTGTTCCTCGTCGAGGCCCAGGAGGTCGTGCCGCTGGGCGGCGAGGTGGAGCTGGCCCCGTCGCCCAAGCCCATTGTGGTTTACAACCCGCCGCCCAGGCCGGAGCCGAAACCCGAACCAGAGCCAGAACCTGAACCCAAGCCGGAACCGACGCCTGAGCCCAAGCCCGAGCCGAAGCCTGAACCCACTCCCGAACCGAAGCCCGAGCCCAAGCCAGAACCAACGCCTGAACCGACACCCGAGCCCAAGCCAGAACCAACGCCTGAACCAACGCCTGAACCGACACCTGAGCCCAAGCCCGAGCCGAAGCCTGTACCAATACCCGAGCCCAAACCCAAACCAACGCCTGAACCAACACCTGAACCGACACCTGAGCCGACGCCTGAACCCAAGCCTGAGCCGACACCCGAGCCGACGACGGGGCCCGCTTCGCCGAGCAGGCTGATGGAGCTGCTGCCCGAGACGGGACTGCCACTGGTGCCAACCACCAAGCCTTCAACGCAGCCGATCAACGAAGACGAGTATCAGTAGGGGCACCTGCCTGGGCGGGAGGTCGCGTCAGTGGCGCCAGGCGCGAGGCAGTCAGGCGATCCGCACAGCGCCCGGCCCAGCATGGGTCAGGAAGAACGCTGATCGTTCGGAGTGCTCGGGGAAGGCCGCCGCATACCGCGACCGCCAAGCCGAGAGGAACTCCTCCGCTTCGGCCTCACGGACGAGCGCCCAGACGCTTCCGCCGAATCCGGCCCCGAAGGCCGAGGCGGCCGCTGCCCCCAACTCGCGGGCGGAGCGCGCCAGGAATACCGTCTGCGGAACCTGGTTGCCCAGCAGCGACTCGGCCAAGCCTTGTGAGCGGTCCACCAGCAGGCCGAACTCGGCCATGTCGCCCCTGGCCAGTGCATCGCCGGCCGCGGGAACTACCTCCTCGCTCTCGGCCAGGAGGTGCTCGAAGCGATTCAGCAACTGTGCGCGGGTGAAATCCGCCGACGGCTGCTGAAGGATCTCACGCATTCTCTCGGCGGCGTCCGGCGCCGAGGCGAGGGCGGCGGCGATGTGCGGATCATCGCGGCCGGTCGAGCGACGCCACAACTCGGCCACCGCGCCCGCCAGGCGCGAGGCCAGGTTGTAATTCTGCATGGCCGCGCCGGTCTTCTCGGCGACGACGCCGCTGGAGGCGACGGCGAATCCGTAGCCGTCGGGAACGGGGACGGCCCGCTCGAAGCGCACCGGGCAGTACGAGTACTGGCCCATCGCCCCGGCGCGGCAGCACAGAATGGCGGTGTGGTCCTCGCTGCCTCCTGACGTTCCGACCCCGCGGTCGCCGGCCAGCGCCCGGAAGCTCTGGCCGTTCTCGACCGCGGCGAGATAGGCGGCGAGATCCTCGCGGCTGTTGACGTTCTCGTGGTAGGTGCGGCTATCGCTGAGACGGTTCATCGCATCGATCGCGAGAAACGTGGCAACGATCATCGCGCTGGAGCTGCTCATGCCGGCTGCCGGGGGAAGGTCGCTGTCGAAGACGATCCGCCCCCCTCTCAGCGGCCCGGCGAAGTTCCTCGCCAGGCGCCGCCCGACCGTCATGGGGTAGTTGAACCAGCTCTCCGCGGGGACCTCCAGGTCGGCCCGCAGGTCGAACCTGCACGTCTGGCCACGGGCCGCGTCGGTCATCTCCACGGCCGGGCCGTCTCCGGGTACAGCCAGCAGACAGAAGCCCCTGTCCGCAGCGGCCACCAGGCTCCGCCCCCCGGCGTAGTCAGTGTGCTTGCCGAGGACCTCGATCCGCCCAGGCACAAAGAGAGCCTCGACGCGTTGGCCCGGCCGTATGCCGGCACCGAGCAGGGCCTCCGCCAGGCGGCTGAACGTGGCGGCCTTCTGGTGCGCGGAGCTCGGCGTCAGGCCCATCGACGCCAAGACCCGCCCCACCGCGCGGGAGTCCCGTAGGTCCGCGATGGGCATGCGGCCCGTCATAGATACACCTCGAGCCCCTCAAGGCGCTCGGCAACAGGGGCGACGTCGTCGCGTCCGGTCAGGTCCAACACCGGCGCCTTACAGGGCACAACCCGGAACCGCACGCCGAGCGAATCGATCGCGTACTGCACCGCGTCGGTGATCTCCAACTCCCCGCGCGGAGACGGAGAGATGGCGCGGCACGCGTGGAATATCTGCGGCCCAAACCGCCAGCAATTCATGCTGATGTAACGCGGCTGGCCGAGAGCAGCCACCGCCGACGGCTCGGGCTTCTCGATGATCTGCTCGAGCCAGCCATCGGCGTTGGCCCTGACCACAGCGAAGCGGGCGAGACGATCGAGGGATATGTTGCTGCCGGCCAGCATGGCCTCCTGCTCAAAGACGGCCAGGCCCATGCCATGCAGGTCCCGTAGGGATCGCAACGGCCCGGGCGGGTAGTAATTGTCGGAATTGACGCAGAGAAAGGGATCGCCGCCGGCGAAGCCCTCGGCGGCGGCCACCGCGTCGGCGGTGCCTTGCGGCTCGGCCTGAGTCGCAAACTCAATGCTCATCCGATGCCTGTCAACGGACCGGTAGTAATTGCGCAGCTCGTCGTGCTCAGGCCCGATCACCAGGCATGCTCGCCGCCAACCCGCGTCGGCCAACGCCGTCAGCACGTAGTCAAGGAAGGGCCTGCGGATGGGGATCATGGCCTTGACGCCGGTGTCGGCCACCGCAGCCTGCCCCGAGGTCAACCGAGCGTCGCCGGCCGCCTTGCGCATCCGCGTTCCCAGCCCGCGGGCCAGGACGACAGCTTTGTCAGACACCGGCTTGCCCATCTCGTGTTCCCAGCGGCATTGGCGCAGCAAGATTCCGGCGCGGTGTCGGGGCCAACTCGGCGGGGGCGTCTGGCGCTTGGGGCTCAGGCTCAGGCATCGACCTTGGCCGCAGCCTCCTTCTGGGCGGACGGCATCGGGCGGGCGGCGCGCTCCCCCATGAAGCTCATCACGGACACGTAGAAGAACCCGAAAGCGAAGATCACCAGGAACGGGGCGCTGAAGGCCGCCCGGAAGTTGATCAGACTGCACACCGCGCAGACGGACATGTAGATGCCGAACGCGAATTCAACATACGGCAGGAGACTTTGCCTGCGCTTGGGGCCCTTGGGGGCCGGCTCCACGGTGCCCGCCGCGGAGGCTTCCTGTCCGCCGTCGCCGAACTTCGGCGTGCGGACGAACTCGCTCTTCTTGCCGAACAGGGCCTCAAGGATGCCCTTGGCGTTGGAGATGCTCATACCCACGCCCAGCGCCATGAGCACCGGCATGTACTTGATTGCCGTCCGCCAGTCGCCAAACAGCTCGAACTGGCTGGCAGCGTAGAACACGCCCGCGGACATGGTGGCCAGGGTGAAGACCCCGATGTCAAACAGCCCCCGCCAGATCGTGCCCGACTCCATCGGAACGCACTGGATGTACAGCGTGGGAAACAGAAGCGCCACCAGAACCAGCACGTACAGGTGCATCGTGAAGCAGGTCAGGTGGAAGAACGCCTCGATCTTCGCCTTCAGCGGCGCCTTGGACAGCATGATCCGAGGCAGCAGCTTCAGCGCCGTCTGCGCGCCGCCCTTGGTCCACCGGAACTGCTGGGCCCGGAACGCCTGCATCACGGGCGGAAGCTCCGCCGGCGAGGCCAGGTCCGGCAGGAAGACGAACTTCCATCCCTTCAGTTGCGCCCGATACGACAGGTCCAGATCTTCGGTGAGTGTATCGCCATGCCACCCGCCGGCATCATGAATGGCCGCCAGGCGCCAGGTGCCGGCCGTCCCGTTGAAACTCATGAACCGCTCGCTGCGGTTGCGTGCCACGTGCTCGATCGCGAAGTGCCCGTCGAGGAAGATCGCCTGCGATCGCGTCAGGAGGCTGTCCTGGCGATTCAGATGGTCCCAGCGGGACTGAACCACGCAGACCTTCGGATCAGTGAAGTAATGGACAGTCCGCTGGAGAAAATCCGGCCGGGGCGCGAAGTCGGCGTCGAAAATCGTGATGAACTCGCCCTTGGCGGTCCTCAGCCCGTTGGCCAGAGCGCCGGCCTTGTATCCCTGACGGTCTTCCCGATGGATGTACTCGACGTCGAAGCCCTTGGCGCGGGCCTCCTCGACGGTACGCCGGGCGATCTGACGCGTATCGTCGATGCTGTCGTCGAGGACCTGGATTTGCAGCTTGTCCTTCGGGTAGTCGATCTCGCAGGCTTTCTCGATGATCCGCCTGGCCACCGCCCGCTCGTTGTACATCGGCAACTGGACCGTTACGGGGGGCAGCGTCTCGAAGTGGCCGGCCGGCTTGGGGACCTTCTTGCGGTGGCGATAGTACAGGAACACCAGGGCGTACCGATGGAACCCATAGATCGACACGACCACCAGCGCGACGGTGTACACCGTCATCAGGCACGCGTGGACAAAGGCTACCCAGTCCATGTGATCGTCTCGCGCCGCTCTGTGCGGCTGCACTTCACCCGCATACGCCGGGTCTTCCTGTGCTTCGTAATTCTACCCATACCCGCACAACAGGGTCAACAAGCATATTTGTGGCGATGCGAGCATCAGCCCCGAAGCTCATCCCGGATGGCCCGGGCAACCTGATCGATCTCACCCTCAGCATACGAGCCGGCGGGCCAGTTGAAGTGAAACTCGTCCCCGCTCCTGCGCGGAATGATGTGGAAATGCACGTGAGGCACGACTTGGTGGGCGATCCGCCCGTTGTTCTGAAGGACGTTGACTCCTTCGCACCCGGTGACCGTCTGCACGGCCCGCACCAGGGCCGGCACGTGACTCAGCACAGCCCCAGCCATCTCGGCGGGCATCAGGTCGGCGGTCTCGTGGTGCTCCTTGGGAATCAGCAGGAGGTGGCCCTTGGCCAGCGGGCCTATGTCCACAAACCCAAGGGACGCCTCGTCTTCCAGCACTTTGGCGCAGGGAATATCCCCGGCCACGATCTTGCAGAAGATGCAGTTGGGATCTTGCTTCATGGTGCTGCCCCCGGATCGGCTACTCGTCCTCGGGCTTGTCCTGTGCCTGCTGGTCCTCGTCCTCGGAGGCGCCAGGCTCCTGGGCGGCCTCGTCGGCGGCTTGGGCAGGCTCCCCGGCCTGCTCCCTTCGCTTCTTCGCCCGCGCCCTGCGCCGAGCAGACCTCGACCCGCCGGGCGCCTCGGCGGCAGGCGTCTCCTCCACGAGTTGGAGCAGCACCTGCACGCCGGCGTCGCCGATGCGCCGGTCGGGCAGGCGGATGATCCGCGTGTAGCCCCCGGGACGGTCCGTGTACCGGGGGGCTATCTCGTCGAAGAGCTTCTGCACAACGGTCTTGTCCTGCACCTCGCCTTCTGTGTCCACGATCGACCGGTCGCCCATTTCTGCCAGAACCCGTCGCCGCGAGTGAAGCGTGCCCTCCCTGGCCAGCGTGATAATCCTCTCCACGAAGCGCCGAAGCTCCTTGGCCTTCGGCTCGGTGGTGCGGATGGCCCCATGCTCAATAAGCGAATGGGCCATGTTTCGCCGCAGTGCCCGGCGGTGGCTTGAGGTGCGGTTCAGATGTTTGACGCTTGATCGATGACGCATGAAACTCCACCTGTGTATTGCCCAGGCCGCGGGTCCTAGCTCTCGCCCTCCTGGGCGCTGCGAGAGGATGCCGCCAGCGGCACGTTCATGCCCAGTGACAGGCCGATGTCAGCCAGCCGGCGCTTGACTTCACGCAGCGAGGTTTTGCCGAAGCTCCGGATCTTCAGCAGGTCGGCTTCCGTCAGGCGCACCAACTCCCCGACAGTCTCTATCTTCGCGCCCTCCAGGCAGTTGTTGGCGCGCACCGTCAGTTCCAGCTCGTGAACGCTGGTGTTCAGCCTTCGCTGAAGCTCCTGATCGACCTCGGCCACGGCCTCGGAGGGGGCGGACTCCACAATCTGCTCGCCCAACTCGAAGAACTGAACGAACGGGTTGAGGTGCTTACGGAGTATCTTCGCCGCCTCCACCATCGCCATCTCCGGCGTGATAGTGCTGTTGGTCCAGATCTCCAGAATCAGCCGGTCGTAGTTGGTCTTCTGGCCGACCCGGGTGTCCTCGGTTCGATACCGCACTCGCGTGACCGGCGAGAACGACGCATCGACATAGATGTCGCCGATCTCCTGGTCCGCCTCGGGTTCGATCATCTCCTCGGCGGGAACGTATCCCCGGCCGGTCTGGACGATCATCTCCATGTCGAAGACCACATTGTCCGTCAGGGTCGCCAGGACCAGGTCGCGGTTGATGATCTCGACGGCCGGGTCCGCCTCGACCATGTCCCCGGTGACCGGGCCCTTTACCTCGCTGTGCAGGCGCAGCGTCTTGAGGCCCTCGCTGTGCGCCTTGACGATCAGGCTCTTCACGTTCAGGACGATGTCGGTAACGTCCTCCGTGACGCCTGGAAGCGACGTGAACTCATGCTGCACGCCGGCGATCTTGATCCGCGTCACCGCGGCGCCCTCCAGGCTGCTCAGCAGAATCCTTCTCAGCGCGTTACCCACGGTGACACCAAAGCCGCGCTCGAAGGGCTCTATGAGGAACCGTCCGTATGTGGGCGTGGATACGAGCTGATCGCTGACCACCCGAGTCGGTAACTCTATGCCGCGCCACCTGATTCGCATTGATCTTGGCCTCCCAACTGTTGGGTTCCAGTGCTTGCCGTATCTGTGGTTTTCGTGGCCCGAGCTACTGGCTGCAGAGTTCCACGATGAGATTCTCTTCCACGGGGATCATCACGTCTTCCCGCGTCGGCATGGCCACCACCTCTGCTTCCAGCTTGGCGGGTTCGAGCTTGAGCCAGTTCTGCACGTGCGGCTCACCGAGCTCTTCCATGGAGGCGCGGATCATCTTCCGAGAACGGTCCGAGTCCTTGACCGTAACGCGGTCGCCTACGCTAGTAAGATAGCTTGCGATGTTGACCCGACGGCCGTTCACGGAGAAATGACCGTGCCCGATCGCCACGCGCGCAGCGGCTCGAGAGGAGGCCAGCCCGAGCTTGTACACCACGTTGTCGAGACGCCGCTCGAGCATCCTCAGCAGGGTCGCTCCGGTGTTGCCTTTGACGCGTTCGGCCTCACGGAAGTACTTGCGAAACTGCCGCTCGTACACCCCGTAGTATCGCTTTACCTTCTGCTTCTCGCGGAGGCGCAGGCGGTACTCGCTGCCCCTCGCGCGGCGCCAGTTGTGCACTCCGGGAGGATAGCCGCGGTGCTGTCGCTCCATCGGGCACTTGGCCGTCTCGCACCTGGAGCCCCGGAGCATCAGCTTGATGCCCTCTCGCCGGCACTGTCTGCATTTCGGTCCGGTGTATCTTCCCATGCTGTCCTGTGCTCCTGTGCCCGCGCGGGACCTAGACCCGTCGCCGCTTCCGCGGGCGGCAACCGTTGTGCGGAATCGGCGTTACGTCCTCGATGGAGGTCACCTTCAGCCCGGCCGCCTGAAGCGAGGTGATGGCGCTTTCCCGTCCGCTGCCCGGGCCGCGAACTCTCACCTCTACCTCGACCAAACCCATCTTACGGGCCTTGCTTGCCGCGGTCTCGGCGGCTCGCTGGGCCGCAAACGGCGTGCTCTTTCGCGAGCCCTTGAAACCCATCATGCCCGCCGACTGCACGACAAGCACGTCGCCCGACGGATCGGTGATCGTGATCATCGTGTTATTGAACGTCGCGTTGATGTAGGCGATCCCACGCGAAACGTGCTTCCTGACTCTCTTGGTTTTCCGCGACTGTGCCATCGCTTAGCGCATCTCCTTGACCGATTTCCTGCCGGCAACCGTCTTCCGAGGGCCCTTGCGCGTCCGCGCGTTGGTCTTGGTCCGCTGCCCGCGAACGGGCAGACCCCGGCGATGCCGCTGTCCGCGGTAGCTGTTGATGTCCCGCAGGCGGGCCACGTTCTGCTGGATCTGACGCCGCAACTGACCCTCAATGACGTACTCGCTGTCCAGCAGCGAGCCTATGCGCGAAAGCTGGTCTTCCGTGAGCTCCTTGGCTCGAACCATGGGGTCGATGCTCGTCTTGCGGCAGATCGCCATCGCGCTGGTCTCGCCCACGCCGAAGATGTACTGCAGCGAAACGTATGTCGGCTTGTCGTTCGGTATGTCCACACCGGCCACACGCGGCATATTCGTTCTCCCGACAGGACCCTCAGCCCTGACGCTGCTTGTGCTTAGGGTTCGTGCAGATCACCCGCACCACGCCCTTGCGGCGGATAATCTTGCAGTTCTCGCACATCCTCTTAACAGATGATCGAACCTTCACCGCTGCACCTCGTCCGTCATCGACCTGTCCGAACCTGGGCTTCCGTCACCGGCCGTCTGTCAGCACCTCTGCGCCTTCGGTGGTGATCGCCACCATATGCTCGAAATGGGCCGACGGCAACCGGTCTTTCGTGACCACGGTCCACCCATCCGGAGCATACTCCACGTCCGCTGCACCCATGTTTACCATGGGCTCCACCGCCAGGACCAGCCCGGGCTCCAGGTGGATGTCCCGCGCTTCCAGCTCACGGGAGACGAAGTTGGGGACCTTCGGGTCTTCCCACATCTCGGCGCCAATGCCATGTCCGACAAACTCCCGCACCACTGAGAAGCCTTCGCCTTCCACGTAGTTCTGCATGGCCCGGGCGATGTGGCTCCACCTCTCGTTCGGCCGACACATCCGGACGGCCATCGCCAGGGCGTTTCTCGTCACGTCCACCAGCCGGTTCACCTTGCCGTCCACCTCGCCGACGACATATGTCTCGGCGGCATCGCCACACCACCCGTTCAGCCGGACCCCAAAGTCCACGCTGACCAGGTCGCCCTCGCGGATCTCGCGGCCCGACGGAATACCGTGCACCAGCTCCTCATTAATGGAGGCACAGATGGCCGCCGGGAACGGGCCGGCTTTGCCGCGCCCGGGAACGCCCTTGAAAAGGCACTCCGCGTTCTGGCGGCGCGTCATCTTCTCGGCCTCTTCGTTCAGTCTCATCGTGCTCACACCCGGTCCAATCATCTCGCCAATCCGGTCCAGCACGCGCCGGACGATTCGACCGGCGCGGCGCATCTGCTCAATCTGCTCGGCGGTCTTCAGGCTGATCGCCACGGGCACACCTTCCTAGCCGGTCGGGCCGAGCCGCCGCATCTCGCGGACCAGGCAGTCCGTCACCTCGTCGGGAGGGCCATTACCGTCGATGTCAATGACCTTCAGGCCATTGCGACCGCGATAGTAGTCGATCACCGGCTTGGTCTGCCCGTGATAGGTCCGGAGGCGCCGGCGGACGACCTGCTCGGTGTCGTCCTCGCGCTGGAGGAGCTTCTCGCCCGTCTCGTCGCAAACTCCCGGGGTCTTGGGCGGCATGTACTTCACGTGGTACACTTTTCCCGTGCTGGGACACACCCGCCGGCCCGTTATCCGCTCGACGATCAAGTCATCGTCCACCTTTATCACAACAACTGCGTCCACGGGCTTGCCCGCTGCCGCGAGCTGCTCATCCAGCGCCTCGGCCTGCGGGACGGTCCGCGGAAAACCATCCAGCAGCAGCCCACAGGGGCCCTTGCTGGCGGTAATCGCCTTGGCCATCACGTCCACCACGGTGTCGTCCGGCACAAGCTGGCCGGCATCCATGTACTCGCCCAGCCTGCGACCGAGCTGGGAGCCGGAGGCCCTCTCGGCGCGGAAGATGTCTCCGCTGGACAGATGGTCCATATCGAATTTCTCGGCCAGGCGCTCGGCCTGGGTGCCCTTTCCGGCGCCGGGCGGTCCCATCAAGACGACCCTCATCAGCGGCTCCCCTTGATCCGGGTGCTTCCGCCCAGGAACCCGCCGTAGTTTCGCATCACAAGGTTCGATTCGATCCGCTGCACCAGATCCAGCGTCACGGAGACCACGATCAGCAGTCCGGTTCCGCCCAGGAAGGAGGCGATTCGGAACGGAATATTGAGGGCACTGGCCACCACCATCGGAATGACCGCGATGACCGACAGGAACGCGGCCCCGCAGTACGTAATCCGTTCCATCACCCTCTCAAGGTAGTCCGCCGTTCGCTTGCCTGGGCGAAGACCGGGAATGAAGCTGCCCGAGTCCCTCAGTTGCTCGGCCATCTCCTTGGGACGGAACTGGACCGTCGTCCAGAAATAGGCAAAGAAGAAAATCATCGCCACCATGACAACGGAATAGGTGTACGTGCCGTACTCAAAGGCGCTCTTGAGCGTACGGGTGACGTCGTGGCTCCAGTTGTTGGCGATCCAGTTGAACAGCAGGCTCGGGAAGATCATGAGGCTCGATGCAAAGATCAGCGGCATGACCCCGCCGTGGTTGACCCGCAGCGGCATGTAGTGCCTCAGGCCGCCATAGACGCGTCGCCCACGCGTGTGCTTGGCCTGCTGTATGGGTATCCGCCGCTGGGCCTGGGTGATCAGGATCGTGCCAGCCACGACGAACACGAACGCGCCGACCAGAAAAACGATCTCGATCGGTCCGATAGCGCCGCCCTTGCCGGCCCCGGTAAGGCTCAGGTCGGTGGTGGCCACCAGCTCCCTGATAGCGCCGGGCAGCCGGGCCACGATGCCCGCCATGATCAACAGGCTCACCCCGTTACCGATTCCGTACTCGTCAATCTGCTCCCCCAGCCACATCAGGAACATGGTGCCGGCCGTCATGCCGATAACGCCGGCCAGGAAGATCATCACGGAGCCTCGGTAGTCCAGGTACACCATATCGCCGCCCGTCATCATCCGCATCCAGAAGGCGGCCTGAACGACGCACAGCAGAACAGTGGCGTAGCGCGTGTACTCCTGGATCTTCTTGTAGCCGGCGGGCCCTTCCTTCTGGAGCCTCTCCAATGCTGGAACAACCGTGGTCAGGAGCTGAAAGATGATCGACGCCGAGATGTACGGCATGATCCCCAGCCCGAACAGGGTGGACCGGCCGAGGTTGCCGCCGGTGAACATGCTGGCGATCTGTACGGCCTGCCCCACGGGGCCCTCGGCTCCGCCCATCCACTTGGTGATCTGCTCCTGGTTCAGCCCGGGAAGCGGAACATGGAACCCGATCCGGTAGATGCACAGCAGCCCCAGCGTAAACGCCAGCTTCCGCAGCAGCTCCGGAATGGCGAAGATATTCTCAATCGCCCTCTTGATCGGCGAACCTGCCCAGACGGCGTAGTAGTATGCTCCCAGCAGCATCAGGCCCGCGACGATCTTAATCGCCGGGAATACCGCCGAACCGGCGCCGCTCAGCGCGCGGCTGAGCTCCATGGCGCTGTCGGCGATCAGCCAGATCGCCCCGACACCGATGAGCGCGCCGGTAACATATCGGAAGTATCGAAACGGCATTCGGAAAACCTCAGTGCGTTGCGACTCGGCTATACCTGCTCAACGGTTCCGCCCGCCTGGGTGATCTTCGCGGCAGCGGCAGCCGTGAACTTCCCTGCCGCCACGGTAAGCTTCCTGCTCAGCTCGCCGTCGCCCAACACCTTAACCGGTTTGCGAGCGTCCTGGATGAGACCCGCCTCTTCCATGGCGGCCGCATCCACCCGCGCTCCGTCCGAAAAGCGGGACAACTGCCAGACGTTCACAGTCTGGAAGTCCACCTTGAACGGCGCGTTACTGAACCCCCGCTTGGGCACTCGCGCAAAGACCGGCGTCTGCCCGCCCTCGAACCCCAGGCGCTGCCCGGAGCCGCTGCGCGAGTGATATCCCTTGTGTCCACGGCCACACGTCTTCCCGTGACCGGAGCCGGTGCCACGCCCCACTCGCGTGCGCCGCTTGGACTTGCCGGCAGCGTGAAGGATCTCGTCCAAGTTCATCCCAGCTTCACTCCTCGCAGCGAGCCGATCATCTCCGCCGTGCGAAGCTTGCCCAGCGCGTCAATGCCGGCCTTCAAGAGGTTCACCGGCGAGGCGGACCCGTAAGCCTTCGTCAACACGTCCTTGATGCCCGCCAACTGCAATAGCGGACGGATTGTCTTGCCGGCGATCACGCCGGTGCCTTCTGAAGCGGGCAGCAGTATCACCTGAGAAGCGCCGAAGCGTCCCTTGACGGCATGCGGTATGCTTGCGCCCTTGAGGTTCACGGTGAGCAGGGCCTTTCGGGCATTGGCGATGCCCTTGTCCACGGCCAGGGGCACCTCGTTGGCCTTCCCGTATCCCAGGCCGACACGGCCCCTGCGGTCGCCGACCACGACCAGCGCCCCAAAGCTGAACCTTCGGCCGCCCTTGACGACCTTGGCAAAGCGGTCGATCTTGATGACGCTGTCCTCGAAGGCGCCCTGGCCCTCAAGACCGCCGCCCCTAGTTTTTCCAGCTGCAATCGCCACGTTGCCTGCTCCCGCGATCTAGAACTCCAGCCCGCCCTTTCGGGCCGCGTCGGCCAACTCCTGGACGCGGCCGTGATAGGCATAGCCGTTACGATCAAACACGACTTTCTTGATACCGGCCTCGACGGCCTTGGCGGCCAGCGCCGCGCCGATCGCCTGTGCCGCCGCCTTGTTGCCGCCGGCCGTCAATTTCGACCGGATGGCTTTGTCCATGGACGAAGCGGCGAGAAGCGTTCGCCCGACAGTGTCGTCTATCAACTGCGCATAAATGTTCTTGTGGCTGCGGAAGACACTGAAGCGGGGCCTGGCGGCGGTGCCGGAAATCCGTTTTCGCACGCGGAGCTTCCGCCGCTGCCGCCGAACGATCTTTCTCATGCCTGCCTTCATCGCTGTCGCCCTGTCCTTCGCTTCGGATTCGGCCAGCCGCTACGTCCCGGATGCGCCTGCGAAGGCCTTGCCGACCTTCCTGCGGACGTACTCGCCGGCGTAGCGGATGCCCTTGCCCTTGTACGGCTCCGGCTTCCGCGCATGGCGGATTTCCGCGGCGAACTCACCCACCTGCTGCTTGTCCGCTCCCTTTATGACGAACCGCGACGGCTCGTTGTCGCCGCGCGCCTGTGGGGTCGTCACGTCCACGGTGATCCCCGGCGGAACCTCAAACACCACGGGGTGGCTGTACCCGCAGTTGACCAGGAACTTCTTGCCCTGGAGCTGCACCCCGAACCCAACTCCATAAAGCTCCAATCCCTTGCTGAAGCCCTTCGAGCAGCCCTCGACCATGTTGGAGATAAGACTGCGCGTCAGACCGTGCAGGCTGCGGTGAACCCGCTCCTCGCCTTTGCGCGTCACCACCACGCTGCGGGCGGCGTCATCAACCTTCGCCGAAACCTCGTCCCGGTGGGTCCAGCTCAGCTTGCCCAGCGGGCCCTCGACGGTCACGGTGCGCCCCGACAGCGATACCTTGACCCCGTCGGGGATGGGAATCGGCTTGCTGCCTATGCGAGACATTACACTGTCACCTTCATTAGCACACGGTGCAGAGGACCTCTCCGCCGACATTCTGCTGGCGACACTCGCGGTCGCTGAGAACGCCCTTGGAGGTTGACACCACGGCAATGCCCAGGCCGTCCATCGGGCGCGGCAGATCCTCGACGCCGCAATAGACCCTGCGACTGGGCTTGCTTACCCGCTTCAGTTCGGCGACGACGTCCTCGCCCGTCGGCGAGTACTTCAAGTAGATGCGAAGCAGGCCCTGCTTGCCGTCTTCGATGCGCTTGTAGTCCTCGATGTAGCCTTCATCCTTCAGCACGCGCAGGACGCCCTCGCAGACGTTCGAAGCGCGGACGGAAAGCATCTCATGCCGCGCCGTTAACGCATTGCGAATCCGCGTGAGCATGTCGGCGATTGGATCGGAAAGACTCATCGCGCTCGGTTCCTTCACCAACTGGCCTTCTTCAGGCCGGGGATCTTGCCTTCTGCTGCCAGGTTCCGCAGGCATATGCGGCAAATGCGGAACCGCCGGTACACGCTCCGAGGCCGGCCGCAAAGCTCACACCGGCGAATCCGCCGACTGGAGAACTTCGGCGGCCGCTTCGACTTGGCGATCTGCGCCTTTGTCGCCATGTGACTTCAGTTTCCTTTCAGTTCGTCCGGAACGGCATGCCAAGGAGCGTCAGCAACTCCCGGGCTTCCTCGTCGGTTTCAGCCGTCGTGTGGATGCTGATGTTCATGCCCTGCGTGAACGTCACGGACGCGGGGTCCACTTCCGGGAAAACGGTCTGCTCGACCAGACCCATGTTGTAGTTGCCTCGCCCGTCGAACGATGAAGGGCTCAGTCCCCGGAAGTCCTTAACCCGGGGAATCGCCAGCGAGATCAGACGGTCAAGAAACTCGTACATCCTCCGCCCGCGAAGCGTGACCTTCAGGCCGACCTTGTACCCGGCCCGGAGCTTGAAGTTGCTAATGGCCTTGCGGGCGAGGGTGACGACCGGCTGCTGCCCGGTGATCAGGGCGAGCTGTTTCTGGGCCGCCTCCAGCCTGGGCGGGTCCTGGTGTGCGCCCCCCATGCCCATGGACAGGACGATCTTCGACAGCTTCGGAACCGCCATGAGGTTGGCGTAGTCGAAGCGGTCCACCAGTGCCCTGGACACGTCGGACCTGTATTTCTCTCGCAAGCGAGCAACCATGGCCTGGAACCTATCTTGCCTTCTTCACGACGCCCAGGGAGGTACGGGACTTCAGCGCAACCCGCTCCTTGGTGCCGTCCGACTTCAGCGTGAATCCAACCCGTGACGGCTGGTTCGTCTTCGGGTCAACGGGCAGAACGTTGGAAATGCCGATCGGCATGTCTTTCTGGATGCGGCCGCCCTGAGGGTGTCCGCGTGACGGCCGCAAGTGCCGATATACGCGATTGACGCCCTGGACAAGCACCTTGCCCCGGCGCGGCTCCACTCGCAGCACCTGCCCGACCTTGCCCTTGTCGGCGCCGGCGACCACGACGACCGTGTCGCCCTTTTTCACGTGTCTTGCCATCGCCTTACACTACCTCCGTCGCCAGGGAGACGATCTTCATGAAGTTCTTCTCGCGCAGCTCCCGTGCGACGGCGCCGAAGATTCGCGTGCCTCTGGGGTTATTGTTTTCGTCGATGATAACGGCGGCGCTGCGGTCGAAGCGCACGTAGCTTCCGTCCGACCTGCGAACCGGATGCGCCGTTCGCACAATCACGCAGCGGACCACCTCTCCGGGCTTGACCATTCCGCCGGGCATGGCTCTCTTGACCGAACAGACGATCACGTCCCCGAGTGAGGCCGTACGGCGATGGAACCCGCCGCGCGGGCTCGAGCCTCGCAACACCTTTATGCACCCCACCACCTTGGCGCCGGTGTTGTCGGCGACGTCCAGTCTGGTTTCCTGTTGAATCACCGCATCATCCTCCGGCCTCGCCCGAGGACAGGCCGCGAAGCTTGGTCCGCCGGACGACCCGAAGCAGCCGCCAACTCTTGGACTTGCTGATCCGCCTGCACGGAACCACTTCAACCAAGTCGCCCTCACCGGCCTCGTTGCCCGGATCGTGGACGGCCAGGCGAGTGCGGCTGCGGACGTACTTGCCGTACCGCGGATGCTTCACGATCGCGATGACCTCCACGCGGATCGTCTTGTCCGAGCCCTTGGAGGTCACGACGCCCGTTCGCGAGCCTTTGACTTTGGCGGTCTTGGTTGTCTGTGTCTGCTCAGTCATGCGCCCGTTCCGCTAGGTTTGGTCTGGTCCGCCCTGCGCTGCTGCTGGACCGTCAAGATGCGGGCCATGTCCCGCCGGGCCTTCGTCAGCAGCGAGGGGTCTTCCAGCTTCTCCGTCACCGCCTGGGATCTCAGGTCGTACAGGTGCCGGCGCACGCGGTCCAGCTCCAACTGGAGTTCCTCGTCGCTAAGCTCTCTGAGTTCGTTGACCTTCACGTTCGCACTGCCTCAAATCTGATGCCGGCGGTGAACCATGCGAGTTTGAACCGGCATTTTGGCGGACACCCTGCGCATGGCCGACTTCGCTGTCGCTTCGTCCACGCCTCCGATCTCAAACATCACCGTGCCGGGCTTGACGACGGCCACCCACTCCTTCACGTCGCCTTTGCCCGTTCCCATCCGCACCTCCAGCGGCTTGCCGGTGACCGGCTTGTCCGGAAAGATGCGGATGTACACGCGGCCTTCACGATGCAGGTAATGGGTGGCGGCCACCCGGCCGGCCTCGATCTGCCGGGCCGTGATCCAACCGGGCTGAAGGCTCTGCAAACCGAACTCGCCAAAAGCCACACTATTGCCACGGGTGGCCATCCCGCGGATTCGGCCGCGCTGCTGCTTGCGGTGCAGAACTCTTTTCGGCATCAAAGCCATATCAACACCTGTCTCGCCGGCCTATATGGTTACTGACCGCCCTGGTCAGCCGGTGCATCAGCGGAAGGCGACGCGCCCTGGTCCTGCGCCGGAGCGGGAGGGGCTGGCGGCGCGGCCGGCTGCGCCGGGGCCGCGACCTGGCCCGCAGATGCGGTCGGCGCGGGCCGGGCTGCCCTCCTGCCGGCGCCGGGACCGCCGGACCTGCCGGCAGGCGCACCTCTGCCGCGCGCATCGCCGCTGGGGGTGTCCCTGTGCTCGCGGCGCCGACGGGCGCGAGTCATCGCCGCCTGCGCCTCGCCGTCCTCCTCCTCGGCCAACGCCTCGCCGAACATGCCCCGGTAAATCCATACCTTCACGCCGATAGTCCCGTAGGTCGTCATGCTTGGGGCAAACCCGTAATCGACGTCCGCCTCCAACGTGTGCAGCGGAATGCTGCCGAGGATAATCGCCTCCGTGCGACCCATGTCGGCTCCGCCAAGCCGGCCGGAAATGATGATCTTGACGCCCTTGGCGCCGGCCTGCATGGTAGCCTCGGCCCGCTGCTTGATCGTCCGACGAAAGCTCGCCCGGCGCTTGAGCTGCTCGGCGATGCCGTCGGCCACCAGCTTGGCGTCCAGGTCGGGCCTCTTGACCTCGAGGATGTTTATGCTCACGCGGCGGTTGGTCAGGTCCTCCAGGGCCGCCCGAAGCTTGTCCACCTCGGCTCCCTTGGGCCCGATCACCAGGCCCGGGCGGGCCGTCCGCAGCATCACCTTTACCTCTTCGCGGGTTCGCTCTATCTCCACCGAGCTGACGGCGGCGTACGGAGGCCGGCGGTTCAGACGCTGATCGATGAAACGCCTGATCCGTTCGTCCTCGACCAGGAACTCGCCGAAGTAGCTCTTGCGCGCGTACCAGCGGCTCTTCCAGCCGATGGTCACGCCCGTTCGAAAGCTAATCGGTGATACCTTCTGTCCCATGCTGGTTTCTCACCTGCTACTGGTCCCGCTCAGCGGAGCCCTCTTGATCCACCACCACGATGATGTGGCTGAACCGCTTGGCGATCGGGTGTGCGCGCCCGCGGTCCTTCGGGCGAAACCGCTTCATGGTTGGACCTTCGTCCACCCGGGCCTCGGCCACCATAAGGCTTTCCACGTCCGCTTCGTCCTCGTTGGCGTTGGCCACAGCGCTGGTCAACACCTTGGATATCATCACCGCCGCCCGGTGCGGCGAGAACTTCAGGATGTTCAGTGCTTCCTGCACGTCGAGCCCGCGGATCATGTCCGCAACCAGCCGCGCCTTGCGGGCGCTCATCCGGGCGAATCTGTGCGATGCTTTCCACGGCATCGATGAAGTCTCCTGCGCGGCTACTTCTTCCTGTCCTCTTCTCTTCGCGCCCCGCTGTGCCCGCGGAATGTCCGGGTGGGGCTGAACTCGCCGAGCTTGTGCCCGACCATGTCCTCGGTCACAAATACTTTGTTGAAGACCTTTCCGTTGTGAACCATGAACGTCTGCCCGACGAATTCCGGGACGATAGTGCAGGCTCGCGCCCATGTCTTGATGGGCTCGCGGGCGCCGCGTTGAGCGGCGCTCTGTACCTTGCGGTAGAGCCTCTCGTCCACGTATGGGCCTTTCTTCGTGCTCCGCGCCATGCAGGAGTCTCCCGCGTCTTGGCCGCTCTACAACACGAGCTGACCCGTGCGGACGTTTCTTCGCCGCCGCAGGATCAGCTTGTTGGAGGCCTTGCGCTTCGGTCGTGTCTTGCCGCCCTTGGCCAACTTGCCGGTCGGTGAAACCGGGTGCCTTCCGCCGGCGCGGCGGCCTTCACCGCCGCCCATCGGGTGCGAGACCGGATTCATCGCCGAGCCGCGAACGTGAGGGCGCCGGCCCATGTGCCGCTTCCGCCCGGCCTTGCCCAACCGCACGCCCGAATGCTCCACATTGCCCAACTGCCCGATCGTCGCCCGGCAGCGGACATTCACGACCCGCATCTCGCCCGAAGGCAGCACCAACTGCGCATACTTGCCGTCCCTGCCCATCAGCCTGGCCACGCCGCCGGCCGCCCGGACAAGCTTGCCCCCCTGCCCCGGCGACATCTCGATGTTGTGGACCTCCAGGCCCACGGGGATCTTGCTCATGGGCAGGCAGTTGCCCAGCCGCGGCTCGGCCTTCTCGCCGGAGTAGAGCTGCTGGCCGACCTTCAGTCCCTGCGGGGCCAGGATGTACCGCTTCTCGCCGTCGGCGTACTGCACCAGGGCGATGCCGCAACTGCGATTCGGATCGTACTCGATCGTCTTGACCTCGGCGGCCAGCCCGTCTTTCTCGCGCCGGAAATCGATGCGGCGATACCGGCGCTTGTGGCCGCCGCCCCGGTGCCGCGCGGTGATAACTCCCTGATTGTTCCGGCCGCCCTTCTTCTTCAGCGGCTCCAGGAGCGACCTGGTCGGCCGGCTGGTGGTGATCTCGCTCCGGAGGTTGACCGAGCTGTTGCGTCGTCCTGCGGAGGTCGGCTTGTACTTGCGAATCGCCATAGCATATGTCTCGCCGCGGGACAAAGCCCGCTCAGAACAGATCGATCCGGTGCTCGGGGGCCAGCTCCACCACCGCCTTTTTCCAGCGTTTGGTAGTTCCCCAGACCATACCGGTCCTTCGGGGCTTACCCCGATAGTTGGCGGTGCGGACGCCGAGCACCTTGACCTTGTAGATGGCCTCGATGGCCTGCCTTATCTGCGCCTTGTTCGCGCCGACGGCGACCTCGAACGCGTAGGCGTTCCGCGTCTGCGCCTGGTGAGTTCCCTTCTCGGTCACCAGCGGGCGGATCAGCACGTTGTGTACGTCATGCTTCACGCGGGGCCTCCCGGTCCAGGATCGCCTTCATTGCCTCGGCGGTGACGAGCATTTTCTGGCGGGTGGCCACGTCGAAGGCGTTCAGCTCTTCGGCGACACGGACCGTCAGGTCCGGGATGTTCCGGGCGCTGAGGTAGATGCTCCGGTCGCGCTCTGCGAGCGTCAGCAGGCACGAGCGATTGATCTTGAGGTTCTTCAGCAGCCCGGCCATCTGCTTGGTCTTCGGCGCCTCGACAGCCAGCCCGTCCACGACCATCAGGTCGTTGCCGAGCATCTTGGCCAGCAGGGCCGAGTCGAGAGCCGCCTTGCGCATCTTCCTGGGGAAGGTCTTGCGGAAATCGCGGGCCTTCTTGGCGAAGGCCCGTCCGCCGCCGCGCATGATGTTGGTCTTGCGGTCGCCGCGCCGGGCAAAGCCCGTGCCCTTCTGGCGGAAGGCCTTCTTCGTTGTGCCGCGAACCTGCGAGCGGGTCTTGTTGGCGGCGCTGCCCTGGCGCCTGTTGGCATGGTAGGTCACCACCGCCTGCTTGACCAGGGCGGTGTTGACCTTGCCGCCGAAGATCGCCTCGTTCACCTTCAGGGTGTCGATCTGCTCGCCGCTGACACTGTATACAGGAACGTCCAGCATCGTCCTTCGCTCGTAGGCCTACTTCGACGCCTTGGCTGCCCTCGGCGTCCTGGCCGTCTTGCTCACCCGGACAAACACGTACCCGCCGTTGGCCCCGGGCACCGTGCCCTTGATCCACAGCAGGTTGTTCTCCTTGTCGATCCCGACCAGCCGCAGGTTGCGGTTGGTGCACCGCGACATGCCCATGTGCCCGGCCATTCGCTTGCCGCGCTTGATGTCGCCGCCCCAGCCCCGGTTCGTGGCATGCCCGCCGATAGAACCGGGCGAGCGATGCTTCCGCTCGGTGCCGTGGCTGGCCGGCTGGCCTTTGAAGTGGTACCGTTTCACGCCGCCCTGAAACCCCTTGCCCTTGCTTGTCCCGATCACGTCCACGAAGGGCACGCCCTCTAACGCCTCGACCGTGACCGTCATCCCGGGCTCAAAGCCGTCGGGCGCCCGGTCCAGGCGTATTTCTCGGGCGATCTTCTTGGGACCCGTGCCCGCCCCGGCGGCGTGGCCAATCAGAGGCCGCGTCGCGCGGTGGGGCTTTACGTCCTCAAAGCCGATCTGAACCGCGTTGTAGCCGTCGGTTTGGACGCTCTTGACCTGAAGAACCGTACAGGGACCTGCCTGCACGACGGTGACCGGATGCAGCTTCCCTTCCTCGTCGTACACCTGCGTCATTCCGACCTTCTTGCCAAGCAGGGCAGACACCATGGCTTCACCTACGCCTTGATCTTGATGAACACACCGGCCGGCACCACCAGTCGGTTTAGCGACTCGACGGTTCGCACGGTGGGCTCATAGATGTCGATGATGCGCTTGTGCGTGCGCATCTCGAACTGCTCGCGGGACTTCTTGTCCACGTGCGGGCTGCGCAACACAGTGTAGCGCTCGATCCGCGTTGGCAACGGGATCGGCCCGCGCACCCGCGCCCCAGTTCGCTCGGCGTGATCGACGATCTCCTTCGCCGAGGCGTCCAGGGCCCGATGATCGTACGCTTCCATCCGAATGCGTATCCTGTCCTGCACCATCGACGGTCTCTCCAGTTGCCGTAAGGTGCTCAACCGGCACGGGTAGCAGAAAAGTCCATCTAGTCTACGGATTCATCATCTGATGTCAATCGGGCAACTGACCTTTTTTCGGTTTTTTCCTGAACTGGTCCGTCTCTTGCATCACGCATACCTCAGGATGTCCTCCGACACGTGGGCCGGCACCTGGCCGTAGGAACACGGCTCCATGGTGCTTGTGGCCCGGCCCTGAGAAAGCGAGCGAAGCTGCGTGCTGTACCCGAACATTTCAGCCAGCGGCACCTCAGCGAAAAGCACTCGAAAGCGGCCGCGCTGTTCCAGGGCCTTGATCCGTGCCCTTCGGCTGTTCAGGTCACCCGTGATCGCGCCCTGATACTGCTCCGGCGTGGTCACCTGAAGCCGCATGATCGGCTCCATGAAGGCCGGGTTGGCCTGCTTGACGGCCGCATTGAACGCCATGGCCGCAGCGTGCTGAAACGCGATGTCTGAGCTGTCCACCGGATGGTGCTTGCCGTCCAGCAGCGTGATGCTGACGTTCAGCATGGGGTATCCCGCCAGCGGGCCAGAAGTTGCGGCGTCGCGAGCCCCCTGCTCAACAGCAGCAATGTACTCCCGGGGGATAACTCCTCCCTTAGTGGCGTCGCGGAACGTGATCGGGCCTGGCGCCTCGTCGCCTGCGTGCGGCTGGACCCGAAGCTTCACCACGCCGTACTGCCCCCGCCCGCCGGTCTGGCGGATGAATCTGCCCTCGGCTTCGGCCGTGGC